>Ga0316204_10001454_pt1 | contig 63421 bp, 68 predicted proteins | sample 6monrhotite_MG_2_FD_205661 | JGI IMG/M metagenome (GOLD analysis project Ga0316204, IMG submission 205661) | Microbial mat bacterial communities from mineral coupon in-situ incubated in ocean water Damariscotta River, Maine, United States -... | ecosystem: Environmental > Aquatic > Marine >... | reverse complement strand
AACTTTCTAGAGATCTCCCTTTTGAAATCATCTAGATTCCCTGTGAATTCGATTGAATCACCTTTAATTTTGATTATTGACATTATGCCTCCTAAAATTGAGGCGACAACTATTCAGTCACATAGGGGAATATTTGATCTATTTTTTAACATGATTTTTAGAGTGTTTTAATGAGGCGATAGATGATCAAGTCTTAAAACGTATTTTCAGTAGTTTATGTTGTATTTCCTGGCCCTATAAGCTCAATGGAAAATTTTCAATCAAGCTTTTAGTACCGAAAACATAAAATTATTTGGCCAAGATAAATTTCTCTAGTGCCAATTAGTACAGTTTGAGCATTTTTGTTTGGGCGAATTTTATAACATAGAACTCTTATTGTTTATTAAACAGCTTCAAGTAAAGTTTTAGGGAGTTTTCGAATTTCTTTTTTGGTATTAAATAGATCAACAGCTCTCTGAGCATTAAGCCAAAACTCTGGTGTGGTGTTGAAAGTTGATGAAAGTTTTAAAGCCATTTCTGCTGTTATAGATGTTTTATTATTAACGATTCGGTTTATCACTTTGATATCACAACCAATATGTTCGGCCAATACTTTTTGAGTTAGGTTAAGCGGAACGAGAAACTCTTCTTTTAATATTTCTCCAGGTGTAGTTGGTTCTCTTTTTAATTTCATAAATCCTCACTTGTGGTAATCAACAATATCAATATTTTTCACTCCACTTGTCGTCCATTTGAAAATGATACGCCATTGATCGTTTATTCTAATACTATGAAGGCCTTGTAAATTTCCTTTTAGTTCCTCAAGTCTGTTATTGGGAGGAGATCTAAGGTCTTCAAGTTTCTCTGCATAACAAATCATATCGAGCTTTCTAAGAGCAATTTTCTTTATATTGCCCCACTTTGCATTTTTAGGAAGTTTTCCTTCTATGTAAAACTTTTCAATTGCTTTGTCCTTAAAGCTCATACTTTCCATAAACTCATTATACCACACCAAGGTATACCTTGCAAGTGTATACATATATAAAAATTGATGACTTATTAAGTATTAGAAATTACTTATTCTTAGTGAAGTTGTTCTTTGTTCGACTGCCAAATAGATAATATTAACGTAAAGAAATGATTCTGGATTTATTAAAGCTTATTGAATGTGTAAGTTATAAACTTAAAAAAGCTTGAAGTTTTTAAGTTCTAGCTTTTTTAAACGTTACAAAATTTTTATTCTATTTTTTAAAAACAATTTTTATATTGGAACACATATCTAGCCCTGGCGTTCCAAGGGCTTTAGACATTTCGCCCTCATCACTATGAACAAGATATACAAGTGATGATGCTTCTCCAGCTATAGAATTAAATCCTGTTGCTATTCTTAGAAACTTATCTGGTTTAATCTTATATTCCCCATTGCAGTCAACATATTCAATCTTTCCTGCAGTATCACGAAGTATTTCTGTTCCTGAGAGTTGATCTTCCGCGCTGTTTGCAAACGATGATACCGATGCCAAAAGTGTTATTCCTATTAATAGTTTTTTCATTATTCCCCCCCGGATTTGATATTGTCCCAAAACTGTGGTGTTTTTCTTCCACCTAAGATTCAAAACGTTGTTAATAATATGTATTTAATGTAACAAGATAATGCATCGAGTTAAATATAAATCCTGCAAGTGTGTAAAAAAGAAAGGGTTTTGAAAAATCATAGGCCAAGTGATTAAATTTATTAACACTAATCTCAAAACTTAACCATGGAATAGCCTATGATCACTAAAAATTTAGCTAAAGTTTCTAAATGCTTCTTGCGCATTCAGTGTCTAACCGGTGACTCATTTTCATTTGATGAACTTATATTAAAAACGATAAAAACTTTTAGAAAAAGAATGTTTTTTTAATATTTTATGAATACTTGAATGAACTTTGTCTATGCATAAAGATGAGTACATGACTGTTTTGACAAAAGTAAATAAGATCAAACAGATATCTACCCGAAATTAGGTTTATTTTGTAATCAGTGTTATATCTAGTTTGTCATATTCCATATTCCGATTCGGAATATGGAATATATGTGTTAAGATAAAGTTATAATGAAAGCTCAAGATATAGTAATTTTATTAAAAATAATCGCACTTGAGGCGAGAGGTTGGACAATGTTGGAGCTATCTCGATCATTATACCTAAGCCAGTCAGAAGTTTCCAAAGCATTAGAGCGTTTAGCTTTTAGTGGCCTTATTGATGAAAGTAAAAAGCTACCTGCTAAAAACACATTATATGATGTAATAATAAATTCGATAAAATATTTATTTCCCGTTAAACCTAATCGTATTTTAAAAGGTATAGCAACTGCTCATAGTGCAGAACCGATGAGCAAAAAAATTGTTTCAGATTCAAAATATGTGTGGCCAGATGTTAATGGAAAGATACGAGGAGAAAGTATTGAGCCGTTATACAAGAATGCTCCCAAGGCTGCATTAGAAGATAAGAAGCTATATGAAATGCTATCAATTATAGATTGTTTAAGAGTAGGGAAGGTAAGAGAGCAAAAAATTGCAATGGTAGAGTTAAAAAAGAGGTTTAATATTGTCTAATATAAATATCGCCATGATTCAAGATGTCGCAAGTGCGTTGGGAGACTTGAAGGACGAAGTTGTATTTGTAGGTGGTGCGACTGTTTCTCTCTATTTGGATTTAGAAATTGCTGATGAAGTGAGACCAACGGAAGATGTAGACGTTGTAATTGAAATTACTTCAAGTGGTAAATATCAATTATTAAGTGAAAAGCTTTTAAAAATGAAATTCATACCTGATCAATCGAAAGGCGCTCCAATTTGTCGATGGAAGTACTTGGGAACTACTATTGATATAATGCCACTTGATGAGAATATTTTGGGATTCTCTAATCAGTTTTATAAAAATGGATTCAAAAAAAGAGAATTATTTATGCTTCCAGATGGCAATGAAATTTATATTTTTCCCTGTCAGCCCATTAATGTTGACGTATCCTTGTAGTCAAAGTTGTTATTTTAGGCCAACTGTATATTTTTAATCTATTAGAGCAAACTCAATTTCTAGTACGTAATATCAGTGTATTATGATATTTAATGAGTAAGATAGTTATCTATATAAGTAAAATAGTTATTGATTAAAGTTAGAATATTACCGATAATAGATATATGTTAGATAAACTCTTCGGAAATGAAACATTAGCTTTAATATTTTTAAACTTATACCACTATGGTGAAGTTTATTCAGGATTAATAGAAAAGAATTCTGGTATTGGAAGTAGGGCAGTATTAAACCAATTAAATAAAATGGAAGAGGCTGGTTTTTTTGTTTCAAGAGAAGTTGGAAGAACTAGGCTATACACGTTTAATCCAAAGAACCCTGCAATTAAACATATCAAAGAGATTATTAAAATTACTTACTCAAACATGACAATTAAAATGAAAGAGAAGATGTTTAAGGAAAGAATGAGGCCAAGAGCAAAAGGCAAAGAAGTAATTAAATGAAGATAGATTTTAAAAATTGCACAGAAGAAGAGCTTTGGAAATATATAGCTACTGAACTTTTTAGAAATGAAATTGATGTTATTTTAGTAGGAGGAGCAGTTGTTTCAATTTACTCTGAAGGTGCTTATCGCTCAGGCGACTTAGATTTTGTAAAACATGATTTCACTAGAGATAAACTGAACGAAGTTTTAATTGATCAGCTTGGCTTTAAAAAAGAAGGTAGGCATTACAAACATCCAGAGTGTAGTCATTTATACTTAGAGTTTGCTACCTTCCCAGCAAGCATTGGTGAAGACTATCAAATTAAACCAGCAGAAGTTGAAAATGAGGGACAGATTATTAAAATATTCACTCCTACTGATTGTGTAAGAGATCGCTTGGCCAATTACGCTTTTTTTCATGCTGTAGAATGTTTAGATCAATCAGTTCTAGTGGCAAAAAAACATCCAATAGATTTCAAAAAAGTTAAAGCTTGGTGTGAAAATGAAAAAATTAATCAAGCTTTTATCGACTTAAAAGAAGCCTTGAAATAATTCTTAATTTTAATAAATTTTTGTGGGCTAAATATGGACTACTCTATCTAAAAAAAGGTGGTAATGAGTTGTATGTTGCTATTTTTTCAAATGAGGCAAAAGGCAACGTAGTACTAAGTTAGTTATGCACTCCGTTCACAAGATTAACAGTATACTTAAATGCTTGAGCACTACCAAATTGTACAAAAGTTTAGATAAAAAAAATAAGACTTGTTCAAAATATTCTCCTTGATAAAAATTTAGCTCTCTTAAAATATTGAATCCCCTAATAAATTAAAATTGAAAAGAAGCAATAAAACATGAGCAAAAATGTATGTTAAAAAAATTAAGATCATTAATACTAACTCTTTGTTTTTACGAATAATTTAACTTTGATTAACAAAATACTAGAAGATATTTTGACATACTTTACTAGTGATAGAAATGATAAATTATTTATGAGATAATTTTTCGAAGATAAATATCACACAGGAGAACATAGTGAAAAATTTTGTATTTATAATATTGTTATTGGGTTCAATAACAACAGCTTTTAATATCGAGGCTAAACTTAAAACTAAAGTAAAAAGAAAGCCAGCAAGCAGCAGCAAAGAGCTATTTAAAAAATATATGAACGCTCATCTTAACTTAGCTAAAGTTTTAAGTAGGGCACGAGTAAATGGAAAAACATGCGAACTTAGTGCTTATCAATCAACAATCCTTAATCATTTAAGAATTGCTCATCAGACAAATGAATCGGAAGTAAAAAATAAATATTTCAAAATTGATACTGATGATATTACAAAAGCAGTTGGAGAAACTTTAAGTTATAAGCAACTTATTTCTCCTTTTAGTCTTTATACTGGAAAGGGGATAGAGAAAGCTTTAGAAAATACTAAATTCTATTCTCCAGCCGTAGGTGCTTTTGGATATGCTTTTGTACTTGAATTTAAACCTGATTCTCAACTTGTTTATCATCAACTTGACTGGACAGAAGATGGTATGGTTTGGACAGAAAAAAAAGGAGCCTGGTCTTATCATAATTCAGTTAATAAAAAAACTGGTCGACCACAAAGAATGATTAGCTATAAACATTCTGGAAAAACAAAAGTTTTTGAAATAAGAGAGTTTTATAGTAATGGTGACAAATACTTTATATTAATAAATAGAAACAAAGAATCAAAATGGGAATATGTTAAATTTTATGATCAAATCACCAGTGATTGTGACGCATAAAACTTATTAACAACATAATTATATTAAAACGGATTTTTTTTAAAGCCATTTTTCATTGATTTATTCACAGTCAGAGAACACGAGCATTGGTTGCCTATGACTCTATTTAAGTTAAAGAACTAAACCTTTTCGAAGATTAAAAAATTATAATTTTATAGTGCGAAATTGGTTTAGTATCTTTAACAAACTTTAAAATATTATTTTTTTGGCCTTTTGATTATCTTATTGCCATCTACCTTACACTTATTAAAGTAATGTGTTTTACCTTCGTTTGTTATAAGCTTGGAGACTCCTTGAGTATTAATTTCTACATAATATTTAGAAAGAACAACTTCTTTATAACTAGGACTATTTGGTATTTGTTGATACTGATAAGTTTCAAAACTCCCCGAATAAAAATCATTCTTTACAAGTTTTGTCGTTTCTTTTCTCAACCAAATTCTATCATTGTATGGAATTCTTCTATCAGTAGATTCTCCTATAAATTTATCATTAATTTTAAAATGTAAACGTAATGCACATGAACCACTCCCTTCATAAGTCATATTTTTTATTTGGCCATCAGTAGACTCACTACACGAAAATATCTTTAAAATTTGCCTGACCCGACAACCTGCATTTGCAGTAGTTAATGTTATTAATGTAATCAATGTTAAAATTATAATCTTCATATTCCCTCCTAAGGTTTGTGTTTTATTTTTAATTTAAAATCCCGATTATTTCAAATTAAGATTTGATTAAGATTTTAAAACTAATATTATTTTTTGACGCCTTACCTATTTTTATGAATAATATTTGATCTTTATATAAAATCATTCTGTTCGTTTATTTATATTATTTTATGTAATAAATATTTAACTTGTCATATGCTCTTTTGCAAAATTCGTTTCGATTTGGAACTATATTAAAAAATACTTATTCTTCATCGCAATTCTTAATATGAATCATCGTTAATTTTTCCAACAATATCCAAAATCAGTAAACAATTCATTTTTTTCGCTCTTTGGATTATGTGCAGTATATTTTATAACAATTAATCCATCTTTTATTCTGAGAGAAATTATCCACGGATAAGACTTCTTATGATATTTGTCTTTGCACAACGAGGAATCTTTTAAGCTTATACTTTCAATAATTTCATTGCTTAAATATTTTGTTTTAATTCCATAAAAACAAGTATCTGTTATTCCACCAATATTAATCTTTTCTATATATTTTACTGGAATTAAAGGACCAGCTGATTTTCTAATTGTTCTTTTGTCAATATATATTTCAGTTGGAAGCGCTTCTTCTTTCTCATTTTCTCTAACCAGGACACAATCTAAGTCTCTTCTGTACCTTTTATCTGATACCGTTTTTTTAAGCACATCTAAAGAAATTGGGTCATCAGCTATGGAGTAAAGTTTTTTTAGAATATCAAACTGGGATGCATCTTGGTTATCATTTTCAATCTGAGTTAAAATATTGCCAAAGGCGGTCACTGAAAAACATGATAATAACGTTAGAAATATTAATAAATTTTTCATAATTTTCTCCTGAGCTTTCGCTCATAAATGTAATGAATTTCGAGTGTCCCTTACTCATAAAATCATCGTGTTTATTGAATACAGATGTAACTTAATATATAAAATGGCGCTAAAAAAGGTAGAAATTTGAATACTGTAAAAAGAAAGAAATTAATCTATTCTCTATTCATTTATTCATGGCAGGTGACACGATAATTAATAGAGAATTGACACCCAATATTTAATGTCTTGTGGAAAAATAATTATGAGAATTTTATATGTCTTACGTGTGAATTTTATTTAATATTTTAAATTATTAATCTCGTTATTCTTGAATTATTTTCAGAAGGTTTATAATAAGTTGGTTTGCACTGATCCCATTGTACCCATCTAAGTTTATAGCTCTTCCATCATGTTCATTAAAAATTCGATCTCCGTTACTAATACGAATTTTTTTAATATTGTAATGCTTCAGCTCTTTAGTAATACTGGTAATTTTTGTCATAAAGCTACTGGCTTCATCTATAGTAATATTTGAATATTCACTATAAAAAAATACTTCAACATCCTTTATATTATAACTTCTTCAATTGATAGTCTTGCGTATTCATTATTATATTCTACCGATATTTCAGTTAAAAGCCCCCGATTTTACATAATTTGAGTTTTAAAATCATCGGCTTGATATAATCCAGGGAAGCTAGCAAATTGTAGTTGTAAAAGATGACATCGTTATCAAAAGAGTAAGTCCTGTTATAATATTTTTCTCTGTTAAACTTGTAAACATATAGCTTATTTTTGAATTTTTATTAACTTCTGGTTATATAGTTGAATACGGTTCAAGTTCTTGGTGAGCAGCACAATACTTCTTTTGTTTTTCGAGTGCATATATTAAATTCATAGGGATACTAAGAATTATTGGTGACAACTTTATAACTTCTCTATAGCTAACCACATCCAGACTATTATCTCCCATCTGTTCATACAGCACCTTGCTTCGCACTATATCAGTGTCATAATGAGTCCGTAAGTATCATTTTAGACAAGAAAACAGTCAAAATTTTTGGCATGTGCATTGCTTAACTATAAATAAGCTCTCAATATTTCAGGATGATTTTTGAGAATCACTAACAATGATTTCAAAATAAAGGAAGGAATTAACATGAAAAAAATGACTTTAGTAACAATGACAGTTTTAACATTAACTTCAGTAACAGCTCACGCTGACATCTGGCAAAAAATAGGAAAAGTAGGTAAGGCAGTAATCCGTGGAATGGCACAGCCGTATCAACAAGACTCAAGGATTGTTATTCGGTTGGGCGGACAAGTATTTAGGGGACAACAAACAGTAGCCCTTAAAAGGTTAGCTAAATCTCAAAACCCAGGACTTAATTTTAGAAATGCTACTCTTAGGAGAGTTAAAGTTGTCGCGTCTTCAGCGAGAGGGCGTGGACAAATTTCTTTGACTGTAGGGCAAAATACTTCGTATCCACAGATCGCTCAACAAGACTTTGGAGGCCAAGTTAATAAAATGGTATTTATGAATCCAAGTTATAGCTCTCAAGGAAAATGGCAATTACAAACAAGAGGAAATATTCAGATCAAAAAAATTGTGCTGATAGTTTCAGGAGTAAATGGAGGTTACCAACCACCAATTTCTTACCAAGAACAATGTAGTGTAAACCTATTAACTAGAAGAGGGCGATTGCTTAATTCTTTTATCGGACACGGAGTTGGAATGACTCTGGGACACGCAAAACAAAATGCATGTTCCCAAGCAATGCAACAATGTAATCAAGATTTAAGAATGAGACACAGAAGTGGAAGAAATCCAATGGCAAGCTGTCAGCAAGGTAGAAGTGGCCGAGGTGGAAACTTCTAATACCAAGAAAAAATAAAAAATATTCTAAAATAAAAAAGGCGTTCTTATTAGGACGCCTTTTGTTTATATAATAAATATAATACGATACTTCTTAACTATTAATTGTTTTTAATTATATTATAAATTCTTTTAATGTTAATATTAGGTAAATTAAGATCAGAATTAGTATGTTTTTCATTAAAAACTAAATCAGAAATCCCTATTAAGGCAATCTTCTGGTTAGACATTTTTTTATTGTATGTAGTGACTCTTTTTGCAACGTCATTTAACCGAACTTTATCAACTTGGAAATAAGCTCCGATGCAAACAGAGATTCCTGCAATTCCTGTACCTACACCAGGAAACCAGATTGCTATAGCCGCTACTGTAGCAGAAGCACCACTAATTCTGTCGTAAAGTGTGGAGTCATATTTTACAGTATTGTAATTAATATTTTCTTTAAGTCTTTTTATTCTTTGTTTGCTTTCGATATTTGACATAAAATACTTAGATTGAAACATAACATTTTGATTTGGATAATCGACATTTCCACTATCATTTAAGATCTTGTATGCAGGCAAAGAAAGACTTTAATCAAAACATTTGTTATCAGTCTTACAGACTTTTCTAGTAACAGCGTATTGTTTAATTGATTCAATATATGTTGCATTGGCTTGAATATAATAACCTTTTTCAATTACTACTGAGCCATCAACTTTTGTTCCTCCGTAGATCTTGTTTTCAAAATCTAAACTACTCGCAATTGATGAAAATGTTGTAAGTATAGATAGGCTTAGCAGTATTCTTTTCATAATGTTCCTCATATTGTTATTGTTTTTATAAATTGTATAGGTAAGTAATATTTTATGAAATTGAACATGTAATTATTACGTGTCAAAAGGTTAGACACACAACAGTCTTTCTAGGACTTTACGAATATATTAATTATAAAAAGGTTTTTTTTAACAATTGCTTAAGCAGGGAACTAGGTTTTGATTAATATAATGTCAGTAAATGTTTGTCTAAAAAAGTACAAAGCCCACATTTTTCAGTGAGCTTTGCTTGAAATTTAAAATTTTTTTTTATTCAAATTCACATTTGATGTTAACTTTTTGAAGTTCATTTTTATCGTTAACATATTCAAGTTTCTTACTTCCAAGAAATTTTCTATCATATTCAACTCTTAGTAATAAATCTGAATCATATCTTTGAGAATTTGCAGTTTTCGCCATTGTTAAGGCAAATATTTTTGGACCGTAGTGATCTGTTATAAGGTTTTCTCTTGGGATAGAGATCTTTAATTCGTCATCAACATAAACTTTTACATCATTACAAATTCCACCACCTAGATTCCATGAAAGACATCCTCCAACAGTTATTTTTGATCCATCTTTAATTTTACCTTTACAATAAAACCCACCTGTTGCCATAGCTGATGTTGATAAAGCAATTGTTAGTGCTAATAATAATGTTTTCATTTATTCTCCTTTTTATATATTCTTAATATTTAGGAGAGATATAACATTATAAGATGTTGAGCTGGAAAATTTTGAAAAATTTACAAAAATTATTTAAATTTAAGTTTCAATCAAAGGATTTTTTCCTTATAAATTATATTAATCTTCATTACCGATTTGAATTTTATTATATTTACTACGAAGTTGAAATTTGATAAGTTTATTTTTCTAAATCTGGTACAACTCAAAGAGAAATTTATTTTAGTATTAACAATCAGTCCTAGTAGGGATGTTAGTTGTATTAATACAATTGAGAATTATAACTTGATCAACTTCTAATCCTAGTTCTAAGCAAGCTTTATCATTTAAGTTTTTAACTTGGATAGTATTAATGGATTCATTTTCATCGTTCTCAAAGCAACCATCGTTTGTAGTTTTTTTCTTGAGAAAATTTTTGACGTTTTCTCTTTATAAACGACATCTGCATCTGTGGTATTATAACCTAAATCCGTAATGTAATATTTAGGGATTGCTTTGAGTGATTTTTTATCATCTAGAGAGGTTTTTATTTATTATCTCCACCAATATTATAATTTCCTAAATCTTTTTTTATGTAGAAAATACTTTTTACTATTTATTTCTTTTATCTTTCTTTCTCTTTTGTTTAGCTTTATATTCATCTAGCCCTTCTTGAAATCGACGTTGTTTCCTATCTCTCAAAAATTTTCTTCGTAATTCTTTTGATTTTTTTGGAGCTACAATTGATCCAAGTAATGAATAGATACTGCCAATAGAGGCATCTTGTTCGAAAATATAGTGAGTGAGACCGCCTATTACATTCAACCTGCCATTTGAAAGCATTGATTTTCCTACAACACGAGTCAAGCCATTTGAGTCTATTACTTTTAGTATTGCTTTTATAACTTTATTAAACTTTTTATCAATTATTTTTGAATCCATAAGTCGGCTTGTAATATGAGATATTTTAGAAAAAGTACAATCGAGTTCATCTGCGCCATCAGTAATTGATGGTTCGAGTATTCCTGAATCATTAAAATCACAAGTATTAACAATTCCTTCCATGCTGGTAGCTATTAAAACCATAACATCCAAATCTGATTCGATTATAAATCCCGGCATATCTGTGTTCATATCAGTGTATATTTGCTCTAAACTGAGCTGGCAACTTCTATCCCAATTGAAATCTTGGCAACTTTTATAAGTTTTTGGGAAATATTGTTTTAAAATATTTGGAATATTTTTTACAAAAGAATTGAATTCAACATATCTCATTTTGTTAAATGGATTGTACTTAACTTTTAAATTTAATTTTTTATTTGAAATAAAACTGTCTCTGTAATATGAAAATGAGTCTACAAGATGAATTGTTGCTGTGATTGATTTGTCATTTAGATGAATAGAACCTTTTGGAAATAAGTTCGTCAAGTTTGATAATATCTTATCACTAGCAAGTCTAGTTCCTTTGTCTTTTATCGCAAGTATGTCTCCTCCGATTAAAACAACTAAATTTGAAATTCCTGTCAAGTTCAAGTCTGAAAAAATTGATTCATTTTTAACTTTTTTCTCTTTTGTTAAAGCTAAAAATTCAATATCTCCACTTTGTTCTACACGATCAATATAATTGGTGATTTTTTCAATTGAGCCTGTATAGTTCTTTAATAGTTCTAAGATTTCATTGTTGCCACTACTGTTATTACTACTCAAATATCCATTTTTGTCAGCACCAAATGTTTTTATTATTTGTATGGCAATACTTCTAAATTGTAATAAATAAGATATTTCCTGTGGAGTTATTGGCATTACATTTTTAGCATAATTAGGAGTAATAATATTTTGTACTAATTTAAATGCTTCTAATGAATCGTTTTCTTTTGTTATTTCTTGTACTTTTTCAAGAGTTATTGAGCAATCTAGCCACGACTTAGTATTCTTTACTTGGCAGTTATTATTTTTTACTGCTTTTTGAAAGTATGGCATAACTTTTAAAATATCGCTGTGCCCTTTCATAAATGTATCAATTAAAGTTAATATAAGCTCTGGATAAAATACTTCACTTGTTGATCGTCCTTCAAACTCTTTAACTATTTCGAAAGAATCAACAAGATCTTCAGTGGAAGGTAAATTGAAGGCATTAAGTAGTGAAATTATTGTTTTAGTTTTTAATCCACCTAAATCTTTTTGTGAAAACCATTCTTTTGAAACTATTTCAAGATAATCAAGAGATTTTAAAACTTTGACTGGATCATGATTGTTTTGCTTTGTATTTAGTTGATAGTTAAACCAATCTTCACCTTTGTGAAATTTGGTTACAAATAGAGTTAGACATGACGATATATTATTAAGAGAAATTTTACTTTTATCTGTAGTTGGACACATAAAGGCAAAAAATTCTGTAGCAAACTTTGCAATTGGAGCAATTCTCAGTTTTGTTGATATATTTAAACTTGGAAGTAGATTTTCTATATTTGCAGTGATTTGTTCAGGTGATTTTTCCCAATTTATTCGTTTAAATATACTGGCTACAAGTTTTATTCCTGTTTCAATGTTGTTATAAGTTAACTCACCTGAATGATTAACAAATTGTTGATAGGTAACTCTTAATGATTCCCTGTTTTTTTCAATCCAATTGATTACCCAATCGATAGTTGTTTTATTAATGTCTTTTTTTATTCCCAGCAAAGATTTGATTGATAAGATAAAAGCTACATCTTGCTCAACATCATCACTAAAAGTTAAAACTCTTTTTTTGATTAAAAGTAGCAATTCATCTTCAGCTAATCTTCCATCATTTTTACCTTGAATTTTTGCCCAACTTTCGTTTATTGATTTTTTTAAATATAAGAATGCCTCATTTGATAATGCTGAATTCCCTTCAAGTATATCTGAAATTGATGGTTCATTAGTAACAGCCAGACTTGATTGTTTTGTTGTATCTATAAACTTTTCTTGAGGGGCTTCTTCTCCCCACCACTTATTATTAGAGCAAGATGTAATTATTATTGCTATTAAAAATATGTTAATTAATTTCGTTACCATTTTGCTGTAATCCCTGTTGATATAAAGTCTAAATTTCTCCAAGTACCGTAATAACTATTGTCTGAGCCTGTAAAAACTTGAGCTTGAGTAAATATATTTACATTTTTAAATACATTATAAGAAGCACCAATATTTAAACTTACTCCGTTATTAACAGTGTCTAAATTTTTAATAATATTTGAGCTTATTTCGAAATTTTCAAATACTCTAAAATTTGATTTCAGCCAAACCAGTTTTTCATCTTTTGTAGAAGTTATAATCGTTGCATCAGCATTGTTTTGAGAATCATTAAAAGAATGTAAAAATCCAATTTGAATATTATTTGTCATTTGAAGGGAAGAAGAAAGAGTTAGTTTTCTTGTGTCAATTTTATATAAACTTTCGATACTTAAAATTTTTCTATTTAAAGAAAATCCAATATTGTGCTCTCTTTTAAAGTAAGGACTGGCATTCACTAAAATATGAAGATCTTTATTTTGTATAACTAGTTTTTCTTTATTGTTTGTTTCAGCAACAGAGTTTGGTGCAGTATAAGCAAATAGTGAAACTGAGAAATCTTTTGAAGATCGATAATTTAAACCAATAAAAGCTTGGTTTTGAAGTAGGATTTCTTTAAGGTTTACATTGTCTAAAGAAATCATAAGAGGAAGATATAAGTTATTATTGATCTTAACTTTTGAGGGAGGAGTTCTCGCGAATAACGACTGACTACTTGGTAGCTTATCTTTAGTATAGTAAATACTTGGACTCATATCTGGAATAAAAACCGGACTATAAGTAAAATTAACTCTAAAGTGTTTTGAGATTTTGTAGTTTTGAGCTACTCCGATCCATCCAACATTTTCAGTTTTTAAAGGATTTTGTTCGTTTATTACCCAGCTATTTCCAATACTATCTAAATAATTAGCTTTGTAACTGTTGTCCAGTTCTTCCAAAGGATGAAATCGGCCAGCTGTTAAGAAACTATTAGAATTAAAAGAGTATCTGTAGGCAATTTTTGGAACATCTATATAGATTTCAGATGATTTTGTATTTTCTAAATAACCAAGAAGCTTAACTTCAAACTTAGGTTTTGAATTAAGTTCATTTTTAGGTTTAAAACTATAAGTACTATTTAATGAAATATCTTGAGTAGTTTGTGTATTAGCAAAATTTCTAAGAGATGCTTCTACTTTAGTATCAAAGCCAGAAGCATTTGAGTGAGCATTCAAAGCAATTAGGCATATAGGTAAGATTAGTATGTTTTTCATTGTGACGCATCGTATCATAAAATTGGTTTATATATAATATTTAGTTCGTAACAGTGTAAAAGTTACAGATTAAATTGTAATTTTTTCAATGAAATAGCTTTAAAGCTTAATTATGTTAATAAATTGGATTATTAAAAGGAGATTTTATGAAAAAACAACTCATATCAGTATTTTTATCTACAACAATTATGTCATCGGTTTGTATGGCCAATAATCTAGTTGATTTAGACCAAAAGTATTATGTATCCACCTCTAAACTAAATGTTAGAAGTGGTGAAGATATTTCTAGTAAAGAGAATATTATAGGAAGCTTAAGATTAAATGATTACGTTAGAGTTGTCTCATTTGGAGACAATGTTGATGATCAAATGGTAGAAATTGAACTTATTAAAAGTAAGTCTGATGTTTATAATTCATCTACAAAATTATTTGTAAGTGACAAATACTTAGCAACGAAGAAAACTCCAAAAGCCATTTTTAAAGGTCGCTACTTTGTTATTCAAAATATCGCTACTGAAAGACTAAGGGTTTATGAAAGAGAATGTCTTGATAATTCTTGTCCCCATAAAATGGTTTTAGAAGTAAATATGGTGGCCGGAGAAAATAAAGATGGACGAAGAACCTACCTAGGAAGTTATAAGATTACGAGATGGAATAAATTCTATCAAGATAATGCTGGGCTTTATCCATCTTGGTATAAAGAAGGATATCCCGCTGTCCCTAAGGAAAGCAAAGGTGTTCTTACTTGGTTAAAAAAGAAATATATGCCAATTGTTGACGGTGAACCAAAAGGGGACATGAGAGGAGCTTTTGGTTGGTACGCTGGTTTTGTTGGGCCAAATAGTAATGCACAATGGATGCATGGAACGATTGGTTGGGGAGAAAAAAGTAAGAAATTCGTGAAACGTACCAAAGGTTTACTTGCAAATATTTTATCTGATCCAAGAAGTCACGGTTGTTCAAGAGTTGATAATATGGCAATTGCATATTTAAAGCACTTGCTACCAGTCGGAACTCCAATTGTTAAAGTTTACGCTAAAGAAGCTTTCGCGAGCCCTTCATTATATAGATATACAAGTTTAACAAATGTTTGGGACTATATATTAACTACTGTTCCAGGGGATGATTCAGATCGAAATTTTGTTTTACGAAAAGGTATTTCTTCAGCAAAATTTCTTGAAGAAGGAACTTATGAAATGGATACATATCCAGATCTTGTTGAATATAAAAAAGCAGGAAAACTTCGCAATCGTTCAGGTAAAACGGGGAACATTTATAATGTTTCAGCAGAAGAATTTACAAATACTGGTGTGTATTATGTTGACACCGGATTATTTGAAAATTACCGACATCCTTTAAGTCCAAATATCAAGGTCGGTGGGTATGACGATGAAGTAATTCCACCATTTATGGATGTAAAAGTTTTAAGATAATATATTTATTTAACCTAGCGTACAAACGTATGCTAGGTTTTGTTTCTTTCCTCTGATTAATCTCTCTGATAATTATTTATATAGAACTTTTGTTCTAATAAAATAAAAGGTATTCCAAATTCAAATATTTGTGGGATTAACGCAGTTAAATAAATATTTATATTTTTTTCATTTACCAGATAAGAGCTAGACATTATTTAACAATATATCTATATGTAGATCACATTAATTATAGGAGTTTAAAATGTTTAAATCAGTTTTAATATTATGTTTATTATTAGTTATTTCAAACCAAGCTTTTTCTCAAGATTTAGCTGAAACAAATTATCCTTTTGAATGTAGCATACATGAATCATATGTTGATTTTGATAGTGATCAAAATGATAACAGGGTGGATTTTGAAGTTGAAAAGACTCTTAATTTAACTCTGCAGGACTTAAAAAGTGAAGATAAGTTTAATCTAGGGCGAACAAAATATGGTACTAAGGTTGAATTTCAAGCCAATAAGGGAGATGGAATAGATAGCCCTTCACTAACTATTTCTATTACTATGTATGGTTCAATGATCATTACAAGTACTGGAGATATTGAAAATACAGAACTCACAACAAGTTCAGATGAATATGATATTCAAGTAAAATGTGGTTATGTTGGAGATGAAGAAATTTAAATTTCACAAATCTTAACTTCGCCATCTTTTAACTCTAAAAATAATTTACCTTCACTAAGATCTCCACTAACAAGCATTTTGGATAAGGGACGAATCACAAGCTTATTAAAAATATTGTGAAGTGGTCTTGCTCCATAGTCTGGGCTATATCCTTGAGTGCAAAGCTTATTAATTATTTCTTGATCAAGTTCAACTGAAGTGTTTTTTGAAGCAAGTCGTTGATTGAGAAGATTTATTTGTTTCTCAACTAAATTTTTCATGGTTGATTCATTTAAACTTTCGTAGCTTAGTATGGAGTCAAGTCTTCCGAGTACTTCTGGTTTAAAGTCTTGTTCAACATTTTGAGAATTTGTCGTTAAAAAGATGACTGTATTTTTAAAGTCAATAGTTCTTCCATGATTGTCAGTAAGTCTACCGTCATCTAAAATTTGAAGTAAAATATCGGCAAAGTCGGGATGGGCTTTTTCGATTTCATCAAAAAGTATTAATGAATATGGTTTTCTTCTAACTGCTTCAGTTAAAGCACCTCCATTTTCATATCCAACATATCCCGCTGGCGAACCTATTAATTTTGAAACAGAATGTTTTTCAGAATATTCACTCATGTCAATTCGAATTAAATTTTTCTGGCTATCAAAAAGGAAGTCACAAACAGCTTTTGCTGTCTCCGTTTTTCCTACACCAGAAGGGCCTTTAAGTAAGAATGAGCCGAGTGGCTTGGATTCGTCTTTTAGACCGGCGTGAGAAGAAATTAAAGTTTCAGATATTTCTAATAGAGATTTATCTTGGCCAAAGACTCTCGCTTTTAAATTATTTTCAAGCTGTAAAATATGATCTTGCTTAGATCGCAAAATTTTATCAACAGGAATTCCTGTTTGACGAGATATAACATCTGCTATGTCCTTAGTACTAAGTACCCAATTATTTTCTTGCGAATCTATTTGGCCTTCAAGCTCTGGAATAATTGAATATTTTAATTTAGAAGCTAATTCATAATTTTGCTCTCTTTCAGCTTGCTCAAGTTCAAACTTTGATCGTTCTAAGTTATTTTTTACTTCTGTAACTTTTTTTAAAGCTAAAACTTCGTTTTCCCAAACGGCTTTTTCTTCAAGATATTTTCCATTTAAATCTTCTATTTCCTTTGTTATATCTTTGTTCTTTTTATCGAGTTGAGCGTAAATCTTTTTTGATCTAATTTCTGATTCAAGTTGAACCAAATGAGCAGGCATTGATTCTGCCGATAGCTTTAAAGCTGACGCAGATTCATCGATTAAGTCGATTGCTTTATCTGGAAGAAATTTATCCGTTATATATTTATCAGACAAAAGTACTGAATTATAAATTGCTTCTTCTGAAATTTTAATTCCGTGGTGAATTTCAAATTTCTCTTTTATACCTATTAAAATTTCAACGGCATCTTCTATTGATGGCTCATTGACAGGTACTGATCGAAAGCGTCTATCTAAAGCAGCGTCACCTAAAATGTATTTTTGATACTCATCAAGTGTTGTGGCACCTATACAATGTAATTCTCCTCTGGAGAGTGCGGGTTTTAGTAAGTTGGCAGCATCCATTGCTCCATCCGTTCTTCCGGCACCAACTAATTGGTGAATTTCATCGATAAATAAGATGACTTCTCCTGATTGCTCTTTTATATAACTTATGAGTTTTTGAATTCTTTCTTCAAATTCACCTCGGTATTTTGTACCGGCCATTAAAGCTCCCATTTCTAGAGAGAGTACTGTTTTTCCTTCCAGCACTTCTGGAACCTTACCTTTTACGATAGCTTCTGCGAGTCCTTCAACAATCGCTGTCTTTCCTACTCCCGCGGAACCAACTAATACTGGATTATTTTTTCCTCTACGGCCGAGTATTTCCATTACGGAACGTATTTCACTGCTTCGTCCAATAACAGGATCAAGTTTTCCATTTTTGGCTAACTCGTTAAGGTTTATAAGAAATTTGGGAACTTCAGTTTCGTTTTCATTACCTATATTTAGTTCTTCGTAATTTATATCAAGCTCAGGAAATATTTGTGGTAAAAACCTGAGCAAGTCAGACTCAGTAATTTCTTGTCTTCCAGCCTGGATAGAATGAGAAGAACTTAGAGTTAACCATTCCGAAAACTTTGGAGATGTTTTAAGTTGGTCTAGATCAACTTTATTTTTGACAGTTGGAAGGTCTGATAAAATTTGTTTAATTTCTTTAGTGTATTTATTAAGACCTTTAAATGAATAAGAACTTGGATTTTTAAGTAGTCCCCATAACAAGTGAATAGGGTGTAACTCATTGTTTTTTCTATTAACAAGTTCTGCTTGAGCTATGCTCATTGATCCTTCTACAATTGACTCATATTTATTCATTTGTACTCCTTATCTTGTCCTATTAACAAGGTGGTTTTAAAATCAATAATGTCAAGATGGAGAATAATTAATTATTAATATTGAACAAATCTTTTAGTACTAATTTTGTATTAATTATTAAATTTTGAGGTGTTGTATTATTGTCTATAACAATATCACTTTTTGATTTTTTATCTTCGATATTAATTTGGTTTTTTATAATTTTTTTAGTTAATTCAGTGTCAATATTATCTCTTTTCATGACTCGGTCAATTTGTTTTTCTATCGTAGCGTAGACACAAATAATTTGATCAAAATTATTTTGAAAATCTTTTTCAAATAAAAGTGGAATGTCGTAAATTATGAAATCTTGCTTATTCTTATTTTTGATAATTTCAACCTTTTCTTTAAACAATTCAAAAAGTTTTGGGTAGAGGTATTGTTCAAGTTTTTCTTTAATTAATATGTCATTAAAAGCGAGAGACCGGAGTATTTTGAAATCAATTTTATTATTCTTAATTGATCCGCTGAAGTTAGCTTTTATCCAATTAACTGTTTCAGTTCGCATATAAATTTCTTTAATGAGAATATCTGCACAAATTACATCTATTCCCGTGTCAGTAAATATTTTTGAGACGCTTGATTTTCCTGTCGCAATTCCTCCTGTTAAACCAATAAGAGGTAAGGGACTTTTATGAAGTCTTTCTGTTGAACTTTTTGTAATAAAATTATTTTTAACAGTAAATTTCATTTTGCTTAACTTTATTCCAGTAGGTTTCTAACTCTTCTTGTTTGCAACTTAAAATATCTTTATTGTCTTGTGAGACAAAGTCTTCAACTTGTTTAAATCTTTTTACAAATTTTTTATTGGCGTTATGTAACGATTGTTCGGGGTCGATATCAAGATGTCTAGCTAGTTGAGCGACACTAAATAATAAATCTCCAATTTCTTCTGAGACTCTTTCTTTGTTAATTTTACTGGCCATTAATTCTTCTTTAACTTCTTGCCATTCTTCTTCTACTTTATAGCTAACCTGTTTGTGGTCTTCCCAATCAAAATTAACACGTTTACTTTTTTTGCCGATTTTTAGTGACGCAGTTAAGGCTGGATTAAAAGTGTCTTTTTTATTATAGAAATATTTGTCTTCAGTAGTCGTAGTACCTTTTTTATCTCTCTCAACTTGTTTAATTTCTTCCCAGTTCCTTTTAATCATCTCAATATTTATATCTTTATTTTTTAGTTCACCAAAAACATGAGGATGTCTTCTTATCATTTTTTCATCTAAAGTTTTAAAGACATCATAAACGTCAAAATGACCTTTCTCTTCCGCCAATTTCGCATGTAAATATACTTGAAGTAAGATATCTCCAAGTTCACTTTTCATTTCTTCGTAATCATCTGTTTCAATGGTATCAATTAATTCGTATGATTCTTCAAGAAGATACTTAATTAGTGATTTGTGGGTTTGTTTTAGATCCCAAGGGCAACCTGTCTTTGGATCTCGCAAAGCATCAATTGTTTTTTTTAATTTATCAATCATTTTAAACCTTTTTCTTTTCTGATAGTATACGGTGAGAATTTCATAATTTTAAGGAAAGAGTATGAAAAATGATATAGAAATTGATTATAATTCAAGTGTTAACCTCACGACGACACAAAAAAGACTAATAAAGGACATTTTGTTAGTTTTTAATAAGGTAATGTTTAAAACAATCACTAAGAAACTTCAGATTAAAGTAAATGAAATATATATATCAATAAGTATATGTGGAGATACTAAAATAAAAAGTCTTAATTCTAAATTTCGCAATATTAATAAAATAACAGACGTTTTGTCATTTCCAATTCAAGAAAATCTTAAAAATGGTGTTTATGACCCAACTCCAGCAATGGAATTAGGGGATATTTATATATGTAAAAGTGTTGCCTTGAAACAAGCAAAAGAAGCGAGTATTCACTTAAGAACGGAACTACTCCATTTAATGGTGCATGGCTTTTTACATTTATGTGGTTACGATCACGAATTATCTGATATGGATGAAAAAGAAATGTTTGATTTAGAGGATCAGTTAGTTAAAAATTGTCTAAAAGAATTAAAGGTTAAGTAATGAATGAATCACTAAAAATTGAACTTCAAGAAGCAAAAAATAGTTTTTTTAAATATGACTCAAATTTAGCCGAATTACGGAGGTCTCTTTGACGTCGATCGTAAAAAGTTAAGAATTAAAGAGATTGTTCAAATGGAAGCAATGGATGGTTTCTGGGATGATTCAACGAATGCTACAAAAATTCAAAAAGAAAAAAATATATTAAATGATGTTGTCTCTACTTATGACAATTTAATTACTATTCGAGAGGACTTTGAAGTTTTATTAGAATTTGCAGAACTTGATGATGAACAGTCCGCAAATGATGCAATCGAGTCATTTAAAAGTTTTTTACAATTGTTTGATCAGGCTGAAAAACGAGTATTACTTTCAGGTGAAACTGACAGTAATAATGCCATTTTAAATATAAATGCTGGTGCCGGTGGAACTGAGTCTTGTGATTGGGCTTACATGTTACTTCGTATGATTACAAAGTGGAGTGAGTCAAAGGGATTTAAGGTTATTGTTCTCGATACTCAATCGGGAGATAGTGCTGGAATAAAGTCTGCAACACTGATGATTGAAGGCAACTTTGCTTATGGTTTCTTAAAGTCCGAGTCTGGCGTTCACCGCCTCGTTCGAATTTCTCCTTTTGATTCAAATGCAAGAAGACATACTTCTTTTGCTTCAATGTTTGTCTCCGCTGAAATTGATGACGATATTGAAATTGAAATTAATGACGGAGATTTGCGAATAGATGTTTATCGTTCGGGAGGAGCTGGAGGGCAATCGGTTAATACTACGGACTCTGCAGTTCGAATTACTCATTTACCAACAAACACAATCGTTACCTGTCAAAATGAAAGGTCACAGTTGCAAAATAAAGCACAAGCTATGAAAGTTTTAAGATCTCGTTTGTATGACCAAGCAATGGAAGAAAAGCGAGCCATTGAAGATGAAGTTGAAGCAGGAAAGAAAAAAATTGAATGGGGAGCGCAGATTAGGTCTTATGTTCTTCATCCTTATAAAATGGTTAAAGATCATCGAACGAGTCACGAGACAGGCAATGCCGAAAAAGTTTTAGAAGGTGACCTTGATGATTTCATGGACTCTTATCTAAGGTGGAGCGTTAATAAAGAACTGGCAAGTAAAATAAATTAGGAATAAATGAAGTTTGTTATAAATATTTTTAAAATTCTTTTCAATGAAAGATCATCAATAAGATTTTTGATTGGGATTTTATTAGGAGTGTCTTTTTCTATTTCTATAATTTTGGCTACCATTGGAATCATGGATGGTTATAAGTCATCATTATATAAATTTATTTATAACTCTGAAGGACATTATATAATTAAATCCAAGAGAGGTTTTTTTCAAACTCCAAAATTTGAAGATAATAAAAAATATTATATTCTACCATTAATAGAAAGTAAGGGGATGGCAATTACAGAGAGAAATTCTGTAGGTATTTTAATAAATGGAGTTGATCAAAAAGAATATAAAAAGATTTTTAATAGAGATTTAACATTAAAAGACAATTCAATTGTTATTGGAATAGAATTGGCAAAAAAACTACATAAAAAAATTGGCGATGAAATCTTATTAAGTTTCCTTTCTCATAATCAATCGATGGAAGCGCCTCTTGTGAGTTCATTTATAATTACTAATATTATTGACTTTGGTTTTTTTACCAAAAATATGAGATTAGTACTAGTAAACAAAGAAATGTTGAGTAGTTATACTTCGAAAGAAAATTTTGTGAATAAGATTCTTGTAAAGTTTAAAAAAATTGTTGATCAAAGCTCAGTAAATAAAATAGAACAACAGTTAGATTATTCATTTACAATAGAGTCGACATTAAAGAATTTTGAATATTTAATTAAAGCTGTTAAGGCTGAAAAAGTGATGATCGTTATTGTTTTACAATTGATCGTAATTATTTCAGTTTTTAATTTGTATACTTTTATAAATTTTATTAAGGAAAAAAAGCTTCAAGAGTTTTTCTTATTAAAGTCGTTAGGAGTGAGACAATCTCAGTTTCGAACTTTTCTAATTCTTCTAGTCAGTTTTGTCTGGGCTAGCTCTTGTTTAGTATCAATTGGTTTTGTGGAATTTTACAAATATGCTCTAATGAATTTTGATTTTCTAAAATTACCAGGAGACATATATCATTTCTCAAGATTGATGCTAAATCTTAATTTGTCTGATTATATAAGTGTTTTCAGTATCTCTTTGTTTTGGATACTCTTTATGATTGGATTTTCAGTAAGAAAGTTTACTTCTATCAGTATCGGGCAAGGACTAAAAGGAGAATTGAAATAAATGAGAAATTGTATTGAGATAAAAGGTGTATCAAAAACCTTTAACAAAGTTTCTGTTTTAAATAACATCAATTTGAATATTAAAATCGGTGAGCAGGCTGTTTTAATGGGGAGATCAGGATCAGGGAAATCTACTTTAATGTATATTATTGGAGGACTTGAAAGTGCTGACAATGGAAGTATCATTTATGGAAATGATGATATTTTAAAATTTTCTGACGCAAAAATGTCTGAGTTTCGAAATAGATCAATTGGATTTGTTTTTCAATTTCATTATTTGCTATCGTCATTAAATTGTATCGAAAATATTTTGTTACCTGCTCGAATAGGAGGGCACAAGATAGGTGAAGTTAAAAAACGTGTTTTAAATTATGCTGAAGACCTTGATGTAGCAAATTTGTTAAAAAAATTTCCACATGAATTATCAGGGGGAGAACAACAACGAATGAATATTCTCAGGGCCATATCTTTGAGGCCAAAACTTATTCTTTGTGATGAACCTACAGGGAATCTTGACTCAAATAACTCAAATAAAGTTATTGATCTTCTCAAAAGATTAGCCAGTGAGAGTAATTCAAGTTTATTGGTTGTGACGCATGACAATGAAGTCTCTGATTCCTTTTCTAATCACTATAATATCGTTGATGGTAGAATTAGTTAACAAAATTAAATTTCTTTTCAAATATCTCGTTGTATCTTTAAATTTTTATTGTTAATTTATCCTGATTAAAAAACTCAAAAAGGAATTGGGGCTTAATGCGTCAAGTAAGATTATATAATTTAATATTTTTAGTAATTCTCACTATTGTGAGTAGTTATTCCTTCGCGGATTCTGATCTAGGAAAACGCAAAAATTTATTCAAAATTGATAAAATCGAAATAAAAGGTATTAAGAAAGTTGAATCAGAAGCAATTTTAGACAAGCTACTATCTAAAAAAGGTATGATGGCTGACAATTACTTAATTCGAAATGATGTAAAAAGAATCTACAATCTAAAGTATTTTGATTTTGTAGAAGCACACCACATCAAAAAGGGAAGAAAAAATATTCTGCGATTTTTTGTAAAAGAAAGACCAATAGTCGCAAATATTGTCTTTGAGGGAAATGATGAATTTGATGATGAGGATTTAGTCGAAAAAATTAAAACTAAAGAATACTCAATTTTAAATATAAATACAATTAAGGATGACCTTAAAGTAATTGTTAAGGAATATGAAGAAAAAGGATATTACTTAGCCAAAGTTGATTTCAAATTAATTAAAAACGACGACGGTGAGTTAGAGCTACATTTTATAATTAACGAATACGATAAAGTTAGGGTTAAAAAAGTTACTTTACTAGGAAATAAATCTTTTCCAGACAGTCAGCTAATGAGCATTATGGAAACGAGAGAAGATTCTTTGTTTGCTTTTATGTCAGGAGCAGGAAACTTTAAGGAATTTAATTTTCAAACTGATATAGAACGATTAAAGTACTTCTATAAAACGAAAGGTTTTTTACAAGTAAATGTCGGTGCTCCTCAAGTAACTGTAACTAAAGATAAAAAATGGGTTTTTATATCAGTTAAAATTAATGAAGGCCCACAATTCACAGTAAATGATATTACTTTTCAAGGTGAAGTGTTATTTGATGAAGAAAAATTGGCAAATGACATACAAATAAAAGTTAATAAAACTTATTCAGAAGATTTACTTAGAAAAGACATTCAATACCTTACAGAGAAGTATCAAGATAAAGGATACGCCTTCGCCAACGTCTTGAGAACATTGAGAGTTATTCCAGGAGAAAATCGAGTTGATGTTGAGTTTTCATTTGAGAAAGGAAAAATTGTAAATTTTGGTAATATTATTATTAAAGGTAATACAAAAACGCGTGATAAAGTTATTAGAAGAGAATTAAAAATAGCTGAAGGGCGCCAATTTTCCGGAACAGCTCTTAGAAAATCAAAAGAAGGAATCATTAGACTTGGTTTTTTTGAAGCTAAAAGTGTAATTGTAAATACAGTCTCTCCTCCAGGTAAAGATAACGTTTTAGATGTTGAAATAACTGTTAAAGAAAGATCTACAGGTCAAATTTCTATGGGAGCAGGTTATTCGACAGCCAATGGTGCATTCTTCAATGCTTCAATAGCGCAAAATAACTTTCTAGGAAAAGGTCAAAATTTAAGTTTTAGTCTTACTAGTTCAAAAGTATCTCAAACATTTAACTTAGGATTTACTGAGCCATACCTTTTTGATTCTAAGTGGTCTGGTGGGTTTGATATTTTTAAAACTGAAAATAGCCAATCTCCGGCATTTTCTTATGATAAACGTGGAGGAGATTTAAGAATTGGTTACCCGATATTTAATTATACGAATTTATATCTAACTTATAAATATGAACTAACAAAAATTTTAAGTGCAAGTGATCCAACTATTGATGAAAGTCTAGAAGAAGGTGATGCTTCTGTTGTTAAAATGACAGTTGTAAATGATAAGAGAAATAATAAGTTTGAGCCAACAGGTGGCCATTACTTAAGTATAGGAACTGAATTTGCTGGGATTGGTGGTGAAAAAAAATGGCTTAGAAATGAAATTGATGCCAGATTTTATCATAAGATTGTAGGTGATCTTGTTTTACGAACTAGGTTGTTTGCGGCGAAGTTAGATAAAATTAATAGTCAGGCAATTCCAAGGTCTGAGCAATACTCTCTCGGTGGCCCTAGAAACCTAAGAGGTTTTGAATATGATGCTATTGGAATTATGAAATCAGTTATTGACCCCGCTGATGCTACTAAGAAGATTGTTTTTAATGCTCATGCACCATTTTCAACATTTACAACTATTGAATTTGAACATCCTCTTGCTCGTGAAGCAGGACTTAAATGGGTAGTCTTTTTTGATGTGGGTAGTGCTGGATACTATAACAACCTGAAATTTCACAAAGATTATGGTTTTGGCTTTAGATGGTTTGCCCCCATAGGTGTCTTAAGATTTGAATGGGGATACCCAATAGGCGAAGATGGTGATTCCCAATTCATCTTTGATATAGGACAATTATTTTAATATTTATAAGGAGATATTTATGAAAAATTTATTATCAGTATTACTTGTGGCTTGTTTTTGTTTTTCTTTTTCAGCTTTTGCTGGGATTAAAATAGGAACAGTAAATATTCAAAAAGTTTTAGTTACAACCAAAGAAGGGAAAACTAAAATGAAAAAAATTCAAAAAGAAGCAAAGAAGAAAGAAGCTGCTTTTACAAAACTTCAAAAGAAATTTCAAAAACTCAAAGCTGACTTTGATAAACAAAGTATGGTTATGAGTAATAAAGCAAAAGCTAAAAAAACAAATGAGCTTAAAAAATTATTATATGAGATTGAACAAAAAAAAGTAACTTTTCAAAGAGAACTTCAAGCAATGGAGCAAAAGTTTAAAATGCCAATGATTAAGAAAATTAGAAAAGTAACAGAACAAATTTCAAAAGCTGCAAAAGTAGACATCACTTTTGAAATATCTACTGCTCCAATTATTTATGCAAAGGACACAGTTGATTTAACTGATAAAGTTATAGCAGCTTATAATAAATAGAAATGAAAAAGCTTTTAAAGCTTGACTCAAATTTAAAATATTCCAGTGGTAGTAATAACGTTGCGATTACTGGAATATGCGATTTAAAGAATGTTTCAAATTCAAAAATAATTTTTGTAAAAAACAAAAAATTTCTAATATCACTAATTGAATTAAAAGAAAGATATGTGGAATCTGTAGTTATTCTTTCTGAAAAGTTAATTTCAGATAACGAACTGATTGAAAAATTAGAAAAAAAATTCCCCAATATTTATTCATCCCTAAATCTAGAAGATTCGATTTGTATTATCAGTAAACATTTTTATGATGATTTTTATCAAGACATGAATTTATATGTTGATGGCAGACAAATGGGAAGTGTTGATATTGATCCAACGTCCTTGATTTCTCAACATGTTTTCATAGGTGAAAATGTAAAAATTGGAAAAGACGTAAAAATTCATTCAGGAGTTAGGATTTATCCCAATGTGGAAATATCTGACAATTGTGAAATTTTTTCAAATGTAATAATTTACCCAAAGACTGTAATCAAAAATAAAGTACGAATTCACGCAGGTACAACTATTGGTTCAGATGGATTTGGTTATAACTTTATCGAAGGTGAACATAAGAAAATATGGCATTTAGGTGGAGTCATTATTTCTGCTGATGTTGAAGTTGGTTCAAATACTACAATTGATTCAGGTACATTTTCTCCTACATTTATTGACGTAGGTGCTAGAATTGATAATCTCGTTCAAATTGCTCATAACTGTTATATTGGTAAGCACGCAGTTATTTGTGGGCAAGTTGGTATTTCAGGAAGTTGTAATATAGGTGACTATACTGTTCTTGCTGGTAAAGTTGGACTTTCACATGGAGTAACTTTAGGTAATCAATGTGTTGTCGCTGCAGCAGCTGTTGTTGCTGGTAATTGGCCAGATAATACAAAACTCGGAGGCAATCCTGCGCGTCCATTTAGTGAATGGCTTCGCTCTAAAGCATATTTAAAAAAACTAATAAATAAGAAGGTGTAAAATGATTTATAATAAAGACAAAGTTAAAGAATTTCTTCCTCATAGAGAACCATTTTTATTTGTAGACTCTATACAAGAAATTAAATTAGGTCATGAATTTAAAAATGAGCAAAAAACTATTAAAGATTTAATAGATTCAACGATTATTGCAAACTATAAAACTGATAAAGATCATCCTATTTTTGCAGGACATTTTCCAGGCAATCCGATACTTCCTGGTGTTGTTCAAATTGAAATGATGGCTCAGGCATCAAGTTTTATATTAACACTAATTCACGACAATCCATTTATATTGAATATGGAAGTGGCTTTACTGTCTGTATTAAATGCTAAATTCAGAAAACCAATTCTTCCTGAAATGGAACTTGAAATAAGAGCACTAATGATTAAGGCAAGATCAAATTTCTCTACTTACCAATCTCAAATTTTTCATAACGGAATATTAATGTCAGAAGTCGAATATATGGCTTCAACTATATTTAAATAGAAATTCATAGTTTAGTAAAAATTTACAAGGCTTAAAAATATGACAGTAAAAATACATTCAACAGCAATTGTTTCAGAAAAAGCAGAAATTGGTAATAATGTTGATATCGGTCCTTTTTGTATAATAGGAGACAACGTCAAGATCTCCGATAATTGTAGTTTTAAATCACATGTAGTTGTTGAAGGTCATACTTCGATTGCTGAAAATAATAAATTTTATCAATTTTGTTCAATCGGTGCAGACCCTCAAGATTCTACTTATAAAGGTGAGTCAACGAGAGTTGAAATCGGAGATAATAATACTTTTCGTGAATATATATCGATTCATAAAGGTACAATGAAAGATAATCAGTTAACTAAAATTGGAGATAATAATTTATTTATGGCTTACGTCCATGTCGGCCATGATGTTCAATTTGGTAGTAATTGTGTTATTGCGAACGCCTGTGGATTTGCTGGTCACGCAAAAATTGCTGATAAAGTTATTTTAGGAGGAGGTTGTTTAATTTCCCAGTTTCTCTCTTTAGGTCAAGGAGCTTATCTTGGAGGTGGCTCGGTGATTGCAAATGATGTTCCGCCATTTTGTACAGGTTTTGGAAATAGAGTGAAAATTAAAGGTGTAAATATTGTAGGACTAAGAAGACAAGGACACTCTAAGGAAACAATATCTGAATTTGTTGATTTTTTCAGACAAATTGAATCTTCTACTTATTCACCAAAAGCATTTATTAAACATTTTGACGAAATTGATTCCTATTATAAAAATGGACTTGTTAAATCTTTTGTTGATTTTATAAGACAAAGTGAAATGGGAATCGCCCCATATTGGTCATAATGAAAGTTAAATTAGCTTTAATTGGTTATGGATTTTTAGGAAAATGGCACGCAGAAAAAGCTATTAATAATCCTAACTGTGAATTGATTGCTATCGTTGATCAAAGTAATTCAAATTTAGAAGTTGCTCAAGATAAATACCCTAAAGTAAAATGTGTCAGTAATATAAATGAAATTTTAAATGACGTTGAAGGAGCAATAATTGCAACTCCAACAAGTTCACATTTTATTATTTCAAAAATATTAATTGAAAATAATAAACATATTTTTTGTGAAAAACCTGTAACAAACAATTTTAATGAAGCTTCAGAATTAGTAGAGCTTATCAAAAAAAATAATTATAATAAGAAGTTTCAAGTAGGACATAGTGAACGTTTACATCCAATATTTAGTTCAAGCCTTAAGGAAATAAAATCATTTATATTACCAAATTCATTTACTGAATTTAATCGTTTAGCTCCATTTAAAAATCGTGCCACAGATGTCGATGTTGTCGCTGACTTAATGATTCATGATATAGATTTAATGTTATTTTTATTTCCAGGAAATCCAAGTTTGATTAAAGTAAGCTTCGGTAAAAAGCTCACTGAAAATATTGATTTCGCTACAGCTATATTTTCATTTCCTGGAGATATATTGGTCACAATTAAAGCATCTCGTATTGAGCCGTCTGAAGAAAGAAACTTTGTAATAAGATCTCCAAAAGGTTATTTGAAAGTTGATCTTTTAACAAAAAATATTCAGATCAATAATGATTCAAGTTCTTATGTTGGAGCAGATCATTTACAAATTGAAAACAATGCTTTTTGCGATTCAATTTTAAATAATAGTCCAGAAATAGTAACATTTCAGGATGGAGTTAATGCCGTTAAAATCGTAGATACGATAAGAGGATTCAATATTGACTGCCACAACTGAATCTTGTCTAATAATTGCTGGTGAAAAATCCGGTGAAGAACATGCTTCTAGTTTTTTACCTGAAGTTATTAAGAATAGCCCACATATAAATTTCTTTGGTGTAGGAGGTGAATACTTTGAAAATCTTGGAGTAGATCTTCTTTATCATTTTAAAGATTTTTCTAGCTGGGGTTATAGTGAAGTTATAACAAAAATCCCATTTTATTTAAATTCACTAAAAGTAATAGAGTCTAAATGTGAAGAACTTAACTGTAAATATGCAATCCTTATTGATTTTCAAGAATTTAATTTGAAATTAGCCAAGAAGCTTTCTCAAAAAGGAATTAAAATATATTATTATGTTGCTCCTCAAGCATGGGCATGGAAATCTTGGCGCTCTAAGACTTTAGCAAAATATGTTGATTCACTATTTACTATTTTACCTTTTGAAGAAAAATGGTTTAAAGATAGAGGAGTTGCAAATGTTTACTCCATTCCTCACCCTGTATACTCTAGATTTAAAAGTATTAACTATAATAGAAATAAAACAAAAAATATAAAACATACAATAGGAATTTTTCCTGGCAGTCGAAACTCTGAAATTAAAAATTTATTACCAATCTTTTTAAAATCAGCTATTTTATTATCAAAAAGTTTGAATTGTAAGTTTGTTATTGTTTATCCTGATCATATTGAAAGAAAAAGTCTAATTACATTAGAGAGTTCAATTGACTTAAAAATTGTTACTAATGATCAATTGGATGAGTACTTACCTAAATTAGATTATGCTATGGCAGCTTCCGGAACAATCAATCTAAACTTAGCTCTTTATAAGATTCCAACAATTGTTTGTTATAAAACTTCTCTATTAAATCAATTCATATATGAAACTTTTGTCGATTATCCTGGGCCATTTTCTTTACCAAATATTATTTGGAACAAAATAGTTTTTCCCGAGTTAATGCAAGATAATTTTTCTGAATATAATATTGTTTCAATTTTAAGAAATTGGATAAAATACAACAGTGATGGCCAATTATTTTATCCTTCATTTAATGAACTTACTTTAAAATTATCAAAAGCAAACTTTGATGTCAGTGGCTTTCTAATAAAAGAAATGAGTAAGCCTAATGAATAATATTTTTTCCTTCGTTTTCAAAATTTTTGCCTTTCCATTATCAATTATTTATTTGGTGGTCTCAAGCAACAGAAGAATGTTGTATCGTATAGGTTTTTTTAAACAGTATTCTTTTAGATTACCAATAATATCAATAGGAAACTTAACGATGGGAGGAAGTGGAAAAACTCCTTTGACTCTTTGGATAGGGAAATTTATTGAATCTCACCACAAAAAGACAATGGTGGTAATGAGAGGCTACAAAGGAGCACTTGAAAAAGCAGGAGGCATTATTTCTTCTTCTCGCTCAATAGGTATAAGTGCTTCAGATTTTGGAGATGAAGCAATATTATATAAAAGAAAACTTAGCAATTGCTCTGTGCTAGTAGGTAAAAATAGAGTTTTAAATTTACTTAAATATTACAAACAGGAAGAAGCAGATGTTGCTCTTCTTGATGATGGTTTTCAACATTTAAAAATTAGTCCTGATTTAAATATATTGCTATTTGACGTCAGTTTACCAATGCATCAATACAAAGTTGTTCCGATGGGTTATATGCGCGAACACATGAATGCTGCAGTTAATGCTGATGTTATAATTTTAAATAGATGTGAATTAGTTGATAACGATACAATCAAACTTCTAGAAGATAAGATATCATTAATTACAAAAAAGTTAATACCAATATATAGAACAAAATATATTTTTAAATATATATATGATAAAGATGATAAAATTCATTTTACTGAACTCGATCTTTCTTCTTTAAACATAATCGCTTTCGCTGGTATTGCTAGTCCAGAGAATTTCTTCAAAAATTTAAAGGGGTTAAATGCCAATCTTGTCGAAACTTATTCATTTGATGATCATAAAGAATACACAATTGAAATCTTAGAGAAGTTGAGAAAGTCGGCTAAAGAAAGTAATAGTATTTTAATAACGACAGAAAAAGATATTGTGAAATTATCAAAAATATCAGATATAAATGATGTGTATTATCTCGGAATGGAATTAAAGTTTATTAATAATAATAATGAGTTAGATTTAAAAAATAGAATTCTTAAAACTTTAAGGTTACCACTTTGACTAACATTATCTCTGGAAATATAAAACGAGTTTTATTTTTTTTGCCATCGAAAAGATGGGGATGGAAAGAAAAGTTTGTTATTAATTCTATCAAAATATTGGAACGTTCTGGTTTAGAATGTTATCTTGTTTGTAAAAGTGGAACAAGAATTTCTGACAATGCAATAATTGAAAATATAAAATGTCTTCATATGATCTCCGCTTCATCGGCTACACTCTTACCGGGACAATTATATCGGTTTTATAAAAACTTACTAACAGAATATGAAATAGATGTAATACATTTGTTTTCATTATTTCATTTTTTTACGCTGCGTTGGGCAAGCGAATCATTTCCAACTGTGCCTGTTTTTTTAAATTTTTTATTTTTAAAGCAATTTAAGAAATGGAATAGATTGAAAAATTTTTTATTAAATAGAGTTGATCATGTCTTTGTAACAAATGAATCTGATATTAAAATTGTGTCAGATCTTTTTAAAATTCCAATTCGCAAAATCTCATCACATAATCTTTCCATATGTGATGAATCGAAAATTAATTTCGTAAAGAACTCAACAAAAAATAGATTTATTTCAACCTATTTAGATAATGATCATTCAATTGATTTGTTTGAAACTTTATTTAATGGATTAAATCTTTTTCATGAAAGATTTCGAGAATATATTAATTTAAATATAGTTTTTGATAAGTTAAACTTTGATAGAACAACTCTAGCACTACTAAATTCTTTATTAGAAAATTTTCCAAATATAAAAGTAACTTTTTTAGATCTATCAGAAGAGCTCGTTACTGACTGTCATATTATCTTATCGAAAGATATAATTGATGAATACACTCTTGATCTTATGCGTTATTCAGTTCCCTTGTTGATTCCAAGAGGATCAATTTTACATGAGCAGACTATTTCTTTTAAAAATAATATATTTTACAAAGAAGGCGATTTAAGGGAGCTAACAAATTTGTTAGCAATAAATATTTTTAAAAATAGCGCGCTAAAAGAACACGAAATTGATCGAGAACGTTTTATTAAAAAAAATAATGAATTTATTTTCCAGAAAATAGTAATCCAAAATTATCGCACAGCAAAAGAAAAGCGAATTCGTAAATATTCATCACGCTTATAGTGTTTCCTATCTGTACATTTAAAGCAAAATAGGGTATTTTCCATCAAAATAATTTTCTTTGAAATGTTTTACATGGACCAGAAACTCACTTAATTAAGTGGGAAATACGAATTTAAAGTCTATTCAATATTTGAATAGCAAGGAGCAAAAATGGGTACACAAGAATTAAAACAAAAATGGATGACAGATTACGAAGTTGTTTTCGGAGAAGACGTCGAAAAAATTGAAAAATCTGATTTTTCAGAAATGTTAGATAATTCATTTTCTACAACTTTTCTAGAAGGTGAAGTCTACAAAGGAAAAATTCTTTCTGTAGGGAAGGATTATGTTTTAGTTGATATTGGTTATAAGCAAGAAGGTCTTATTCCAGTTAAAGAATTTTTAAATTATGACGGATCTTCAAAAGTAGCAGAAGGTGATGAAATTGAAGTTTATTTAGATAAATTAGAATCAAGTCATGGTAATTTAGTATTGTCTAAAGACAAAGCTGAAATTTTAAATGCATGGGATAATATTTCAGCTGCTTGTGAAAGTGGAGAGTCTGTAAAAGGAACTGTGCTTGCTAAAGTAAAAGGTGGTCTCTCTGTTGATATCGGAGTTAAAGCATTTTTACCAGGTTCTCAAATAGATGTTAGGCCAACAAGAAACTTAGATAAGTTTTTAGGTCAAAATATGGAATTTAAAGTTATTAAATTTAATAAAAAACGAGGAAATATTGTTCTCTCAAGAAGAGCTATTCTTCAAGAAGAAAGAGGGAAATTACGTTCAGAAATACTTTCTCAAATTCAAGAAGGCATGATTGTTAAAGGTATCGTAAAAAATATTACTGACTACGGTGCATTTATTGATCTTGGTGGAATTGACGGATTACTTCACATTACAGATATGTCATGGGGAAGAGTAAAACATCCTAATACTATTTTAAAAGTAGCTGAAGAAATTGAAGTTAAAATTTTAAAATATGATAGCGATAAAGAAAGAGTTTCTTTAGGACTTAAACAAGTACAACCAAACCCTTGGGAAGGAGCAACAGATAAATATGTTCCAGGTCTTAGAGTAATGGGTGAAATCGTTTCTGTTAAAGATTACGGTGTTTTCGTAGAACTTGATGATGGAATTGAAGGCTTAATTCACGTTTCTGAAATGAGTTGGACTGGAAAGATTCAAAACCCAACTAAACACTACACTGTTGGTGAAAGAGTTGAAGCACAAGTTCTTGAACTTGATATTGAAAACAAAAGAATCTCTCTAGGTGTCAAACAACTTACAGAAAATCCATGGAACGCTCTTGCTGAAAAATATCCTGCAGGAATGAAAGTTAATGGTATTATTACTTCAATTACTGACTTCGGTGCATTTGTTGATTTTGGTGAAGACGTTGATGGTTTAATTCATGTTTCAGATATTTCTTGGAATAAGAAAAATATTAATATTCAAGATGAATTCAAATTAAAACAAAATATTGAAGCAGTTGTTCTTGTTGTAGATGCTGAAGCTCACAAATTAAGTCTTGGATTAAAACAACTATCTGAAGATCCTTGGAAAAAAATTGAACAAAGATTATCTGTTGGTACAGTTATTGAAACAGAAGTTGTAAGAGTTGCTGACTTTGGAGCTTTTGTTGAAGTTGAAACTGGACTTGAAGGATTAATTCATATTTCAGAACTTTCTGAAGATAGAGTTGAAAAGCCAGAAGATGTTGTTAAAAAAGGTGATAAAGTAAATGCTATGGTCATCTCTTTAGACAAAGAATCTAAAAAGATTGCATTATCTATAAAAGCTGCTGCTAACGCTGGTGACTCAAGTATGGACGGATTCAATGGTGATTCTGTACAGAGTGCTACTCTTGGTGACAAATTAAAAGATTTTAAAGTTTAGTAAATAAGCAATTATTTATAATTATTAAGGGCTTCTTTTTAGAGGCCCTTTTTTTTTATTTAAAACTAGCAGGAATTATATCAATACCAAATTTTCGACCTAATTTTACAATTAAAGGAATAGTAATTGGTGCTAAAGGAAGTACCGCAATTGTTCCAAGTCCAAGTGTCTTTAAAAAACTTTTAAACTGTTCATTTGCTTTTTTCATATCTTCTTTTGATAATTTTGAATTTTTGTTTTTAGTCGTTGAAAACTTAATATAGGTGATAATCATTTCTTTATTAAGATTTGATTCTTTTGCAAGACCTTCTTTTATCTTTTTTAAATCTTTAATAATTATCTTTTTAAGTTTTATTTTTGTCGAATCAAATAGATTCATTTCACACAACAGCTATTATGAGATGAAATTTCTTCACTAATTTCTTTTTTTAGTTCATCAGATGCTTCTTCGTCTATGCCAAGGCAGTTGCCTAATGTTTCAGGTAGTGATGGTTGTTTTAAGATGATCTCAATACCCATTTCTTCAAGTTCTTCTGCTTTTTGAAATGCTTTGTCTTTCTCATTTAGATTAAATCTATATAAGATTTGTCCTTCAATGCTTGTTAAAATAATTTTATTTTTTTCACTCATAAACTCTTTATATTACACTTTTAAATCTAAAAGGTATATAATTGAAAAATGGACTCAAAAGTTGAAATTATTTATCTAAATGAAAATAAAGAATGGGAAATAATACTTAAAGACCTCTTTTTAAATCAACAATTTAGCTCAATTAATGATTCTGAGCAGTTACAGGAATGGAAATCACTTTCAAATGTCATTGTTATCATTGATGAACCCATGCTAGATAAATATCAACTTTCAATAGACTTGCTCCAATCTCGATACAGTTTTGTGAAACAGTTTATTGAGTTAAAAACAAAGTCAAATCTAGTTGATCCACTTGATTTCAAAGAAATTGTTAAAACATTTATACAGAAAGACATGGACTGAATAATGGGCGATAATGAGTGGTTATATTTAAGTATAGGATTTGCCGTTATTTTAATAGTATTCGGAGCAAGTCTGTACTTTCGAACAAATTTATTTTAATAAAAATTGAAATTTAATGATTACTTTATTTAAAGATAAAATTAGAGAACTCTTTTTTACTAATCGGGTCATAACATATTAATTTTTTATTTTTTTCATATATATTGTATCTTGGATTAGTGCAATTATATTTTTCTTCTCCAATTTTTATATAACAAAAATCTTTATTATTTTTTAAATCTATAAAAATATTATTATTAGAATAAGTTCCTGATATTGAGTGATTACTTATACAGTTAATTGGTTTAATTATTTGAGTGTTTGTATTTGGATCTTTCGATGTACATGCATCATAGCCTGGTTTAATCGTAAGTGTGTTTTTTTTACATTTAGGGGGAATTATTTTAAAACATTTAAAATCTTTTATTAAAATTTTTTCATTATTAGTTAACGTTATCGTTTTTCCTTTGCAACGAAAGTAGCTATTACCTTTTTTAAAAAAACGAGGTGTCTTAGTTGTTTGTTTTTTTTCTTGAATCGCAATTTTGACTTTGTTTTTACTTGGGTTATTGTGCATGTCTTGATAATAGCTTGTGATTGTTTCTTCTGCTTCTTTATTTTCTTCAATTAATTTAATCTGATTAACGACTATAACTTGTGCAAATAGTGACTGTTCATCTTGAGACATTGATTCAATTTTTTTTATCAGAGAGGGGGGGGATTGGTTTATAAAATCTTGTACTTTTTGTTTTATAAGTTCAGGGTCAATTATCTTTATTTTCAGATCAGTCTGAGCATCTTTATTTTCATTTAAGTGATCGATAAATCTATTAATATAGTCAGTTTGCTGCTCGTTAAGTTTATTGTCTAGAGCAAAGATATTACTGCTAATAATAAAGATAGCAATACTTAAATACAGCCAACTTCTAAAACTTTTGCTTTGCATATTTTTTCCCCTTGAGAAATGTCTTCTGTTAAAGTTGAATACCAGAACTTCACAGGTATTTGACTGTAACCTGTACAAACAGGTGGATTAGGTGTTCCGCCTGAACAAGATGCATTTACATTACAAGATAGTACGTTTAGGTTAACTAAAACTTTAACAATTGGAGCTGACCAGGCAAGTCCTTTTATTTTTTTTGTTGTTGAAGGTGAAGTATTTTTAGCCCATTGATTACATGATCCATTAGTATAGGTAACACCATCCCATTTTTTTTCATTTACCCATTTACAGTTGTAAAAAGTACGAAATTCCTGTGGAGCATTTTTGAAACTGGAATGAAACATACTGTTTATGGTGGTATTGGATTGTTGGGTCGCTCCTAGATTACAGTCATATGCTATTTTAGTAGAATCTGTTGCTGTACTACTTCCTGTTATTGTAGCAATACATGTTCTATTTTGAGTCGTCGTCCAATTTAAATATGGGCTCCAATTTTGGCTGTTCCAACTGCTTACTTGTGCATTGGTTGATATAGGACATTTTGCAGATTGATTAGTAGTACTTGTAAATTTACAAAGACCTCCATGGTTTCCATTTATGCCAATTTGTGCATCTATTAAAATACCGTTTGAACGAGAACATTCATCATGGAAATGTTTAGACTTATAAAGATGCCATCGAGAGAATTTACTTGGACAGCTCTTAGTAACACCTCCATCGCGATGAATAATTATTTTTTCTGCACTGCATGCCGATTTATTAATTGATTCAATAATAGAGTTACTACCAAGTAAAAAATTAGAATTGTTATTGGAATTATTTGAATAAAAAGAAAAATCACATTTTTTTAAGGTATTATTATAAGAAGCACCTAAAGAGTTACAAATATTAATTTGCGCATTTGTCGTATCAAATTCTGAAATGCATCGTTCAATATTATTTCCATTTTGTCGAATATAAAACGAAAATAGATTTTCATGAATGTGATTTGATATTTTCCCTTTTGATTTTATTGAGAGGGTGACCTGGCTGATATTATCGGCCATTTTCAAAATAGATTTAATTTCTATTTTTTGAGTAATAAGATATTTATTTAAACTATTAGAACTTGTGGCAAGTATATCGTGACCAGATTTTTCACGAAGAGTTGAAATTTGCAAAGGAAGTGATGAAACATTCTTTCCTGCAAAGTTATTGTTACATAAACTTGTCGTACGTAAAATATTACTTACAACAAGTTCTTGATAATTAGAAGATAAGCGCTCATCAGACTGTTTTAAACTTTTAGCTTGATGGTAACTAATTCTAATAATATACAAAGAAAGAAATGAAAGAATAGACATTGCTACCAATGTTTCTACAAAAGAAAATGCTTGGATCGAAAATTTTTTTATTACAGGCAAGTTATCTCCTTACTTAACTGCATGCCATCTATATCTGGCTGACAGGTTACTTGGCCATTACATTGAACAACCGATGTATCGCAGGTTCTTGTCAAAATTCTTGTGTTTAAACTTGGATCACAAGTTTGCATGCCGGGATCCAACCAATTACTCCATTTGGCATTTCGAATTGGCTTTGTACCAACAACATTACAACTTTGATTACATAAAGAGCTTGGTCCACCTATTTCAGCAGTTGCAGTTTGACCAGAGCAAATAGATGATGGGTCTGGACAATGACAGGGACAATTGCCGAGTCTACAGGTTTTTGAATCAACGGTAGCGTTTGGATTATTACAATTTAGATTACTTGTGCAATCTACGTTTTGAGGGTTACAAAATCTAAATTCTTTACAGTTATTATCACAGCTTGCAAATTCACCCCAGGGGCCCCAAATGGCATATGTCGGTGGTTTGGTACCTGTACCACATACAGAACCACAATTATCGTAGAATGTATAACCTGAACAAATACTTGTACTTGAAGGACAACTACATGTTATTTGAGCACAGCTTAAACTTGTTGACGTTCCTAGTCCTCCTGGACAGCTTTGATTTAAATTATTTTGTGGCATTAAACTACCATTACAAATTGTTGATTTTGAGGCACAAGTACCACTACTTGGTAAGGAGCATTTTAAGCCATTTAAAAGACCCATTACGGGAGAGGAGTCGGAATAGCCACAGCTATTTGGTACAATTTCATTATAGCAGTAGTTAACTTTAGAATTGTAGTTTTTTACACAATTAGTACTGCAATTTAAAAGTGGTTTAGTAGTTAAAAATGCAATACTTTCTGAATGACATAAATCATTATTTAATTTTGAAATTGTATTTTGTAAACTTAAACCACTTTTATGGTAACAATAACGCAAATCAATCGCAGTTTTATCATATGGAGATATGTAATATTGACTAGAGGGAATAATATCTGTCAAGACTCCACCAATTTTTGAGCATGAATTTGCCATAATATCTTGTTGATTACTGACTTCCGAACAACCTATTATTATATCTTGTAAGCTTAAATTGTCATATCGATAAGTAACATAAATAGGGAAGAAATGACTATAAGACTTGCCACTCTTTGTATTATTAATTTTTAATTCGATATTGATTTCTGCAATTTGGTTTGTAGGATCTTTATAAGCTAACTTATAACTAATTTGGGAAATTTTAATATTTTTATATTTTTTATTAACCTTTAGAATAGACGATGACTTGGTCGTAAAATAATGGCCAGAAAAAATTTTCATTTCATTAAAACTTCCACTACTTAACTTCATTTTGAAAAAATTTTGTGTACATTGTTGAGGATCACTAATTGTTGACAAGAGTTGACTCAAAATTCCTTTTCGTTCGACTTGTGACTCTGTATTGCTTACTACTTTATTTAAAAGATTCATATTAGACATGACTGCAAAGATGACAATAGATGATATACCAACTGCAGTCATCAATTCGATTAGTGAGAAACCTTTATTTTCTTTTAAAATTTCAATTTTCACATATTCTCTCTATTCTTTAGATTGCACAGTAATTAAATTGACCGTTACAAACATCAGACTTGTCTCCAGGTGTATTCACAGAACATAAGTCATTAAATGATTTTGTGTAGTTTATATTTGATTTAATCGTATTACATATTGTTGTTCGGTAATCATTGACAAAGTTTGATATTGACTTATTTGCGAGAACACCAGGAGGAGCAGTGTTAGAACTTATCTGACATCGTTGTCCACCTTGAATTGTAGTGTCGTTTACAATTACCCCTCCTAATGAAAGGCAAAAGTTTGAAACAGCCTCACTAACTCCCGATTTTCCATAGCATGAAATTACTTTCGAGTTCGCTAAATTTACATTTATATTTACTGGAATTTCTTTATAAAATTTTGCAGAGCCTTTTATATTTTGAAAATGAACACGAACGGCACTTGACCAAATTTGTGGAGATGTTTGAGTTACTTGAGGTTGAAGACTTAGACCTTTGAATAGTAATTGATGTCCTACTTTTACATTTATATTTAAATACGTCATTGGAGAATTAGTTTCATCAGTAACTATAACTTTCTTATTATTAACGACTCCTGTTGATGGCGAAACGGTACTTGTTAATAGTTTAAATGTTTGCTCGCAGTTCTTTTTTTGAGCAATTAAAAATCTTAAATCATAAAGAAGATTACTGATACTTGTGTAACGTTTATCAAGACTCATCTTGGTTGTTAGTTGTTCACTTGTTTTGAAAATTGTTTTAACGCTAAAGCCAATAATAATGACTAAAAATAGTACTATGCCTAATACGCTACCATTATTATTGAAATTAAATTTCTTTTGAGAGTTCATGATATAATATATTATAGCACAATAATATATATGATTAAAAACAATAAAAACATTTTATCTTTTGAGCTTATGAAATTTTTATCCATAATAATTATGGTTAGTTATCACGCCGTAGCATGGTTTATGGCAAATGACTTATATATTGTAAACAATGAAAAATTCTCTCTACTTATTTTTAAATATATCAATATGTTTAGTTATTTTGCGTTATTTCCACTTTCGTTACCATTGATTGGTTCTATTTTATTAAGACGGAGTCTTGATTCATATTTTATAGGCAGCCAACTATTAAATTTCCCAATTGGAAAATTTAAAAAAATTATCTTTTATTTATTTATGCTAGGAGTCAGTATAAATTTTATGTTGATTGGTATTTCCGGATATAAATATTGGAGTGTTTGGCATTTATTTTCACTTTTTGCAGCAATAGCAGTAGGGATCTCTCTTTTTAATATTTGGTATTTAGTATTACCAATTGTACTTTCTTTTATTTTTACAGGGTATCATATACCGCTGGACTTTATAACAAATTATTCCAATATTATTTATAATTTAGATGGAAATCTTGTTATATTTTTTATCTTAGCAATTGTGCTTCAGATAACCTTTTCATTTAATTATAAAATCTTTACCCCCTTATTGTTTCTCAGCTATTGGGTGTCGGACTTATTTTTTTCTTTTGATATGAATAATATAATTTTTGATTTTAAAATTTTCTTTATTCAAGGATTGTTTGGAATTAAGGAATTAAATTTATTGTCCTGGCCAGTTTGTCCCTGGGTAGGAGCAATGGGAATTGTTTTTATTCTTGAACACCTATTTCATACTATTAACAAACAAAAGAGTATAAAACGTATGAATTTAATAGTTTTTATTATTACTGCTAACATTCTAACATTTTATATCTTTTTCAATAATATAATATTTTTAATTCCCAAATATAATATATGGGACATATATTCACCGAAGGCAAATTTTCTATTTTTTTTAATTACATTTATATACTTTTGTTCAAGTGTCTTTTCTTTGATAAATGGTAAAATTAATTTTAAAATAATGATTTGGATTGAAAAATTTAATAAGTTAATTTTATACATATTTTTTTCACATATGGTGCTTGGTTATTATATTTTAAAATTTTTAAATTTAAGCAAGGACTTTAGAGGACTTATTCTAAGTTTGATCATAGTCTGGTTTTGCGCCTTTTTGGGGTACGTTATAGGAACACAAATATCGGGAAAAAGTTTGTCTATATTTGTAAAAAGGAAAAAATAAATGAATGATATTGCAATAGTTTCCGCTTCCTGTATTTTTCCTGGAGCAAATGATCTGAAGTCATATTGGGACATAATAAAAAATAACAAGATACAAATTGATAAGATTAGTAGAAACCGAAATATAATTAATCTGAATAACTCATTTGAGGATATTTTTTCTCAAAGCTCTTTAGCAGGAGAAATTAAGTATAAAGTAAATGAAAATGAAGGATATCGATGGCAAATATTATGTAATAGATCTTTAGATAATCTAATTCAATTTGAAAATTTTTCGTATGAGAAATCTTCTGCTGTTATTATGGCGACGTCATTGCCAGAGGAATCACATGATTTAATCTCATCAAAACACTTTGATAAGTTGTTTACTGAAAATGAAACTGAAGAACAATATGCCTGTAATCTTAAATTACAATACCAATCAAGATATCCTGTATCTGAAAAAATAAATACGGGGTTTGCTGGAAATGTTTTACATGAAATTCAAAAGAAATTAGATGTTAATGGACCTCATTATACTATTGATTCTGCGTGCTCTTCATCTTTTGCAGCAATAAATACAGCAGTAAATTTATTAAAAAATAAGAATGTCCGAACATGTTTTGTTGGTGCACTTGAATTAAACTTACATCCGTCAATTTATAGTGCATTTTCTCATATGGGTGCATTGGCAACAAGTTCAGAAAATGTATTTTCAAACAACAATGGATTAGTTCTAGGGGAAGGAATTGGATTTATAGCTTTAAAAAAATATGAAGATGCTATTGACGACGGAAATACAATACTAGCTATAATAGATGATATTCAACAAGTGAATAATCAAAAAGGAAAGCCTGTCTTTACTCCATGCCAAAAATCTCAAGAATTAGTGTATGGTAAAGTCCATGGTGATGATAAGAGAGTTGACTATATAGAGTGTCACGCTACAGGAACAAAATTAGGTGATGAAACAGAACTAAAATCTATTGATAGCTTTTGGAAGAATTACCATATTCCCGTTGGGTCAGTTAAAAGTTTAATCGGTCATACACGAGCATGTTCAGGAATGGCTTCATTCATCAAATCAATATTAATGATACAAAAAGAATGTATTCCTTCAAGTCCATCTTGGTTTGATAAGGATCTTGAAGTCGGAAGTTATTATTTCCCTATTAAAGATAAAAAGTTACCTTCATCAAAACGTAAAGTTAAGATTGCTATATCTTCATTTGGCTTTGGAGGAAGTAATTATCATTTACTTTTAACTAATCAGAAATCTGAAAATAATCACAAAAAATTATCTTATATTAATTCAAGTATTGAAAAGGTTTTAGTCGATTATAATTACATTAGTTTTAAAAACTATGATACTCAAATTGAAGGTGTCCCATTGTCGGTTCTTGAAAATATTGATTCCTCTCAGGTTGTTTCTCTATCTTATTTAAAATCTAAAATTAAAACAATATTCAAGTTTTCACCATCGTCTATCGAAAAAAATATAAGTATTATATCAGCAGGTTTTATTGGGACAGATTTACTTGAAGAAATATCTGTAAAAGTAGTTTTAAATAATTACTTAACTGAGGTTGGTTACCCTCCTTCGAAAATTACAAAAATTTTATCAAATTTTTGTAATTTCACTCCTGATACTTGTGCAGGAATGCTTAATGCATGTATTTCTGGTAGAGCGGCTTCAGTACTTGGATCAAGAGGAAGCTCTATTCATGTTGACCAGAATATGTCTTCTTTGGGATCTGTGCTAGAAAATATCGAAGTATTTAGTTCTACTCCGTTTACAATTGTTTTAAATGTCATTGAGTCAATCGATGATATGGAAATGTCTGTAAAAAGAAAAGGATTAGGTATCTATTTAATATGCAATAAGAGATTTGCTGTTGAAAATGGTATAGATTATAAATATTCTTATAAAGTAGAAGTTAAATAATATGGAAAAAATACTTTTAAACCAAAAATATAAAGTTAAATTAAAAAAAAACACAAGACAAATAAAAGTAGGATTTATTTTTTCAGGACAAAGCCAAGTTTTACCACTTTATAACAACGTAATTTTTAAAGACAAACTGTTTCTTAATCTTCTTAGTGAGGTTAAAGTAATTTTTTCAAAATATACTCTCAACTATGATAAACTTTTTGAAAATAATGAAAATGGCGATAATCGCAGTTTTTTATATAAAAATATTCTTTTATTTATTATTCAATTCTGGCAAGTAAAGAAATTAAAATCAATTGGAATTTATCCTAAAAATGTTTTGGGACATAGTTTTGGTGAATATGCTGCAGTTGCTACATGTTTTGATTTAAAATTTATAGATATTTTAGAGTTGGTTGTTCTAAGAGAGGTTTTGTCTCCTGCGCAACATTCTCTTGGCTATATGCTAGCAATTAAAAGTAACGAGAAAGTGCTCAGAATCTTAAACGAAAATAACGATCTAGAAATAGCAAATTATAATTCATCTTTTCAGGTTGTAATCTCGGTAAAAAAAGATCAACTTAGAAATGTTATTAATTATTTAAAAAAGCACAAAATTAGTTATTTAGAGTTAACAAATGTTCCTCATCCTTATCACTCCGTCTTAATGAATGAAGTATCAGAGAAATTAATAAATAAAATTAAAATTCTAAATCTAGAGAATCATAAAACCAATAAAATTCAATTTATAACATCTTTAGGAGATTGTATAAATGAAAAAGAGAATTTTGATTATCTTTTATATCTGTGTGAGCAAGTGACTAGAAAGGTATATTTTGATGATCAAATCAAACTATCATCCAAACTCAATGACATACTTATTGAAATTGGTCCGTCTAATACTTTTAGTACAATAATTTCTTCTATAAGTACTATTTCAACATTTCAAGCAAAGAATATTTTGCATATTAAAAAAGAGAAAGTAAAAGTTACCAATATAAATCCAAAAATTGCAAGTGCAATAAAAAAAATTATATCTAAATATTCTTCATATGAAATACACTCTATTAATATGAGCGATAATTTGCAGGAAGAGTTTGGAATAGACTCCTTAAGGAAAATGGAAATAGCTGTTCAAGTCTTAGATGAATTAGATATTTCTTATACGGATACGACGCCTCTTATCTTCTCAACTCCGAAAGAATTGGCAGCATGGATTGAATTTAATAACCAAAATGAACCCAAGCAAACGAATGATACATCTTGGGATTTATTATATGCAGAAGTTAATAATAGAACAATCAAGCACCCAAATATAAAACAACTTGTCGAATCGTTAAGATTAAACAAGATTAATGATTACAATCATTCGGCGCTCATGAGCATTTCTTATGAAAATAATGAATCATATTTAAACGAGACATGTCCTAATTATTCTTTATCTAATATAAAGAAAGTCTTAAGTGATAAATTTAAGTTCTCTGATCTTGCTATTATAGGTGCCTCTAGAGGAATTGGTGAATTTATAAAAAATGAAGCTATAAACGACAAGTATCATAATATCTTATGCGGTTCAAGAAATATCAATTGTTCTATTCATAATTCAATCGTGCAGTATAATTCTATTGATGTGACTTCTAAAATTGATGTAAAGAAATTCATAAAAGAAATTAATGTAAAAAAAATCAAAACACTACTGTTTTGTGCAGGATATGAAAAAAGCATGAAGTATCCCGAGTACGACACAAACACAATTGATTTGATATATAATGTTAAAATAAAAGGGATTAAAAATATTTTAGAAGAAATAAAGAAACAACAAATTAACGATATACAAATTGTCTTTTTCTCTTCTTTTGTCTCAATATGGGGTAATCACTCACAATCAATATATTCAATGACAAATCATATGATGAATATGATTTGTGAAAATAATCAAAATTCTTTAAAAAATTATAATGTCGTAATCAAATGTATTTTGTGGCCTGCTTGGAATAATATTGGAATGACTAGTGATAACGTTACGAAGTTAGCATTAGCCAATAGCGAGATGACTCTTCTGAATAGAAATGATGGTTTAACATTATTGAAAAAAATATTAAATGATAAAAATGGTTCCCTTTATTTACCAATGAATTTGAATATGCTTACTTTCTTAGAGCTTCGACTATCTAAAATTATAAATTTTATAAATAATAAAAATAATGAAATTGTTATAACAAAACTTAATAAAGATAAATATTTTTATAATATTGATGATCATATAATTAAAGAAGAAAAAATATTACCAAGTAATTTTTTTGTTAGGATAGTACTTTGTATCTTTAGATTATTCCCTAATAAAATATATAATTTTACATTTCATCAATTTTGCTCATTATCCCAGAATAGCATAAATATTTTGATATCATTCAAAAAGGTAAAAGAAGATATTAGTATTTCATTTATTTCTAAGTCAATTAAATTATGTTCTTGCATCGTTCGAAATGTTGATATTTCCGAGGAACTACACTTAACTGATAAATTAGAGCAAATAGATTCTCCATCAAGAAAAATGAAACTAAATGAAATATATGAAATTATTCCACTGGGAAAAAGTTTTCATATTCTAGATAGTATAACTTATAATGCTCGTGGATTTCATGCAACGTTATTTTTTTCAAATCAAAACAAAATAATTGATGAGATCATTGAGGCTTGCTATCATGCTTATGCAATATGGTTAAACTTTAACCATAAAAAAACATTTTATGTACCTTCTATAATTAATGAAATTAAATATAATAATATTTCAGCATGTAAATATATTCGAATATATGGAGTTGTTTACAACAAAAATAGTGATTTGTTTTCAGAAATACAATTGGTAAACTCTCAATCACATCAAAGAATTGGGCGAATCGGTGTCTTGAGAATGAAATCACTTGAAGCGAAATGATTTTATCAAGCTCTTGTTAAAAAAAAATATTTATCTTTATTAAAACTTAACCAAATAATTCTTTAGATTTTTCAGGAGAGAGTAAATAGTCTTTTAATTCATGTAATTGCTCAAATAAAAACTTAGGAGACTTAACTTTATAATAAATACCATGGTCATGAGGTTTGTTCACTCTAATATTTGTTTGTGAATTTACAAGACTGTGAATATTTCCAAGTTCATAAGGAACGAACAAATCATAACTTTCTTGTTTTTCTAAAAAGTAATTAATAATCCAGTCTCTAAGATTATCCATGTCTTCTTTATCAAAACTAGAAACCACGAAGCTATTAACATGTGTTCTCTTTGCAATTTTGTCTTCAAAAGAATTTTTTAATTTGTCTTTTTTATTAAATATTATAATTTTTTCTTTCTTACCTATTTCTAATTCATTTAAAACTTCTGTTGTTACTTGAAGTTGTTTTTTATAATTGGGATCAGAAACATCGCAGACAATAATTAACAAGTCTGCTTCTTGAGCTGAATCTAAGGTTGTCTTAAATCCCTTTATTAAGGTATTAGGTAAGTTTGAAATAAATCCAACCGTATCAATTAAAAGCATTGGAGGACGTGTGTTTGGTGAAAGTAATCTAAAAGTAGAGTCAAGTGTTGCAAATAATTTATCTTCTTCTAATATGTCTTCCTTGCAAAGACGATTCATTATTGATGACTTCCCTGCATTTGTATATCCAACTAGCGCCGCTGTAATCGTCTTTTTCCGCCTTCTTTTTTGTTGTTCTTTTCTCGATTTCTCTATTTGAACTAATTCATTTTTATAAAATTCAATCCTGTTTCTAATTAACCGTCGGTCAAGCTCAATTTGCTGTTCTCCTTCTCCTCCGATAGAACCTTTGGCACTTCTTTGTCTGCCCAGGTGAGACCAAAATCCAGAAAGTCTTGGTAAAATATATTGTAACCTTGCCATTTCAATTTGAATCTTGGCTTCTCTCGTACGGGCATGAATTGCGAATATTTCAAGTATAATATGCACACGGTCGACTACAGGAATACCAGTTAACTCTTTTATATTTCTAAGTTGGCTAGCTGAAAGCTCGAAGTCAAAAACAAGTAAAGTAGAGTCATTTTTATTAGCGATTCGAGCAATTTCTTCAAGCCTTCCTTTTCCAAGTATAGTTGCAGCTTCAACTTTAGACTTGTTTTGAACATGAGTTTCCTCACAAAATTTTATATCGAGTGTTTTTAATAGCTCTTTCATCTCTTTTAATGAATTATTTGTTTCTTCGATGGTTTCATGATCTGGAAAAGAAGGAGATACTATAGAGACAAGAGTGGCGATACATTCTTGGTCTATATGAAATTCATTTTCATTCATAATTAAATACAATATTGTCAATCAAACGTGTTGTTTGTAACTTTAAAGCTCCTGCTATAACTATTTTTTTAGTTTTCTTATCTGGTTTTGCAAATGTGTCTAGATCATATATTGCAAGATACTCAAAACGTTTATCATTTTCTAATATAGTTGAAATAAAATTAACACTGTTTTGATAGCCTTTTGTAGTAAAATTAGTTTTTATAAGCTTCAATGAGTTAGGAAGCACTAAAGCTTCTTTTTTTTCATGTTCACTTAAAAAGTTATTTCGACTAGACAACGCTAAGCCACTCTCTTCTCTAATTATAGGACAATTAACAATATTAATTTGTAATAATAGATCATAGTTCATTTGTTCAATTAATTTTAGTTGTTGGATATCTTTTTGTCCGAAGTAGGCATTCGTGGGCTTAACAATTTCAAATAATAAATAAACAATTGTTGTTACACCATCAAAATGTGATGGCCGACTAATATCACAAAGTTTATTCCTAAATTTTCCTTTAATTGAAATCACTGAATTAAAATCTTTAGGGTAAATCTCTTCTTTTAATGGAGAGAATATAAAAATTTGCTTGTTTGACTTTAACTCTTTAATCTTTTGTATATCTTGTTCTAAAGTTCGTGGATATTCTTTAAAATCTTCACCTTCTGAAAACTGTTTAGGGTTAACAAATATACTTATAATTGTTACTTCATTTTCATTAATTGATTTTTCTATTAATGTTAAGTGCCCTTTATGTAAATTACCCATTGTTGGGACAAACCCAATCACAGTATTAGAAATATTTTTTCTAATATTCTGAAATTTCTCTATAGATGTAATTAATTTAATCATTTGATTTGTTGGCCTTGATTATTATCAACATAGTCAAATATTAATTTTGCGAGGTTTGCTTTTTTTAGTTCACCTTCATGAATTGTCTTTTCTCTGGTGATAATTTTATAAAATGCCTTTGAGTCTTGAAAACCTTCCGGAGATTCGAGTAAGTCTCCATGATTAACCTTTGTTCCAACTAGTAAATCGACAGGTTTATCTTTTATTTTTTTTGCAAGGTTAATATCTGTCAGTTCTGTTTCAGCCGCAAATCCAATCATTTTTTGGTTTTTCTTTTTTAACAATAAAAGTTCTTTTAAAACGTCCGGAGCGTGATTTATTTCAATGGCATTAGAAAGTTGATCTTTTTTAATTTTTTTATTTTCCATTTTTATTTGGATGTCAGATATAGCGGCAGGTGAAAAATAGAAGTCACATGTTTTAAAGAATTTCTTCGCTGAAGTAAATAATTGTTCAGTTGATTCAACCCTAATTAACTTAAAATTTGATAATGTTTTTAAATAATCGAGTTTGTTTGTTGCATATTTCCCCGCAATAACAGTCGTAGTATAACCTCTACGTAGAGATTCGAGCGCCAATTCAAATCCAGTTAAGCCAGAAGAAGGATTTGTAATAAATCGTACAGGATCTAATTTGGCTAGAGTTGCTCCTGTTGTTATTAGTGAGTTCTTTTCTGGAAAATTTATTCTTGATTCGTCTATTGAAGTTGCATAAATTGAAGTGTAATAAATTTCTTCAACTTCAGGAAGTTTACCTAATCCTTGTTCACCACAAGCAAGAATACCTTGATCACTTGGGTGAATATAAGTATTTAATATTTTTTCTAGTTTTTTTAGATTTTGATCAACAAAATCATTTTCTAGCATTTTTGAATTCATTGCTGGATAAAAACATTTTTTTATTTCTTTATCTAAAGCTAAAAATGTACAAGTTATTAAATCATCAGCAATGCCTGTTGTTAATCTAGCTAAAGTGTTAGCAGTCATGGGACAAAGTACAAAAATATTAGTCCATCTCGCAAGTTCTATATGAAGCGGAACTTCCTTTGAATAAAGAGGATTAAAATCATCATTATAAAGATATGTATTAGCTGCACCCAAGTAATTAAATAATTCTGGTTTTAAGAAGTTTTGAGATCCTTTTGATAGGATCACTTTAACTTGAAAACCTGATTTCACATATAGTCTTAAGAGTTCAATACTTTTATAACAAGAGATTGAACCTGATATAATAAGGAGAATATTCACTACAAAGTACCTCTTTGATTGAGAACCTTATTTTTTGCGATAAATTCTGAGGAGATATAAAACAATGATTGATGAATTAGGTCTATATTTTCTATAAACTCTACATTAAAGTGTCTCTTTAGTATTTTTAAAAGTGGAGAATATTGACTGCCAGTGAATACAACTTTTGCTTTATCATTACTCTTTAATAGTGAGTTTAAAATACTAAAGTACAAGTGTTGTATTCCCGCACTTAAAGCGTCATTGGTGTTATGAGGTATTTCATCAGACAAATGATCAAAGTCATTTGTAATTGATGTTGGTAAGTTTGCCCCTTTTTTGAAAGTTTCAATGTAGTTTTGAATTCCTGGAAGAATATACCCTCCCATAAATCCATCTTTTGATATTAAATCAATTGTTATAAATGTGCCTGCATCAATTAGAATGCCTGAATTCTTATTTGATACAAAATTTTTGTAAAGATAGTATGCTTGAAAGAGTCGATCTTGCCCTAAGTTGGAAGCATAATTTACATTCATATCTAAGAACATATTATTTTTTTTAGCAATACTAATATCAATAGATTTTCCCGATTCTAAGAAGGGGGGGATTTCTTGTTTTGTCACATTTGATATTGCATAACTAAAAGATGCAGGAACAATCTCAGTTTTCGATATTGGATAAACATTTTTGAGTTCACCATCAATAAAATGTCCAAAATGTGGATTAGTGTTACCTAAATCAATTGAGAGAAAATTCTTCATGAGTGTTCTTTTTTTCTCCAATTTTATTATTATTTAAGTAGTTATTAATAAGTTCTTGTTTGTATTTATATAAATCCGTTATTGGAGTACAAAATTTTGGAGGTTGTTCTTTACTTAGTTTTAATAAATCATTTAATACTAAAACTTGGCCATCAGTGTCTCTTCCTGAACCAATTCCTATTGTTGGGATTGAAATCGAGTCAGTTATTTTTTTCGAAACGTCTTCCATTACACATTCAAGTACAATAGCAAAGCAACCTGCTTGTTCAAGATCTTTCGCTTCTTTTATGAGTTTGTTCTCAGAGCTTTTGTTTTTACCATGAGTATAGTAGCCGCCTAGTTCATGAACAGACTGGGGGGTAAGTCCAATATGCCCCATTACAGGAATTCCTGTTTGAGTTAGCCTTTTTATTAACTCGATATGATGGGCAAATGCACCTTCAATTTTTACTGCTTGAATGAGAGAAGAAGCAAATAAGTCCGTAGCATTTTTTATTCCATCTTCAAAAGTTGAATATGTTCCAAAAGGTAAATCTCCGATAACAAATTTATTAGGGGCTCCTCGTTTGACTGCAGAACAGAATATTTTCATATGTTCAATTGTGACTGAAAGAGTATTCTCGAAACCCAATATAACATTGCCTAGACTGTCTCCAACTAAAATCAAATCTAACTCAGTTTCATTTAACATTTGAGCAGACTGATAGTCGTAACAAGTTAACATTTGCAAAGTTTGGTTTGCCTCTTGTTTTTTATGTATTCTTAGTTTCTTGGTTGTCCAAGATTTTGTTTTAATATAACCCGTACTCATCTTTAAATACCTTATAAACTTGTGTTAATCTTTGATCTTTCCAAAATGATAAAATTTGTTCCCGAACTTTTCTTATATCGGTGTCATTGACGGTGTTTTGAAATTTTTTATTTTTTATATCTGATAATAATTCAGTTAATTTTAACCTATAATGATCATCAAATAGTTTATCTTTAGCAATGTCTCCCCCTAGAAGAGCATTTGGACTAATTAATTTAAAAAATTCTTCAGGCCCAATGTTAATTAGAGTATTAGCGATTAATTTTGTTTCGTGCCAGCACTCAATAAAAGCTAAATTTTCATTATGACCAGCCTCTACTAGAGTATTAAAGGAGTTTAATATTCCGTATGGAATCAGTGAACACAAAATTGATTGTTCTGAAAATAAGTCACAATTTGTTTCTTCAAGGAAGCTTGTTTTAAAAGGGCCAACGTTAATTCCTAAGCCACGACTTAATTTCATTAAAAAATGTTCATTGTCTTTTTCGTTTTTATTTTGTGTGATGGAATAAGCTGCAACTAATTTACCTTTGGTTTCATATTCATAACGAAGTTCAGAAGCGATAGCTTTTGGTGCCAGAAGTAAATGTTCAAATTGAGGATAACAAATGTCGATTTCTTGATTGCTTACACTATATCCATGAGCGTAAATAAATCTACTACCAGTGTTAAAGTATTGAAAATTATTTTCAAAAAATTCTTTATGTTTATCGTCTGGAATTAGAAGTGCAATATTTGCTTCTTCAGTAAGCTTATTTAAAATAGAGTATTGGAATCCTAAGGATTTAACTAAATCTTTTGAAGGGCTATTTTCCCTTAGTAATATACAAACATGATAACCTGAATCTCTTAAATTAAGTGCCCAAGATTTTGCTTGTGAGCCGAACCCAATAATGGCAATATGATCCATATTCCTCCTAAAGGAAGTTTAACAAGGTTTTAATACGTTAATATTAGAAAGTGAAGTATGTTTTATGAATAAAGTAAAAATGATTAAGTGCCCAAGTTGTAAAAAGAAATTTGACTATTATAAAAGTGAATCTAGACCTTTTTGTACAGAGCGTTGTAAAATGGTGGACCTTGGAAACTGGTTTAATGAGGAATACCAATTAGAGTCGAGAGAGCCTATAAGTGATCAAGACATGGATAAAATTGTGGAGAATTTGAGTGAAGAGAACTAAAGCAGAATATAATAATCTACTTAAACTAGCTAAAGAAACAGCACTTGAAGCAGGAAGCTTACTTATAAAGTATCAAAAACAACTAGGTAAACTACAAGTTGAAAGTAAAAAAGCGTTAGGGGTCGTTTCTGAGGCAGATGTAAATAGTGAAAAGTTAATTATTAAGAAATTTAAAAATTTTGATAGTTCATTTAACTTTTTAGGAGAGGAAGGCCATTATCAAAATCATGGCGAATCAAAAATATATAATGAATCTGAAGATAACCTATGGATTATTGATCCATTAGATGGGACGAGTAATTATTTATCAGGATTAGATCTCTACTGTATTTGCTTAGCGCTTGTTGATAAAGGGAGTGTGGTACTTTCTGTCGTGTACGCTCCGGCTCTTGAGGAAATGTATTACGCTGTAAAAGGAGAAGGATCATTTTATCAAAAATCTAATTCAAAACCAAAAAAATTAAAATGTAGCAAAATACCAAAGCTCAAAGACTCTCTACTTGTTACTGGGTTTGTAAGTGAAAAAGGTTCTGTTTTTGAACATGAGTTTTCGTTATTTAGAGAAATTATGACAAAATGCAGGGGAGTTCGAAGATTAGGTAGCGCTGCGCTAGATATTTGTTTTGTGGCAAAAGGTGTTTTGGATGGTTTTTGGGAAAGAGGCTTATCTCCTTGGGACACAGCAGCACCATCATTGATAGCAACAGAAGCCGGGTATAAAATTTCAGATTATTGCGGAAAAAAATATTCACCATTTGACGAAACAGTACTCTGCTGCAATAAGTCTATTGCACCAAGTCTAAAAAAAATATTAAATAAGTAATTAAGCACACTTGACGCATATTGTACTAATTTCATATAATTTATTTAAATATATCTACGCCAAGGACGGAATGTGGAAGCTTTTAATTTAGTACTTACCAAATTTACTGACGAAACGATTGCAATTGCAAGTTTAATTATGCTTTTGTTGTTAGCAATTATAATCGTTTACTGGGTTTATAATAGACGAAAATTTCGTCAATTAACACATCAAATTCCAGCTTCTGTTGTAAAAAATTATTTAGATTCAATAATTCAAAACTCTACTTCATTAAAATCATCTCTTTTTAGAGGTGGTGGACTTGATATGGGGACAGGGATTCCTTCAGTTGTTCCTGTTTCAGAATTACCTACAAGTAGTATTTCTACACAAGGGCCATCTTCTGAAGAACTAAATCAAAAGAATGCTGAAATCGCGACATTAAAAGCTAAGCTGTCTGAAAAAGATACAATAATTACAGAATTAGAAAAACGCTTAAAAGAAGCTACTTTAAATAGTGGTGCTGACTCAAGTGAAGAAGTCGCAATTATGCAGGAAGAGTTAGGCAAGGCTCAAGCAGCAATCCATGAGCGTGATGATGAAATTACTGATCTAAAGTCTCAAATTGAAAATGCAGCTTCTGATTCTGGTTCAGGAGATGATGTTGTTAATCTTACAAAAGAGCGTGACGACTTAAAAGAACGTTTAATGGAATATGAAATTATTGAAGAAGATTTAGCTAATTTAAAAAGACTTCAACAAGAAAATGCAGAACTTAAAGAACAGTTAGCCAGCGGAGGAGGAGCTCCTGCCTCTGAACCCGTTGCGGCTTCAGAACCTGCCACAACTGAGCCAGAACCTGCTGCAGCAGAGCCTGTTCCGGCTGCAAAAGAACCGGAAGTATCTGCGGAACAAGCTATGGCAGACGAATTGTTAAATGCTGCCGCCGGAGCAAGTGATGATGAAAAAACTCCAGAAGAAGATGTTCCTGGAACGACAGAAGGTTCTGCGGAACAAAAAACAGCTGATGAATTATTAAGTGAATTTGAAAAGATGTTAGGTTAATATGAAGGTATTCTTAATAAGTTTAATTTTTATTTCGTCAATAGTTCAGTCAAAAATTTACCAACAAAATAAAATTGGATTTAAAAAGAATTTAAAAATAAGTAATAAGTACTTATCAAAAAAAATGATTGAGATTGAGTTAATTAATCTTTTTAATCAAAAAGATATTTATAAACATTCAAAACATATTAAACGAAAAGTCCTAAGCTACGGCGCTTTTTCTGTTCCTACTTTATTAAAAGTTATGAAAGAAAAAAAGTATTCTGACAAAGCGAAATGGATTGCTACATTTTTATTAGGACGTACAGCTGGTACAAAGTCTATTGGAGTCTTAACTAAATTTACCAAGCATCCAAACTGGGTACTTAGGCTTGCTAGTCTTAGAACATTATTTTCATTAAACGCTAAAAATCTTCAAGTCACAAGCTCAAAAATGTTAAAAGATAAGTCTCTGCTTATCAGAAATCAAGCATTAGACATAATTACAACATATGGTTTTAAAAAAGAATCAATGAACGTATGGTCAATGCTTTATGATAAAAGAAATTATAATAAGAAATCAACGAGCTCTTTAGTTCGAAAGATCATTAGAAGTATTGGTTCTTTAAAATTCAAAAAAGCCTTAAAGCCACTTCTCAAAATGTCACAGAAAGATAAGTATAATAGTCTTTTTGCAGAAATCGATTATTCTCTATCAAATATTACGGGGAAAAATTCTCCCAAAGGTAATATCAAATTAAAAAAGAAATTCTGGAATAGTCTTAAAATTTAATTAGAAGCTTTGTTCAGCTTCTTTCATTTTTTGTTGTTCGATCTTTTTTAACTTATTATCGATTATAATTTGTCTTTTTATTCGATACAAAATTGTTTTTTCCAGGATATTATCAGAATGAACAATTTTTTCTCCTTGAAGAAAATCTTGAGCTACCATTTGTCTTTTATAAATAGATATTTTAGTAACTTCTTTTCCGCCTCGATAACCTTTTACAAGTGTCATAATTAATTTAAACTTTGCCGTTTTTACACTATCCTTTCCTCCGAATGAGTCAGAAAAATTAAGTTCAAGTGTGTTATCTTTCCATCTTGTCTTAATTGTTCCTGATTCTTGGTCTTGAAATGATAAATCATATTTTTTCATTACTTGTAATGCTGCTTGCCATGATTGGACATAATCAGCTTTAAATACTTCACTTGGTATTTCTAGATTTTTTGAGTAGTTTTTAAATTGTTCATAGGATGAACAAGAAAATAAGTTAATTAAAACTAAAGACATTAATATTTTTTTCAAAGGCAGTTCCTTATTGTATAGTTAATTATATTCTAAAAATGTAATGAATAAAAGACTGGAATCAATATGGAAGCATTAAAAATTTTTCAAGATGTATTAACTTTAGAATCTACAGCAATAAACACTGCAAAAACTAAAATAAATAGTGTTCAAGTTAATAATCTTCAACAAAAATTTACAACTTTAATAAATAACAGAGGATCTTTGTTTTTTTCTGGAGTTGGTAAATCTGGTTATATTGCGATGAAGTTAGCCTCTACTTTTTCTTCACTTGGGCTTCCGTCATTTTTTATTCACCCTGTAGAAGCATTACATGGGGATCTCGGTCAAATAAGATCAAATGATCTTCTAGTAATAATCAGTAAGTCAGGAACAACAGAAGAGTTAGAAAAATTCTTAAATTTTGTTAAATTAGAAAAAATAAATATTATAGGTCTTCTTGGCAATATGAAAGCTAGTTTAAATAATAGATGTGACCTAGTCTTTGACTGTAGTGTTAAAAAAGAAGCCTGCTTAAATAATCAAGCCCCCACAACAAGTACAACTCTTACATTAGCTCTCGGAGATGCTATGGCAGTATTTTTTGAGTCAGTAACGGGACTTGATAAATATGATTTTGCCAAAAACCATCCCGGTGGTTTACTGGGAAAATCAATTAGTCTTAAAGTCAAAAATTTGATGATCGAAAAATCTAATTGTGCTGTTGCTACAAAAACATCGAAATTAAAAGAAATTCTTATCGAGATGACAAATAAACCACTTGGAGCTTGTGCGATATTGGATGGAAATCTACTTGTTGGGTTAATTGTTGAGGGAGATATTAGAAGATCCCTTATGAAAAGTGATTCTAATCTGGACTTATCTATTGAGAAAATTATGAATGTTGATCCTATTTCAGTGAATAAAGATGATCTTGCGATAGAAGCCTTAAATATTATGGAAAAAAGAAAAAATCCTATTTACGTCTTACCTGTTAAAGATGAAAACAATAATTTTCAAGGAATTATTCGAATGCACGACTTAGTAAAAGAAGGTCTTAAGTAGAATTTAAAGTATAATTTTAATACCTGTAGCTATACCTAAAAGTTTTCCGCTATTTGAAGTATTTACTTGTCCAAAAAATTTTAACATTGCAAAATTTAATTGAAAGCCAATAAATTGTCTAAATTTGATAAAGTCTGGAGAAGTTTTTGAACCTAAATCGAGAACTGGTGTTCCAAGTCCTCCTGTAACAGTGGCATTATTGGATGAAATTGGTTCAGCTGAACCAAAGTTTAAATCGGCGGCAAGTCCGGCATACAAATTAAGTAAATAGAGCACACGGATATTTGAGGATAATTCTATTGGGATGGAAAAAACGGAACTTTTTGAACCTATAGTGAAGTCACCATCAAGAGTGAAGCCACCAGAAGACTGAGAAAAATGTTGAGTATAATCAAAATTTAATGTGTTATATGTTAGACCTGTCGTTAACATTACATTTCCAAAACTAAATAAGTAGGAGTTAGGATTCATATCTATTAATTTAAATTGTAAATGGGTTCCAAAACTTGTTGTTTCAGCATTATATTTTGAATTTTTAATTTTATGAGAAAATACATGAAAATAAATGTTTTCGATTGGAAGTAAAATTTTAGGAAGAAATCTATTTTTTAAACCAAAACTTAATCCTGTTGATATGCTTACTCCTGGAAGTTTTAAAGCATTTGTGTTTGAGGAACTTTGACCACTACCAAGAGACATTCCGATTCCAAATCCTGCTCCCGTAGAAAATACTTTCATATTGTCTGTATAGTCAGCAACATATCCTTTTTGAGAAATAACGTTAGCGTTTGCCATCTCTGCTGCGAATGTTCCAGAGTCTGTCGGGGGAAGTGTGTTTAATATTGGGTTTAAAATGGCATCACAGACTGTTTGATTTGCACAATTATCAATACGAATCAATTGACCAGAAAAACAAATTGTTGAAAAAGAGAATGTAATTAGTAACAATAAAATCTTCATAATATTCCTTTTAAGATTTTTTAAAATAAAATTTTTGTACCAATTGTTAGTCCTACTCCACCTGAACCGATATTAGAATTGTATTGAAGAGAAATTTTAAAAGCTAAAATATCAAATTGAAGTCCAATAAAGTATCTAGAAGTCAGTGCTTTGGGTGAAGCGTCAGGTGCTACATTTATTGTAGGAGTTCCATTTAAGCCACCAGCCAGAGAGAAATTTTTGACATCACTAACTGATTTTGAAGTTCCCCAGTTGTAATCAAGTCCAAGACCTCCAAATATTGTCATAAAATAAAAAAGATTAACATTTGAAGAAACTTCAAGAGGAATAGAATAAGCTTTTACATCTGTTCCTACATCTATTGTTGCTGTTAAGTATGTTGGAATTGAAAGGTCTTGAGAGATTGTAAGAAGAGACGAACTTTTTTCAAAGCCAGTTGTTAAAACAACACCACCAAAACTAAAAGTTCCTAAACCAACTGAAAGAGCTGGTACTAATTTGTATTGAATATGCATTCCAAAACTAGAAAATTTTCCATTTATACCAAGGCTTGAAGGTGGATTTAAAACGGCCATATTTATATACACATTTGATCTTTTCCAAAAATCTCCATTTAAAAAAGACATATTTAAACCAAGCATTAAACTTGAACCAAATCCAAGACCAGGAAGAGTTACCCCTCCTGAAGATTTTAATAAATCAAATATTGAAGCCCCTCCAAGAGTTGCTCCAAGACCAACACCTCCTCCAATAGCAATTGCTTTTAAATCGGAAGCATAGTCAGCACCTAGTCCTCTTTGGGAAATAACTGCAGCATCAGCAAAGTTTTGAGTCAGACTAGATAAATCTGTTGCAGGTAAAGATGAATTGATTGTATCAATCACAGAGTTACAAACTGTTGTCGATGGAGCAGTACACCCGACAATATCAAAAAGTTTTGCACCGAAACTAATTGAAGGACATAGTAATAATAAAACTAATAATATTTTCATAGCGTCTCCTGTTATCTATTCTCATTTACTTTATTATTTTACTAGAAAACCAAGTAAGTTACATGCAGGAAAATATTAATAGTTTATGGTGAAGTCTTTGTAATCACTTGAGTTTTGAGGGATTAATTGAGTATAACTACCATCAGAATGAATTAGTGCAGTAATTCCAGTATTTGTTGATCTAATTATAGGAATTTGCCATTCGAGAGCCCGCCATCTTGCTAAAAATAGGTGTTGAAAAGGTTCACTTGTATCTCCATACCAAGAATCATTAGTGATATTGATGATAAAATCTGGTTTTTTAGTTTTAAAGTATTGTCTTAAGAATGACGGATAAAGAATTTCATAACAAATGGCCATTGAAAATGTGGCATCTTTGATCTTTAGAAATGAACTTGTTTTTCCTTTTGCAAAAAATGAAATATTTGAATTTAAGTTTTTAAAAAATGAATTAAAGGGGCCAAGAGGGAGAGTTTCTCCAAACGGTATTAGTACTTGTTTATGATAAACACTATTAAGTAGTGAATCTGGTGTAAAATAAAAAGCACTATTATAAATTGTTTCAAAAAAATTGTCACTTTCTATCTTTTGATCATACCCACCAGTTAAAAGAAATGCTTTTGTTTTTAAAATAACGTCTTTTATAACTTTTGGTGTATTTAACTTTTCTTTATACATTAGTTTTGAAGTAAGCAGCCTATGATAGGCAGTTTCCGGCCAGATAATCATATCGAGTTTTTCAGCGTTATCAGTACTTAGTTTCAAATAAATATTTTCAACTTTGGCTGCTGCTCCAAAACTATTTTTTTCAGATTGAAGTTTTAAATTATTTTCAATATTGGCTTGGACAACTCTAATGTTTAATTTTTTACTTTTTAAAGCTTTTACAGGGAGTTTTATAGAGAAATTACTAATCAACAATATAATAATAATTGAATAAGAAAGCGATGGTCTGATTTTTGTTGTTAGATGTTCAACAATTGAAATAGCTATTAAGTAGCTTATAAAAGAATATATAGAAGAACCAAATATAGGAGCCAAGCCAAGGTAAGGAGTTATTTGTAACCAAGGATGACCAATATGAGCAGGAAACTCTTGAGGGATATAATTTTCGAGCAGAACTAGTATGAGACTTAAAATTAGTGGTAAAAGTGATTTATTTAAATGTTTTACAATGAATTTATAAATTATTACAAAAATAAAATAATGAGGCGTTAATATTAAGCAAGAAGTTACTCCTAATAAATAATTCCATGGAGCATGTATGCTACCGAAATTTTCTAGTAATGTTATAATCCAGTAATAACCTAGAAGAAAATATCCAAAATCAAACATTAGAGTCAATAAAAGTAGTTGTTTTAAACTTATAAACTTTAGTTTTACTGTGTAATAGTAAAATGAGAAGCCTATGACGGGAAATAAAAAGAAATTGAAGAAATTTTTTACTGGAAATCCCCATGCATAAAATATTCCAGCTAAAAATGTCATTAAATAATATTTCTTCATGAAAATATTTTATACTATTCATTGTTTACTTATCAAGCAAAACAGTTGAAATTTGCCATTTCTTAATTATCACGAAATAATATTACTTATGGAAAATTACTTTGAAAATGCTGAAGAAACGATTAAGGAATTATCATTTTACGATTTAAGAGATGATTTCCATAAAAATCATGCTCTGCTCTTTTCTACACATTTAACTAGTTTAATAAATAGTTCGGTTAAAAATAAATATTTTTTTCTTCTAAAGAAAAGATATAATTATTTATTAAAAGAATTTTTCAGTTTAAATTCAAATTTTGTAGGTGAACAATCTACATTGTTTTGGGAATTTTATTATTTAGTTGATGAATTATTGTTTTGGAAAGAAACGTCGTCTTCTGTTTTAAAAAATGCCAGTCAGTATCGTAGTCATGAAAACTATATGAATTTTTTGTCATTAGTAAAAGAAGTTGAAGACTTTTCAAAAAAAACAACGCTGTTTTCTTTATTTAAAAGTATCAATTTATCTCATTAAAAATATTTTTTTTCTATTTGTTTTTGTAGCTACTTTTCTTGATATATCAATGCCACTATATAATTTTTTAGCAAGTTTAATCGCAGCGTATGCATTTAATTTACCACCTGTTAGACATTTGTTTTTAAATGATGATATTTGTTTCGCAGATTGATTAATAAGTTTTTTCAGTTCCTTTGCTTTTAAGTTAGGAAATTCTGATTTTAACATTGCGGCAACTCCTGTAACAAAAGCAGTAGCTTGGGAAGTTCCTGTTAAGTAACCTGATCGTCCATTAGGTAAAGATGATTTTATTCTATAACCTGGTGCAAAGATATCAACACTCTTTTTTCCATAATTTGAAGAATTTAACATTCTCATATTTTGATTATATGCTGTGACTGATATTATGTTTGATAGGCCATAACTTGCTGGATAATAAGCGTTCTTTTTTAGATCAATATTCGATTGTTCATTTCCAGCTGCCGCTACAACTAATATACCTTTTCTTTCTGCTTGTTTTAAAATACGAAGTTCTTCAATAGCTGGTTCCGCACCACCTCCTGAATAATTGATAATATCTACATTTTGTTCAACTGCATATTTCAAAGCAGCAATAGTAGAATCAAGATTATCTTGTCCCGATGCTTGAGGATTATAATATTTTAATTCAAGTAACCTTACGTCTGGTAAAATACTTTTAATAATTCCTGATACGTGAGTTCCATGGCCATGGCTATCATAGGGACTATATTTATTTTTAGCACCTTTTGAAAAGTCCATTCCGTAATTCATTTTATGAGTTGCTACATTTTTAATTTTTACAAGATTTGACTTTAAAAATGGGTGATTTGCATCTATTCCTGTATCAACTACTGCTACGATTACATCTTTTTTTCTTTTAAATTCTTTCCATGCTTTTAATAAGTTAATTGAGTTATCTACATTAGATGGAGATATTCCCCAACTTGAAAATTGAGAAGTTAAGAAGCTCGATGGGTAAAAAGATTGTTGTTTGTGGTTACTTCTACTAATCTTTTTTGTAAGTTGTACTCTTGTGTTTACTAAAGAGTAACTATTTTGATTTAATAGAAAACATGTAGAAAGAACAATAATCTTTTTAGCTGTTAAGAAATTCTTTTTCTTAGTCATATCAACAAACCTCATAAAAAATTAACACTAAAAGAATAATTCTTTCAGTTATGTGATAATTAGAAGCAAGTTCTTTGCCAAAATGTCTTCATGAAATTAACTATTTAGATAAGTGTCAAAAATATGAACTGTTTACAGATCTAATAAGTGACAAAAATTTATACAGTTCATGTCAGATACTGAAATAATGTACTAAAAATATACATAATTATTTGAGAGATATGGCACAAGCATTGCTCTTAAATATTGTATTATATGAAAAGATACCTTAGAGAGAAGTATAATGTTTAACGTTTAGACAGTTCATATTGAAAGTAGTCATTAAGGAGTTAATTATGAAAAAAATATTTATTTTATTATTGCTAACAAGTATCAGTGTTTTTGCTGTTGGCTTACAATCAAGTAAATTAAAAAAAATATATAAATGTGCACGAAACAGTAATCGTAATATGAGTATTCGATCAGAATGTAAAAATGAAATCAAAAGTGCATTGAAAAATGGTGATTCTATATTTGAAGTAAATAAAACTATAAATAAAGCAAAAAAAAATAATCTTTTAAGTGATCGAAAGAAATATAAGTTAAAAGAAAAGTATTCATATTAATTAAAATTCAAATTAAAATATAGAATCTCTATGAAAAAAGTGAATAAATATCGTAATTAATCTCAGGCTTCAGGAAACAGGTAACGGATTTTCTGGATTCTGAATTAATATCCAAATATGTTCCCCTAAAATATCATATTCTTCTTTAAGAACAATATGTCCAATAATATCAAATATCGCCTGACATTCTCTAAGAGAAGCTAAA
>Ga0316204_10001452_pt1 | contig 63512 bp, 55 predicted proteins | sample 6monrhotite_MG_2_FD_205661 | JGI IMG/M metagenome (GOLD analysis project Ga0316204, IMG submission 205661) | Microbial mat bacterial communities from mineral coupon in-situ incubated in ocean water Damariscotta River, Maine, United States -... | ecosystem: Environmental > Aquatic > Marine >... | reverse complement strand
TAAAATCTCATCTTGTACTGAGCTTATCTCAGATTCGGGAGCAACCCATGAGACAGGAATATATAGAGTCTTCTTTAGAAGAAATCCGTGTTTTTGAGCCGCCCAAGTCACAGGCTTCTTTTTCATCGCTGAATGATTGGCAAGCAGCATCGGCTGCGTTTAATGCTGACTTTGAAGGTACTTGGGCTGAGTTGGCGAAGCGGCATTTAGCTTGGCAAAAGCGATTTACCCAGGTCTTGGACGATAGCAATGCCCCTTTTTATCGCTGGTTTGGCGATGGCAATATCAACCTTTCTGAAAACTGTCTTGACCGGCATGTTCAAGATGGTTTAGGTGAACGCACAGCAATTATTTGGGAAGGAGAGCCCGGCGATGTGAGGCATATTTCGTATGCTGATTTATTGGCGGATGTTTGCCGTGCGGCTAATGGTTTAAAGGCACTGGGGATTCAAAAAGGTGATCGTGTGGTGATTTATATGCCGATGATCCCTGAAGCGGCCATGGCCATGTTGGCATGTGCCCGTATTGGCGCAACACACTCGGTTGTATTTGGCGCATTTTCTGCACAAGCATTACATGAACGCATTGAGGATGCTGGTGCAAAGGCTGTCATCACTGCTGACGGTGGTTATCGCCGTGGTGGGGTGCATGATTTAAAAAGCGCTGTTGATGAAGCTTTGAAAAAAGGTTGCACAAGCATTGAGCATGTTGTGGTTGTTAAACGTGCTGGTAATGATGTGGATTGGCAAGCAGACCGTGATGTAGATTGGGCTGATTTACTGGCTACCCAAAGCAACACCTGTGCACCTGAAATAATCGACGCAGAACACCCTTTATTTATTCTTTATACATCGGGATCGACAGGTAAACCCAAAGGCATCGTGCATAGTACGGCTGGCTATCTTCTTTGGTCACATTTAACCATGCAATACAGCTTTGATTTTCAAGCTGAATCGGATGTATTTTGGTGTACGGCAGATGTTGGCTGGATTACAGGGCATTCATATTCGGTTTATGGTCCGCTTTCTAATGGCGGCACAACTGTGATGTATGAAGGTGTACCAACTTACCCAGATGCAGGGCGTATCTGGAAGATTTGCCAAGATCATGGTGTGACTGTTTTTTATACGGCTCCAACAGCGATTCGTGCTTTAATTAAAGCTGGAGATGACTACCCCAATAGCTATGACTTATCCAAGTTGCGTGTTTTGGGGACGGTTGGGGAGCCAATTAACCCCGAAGCATGGATGTGGTATTACAAAGTGATTGGTGCTGAGCGTTGCCCTATTGTTGATACATGGTGGCAAACGGAAACAGGTGGTCACATGCTTGCACCCATGCCATTTGCCATACCAACCAAACCAGGATCTGCAACACTGCCATTGCCAGGAGTCTTTTCCGAAGTGGTTGATGCCGATGGGGAGTTGGTTGAGCATGGTGGTGGGCTTTTGGTGTTAACCAAACCTTGGCCATCGATGTTACGTGGTATCTGGGGTGATGAGCAGCGTTTTATTGAAACATATTGGCAAAAATTTTCTGATAAGGGCTATTATTTTGCCGGTGATGGAGCGCGCAAGGATGAAGATGGTTACTTCTGGATTATGGGACGCGTGGACGACGTGCTAAATGTTTCAGGGCACCGATTGGGAACCATGGAAGTGGAGTCGGCACTGGTATCGCATTATGCCGTGGCAGAAGCAGCTGTGGTAGGGCGACCTGACGATATAAAAGGTGAAAGCGTATTTGCATTTGTGGTTTTAAAAGAGGCGCTTTCTGAAGGCCTTGAAGCAGAGTTGCGCAGCCATGTTAGTAAAGAAATTGGCCCTATTGCCAAGCCTGATGTTATTCGGTTTACTGATAACCTGCCTAAAACGCGTTCGGGAAAAATTATGCGACGTTTATTGCGTGATATTGCTGCTGGGAGGAATGTAACATCTGATATTTCAACCTTGGAAGATCAGTCCGTGATTGCCCAATTACAAGGGCAGTAAAAAGATGTGGCATAGATGATTTCCTCCCCTGTTAGCCGCTCATCGGTTGCGGCACGCAGTTATCTAACCTTCGTAGTTATTTTAATGTTGATCCTAGTTGCCGCGCACTTCTCCATTCAAGCATGGGGACAGCAACAAGCACAACAGTGGATTTCAGCGTGGGAGAAACAACATGACAGCCATGTTGGTGAAATTCGTTTTCATATGTTGCGTGGTGCGTTGACCATGCGTGATGTGCGGGGGGAGTCTGAAGGCGTTCGGTTTCATTTATCCTTTGTTTTATTACGCGGCAATCTTTTTAGCTTGATTAACCAAGTCGATATTCGAGAGGTTGTATTTCAAGGTGCAGAAATCACTGTATCGAGTGATATTTTTCATCAGTTTTTTCATGAAAAAATGAGCCTTGCTCATATGTTGCCGTGGGCTTCTTTACTTGATGGTGTGAAAGATATACACGGCAATGATATGGATATAACCGTGCAAGCGGGTGTTAATGGGGCTCTACCTTCACAGCCATTTACCGTAGGCCATGCAAGTTTCGCTAGTGCACCGCAACAGCAAAAATGGAAATTATCGGGTAATATATGGGGCGGCGATATCAGCTTGTTCAGTCAAAATCATGAGCAGGATATGGTGTGGTCAAAGCTTGATGCCACACGCCTCACAGCAAGCTTGGGTCTTACTGAGATTACTGGGAATATTCACGGTAAAAGTCATTGGCAAGAGAAGAAATTATCAGGAGACGTGGCATGGCAGCGTAAGCCAGAAAATACCGATAAAAACGATGTTTTTGAAGGAAGCTTGGTGTTTCAAGGCGAACTGGGAAAACAGGGCTGGAATGGAAATATTACAACGGTGGATTGGCCCTTGCAGATATTTTCAGCATATGCACCTGTATTACATAGCAGAAAATTAAACAGTGGCTATTTGACTGGGAAACTTCAAATTGAAAGTAAAAAGCAAGGCTGGCAAGCTAGTATGGGTAAGGGAAGCATCCAGCATTTAGACTATCGCTCAAACTCCGATGCCTCTTGGTATTTACAACACGTTAACTTTCGACAAACCAAGGTTCTTTGGCCTCAAAAGACGTTACGTATTCATAGTGTTGACATTGAACAAGGTAGCTGGGCTGTTGATTCTTATGAGGTGACAACCCCAGAACCCTCACCAATATGGAAGGTGGATTTTCCCAGAGTCTCTTTTAAGGCCATAAAACTCGGAGATATCACGAAAAATATTTGGCTGTCTGGTGTACAGGGAAAACTTTCATGGTATGGGCAAAGACTAAGTATGAAAGCTAACTCTGACAGCAAGGCAATGGGTGAATGGAAATTGAAAGCCCAAGGGATTATAGGTAAAAAGCTTGAGCTTAAGGTGCAAGCTGAGCATGTACCATTGTTTAACTTTCGTGATGCTTTGCCTCAAACCTTTGTAAAAGGTGCGCGATTAAGTGGTGATGTGAGTCTGGATTTAAGCGGTATTTGGAATGAAGCAGGTTGGCAATTACACGGTGATATGGACGGCCAAGATATGATGTGGAATAGAGGCGCTTGGTTGTGGCGTGCAGAGCACATGCAATTAGAAAATATCACCTTTAGCTCTACTCAAATGCCTCATGCGGATGTTTGGAGAGTGTATAACTGGTTAGGGCAAAGCTCATTAACACCATGGTTTCAAGCTTCAAACCTGAATGCAAGCCCGGAGATAATAGCGCCTTTAACTTTGGATGGGTGGCAGCTTAAGCATATTAATATTGGATATGGGAAATTCAGCTTGGGCCAAGAGGATGCAGTGTGGTTTGAGTCGAATACGGTGAATTTTGATACTGTTGAAGAGAATCAAACGATGAAGATGGATGTAACAGGGCGTTTAGCGAGTGGTTTTTTCACTTTTAAAGCTGACTGGTTTCCATGGGGGGAAACTCCGTGGGTTTCTCTGCATGCCTCTTTAAAGCAAGCTCTGCCATTTGTTGCTGCACCGTGGCTTCAGCTTTCAGGGTTGCCCATTCTGACCCGTGGGCGCATATCTGCAGATGTTAAAATAGACCAAATAAAGACGAAACCATATCATTATCAAGGCGAAATATTACTAAATTTAAACTATGGCAAACTTCAAAACGGTGTGTCATCGAACCAAATGTTATCTGAAGTTACGGGTTATGAAGCGCATGCATTATTTGATCGTATAAACAGCAATGGTGATATTCATTTAAAAATACCGTTGCAGGGTAATTGGACTGATAGACCATTGAGTAGCAGTGTATTAGGGCAGGGCTTATTGTCCGCACTGGCAGCTAAAGCGAGCTTGGAAGTTAAGAAAGTACGCAAAAAAACGTTTGTATATTTATCTAATATTCGTTTGCATGATTCATTGGATGGACGTTCTGATAGCTTGAAACATAATGAGCGCGTGCGTTTACGTAAGGTTATACGTGTGCTTAAGAGAGAAAGAAAATGGGTGCTTGAATTGCGACCTCAGCTGGGACAAGAAGGCTTGAGCGAGCAGCTTATGCAACGCGTTCGTAAGACCCAAGAACAAATCACAGCATTTTTTGTTTCCCGTGGTATTTCAGCTTCAAGAATTTTCCCTGTTTGGCCAGAGGAAGGCAATCGACAGGGTGGATCTACAGGTATTTTGATTCAAGCGGTGAAGTAAGGCTGCATTTTTGTTATTATGCCGCGCCTGCCATGCTTGGCTTGGCGACTACTGTTTTATAGGAAATAGATATGACTGTTCGTACTCGTTTTGCACCGTCCCCGACGGGCATGTTACATATTGGTGGTGCTCGCACTGCTTTATTTTCATGGCTTTACGCTCGTCATTTTGGCGGAGAGTTTGTTCTTCGTATTGAAGATACTGATAAAGAGCGCTCTACCGATGAGGCAACCCAAGTTATTCTTGATGGTATGACATGGCTCGGCCTAGATTGGGATGGTGAGCCTGTTTATCAGGGTGCACGTCAAGATCTGCATATTGCAGCAGTGAATAAATTGCTTGATGAAGGCAAGGCATACAAATGTTATTGCTCCCGCGAAGAGCTTGACCATATGCGCGAAAAGCAAAAATTAGCAGGCAATAAACCTATGTATGATGGGCGCTGTCGTGAACGTAATGATGTAGATACAGATGCGCCGTATGTGATTCGTTTTAAATCACCCGATGAAGGCGAAACCTGGGTGCGTGATATGGTTTTGGGCGATGTGTGTTTCCCGAATGCAGAAATTGATGATTTAATTATTATGCGTACTGATGGTACGCCGACATACAATCTTGCCGTGGTTGTCGATGATGCTGATATGGGCATCACCCATGTAGTACGTGGCTCCGATCATTTGAATAATACACCGCGCCAAATTCAACTTTATGAAGCGCTGGGGTTATCCGTTCCTAAGTTTGCACATATTCCTTTGATTCATGGCCCCGACGGCGCGAAAATGTCTAAGCGTCATGGCTCTGTTGCGATCACTGAATATCGCGAGCAAGGTTACTTGCCTGTTGCCATGGTAAACTATTTGGCTCGTTTGGGCTGGTCGCATGGTGATGAAGAGGTGTTTTCTGTTGCACAACTAGCAGATATTTTTGATTTGAATGCAGTAGGTAAAAGCGCTTCACGCTTTGATCAGGCAAAGCTTGATTGGTTGAATGCTCACTGGATCAAGGAATCCAAAGCAGATGATTTGGTGGGTGAAGTGAAACGTTTCTTGAATGTTGATATTCAAGCGGGCCAAGCTGAATTACCAGCTGTGATTGCATGTTTGCAAGAGCGCTCAAAAAGCCTTATTGAATTAGCCGATGGCGCACGTTTCTTTTATACTACTCCCACAGTGTATCAGGAAAAAGCAGTGAAAAAGAACTTTAAAGAAGGTACTTGGGCTTTGCTGGAAACGTTTGTAAAACAAGCAGAATCATTACCAGAATGGACTTCTGAATCTGCGCATGGCCTGATTGAAAGTGTTTGTGCCACAGCCGAAGTGAATATGGGTAAGCTGGCACAGCCAATCCGTATTTTACTTTCTGGCGGCCCAGTTTCTCCACCTATTGATATTACGTTGGAACTGCTGGGTTTAGATGAAACAATCAAACGTATTCAAGTGGGTATAGAAGCTTTGCGCCAAAACTAAGTAGGCCGTGTCATTTTATTTTTTTGTGCAGTTCTTTATAATCTATGCAGAGTAAGTCTGCTGAATAAATGGACAATAAGTGGGTAATTGTTAGCTAAATATGAATGGTATTCGACAACTTACTATTATAAATCTAGCATTGCCTTTTTTTTAGGCAGAGGTATATCTTGGTTCATACTCCACTCCCCGGTTTTTCGTTAGGCTCACATCGTATTGACCCACCATTGGTTTTGGCTCCCATGGCAGGGATTACGGATCTACCATTTCGACGCATTTGTAGACGTTATGGCATTGGCTTAACTGTTACAGAAATGATTGCTTCCCGTGCTGTAGAGCAAGGGCGCGAACGTACTGAGCGTATGGCCGAACTCGATGATGATGAATCACCCGTTTCTATTCAAATTGCAGGATCTGATTCGAAATTTGTTATTGAAGCGGCACATTGGGCGGTATCGCGTGGCGCGGATTTTGTTGATATTAACATGGGCTGCCCTGTAAAAAAAATATGCAAACAAACCGCTGGTTCTGCGATGTTAAAAGATGAAGCTTTGGTGGCGCGTGTGATTAAGGAAGTGGTTGAAGCGATTGATATTCCTGTAACGCTTAAAATTCGTACAGGTTGGGATGAACCGAGCAAGAATGTGGCGCGTATCGCCAAAATTGCTGAGGATAATGGTATTCAAATGCTGACAGTGCACGGTCGTACACGTGCGCAGATGTTTAATGGTCACGCTAACTGGGAAGATATTGGGCTTGCTAAGGCTGCGGTTTCGATTCCTGTGATTGGCAATGGTGATGTGGTGGATGGTGAAAGCGCACTAGAAATGCTTCGAATCTCTGGGTGTGATGGCGTGATGGTCGGCCGTGCGGTGCAAGGAAACCCTTGGGTACTTCAGGAGATCCATGCTGCTATGATGGGTTTACCTAAACCGAACGCCCCAACGGCAGAAGAGCGCTGGGCTGTTGTGGAAGAACACATGCAACACTTAGCAGATCATCATGGTGAACGTTTTGCATCTAAAGTGGCACGTAAACATGTTGGCTGGTATAGCAAAGGTTTACATGATTCCGCTGAATTTAGAGGGTATTTCCAGCGCTTGGATGTCTGGAACCAACAGCTAGATGTAGCACGTGAATATTTCCTAACACTGGATGATAGCCTGCCGTTGGCAGCGTAATGATTGTAATACCTAAACAAGATTTTCCATTATTGGAGATGATGCCAATTGCTGTGATATTGGTGAATAGAGAAGGTAAGGTTACCCATGCCAATGAATTGGCACAGGGGCATATGGGCACATCATTGCGGTGTATGTCGGAACGCCATTTGTCTGATTTTTTACAACCCTCTTCGGAAGTCGAAACCATGCTTGGACGTGCACTGGAAGGCGAAATAGTTGCCGATGATGCCTTTTGTGGGAGGCACAATCACATGCCTTATTTATTACACTTTGGGCCTATGCAAGACCAACAAGGTGTGGTGATTGGACTTATCCCTGAGGCCAACCGTTCTGAAGTGGAGGAGCATGTAAAACGTCATGAAATGGCGGAAACAGTTGCGCGTATTGCACTTGAAATGGCACATGAAGTAAAAAACCCATTGGCAGCATTGCGTGGCGCAGCACAGTTATTACACGAACAAAGTACGGGCGATGCTGCAGAAATTTCAGCCCATATATTAGCGGAAGTAGATCGTATTAAAGAGCGAATTGATACGTTTTTACAGGTTGGGCCGCGGGCAGATACAGCCATGACGGAAATAAATATTCATGCGCTGCTTGATGATGTTTGCAAGGCTTCGGAGCATGTTCAGGTACGGCGTGTGTATGATCCCAGCTTGCCTAACCTATGGGTACATGAAACACGCTTGCGACAGGCTATAGAAAACTTATGGGTGAATGCACTGGAAGCTGAATCAACGCGTATTACTTGGGAAACACGCATTGCGCCTTTGGTCGCGCTACCTGGTCATCAAGGCATGGTCGTCGAGCTTAGCATGCGCAGCAATGGACACCCTGTTCCTGTGACATTAAAGGATCGTTTGTTTGAGCCGTATGTGTCTAATAAAGCACGAGGAAGTGGTTTGGGTTTGGCTGTGGTTCAACGTGTTGTGCAGGAGCATAATGGACGTATTTCATTAAAAGAAGGGCCTGGATATACGATGTTTGTTATGCACTTGCCGATTGTGCGGGAGGGTTGATGTGCGTGCGCTAATTGTTGATGATGATGCAGGTATTCGCTGGGTATTGGCGAGAGTATTAAAAGAAGAAGGCTTTGAAATACTGGAGGCCGGCTCGCTGGCTGAGGCAGAGATGCTGCAAAAAGATGGTGTCGATTTGGTATTTTTGGATGTGTTTTTGCCCGATGGCAATGGCATGAGCGCATTATCACAAGGAATGTTTAGCGCACCGGTGATTATGCTGACAGCGGAAACTACTTTTGGTCATGCGGCAGAGGCATACCGTGAAGGTGCGATGGAATATCTTCCTAAACCCTTTGATTTGAATGAAGTGCGTGCCCTAGCACAGCGTGTACAGCCTGTGAAACAGGAAAAAAAGACCAGCAAAGCTGAACCACAAGAAAAAGCGGTGCAAGATAGTATGATTGTTGGAAGAAGCGAAGCTATGCAGAATATGTTTCGTACGCTTGGCCGTGTTGCAGCATCGGATTTAACGGTATTGATTACAGGTGAGTCTGGGACAGGTAAAGAGCTCGTTGCCCAAGAGTTACACAGTTTAAGTTTGCGGAAAAACGAAGCATTTATTGCGATTAATACAGCAGCGATTCCTTCTGAGTTATTAGAGGCCGAATTGTTTGGGCATGAAAAAGGTTCATTTACAGGCGCAAGTAAAACACGTGAAGGTCTTTTTGAGCAGGCTGATGGAGGGACACTGTTTCTTGATGAGATTGGTGATATGCCGATGGCATTGCAGTCTAAAATGCTTCGCGTTTTGGAAACAGGTATGGTGCAGCGCATTGGTAGCAATCAGGAAAAAAGTGTCAATGTTCGTTTGTTGGCAGCGACACATCAGCATTTACAAGAGAAAATCAAAGAGGGGCATTTTCGAGAAGATTTATATTACCGTTTGAATGTGATCCCTGTTCATATTCCCCCGTTAAGAGATCGGCGCGATGATATTCCTGAGTTGGCTGAGTTTTTATTGCAGCAGGCAGCAGATGATTTATCTATGGTGGCTCCTATCTTATTGGATGATGCGGTTGCTTTGCTCCAGCGTTATGATTGGCATGGGAATATTCGCGAATTGAAAAATGTAATGCGCCGTTTGGCGGTATTAACGCCAGGTGCAAGCATTACGTTACCTGATGTTGCATTGGCATTGGGGCATGATGGGGCGCATGATGCAGGGCACAAACTCGAGACCTTAGATGAGGCTGTTGTTCGCTGCTTGCGGACTTATATGGATAAGCTCGGTTATGCCGAAGCGACAGACATGCACCGAAACTTACTTGCGATGGTTGAGCCAGCCTTATTACGCCTGGTATTAGAAAAATGTGATGGAAATCAGTTAAAGGCTTCCGATATGTTGGGCTTAAACCGCAACACTGTGCGCAAACTTATACGCCAATACGAGATTGATCCAGCCTACTTTAAGCTATGACAGGTGTGTAATTAATACTGAACTTTAGTGCTTTTGGTTGCTTGAAAGCGTTAAAATATAGAGTGATTTTATATTCCCTTATTATTTAGGGTAGATTCTACGCATGACGTGATGAATTTGGGTGGCTATGATGCCCCCCATGTCTAAAACAACCGATTATTTAAAACCGATTATACTACGTCTTTCTTCGATGTCCTTGGCGATTACACTGCTGACCGTTTTGGCTCTGGCATCTGTGATTGGAACAGTGTTGCTGCAAAACCAAGACCAAGCGGATTATTTACAACAGTTTGGACCTATTTGGTACTGGGTCTTTCGCTCTCTTGGCTTATTTGATATGTATCATACATGGTGGTTCTTATCTTTGCTGGGATTTTTGATGTTGTCATTATCCGTATGTTTGTGGCGCAATGTGCCTCGTTTCTTAAAAGAAATGCGTGGTAGTAAAGTCGCATTATCTGATAGTGCTATGAAACATATGAAATATAGCCGCCACTGGGATTTGAAAGGGACAAGCACTGAAAGTGTATTGCTTATCGCCAAAGAGCGCTTGAAAGGATGGCGTCTTCGTGAAGAGCAACGCGGTGACGTGAGTTATATTCGTGCTGATAAAGGTAAGTACCAAAAATGGGGCTATATTTGTGTTCATACAGCGATGCTGGTGATTTTGATTGGCGGCTGGATGAGTGTTCAATTTGGCTTTAGGGGCAATATGTCTGTTCCTGAAGGTGCCAAAGAAAATGAGATTACCTTTTTGAAAGGCACCAGTACGGAATATATGAAAATGCCATTTGACGTTCGTTGTAATGAATTTTCAATTGATTTTTACCCCAACGGTATGCCCAAAGAATTTAAAAGTAATTTAACCATTATTGATGGTGGCAAAGAGGTTTTGACCTCGGATATTATTGTGAATGAACCACTGTATTATAAAGGCGTACGTATTTATCAGGCAAGCTTTGGTGATGGTGGCTCCAAGATTCGTTTGAAACTATTTAAGTTGGACGGCACGGGTGATGTTGGCTCGGCTGAGGCAAAAATTTACACGACTTTTAAAGATGAAACGAGTGGTATTACTTTAGAAATGACAGATTTCCGCCCACATAATGTTGAAAATATGGCGGAACTTGGCAAAGCCAAAGACTTTCAGGATATGGGGCCGTCAGTTGATTATGTTATGCGCGGTCCTGGCTTGAAACCAGTGAAAATTCGCAGTTTTATGGATGCTTTTGAATTAAACGGTGAAAATCGCGGTAATTTCATGCAGGTATCTTTTTCAGGCAATACCAAAGAGTTTAAAAATGTGGCTTTGGGTCTGGATCTGAGTAATCCACAAGAGTGGGAACTAATGCAGAGCTTTATTACTCATTTGGCAGATACGGATTTAAAAGATGGGCAAAAAGCTAATCTACAGGCATTTAAGGCTGCGATGAATGATGTGTTTGGAGAGGGTAAGCGTCCTGATAACTTCCAAGCCATGGCAATGAGAGTAATGCAAGCGGTGCAAGTCATTCCGCGCCTGCCTTGGCCTTATATCCCAGTACTCGATGATTATGATGAGAAATACTATACGGGTTTACAGCTGGCAAAAGATCCTGGTATGAACGTAGTTTGGATTGGTAGTGGTTTCTTGGTAATCGGCTTATGCATCATGCTTTATGTATCACATCGTAAGTTGTGGTTGATTGTGCGCCGCAAGGGTAATGATGTGAGTATTAGTTTTGTGGGTTTGAGTAATCGTAATCCATTGAACTTTAATCGTGAATTTAATGAAATTTTAAGCTCGATGGATGACGATATGCAGCAGCTGAAAAAAGGAGATCGCATATGACAGCAGTAACAGAATCAAATGGATTGTGGGATACTATGTATCAAGGGCGTGCTGCATTTGTGCGCTACTGGGCATATATTGGGTTAATGTTAGGTGCGGTTGGCCTAGCAATGTTTGCTGGTGATGGTTATACGGAAAGTGGTTATATCTTCCAATTGGTCGGTAAAGATGGTTTGATGTGGTTGGGTACTGGCGCATTACTGGGGGCAGGCTTGTCAATTATGGCTTCGGTGCTTCGTCCTGAACTTGTTAATGGCCATATCCCTAAGATGATGGTTCCATGGTTTGATGGTGCAGCTTTGATGGTTGCTTTGATGGCTTTACTTACCTTATTTGAACCAGCTGCGGGAATGGTTTCATATGAAGACCAAGCGAACTTGTTTGCGGGCCATGTGATTATGACTATGAATGTCTTATTCCTATTCTCGGCTATTTGTTATATTGCCTATTTATTTGCCCCCGATTCATTTATTGGAAGTATGGCTACAGCCGCAGCTTGGGGTGCTATATATGCAGGCGGATCGGCATTATTGTTGCGCTGGTATGAGTCTTATTTGTTATTGGATGGTGAGATTGGTCATGCGCCTGTTTCCAATATCTATGAAGTTTTTATTTTATTGTTCTGTATTACGACTATTGTTTATTTGCAATTGGAAAAACGATATGAAGCCAAAGCCATGGGGGCATTTGTGTTGGCATTGGTTGCATCGGGCGTTTTCTTTGGTATTTGGTTGGACTCTGTGGGACAAGCCGAAATCAAGCCGTTAGTGCCTGCTTTGCAATCTTATTGGATGAAAATTCATGTTCCCATGAATTTTGTGGGCTATGGCTCTTTCGCGGTAGCATGTGGTGCTGGTATGGCTTACTTGGTTCGCCAATGGCTTGAAGCGCGTAACAGTAAGATGGTAAAAGTATTTCCAAGTTTAGAAGCATTGGATCAGTTGGCATATAAAGCGGTCGCAATTGGTTTTCCTGCGTTTACGTTGGCAACGATTTTGGGAGCGGCTTGGGCAGCGGAAGCGTGGGGCGGCTATTGGTCTTGGGATCCAAAAGAAACATGGGCTTTGATTGTTTGGTTGGTGTACGGCGCTTATCTGCATGTACGTATTTCACATGGTTGGCATGGTAAGACATTGGCATGGTGGACAGTGATTGGCTTTGTGGTGACAGTATTCTGTTTCTTAGGTGTGAATATGTACCTTGCCGGTCTACATTCATATGGCCGTTTATCTTAAAGGCTGATAGGAGAAAAGAATGGCCCCATCATTACGTAAGATAGTATTCCCAGCAGCAGGTATGGGTACCCGCTTTTTACCTGCAACCAAGGCAACACCAAAGGAAATGTTGACCATTGTGGATAAGCCATTGATTCAGTATGGCGTAGAAGAAGCTTTGGCAGCTAATCTGAGTGAAATTGTGATGGTTACAGGGCGTGGTAAACGCTCGATTGAAGATCATTTTGATATCTCTGCTGAACTGGAAGCCAATTTGCATGCAGCAGGCAAAGATGATTTGTATAATACTGTCTCGCATGTCGCACGCATGGCAGATGTTGCTTATATCAGGCAAAAAGAGCCTTTAGGTTTAGGTCATGCCGTATTGTGCGCCGCGCCATGGGTGGGTGATGAATGTTTTGGCGTTTCTTTGGCAGATGAATTGATTTTATCCAAGGGTAAGTCAGCTATGCAGCAGCTGCGTGATGTGCATGAACAAACGGGGGCATCAGTCATCGGTTTGGCTCATGTGCCTGACAGTGAAGTATCGCGCTATGGCATTGTACAAGCCAAAGATGAACAGGGTTTATTACGTTTGGATGATATGATTGAAAAGCCTGCGATTGATGAAGCGCCCTCTAACTTAGCGATGGTTGGTCGTTATATTTTTACACCACGACTTTTTGAGCTGTTAAAAAGTACTAAGCCTGGCGCGGGTGGTGAAATTCAACTAACGGATGCCATGCGCGAACTGGCTAAGACAGAGCCTGTTTATGGTGTTGTGATTGAGGGTGCGCGTTTTGATGCGGGTAATCCATATGGCTTCTTGTTGGCCAATGCGACGCTGGGATTGCAGCATGAAAAGCACGCTAAGGCTTTACGGGAAGCATTAAAACTATTGCTATGATGCGGCCTGTTTTAGCTTTGGATGTTGGAACAAGCCTTGCTTGTGCCTGCTTAATCAATGCTGAAGGTAAATTGTTTACAGCTGAAGCGCCGGCCGGGAAGCAGCATTCTGATACGGTATTGGCATTGCTTCAAAGTATATTGAAACAGGCCGATTTAACATGGGCCGATTTAAAGATGTTGGTACTGGGTCAAGGACCGGGATCCTTTACAGGGCTTCGTGTTGCAGCGGCGACGTTGGCAGGGATTAACGCTTCATTGAAGCTACCTATTTGGGGGCTATCTTCTTTGGCTATTACTGCGATGCAAACGCAAAGTGATAGGCCTGTTTGGATTCTGGAAGATGCACGAGCTGGTGAGGTGTTTGCTGGTTATTATGAACAGAGCGAATGCCTGCAAGATGACGCATGCAAATATTGGAGTGAGCTTCAAGGTAAGCCTGCGGAAGCTTTTGCCGCCCAGCAGGATCCAGCGGTTGCTTTGCCAGATTGGCAGAGGTTGGCATTAAAGATTGATCGTGCTCAGGCTATGAGTCTTCTTATTCAGGCGCTGTGGGATAAAACGAACCATACAACGCATACACCATGGATTCAGCCGGTGTATTTGCAATTATCACAAGCAGAGAAAAATTTACAGCATGTCTAAACCGATGCGCGTACTCTTTGTGTGTTTGGGGAATATTTGCCGCTCACCATTGGCAGAAATCATTGTGCATGGGCAGGCAGGAAAAAAGGACCTGAGCGGGCAATTTATATTTGCTTCAGCTGGTACGGGTGATTGGCATGTTGGCGGTCTTGCGGATGCTCGTTCTGCACAGACTGCGGCTCAACATGGCTTGGATTTAAGTGGCCATCGTGCCCAGCAGATTACGGCGAATAAGGTGTCTAATTGGGACTGGTTTGTCGCGATGGATGATGATAATCGCAGCAATTTACTGGCGATGGGCGTACCAAAAAACCGCTTGTTGATGATGCGGCAGTTTGAGACTAATTCTGATATGACTCTTGATGTCCCAGACCCTTATTATGGGGGTGCAGATGGCTTTGAAGATGCCTATCAGATGTTATCTGATAATGCAGATGACCTATTGGATTACTTGCTAGAACAGGGTGCTTAACGTTGCTGTGTTGGTCCAACCTTGATTGTGACACGGGTGGATAATGAGCTCTCTTCAATGTTAATCATGCAGGATTTATCACTTTTAATGAAACTAACCAAGTATTTATCACCTTCACTGAAGGCATTTAAGAATTGCCATTCATGTGATGGCATCTGATTGCGAAAAAACTTGGCAAGGCTATTGCCCTTAACATAACCATTATAGGTAATCACACCCATTGTGACGCCAGGTGCTGCATATACAAAGCTGCGGTCATTATCTCTTGATAATTCGGGAGGGATTGGGATATCATCAAATTCAGGAATCATGTTAATTACAGGAGCGGTTTTTTTGCTGTTTTGGGCTTGTTTGGCATTGTTGGGTTGCTTGGCGGTACCTGCTTCAGGTTTATGGACTAAGCCACATGCTGAGAAAGAAAAAAGGCATAACAAAACAATCAGACGATGCAACATAGGAAACTCCGTTATTTAAGCATGAATATTTGCTGGAGTTTGAGACTGGAAGCTAGGATGTGCAAGCAGATGTTTTTAATACTTCGGCTGCTAAGCGACGTGTGTAGCTATTTATTTTCCAGTGCCCAGGCATCCAGCCATCAAGAAAACGATAAAAATCCACCCACGCAACAGGAAATAAGTTGCGCCATTCAGCTTCTAAAGCATCGCAATCCACTTGCGGATGGTAATCATTTGTGGCTTGTCTTAAATATTTGAAATAAATATTCAGAAGCCTTGGTATATCTTCCTCACATTGCTTATCACTTAAGCAGCTACCCAAGAAATAAGCGACATCTTTCATGCCGCAACCACCACCTACATATTGAAAATCAACAGCAGAAACTGATTTACCATCATCAGAAAAACAAAAGTTAGCCAGTTTGGCATCACCATGAATCAAGGTTTGATAACGAGCTTCTTTGAGAGTGCGGTCGATATGTGGAGCAGCTTGTTGCATGCTTTTGTGTTGCATTGCGGCGAGTTCATCAGTGCGCGTATCCAAATGCCAATAGCTGCCACAGTCCCATAAACCTTTGGGAGCCTTTCCTAAAAATATAGCATGGAAATATGCGAGCCAGTATAGGCATGGGTGCACCTCTGTTATTTCAATGCTCTCTTTACGTATAGAAAAACCTGCCGCATCCAAATCTTCGAGTAAGATGATACATTCATTACCATGCGTGGTGGTCAGATAGCTTTTGGGAATACGACAATTGTCATTACAATGTTTCGCCCAGCGCTCATACCAATGCATTTCAACGTTATAAGACTTTAGTTTTCTAATATGTGAGGCATCACTATGCCAGCCACGTGGATGATCAACCTCGGAAGGTGGTTTTACATGCTTGAGTATCACGCTGTCGATATCTGCCCCGCTTAATTGAAGGCGTATAATTTGACCATAACCACTCCAGAGAGACTGGATCACTCCACCAGGTGTGACATGTTTGGCATGGGTTGCCTCTACAACCATGCGTTGTAGGGCTGGGTTTAACACTATTTTATGAATTGAATATCTAGCGTACGCAAATAGGTGTGCAGTCCAGCATCTTGAACAGGAAAGACATAAGCATCTTCATCCGATTCATTGTGGTGAGAGTGCCACCAGCCTGGCGGTGTAATAAATACGGTATTCGTAGCCCATTCGGCCTTGATGGGGTTAATAATATTGCCTGTACTATCAACTTCTTTACCGATTAAGGTGTAAGTATCGGGGCCAGATGAAACGGCTAAATCAAGCGCAACGGATTGATGACGGTGTGGCTTTTGAACTTCACCTTTGGGCAATAAGTTGAATAATGACCACAAGTCAGGGCTAATAGTTTTGGTGTCGATGCAATCACGATTACCCAAAATCAAACCAATACGATTGCGGCCTTCACGCAGGGCCATATCACGCATGCCATTCACTTCATTTAAAAGCGCTTGCCCATCATAAAAAGCTGGCTTAAAGCGTGGGGTTGTGGGGCTTACACCCAAATACTTCAATAAGGGCGCATCATGTGTCCAGTATAAGGCTGTATCACTGTCAGCTTCATGACGAAGACTCAGATTGCATGGCAATGTGAAAGTATCACCTTGTTTCCATGTGATAACACCCTCATCGCATATGGTACGGCCTGATCCACGCATCACAAAGAATACTTCGGATGTGGCATCGGCTTGTGTCACAATCGATTCATTGGGGCAAATGCGTATATAGTTGGCTAAAAGGCTTGGTGATGTTGCCGCGTAGGGTGTGCCAAGTACATCAGAAATATTGAGCTCAATGACACGGGTTTCACCACTTTCATGCAATGATGCAGGAAAAGGTTGAATGGGAACGCCTTTTAAACTGGGTGTTGCTGCAGCTGAATATTCCCAGTTAATGACTTGTTTTTCCCATTGAGTGTTTAACGTATTCATATCTACCTGCCTTCTGATGAGTCATATTCGGTCGCGAAGTATAGCATTTTTATTGCTTGCGTGCAGTGGTAAAGAAGCATGTTAGCGTTGCTACTTATGAAAGATAACGACTCATTACTTACTTTTCCATGCCAGTTTCCTATTAAAATCATGGGTGTGCAGTCGGAAACATTTGAAGCGTCAATTGTTATGGTTGCGCGCAAACATATACCGAATTTTGATGCAGCTTGTGTAAAAAGTAAGTCTAGTAAAACAGCCAAATACCTTGCTGTGACGATCACCTTTCAAGCTGATAGCCGAGAGCAGCTGGATAATCTTTATCGTGAATTATCAGCGCGTGATGATGTGAAAATGGTGCTGTAGCTAGCGATGCAAATTTTAATCATTGCTTATGTCTTGCCTGAGCCAAAATCAACAGGCTCGGGTAAACGTATGATGGAACTCATGCACTTGTTTTTAGCAAAAGGTTGGTCGGTACATGTGGCGAGCTCTGCACAGAACACGGAGTATTCAGAAGATTTGAGCTCTTTGGGTATCAAAGCATCCGAAATAACGGTAAATGATAGTAGTTTTGATGATTTTATTGCCAAAATAAGCCCAAACATCGTTCTTTTTGATCGTTTCCTTATGGAAGAACAGTTTGGCTGGCGTGTGGCAAAACACTGCCCGAAAGCCTTACGAATATTGGAAACCATTGATCTACATTGTCTACGTGAAGCGCGCCATCAACAAAAAAAACGCACACATATGGTTGCCTTGGAGCCTGCTAAAGCAGATTTATACAGTGAAATTGCTTTGCGTGAAATTGCTTCGATTTATCGCTCAGATATGTCTTTGTTAATTTCAGATTATGAAGTGGAAGTGTTGGATAAGTATTTCAGTGTTCCGAAAGGTATATTGCATTTATGCCCATTTATGTTGCAAAGAGTGCCACAAGAAAAACCAAGCTTTTCAGACAGGCAACATTTTTTGACGATTGGAAATTTTCGACATGCACCGAACTGGGATGCTGTATTGTGGCTCAAACAAGAGCTTTGGCCACTGATTCGAGGCAAACTTCCCAAAGCTGAGCTGCATATTTATGGTGCATATACACCGCCAAAAGCCACCGCCTTACACAATGTGAAAGAAGGCTTTCTCATAAAAGATAGAGCTGTGAATGTGTTGGATGTGATGCAACAAGCGCGGATTAATCTTGCGCCGTTGCGTTTTGGTGCAGGCATTAAAACCAAGCTCGCCGATGCCATGCTTGCAGGTACACCAAGCGTGACAACATCGGTGGGGGCAGAAGGTATGACTGGTGGTTTGCCGTGGGCTGGAAGCATGGCTGATCATGCACAAGATTTTGCAGATAAAGCCGTGGCTTTATATCAGGATGAAGGTGCTTGGTTGCAGTCGCAAAAGCATGGTGAAGCAATTCTTCATTCATTGTTTGACCCGATTAAAAATGGGCAGGCATTGCTTGAGCGTGTGCAATGGTTGTTGAACAATATAGAAGAGCACCGATTCAATAACTTTACAGGAAAAATGCTCAATCATCATCATCACCGTAGTACCGAATTTATGTCACGTTGGATTGAGGCAAAGAACAAGCCGGCGGATTGACTACAGAAGGTCTATAATACCTGTTGTGGTGCGTTAAAAAGGAATATTTGGCTGCCAATGACGACTATAAAGGCTCACTTTCTACGAGGCCTGATTTAAAATCGGCAGATCGTAGCATAGGAGGAATATATGAATCGACGTATTATTGGATTTTATTTGATCATATTCCTATTGCCGACTGGCAATGTTTTTGCTGAACATGTTGAAGCACCGAAACAGATGGTTGGCAGCTTAGCATGTAAAATTTTACCTCACTCAGGTTTGAATTTACTCATTCATTCTAGCAGAGATATACGCTGCACATTCACAGCCAAAGATAAACGCACTGTGGAATATTATAAGGGCGAAACAGGGATTAAATTCGGTATTGATATCGGCTTTAATAATCAGGATAATAATATTGTTTATGCTGTGCTTGCTAGTGACTTTGAACTCGGCAAACATCAGCTATCAGGAAAATATTCTGGAGCTTCTGGTAATGCGAGATTGGGGCTTTCGGTGGGCGATTCAGCACCGATTGAAAAGAATGATAAAAGTGTTTCCTTACAGCCTGTTCAGAGCCATGCTAACGGTGCAGGAGCTGCAGCGGGGTTTAGCTATTTATATTTAGAGCAGGACAGGCAATAAAAAAAACAGAGGCATAGCGATTTTTTTCTGGCTTCCTAGCTTCTCGGGAGAGCCTTGTTTCATGACCCGAGTTTGACAGCATAACTCATACTACGCAGGTAAATGTTTCAGCTAGAAATATCTCTCCTAGAAGAGTTTGAAATGATTTTTTTTATCACTGTAAGAACATGTATCTTGGCAGCCTTATTGCTTTCCGATTCTGCTAAGCTATTTTCAAATTAAGTTTGGATTTCATGATAAGAGAAGGTCTTTGATATGGATATTGAGGAAGGTTTTTCGATTCGGAAACTGTTGAAAGTGATGGTAGATAAGGATGCATCCGACCTCTACCTGACAGTTGGCGCACCTCCGGGTTATCGCATTCAGGGTGAATTGCGTCGTTTAGGGCAAGATCACCTAAGCCCGGTAGCAACAGAAAAACTGGCTGCAACGCTGATGACAGAAAAACAGAAAGCTGAATTTGCCACGGCGATGGAGATGAATGTGTCAGCCGCCTACGCAGGGCTGGGTCGTTTCCGTGTGAATGTATATCGGCAGCGCGGCTCAATTGGCTTGGTCATACGTCAGATTACCACAGAGATTGCTAGTATTGATGATCTGAAACTACCTGATATTTTTAAAGAGATTTCGATGACAGAGCGCGGGCTTGTGTTGATGGTTGGCGGTACAGGTTCGGGTAAATCCACTTCACTGGCAGCCATGATTGACTGGCGCAATAGCAATCAGGCGGGGCATATCATTACCATTGAAGATCCTGTTGAGTATATGCACACCCATAAAAAGTCTTATGTTTCACAGCGTGAGGTAGGCACTGATACTATATCTTTTCAAGCAGCGCTGAAAAATGCACTGCGTCAGGCACCCGATGTTATTCTGCTTGGTGAGATTCGTGAGCGGGACACCATGGAGCATGCCATCGCATTTGCTGAAACTGGGCATCTTGCTATGGCAACATTGCACGCCAACAACTCCAATCAAGCTATTGAACGCATTTTAAATTTCTTTCCGGAAGAGCAGCATCAACAGGTTTACATGAATCTTGCGATGAATTTAAAGGCTATTCTTGCACAACGCCTGGTTAAGACCGTGGATGACAAGCGTGCCGTTGCCATAGAGATTTTGGTGAACACGCCACGTATTTCCGATTTGATTCTCAAAGGTGATATCGACAAGATTAAAGAAGCTATGCAAGAAGGTAAGCAATACGCCATGGAAACCTTTGATCAGGCTTTGCTCAAGCTATGGCAGGCTGGGAAAATATCTGAGGTTGAAGCGCTTCGGAACTCTGATTCTCCGAATAATCTGCGTCTGTTGATGAAGATGGGTAAGCTGGAAGGCGAAGGTGCTGAGAGTGGCATTGATCAAATTTTGCAATCGAGTGGGAACGAGGGGCCAAAACTATCGATTGATTGAGTTTTACGGGTATGGAAAATATTTCCTTAGGCAGGAAAGTTATGCGCGAACTGTGAAAATAATACCCCATGCGTGGCGTCTTTTCCACTATCAGATATGGCATGCTATATGCGATAGTTATTGCATGAACAATTTAAGTGTCGGTAAATCCTACATATCAGATCACGGCAACGATTTTCGTGAACGCATGATGCTGCAGATTAGCATGATTGAAGCCTATCGTGTGCAACAGTGGGAGGCTAACTCTAGGGCACTAACGCCTGATGAGGCTGCTGAAGAATGGATTGCCTTGTTTGCGGCAGGCTTTAATTATCATGTCGCGCGGAAATAGACTAACAATAATATAATCCAAATCAATGGGGTTAGACTCGATTGATTTGATGTGAATCGGTATATAAGCTTTGTTTCGTATGAAATGAAGGAGTTAAGCTTATGAGTCGTCATCCTCGATTTGTTTTACCCGGCCAGCCTCAACACGTGATTGTGCGTGGCAATAACCGTGATGTTATTTTTGCATCGGATGATGATTATCGGTTTTACTTGGATAAGCTTGCAGCAGCGTGTGCCAGGTTTGATTGTGAGCTTCATGCCTATGTGTTGATGACAAACCATGTTCATTTGCTGATCACCCCGCAAAGCAAAGACGGTATTGGAAAAGTAATGCAGTCGGCAGGTCGTTATTATGTTCAGTATTTTAACCATCAATACAAACGCACAGGCACGTTATGGGAAGGTCGCTATAAGGCGACATTACTGGATTCAGACAGCTATCTGTTCATCTGTTCACGTTACATTGAGTTAAACCCTGTGCGTGCTGGCATGGTGGATGATGCATCGGAGTACCCGTGGTCGAGCTATGCGTGTAATGCACTGGGAAAGGTCAACGCGCTGATTAAGCCGCATGAGTTGTATTTAGCGTTGGGTTCGAGCAGGTCGGAACGTTGCACTGCTTACAAGGGCTTGTTTGCCAGTCATATCGAAGAGGGTAAACTTGAAGCGATAAGAGAAGCTACCAACAAGTCATGGGTGTTGGGGCCGAGCCGGTTCAAAGAAAGAATCGAAGAATTAACATCGAGACAGGCTGCGCCGAAAGGGAGAGGTGGTGATCGAGAGTCAAAGAAATACCGTGAAAGTAAAATCAATCGAGTCTGACCCTTTTGATTCTTTTGATTAAAAATAAATAGCTCTGCTAGTCTAGAGCCTTAAGTATTATACCCTCAAAATTCCAAACTTGGCCGAGCGGCAAAGGCAGCTAATACGCGAGCAAAATTTTGCCACTTCTAAACACGTTTTTACGCCTTTATTTTTGTTGTTTGACATAACTCATGGCAGACATCCCTGCCTAGCATATTCATGCTATTGACCCACCAATAATATATTGTTTTACTTCCCCCAAGAGGGCTTTAGGGAAGCTGAAAACAGTTGCAGGGGGAGGGTTTATGTACCGTTTGGGTGTTTGTTTATGGGTATGTTTGATGGGCTTGGTTGCACCGGCTCAAGCTGGTGTGTCGGTCAGTCCGACAGGGGCTGCGAATTATAGTATTCCGATTGAAGTCTCTCCGGGTGTGAACGGCCTACAACCCAAGCTTTCGCTTAATTATAACAGTCAGAGTGGCAATGGTCTGCTCGGTATGGGCTGGGGTCTTAGCGGCTTATCCACCTTCATCGTTGTGCACAGACGGTGGCACAGGATGGTGTGAAGGGTGGTGTGAAGTTTGATGCCAACGATCGTTTTTGCTTGGATGGTCAGCGTTTGGTTGCAGTGAACGGTGTGTATGGTGCCAATGGCACGGAATATCGCACTGAGATTGAATCGTTTGCACGTATTATTTCGAATGGCACAGCAGGCACTGGTCCAGCCAGTTTCACGGTGCAGAGCAAAGATGGCAAAACCATGGAATATGGCGTGACGGTTGATTCCCGTATTGAAGCACAGGGGAAAACCTCGGCCATGAACTGGGCATTGAACAAGATCAGTGATCGTCAGGGAAATGAAGTGACTTTCTCCTACATCGAAGACAATGCCGCAGGGCATTACCGAATCAATCGCATGGATTATGCAGGCAACAGCGTGATGGGCACGGCTCCCAAGGCATCTGTTCGTTTTGTTTATGCAACACGTACAGATAATAAAACAGGTTATATCGCAGGTTCAAAATACAGCATACCAGTACGGATGACGAATGTGCAGACGTATATCACCAGCGCAGCTACGGATGTATTGGTGCGTGATTACCGGTTGGTTTATCAGTACAGCGCATCCACAGGTCGATCACGATTGCTCAGTTCAACTGAATACGATGTGAGTGGTGCCTCAAAGCCTACAATTAGTTTTGCATGGACAACATCCTTTTCTGAATTTACATTTAGTAATAATGTTGCTGGTTATAGTCCAGCACAAGGTTACACTGATGGGAATGCATTCCCCATTTTCACAGGCGATTGGAATGGGGATGGAAAAATGGACTTTGCACGAGTCCACGGTACAGGAATTCATTTTTTCAACAGTACAGGCTCTGGTTTTGTGTTCAGTAATAATGTTGCTGGTTATAGTCCAGCACAAGGTTACACCGATGGGAACGCATTCCCTATTTTTACAGGCGATTGGAATGGGGATGGGAAAACCGATTTTGCACGAGTCCACGGTACAGGAATTCATTTTTTAATCAGCACAGGCTCTGGTTTTGTGTTCAGTAATAATGTTGCTGGTTATAGTCCAGCACAAGGTTACACCGATGGGAACGCATTCCCTATTTTTACAGGCGATTGGAATGGGGATGGGAAAACCGATTTTGCACGAGTCCACGGTACAGGAATTCATTTTTTAATCAGCACAGGCTCTGGTTTTGTGTTCAGTAATAATGTTGCTGGTTATAGTCCAGCACAAGGTTACACCGATGGGAACGCATTCCCCATTTTTACAGGCGATTGGAATGGGGATGGGAAAACCGATTTTGCACGAGTTCACGGTACAGGAATTCATTTTTTAAACGGCACAGGCTCTGGTTTTGTGTTCAGTAATAATGTTGCTGGTTATAGTCCAGCACAAGGTTACACCGATGGGAACGCATTCCCTATTTTTACAGGCGATTGGAATGGGGATGGGAAAGCCGATTTTGCACGAGTCCACGGTACAGGAATTCATTTTTTAATCAGCACAGGCTCTGGTTTTGTGTTCAGTAATAATGTTGCTGGTTATAGTCCAGCACAAGGTTACACTGATGGGAATGCATTCCCTATTTTTACAGGCGATTGGAATGGGGATGGGAAAACCGATTTTGCACGAGTCCACGGTACAGGAATTCATTTTTTAAACGGCACAGGCTCTGGTTTTGTGTTCAGTAATAATGTTGCTGGTTATAGTCCAGCACAAGGTTACACCGATGGGAACGCATTCCCCATTTTTACAGGCGATTGGAATGGGGATGGGAAAACCGATTTTACACGAGTCCACGGTACAGGGATTCATTTTTTAAACCGGAAGGGAGATGTTTCACCTGATCAACTTCTCTCAGTAACAAATAGTTTGGGAGCTAAAACATCGTTCATTTATAAACCCATTACAGATAATACGGTTTACACAAAAGGCACAGGCGCAGTAAATCCTGTCCGTGATTATCAGGCTGCAATTTATGTGGTGTCATCAGCGAGCATGGATGATGGTGTGGGTGGTCAGCGAGTCACCGATTACACATACGGTGGGATGAAAATTGATGTAAGTGGCCGGGGAAACCTTGGTTTTGCCTGGATGGAATCGACCGATGTGGCTGGAGGGATCACAAGCCGTACAACCTTTAATCAAACCTGGCCTTATGTGGGCCGTGCTATGGTTTCTGAGAGGAAACTGAGCAACGGCACATTGATTGCGCGTTCAAGCAGCACTTGGTCGAATCTCTACGGTGCTGGTTCAGTATTTGCGCCTTATTCCTCATTGATCACTAAAGATAGTTTTGAAATCAATGATGGCCTGAATGCACCGGTTACATCGGTGACGACTACCCGTGGTTACAACACTGTCTTTACACCAACTGTCTTGCCTGCTTCGTATCAGGAGACGGTCACAGAGATCTTCAGTGATGGTCATCAGAGAACCGCGGTCAGTACGATGATTAATGATGTAGGTAATTGGATCATTGGGCAGCTCAGTAGTGCGACCGTGACCAATGCACAACCCGGTGGTGCACAGAGAAGCCGTACCAGTTCGTTTAATTATTATCCGATGGGTCTTGGTAAAGATGGCTTGCTGCAATCTGAAATCATAGAGCCGGGATCAGCCGATCCGATGCAGACACTGACCACGACGTATAATTACGATGGTTTTGGCAATCGCATCAGCAGTACGGTGACGGGTAATAGCAAGAATGCGGCAGGCGCCATCGTGACACAGTCACGTAGCACAACGGTGACGTACGATGCACAGGGTCAGTTCCCACTGACGACCACCAATGCCGCAGGCCATACCGAATCTTATGTGTGGGATGCTCGTTTTGGTGTGAAGACCTCCCTGACTGGCCCCAATGGCCTGACCACGACATGGGCTTATGACAACCGAGGTCGCAAGACAGGAGAGAACCGTGCTGATGGCACAACTAGCACCATCACCTACGGAATGGATGTCGCACCATTTTATGTTACCACCCAGAGCACAGGCTCACCGGCGAAGTCGGTGAGTTATGACAAATTGGGCCGTAAAATTCTTGTTGAAGGAAGAGGGTTTGGGAGAATAATTGTTAATGTTGATACGGAGTACAATGCACTGGGACAGGTGTTTCGTAAATCGAATCCTTATCAGCCTAGGATGTTTGCAGGTGGTGTTGGCACCCAACCAAGGGTGTGGACGACATATAGCTATGATGCTGTGGGTCGTGTGCTGACCACCACCAAGCCGGATGGCACGGTGATGAGCAGTGCCTACAATGGTCTTACGACAACCGTGACCAATGCGTTAAACCAGACCCGTACCGAGATCAAAGATGTCCGCGGTCGCGTATCTCAAGTGGTTGATTCGATGAATGGTACTCTGACGTACAGCTATGATCCGTTTGGTAACCTGAGTGCCACCACCGATGTTGCCGGGCATGTGGTGAGTATGAGTTACGATCTTCGTGGTCGTAAGATTGGCATGAATGATCCGGACATGGGCATCTGGAGTTATGCTTATAGTGCGTTTGGTGAGCTGATTAGTCAGAGCAATGCTCGGGGTCAGACGACAACGATGAGCTATGATAATTTGGGTCGCATGATTAGCAGGGTGGAGGTCGAGGGCGCGAGCACATGGACCTACGATGCAGGCGTGAAAGGCATCGGTAAATTGACCTCGGAGAGTGCACCGGGAGCTTATGCTAAGGTGTATAGTTATGATGGGTTTGGTCGCCCACTGAACACCACTACGACGGTGGCAGGTAATAATTATGTGATGGCAACGAGTTATGATCTGAATGGCCGAGTCAATACCATCACCTACCCAACAGGTTTTGCCATCAAGCGCATCTACAATGCTCAGGGTTATCTGAGTGAAATTCAGAATGCAGCCAATGCCATGGAGGTGTTTTGGAAAGCGAATGCGGTGGATGAAAATGGACACGTGTTGCAGGAAACGTTGGGTGACGGCTTGGTCACCACACGTCAGTACAACCCGTTGACGGGTCGTTTGGAATCAATTGCGGCAGGCCTAAATGGCAGTATCCAGAATCTCAGCATGGCGTATGATGCGCTGGGTAACTTGCAGAGTCGCTCCGACGGTATTTTGAACTGGACCGAGAGCTTTAGTTACGACGCGCTCAATCGTATTACCGGCGTCACGGGGCCAGCCAGCAAGACGTATGCTTACGATGCGATTGGTAATATCACCAATAAGTCGGATGTGGGTGCCTACATCTATGGCGACCTTGCCCATGTGCATGCGGTCACTCAGGCTGGTGGCAACAGCTACACTTATGATGCCAACGGGAATATGCTCAGTGGCGCTGGGCGCACGCTGAGCTGGACTTCGTTTGATCGTCCTGCATCGATCAGTACAGCTTCGGCTTACACCAGCATGGAGTATGATGCCAATCACAAACGTATCATGAAATCGACGGCTTTGGGTGAAACCACCGTCTATATCGGTGGTGCTTTTGAGGAGGTGAGGCTGGCGGGCATCACCAAGGCCAAACATTATATCCGTAGCGGTAATGGTTTGATCGCGATCATGGAGCAGGTGGGCACAGTCAAGCTGATGAAGTATGTGCACAATGATCAGCTTGGCTCAATCAATGTAATTACAGATGGCACAGGGGCTGTGCTCGAGCGCTTAAGCTTCGATGCATTCGGCAAGCCTCGCAATGCCAATGCAACAGATGCAGCAAGCCCAGTTATCTCAACCCAGACAACCCGTGGTTATACCGGCCACAAAATGGATGCAGAAGTTGGTCTGATCAATATGAATGCAAGGCTCTACGACCCAGTGCTGGGCCGTTTTATCTCCGCCGATGTGACGATTGACGCCCCGCAAGATATGCAGACCTACAACCGTTACACCTACGTGATGAATAACCCGTTTGCATATACCGATCCATCGGGGAATTGGGGTTGGAAGAATTTCTTTAAAGCAGTTGCTAAGCCTATACGGACAACCAGTCATTTTGTTTATAGAAAAGTTTTGCCTGTTCTTGATAAAACACTAGGTGCTCGAACTGCTAATTATTTGCTAACGAAATACAAATGGATACGGGATGTTGCGGGAATCGTTTCTGGATTTAATCCATGGACATCAGCTGCATATAGTGCGCATATGACTCGGGTATATGGAGGTAGTGACCGTCAAATTAGCCAAGCTTTTGTTAGGTCAATTATTATATCAAGATTGTCAGCTGAAGTGAATGGGGCTTACGGCAAGAGTTATAGCGTTGATCGAGTAATCGTGAGTGGTGTGGTTGGTGGGGTTTCATCTCAGATTCAAGGAGGAGAGTTTTCAAATGGCTTTTATAGAGGCGCTGTTATGTCAGCGATAAGTTGGGGTGGGCAATCCATTTACAAAAGTATGTCAAATGGTTATTACGCAAATACTGATAAAGGGAGTGGTGTCTATAAAAGTGCTGAAGGTGACACGGCGTATCCTACAGGGAAAGGACTCACAGTCGATATAAGCAAAAAATATATAGGAGGGAAAAACGAAAATTTAACGGGTAATTTTTGGGCTGATCTTGGAAAACAAGGTTCTCGTGACATGAGGGTTTTGGAGATGGTTCCGGGGTTTCATGCAGTTTCAATACTTCATGATCAGATGATGTGGAATCAAGATTCGATTGGTGTAGTTCAAATGATTCCAGCAGCAATTATCACGTATGCGGCACTTGCTGATAGAAACTCAGCACCTGTTTTATATTAGAAAACTAATGGAGCCAGGTTGAGGCTCCCCCCCCCAGTTAGATGATCTTAAGTTACTGAGAAAAAAAGAAAAAGAGGCAGATGCCATCTTGGCAGCCAAGTGTTGTTCACCTGAAAATCAGGGGCAAACGGCTGTTTATCCATGGCTAAGACCCATCTCTATAGCCTTAAATCTTTGATTATCCAACACCTGTTCTATGACACCGCTTGCATTGGCTGCACCATCATCGGTTTGAATAAGCTTACCTATTGATTTTGCACGATCATGATAATGTGGCTCGCTCAATAACTGTGCGATTGCAGGCGTAGTGTTTTCTACATTATACTGGCTGCGTGGCAGGCATTTCCCTATGCCGAGTCGTTCAACACGCTCACCATTATCGAACTGGTCAAACCCAAAAGGAACAATCAGTAGAGGTGATTGAGCGGCCATGCTCTGCGCCAGTGTGCCAATACCACCCTGATGAACAATAAGACGAGCTTGTGGGAAGAGCTTGTCGTAGGCAACATAGTTGATGATAAAGATATCATCATCAGGCTCTATACCTTTGATCTGATCATCAAGCGGACCACAAACCAACACAGCCCGTTGTTTAAGCTTGCGAGTTACAGTTGCACTGACGACATAAAAGTCACCCGCAATACTTACTGCGGATGAACCAAGGGCGAAGACAATGGGTGCTTCACCAGCATCAATGAATGCTTGCAGCTTTTCAAGCTCGTCTCTCTCAGCTATTTCGGTTGATAAGAGGGGAAAACCAGTCATGGTGGTATTTACTGGCCAGTCGCTTTGCGCATCGGCAAAAAAGTTGGGAAACATAGCGAGTGTTCCATAAGGTGAGTATTGGCCTTCAAAGATAGGATGGCCACTCGGTGGAGGAAGCTGGTAATCCTTACACAGCTTATAGAGTGGTTTAACCCATGGCTTGCTTGCACTTTTAATTAATTTGAAAAGCTCCCTGTAGAGAAAAGGGCTGAAAGCATGAACTTTTCGTAACCATGGTGCTGGAGATAAAATAGGTGGCTCAGATGTGGATAGAAAAAACATTGGTGCTAATACGGTTGATAACCAGAGAATACCCTTCTCCCTGCAGGCCAGAGGGGTGCAATAAGCCATAGGGTTGGAGATAACAAGATCAACATCTTTTGTGGCTTTGAGTGTGTCGATGTAGGTTTCCTCAATGGTTGACATCAATTCACGGGTGATAGTCTCCCCACCCTTCCTTGGATCAAAAACACGCTGCAAAAACTCTCGAATCATTATCGGGGTTGTATATTGGTCGAGGCTGCTACGTATATGAATAAATGGAATATCTTCTGCTTCAATGTGAGACTGGAAAATAGAGCTGCTACCCACGGCTACATTGTGCTCTCGCTTTTGCAGCTCTTTGGCCAGAGCCACATATGGGAAAAGATCTCCCAGAGAGCCAAAACAGGTAATAAGTATCTTTGCCATCGCTTACTCCTTTCCTACACCGTCAATGAAGCAATCTACTGTATGAGCCAAACGTTCATCTAGAGAGAATAAATCAGGGTTTGAGAACCACATTAGGCAGATGGCTGTGAAGTTGAGCATAGTCTGGGCTGCCAATTCAGACGCCGATAAGTCATTCCGTACATCCCCCTGCTTTTGTCCAGCCTCTAAGACAGCAATGAGAAATAGATTAAAGTCACTGCGAAAGAGCTGTTGTGTACTTTTGCTAATCTGTTGGAATTGATAACTAAAGTGGATACGGGCAAACTCAGGCTCAGATTTTAACCCCTTGGCACCATCCAAAAATACAGTCTTTAAGCGGCTGCGAGTATCTGGGCAGCTTTCGAGTAACAGAGGCAGAAGTGCACACTTTTTCTGAGAATTTTGGAGCCAGTACGCACTTATAATTGCCTCTTTTACAGGAAAATAACTGTAGAGCGTTCTTTTTGCCACATCGGCTTTCTCGGCAATGCTTTCCATAGTCGTATTATCAAAGCCATTCTTTCTGAAGAGATTCATAGCGCTTTCGGTAATAAGAAGTTGCATCGCAGCTTTTTTCCTATCTCTCCTGCTTTGAATCTTTTGTTGTGTCATTATTCCACCTTCCAGTATGTGCACGAAGGCTTAAAGTATACGAAGTATACATTTTTGTCAAGATTAAAATTCTAGTCAGAGGCAGTCATTTGCAGAAAAAAGGTAGGGATGGCTAGGGGCAGTTGTGCCGGGCTTCCTCACGCTATTACGCGAACAAGTATTCGTGGAAATACGATGATTTTCCCTTGCAACCCCTCCCTAAGCTCCAAGTTTATTCTTAATTAGGCTCTAAATACTTTCACTCCCATCACTTACCTTGATCTGAGCCTTTTACGCTAAGAATTTTTCGTATGGCCTGACTAAGTTCTGGGATAGAAAATGGCTTGTTAATGACAGCCTCTTTCTGGATGCATATGCCTTTTTGTAAGGTTTGGCTTCTATCATATCCGGTTGAGAACATAGCCTTTATGTTGGGATTGATCTTTTGGATAGCTTGTAAAGCCTCTGGACCACCCATTTTTGGCATGACAACGTCAAGAATTAGTAAGTCGATTTCATTCTTATATTTTTCATAAGCTGCAATCGCATCTAAACCATTCTGAGCTATGATAACGTTGTAACCTAAGCTTTCTAATACATCTTTCCCTGATGTGATGATAGTTTGGTTGTCATCAACAAACAGTATGGTTTCGCCATGGCCTAAGGCGACCTGATTAGATGTAGGTGCTCCATCTTCGATATGGTCATTTTGAAGTAATGGTAAGTAAATTTGGAAGCATGTTTTTTTATTAAGCTCTGAGCTTATTTCAATAACGCCATTGTGTGATTGAATAGCACCATACGCCATTGCCAAACCAAGCCCCGTACCTTTACCTACAGCTTTGGTTGTGAAAAAAGGTTCAAACAGATGTGTGAGATCTTCTTTGTGTATGCCAGACCCATTATCACATATTGAAATACATGCCATACTTTCACTCGTGGTTTTGGGGTGCTTCTCGGAGAAGGCATCATCCACGTTGAACCTATCAAGTGATATGCTAAGTAAGGGTTTTTCTGTGTGCGCTAGGGCATCGCGAGCATTGTTAATAATATTTATTAGTACTTGTTGCAGTAAGTTAGGGTCACCATGAACAATCATTACATCATCTGCAATCTGATGGGTAAGGTTAATATGCTCGGGTACTGAAGCCCTGTTTAGTTTGATAACATCTTTAAGCAGTGTTGCGATGTCTAAGGGGCTCATTTGTAACGTTCCTTTTCGAGAGAACGCCAGTAGCTTTTTAATCATATCTGCAGCACCAAAGGCAAGTGCATCAATTTTATCTAATCTGTTTAGTGCATCTGGAACGGCAGCACATGATTGTTTGGCAAGGTATAAATTGCCTGTAATAGCGGCCAATGAATTGTTAAAATCGTGAGCAATGCCGCCAACCAGTGTTCCGATCGCTTCCATTTTTTGTGCCTGATAGAATTGTTCTTCTAAATCCTCATATTCTTTGAGATTTTTCTGGATGGCGATGTAATTTATTACATGTTTATCATCATCCAGAATGGGAGATATTGTCATTAGGATAGGTAAAAGGTCGCCATTTTTTTTTCTATCAATAACGCGACCCTGCCACACTTTGCCATGGGAAATATCGTGCCACATTTCATGATAAAAGGTTTTATTGTGAAGACCACTTTGTAGTATGAGTGGTTTTTTCCCAATCGCTTCTTCCTCGGGAAACCCCAACATTGTGGCAAATGATGGGTTAACATACTCAATGATGCCCTCTTTATCAGTAATAATAATAGACTCTCCAGCTTGTTCAAGGGCACTGGATAGCTTTTTAATTTTACTTTCATACCGATAGTGCGCGGTCATATCAATAATATTAGCGATCAGCCGTTTTCCTGCCCAAGCTGCTGTTAGAATGGTATGCCGTGTAGTGCCATCTTTACATGTGATGGTAACATCAATTGGTGCAATAGGTTTGTTGCACAACTTGCTTTCTGAGACATTTTTTTTCCACAAGGTCATTATACGCTCGCGGTAGTCCGTATCGGGGAGAGCTGAGCTGTACCACTTGCTGACAGTTGGAATATCTTCAAGGGTATAACCAAACATATTTGTAAAACTATGGTTAATATATTCAATGGAACCGCTTTCATCTGACCATATCACAGCAATGGTAGATGAATCCAAAACAGTTCGGAGATTTGTTTCGCTCTCTTGAAGCAATGTGTTTGCTTTAAGTGCTTCATGGTTTGATTGAATCAATTTGCGCAGCAGCGGTGTGATTAACCATCGTAATAATATGATACCAATAATAATTAATGCTAGTAGTAGGGGGGTAATAATTTTGAGAAGTTCCAATATGGGGTCGTGAAGCTCTCTAGCATCAACCTTGACGACTGCGCCAAGTCCATAATCACCGATAGGGGCATAAGCAGCGACAACATCTTTTTGTCGATAATCTTTAGTGAAAATAAGACCAGTTTTTCCCTCTAAAGCATACTTCATGGGTAAAGGTTGGCCATCTATAACAGTGGGGATGCGTTCGAACACTTGCTTAGAAGATACGTTGGTTGGAAAACATTGCATGTCTTTATCTAGCGTCGCACATACTGCATACTCACATGTTTTGCCGATAGAGACGGTTTCAAAAATACTGTCGTTTAAAGGCAGAAGCTCTGATTCCGTGCGGACCTTCCCAATGATTTCGCCACTTTTATTGTGAACATTTATATTAACTTGAAGTATGAAGTGCTTGTCCCATAGTAGAAACACATCATGTTTTGAACGCAAGCGAACACGAAGTTTCGGTGTTTGTAAAAACTCACCAAAGCTAGTAAGTTTATCACTATTAGCATCGAAAAAAGTAGCTCCTGTAAACAAGGAAGAAGTTGAAATTTTTTGAAGTGCTTTTTTAGCTTGAGCCACGTTTTTTTTCTGGGTTAGTAGTTGCATATTGTAGGCCATGAATGGAAGGGCAGTTATAGCAATAGTATCCTCAATACCATGACTGATTTGGCTGTTGAATAACCTTATGTTTTGAGTTAAAGAGGCCTTGAGGTGTTTGATGCGAATGGATTCTACTTCGTGTTGCACTACGTAATAAAAGGCGAGGCCAGATAAAACAGCGAGCGTAATGAGGATTAGACCACCCATAATCGTGATCCTTAATTCATCGCGAGCTAAAAACATTAAAAACCTCCAGATGTTTTATGCTGTTATTAAAATGTATATATCGCATGAGGCCAGATACTTTCTTAGAATCCTTATCAACACCACCATTTTTCAAGCACCGCTTCCCTCAAGCATTTATAATGCGTGAGGCACGATTTGGTTCAAAGGCTAAGTTAAGATCGTTTAAACAATATGATTAACTTGTTCATATAAGCCCAATCGCTATTCGTATTCATTTTTAGTGTAGTTCAAAATTTACTGTAAGACCATTAAACTTGTGATGCGGTCAAGTCGGTAAAAAAAGGAGTTTAAGTGCAAAAAAGAGTTTACGATAGGAAAAATCATCTGTTCGCGCAAAAGTAGAGCATCCTTTTTATTGGCTTAAATGCTTCTTTGCTTACAGTAAAATTCATTACCGTGGATTAGAGAAAAACAATAGCAGGATTCATATGACTTTGGAGTTCGTGAATTTTTTGCGTAGTCATACGATGCTTTCTACAGGGTAAAGCTATGTGAAATGTGGGTTAATCGCTGTATTCTGCATGAAATATAGTGATTAAAGAATTCTTTAGACTAAACCCCTCTGTTTTAGCCTTTGTCCGTAAAAATGAGGGGTTGTTCAGAGTTTCTCTAGAAATTCAGGAGTATTAAACTACTGGTTATAGTCGGTCTTTTTATTATTTTTCTTGGAAGGAGAATTGTGGAAATACATTACGATAACTTCTTTTAATATGCTTAATAAACAGGCTAGTATTATGAGTCTCACGGCTGTTTGAAAAATATCGTAGTGGCCTAACATGCCCTTATATTCCTTTCTAACAGTGGTGTTTCAATAGATTTAGATAGAACTTTTGCATGATAAAGGGTTGCCTGATCTACATTAACACTCTCTGGAAAACCCGTGAGAATTAGTGCGGGAATATTGTACTCATATTGGGAAACTTCTTGAGTCAGTTCAAGCCCATTCATTTTCAGCATTGTATAACTTGTAACCCGCACATTTATGCTGTCAGGATACAATTTCAGGCAGCTGGCTGCATTAATGAGCTGCTCAAAAGCAAGTGCTTGATGCCCGAATAATTGCAGTAGTTCATTATAAATCTGCAGAGCGAATTTATTGTTACCCGCATTCACGTCGTGCGACGCTTTTTCTTTAGAAAAGTGATAAATTTATAAAATATATGCATCCACCGTTGTGCTCTAGTCATGATTGGCTTTCCCAGTCAAAGAGATGGCGGTATTTCTTCCGCTCCTATTTATTATAGTTGCTTGTTATGCATTTATATATCGCATGAATATGCTATATCAGAGGTGATGAGTCGCTTTCAGGCTACCGAAAAATACAGGTGTTTCAGATTACTACTATTGAAGGTTCGGATTTTAGGGCTAAAATGGAAATATCTTGCAGGAGTATATGACTACTAATAGAAAGCGACGTTGATAAGGTGGTTGTTTGGAGATGTTCAATGATTAAGCAAATTGCACAAGAGTTAAATATTGCTGTAAAACAAGTCGCAGCGGCGGTTGAGCTGCTGGATGACGGTGCGACTGTACCGTTTATTGCACGCTATCGTAAAGAAGCAACAGGCGACTTGGATGACGGGCAACTACGCCAACTCGAAGAGCGTCTGCGCTATTTGCGTGAGCTGGAAACACGCCGTGAAAGTATTTTGAAAAGCATTAACAAGCAGGATTTACTAACGGCAGAGCTTGAAAAAACAATTCGTGCAGCAAAGACCATGACACGTCTGGAAGATTTGTATTTACCATATAAACCACGCCGTCGCAGCAAAGCGCAACAGGCGCGTGAGGCTGGCTTGGAGCCTTTGTTGGATAGTTTGCTTAATGATATGAGCCTGCAACCTGATGTTTTGGCTGCAGACTTTGTCAATACAGATGCTGGTATTGATGATGCTGAGGCAGCGTTGCTGGGAGCACAGCATATTTTGATGGAGCGCTTGGGTGAAAATGCGGAAGTATTGGCAATATTGCGTGATTATATGCAGAAGCATGCTGTTTTAACGACGACCGTGGTGAAAAAGAAAGCCGAAGAAGGTGAAAAATTTAAAGATTATTTTGAATTCTCTGAGGCTTGGAAAAAGGTACCTTCGCATCGCGCTCTGGCGATTTTTCGCGGTCAGAAAGAAGGCGTGTTACGGGTGAAACTATTGGCTGGAGCTGATGAAGAGCGCGCTGATAAGTTTTGTCAGGGGGCGATTGCAAGATCGGCGAGTATCGCTGCACAAGGGCGTGCAGCCGATGCATGGTTATTGGAAACTGTGCGTTTGGCTTGGAAAACAAAAATATTGATGCGTTTGGAAGTGGATTTATTGTTGGCATTACGCTCAAAATCAGAAGATGAAGCCATTAAAGTTTTTGCCAATAATCTGCGTGATTTATTGCTTGCAGCACCTGCTGGACAGCGTGCAACTATGGGCCTAGATCCAGGCTTGCGTAGTGGCGTGAAAGTAGCGGTAACGGATGTGACGGGTAAAGTTTTGGATACAGCAACGATTTATCCGCATGTGCCTGCACGTCGCTGGGATGAAGCGCTTGCAGCTTTGGCAGTGTTGGCAGATAAGCATCAGGTGGATTTGGTTGCTATTGGTAATGGTACAGGCTCACGTGAAACGGAAAGCTTGATTAAATCCTTGAGCGAGCAATTTCCACAGCTGCACTTAACATCCGTCATGGTGTCTGAAGCTGGAGCCTCGGTATATTCTGCATCCGAACTTGGGGCAGCTGAATTTCCAGATTTAGACGTGACTTTGCGTGGCGCTGTATCCATTGCGCGCCGCTTGCAAGATCCGTTGGCAGAATTGGTGAAAATTGAACCGAAAGCTATTGGTGTAGGACAATACCAACATGATGTGAATCAAACATATTTAGCACGCACGCTGGATGCTGTGGTGGAAGACTGTGTGAATCAGGTGGGTGTAGATGTGAATACTGCATCGGCACATTTACTGGCGTATGTGGCGGGTTTAAGTAAAAGCATGGCAGAGAATTTGGTTGTTTACCGCGATGAGCATGGGCGTTTTCCGAGCCGCGATGAAATCCACAAAGTAAAAGGTGTTGGTCCTAAAGCATTTGAGCAGGCGGCAGGTTTTTTGCGTATTCTGAATGGTGATAACCCTCTGGATGCGTCTGCGGTGCACCCTGAGGCATACCCTGTGGTAGCGCATATTGCAGAAAAGAAAAAAACCTCAGTTGAGGATCTGCTTGGGAATCAGACTATTTTACACGGTTTGAAAGCCAAAGATTTTGTGAGTGACATATTTGGCGAGCTAACTGTCGCAGATATTTTCTTGGAATTGGAGAAGCCTGGCCGAGATCCGCGCCCTGAATTTAAAACGGCATCATTTCGTAGTGGTGTGAATGAAATTCGTGATTTGAAAGAGGGTATGATCCTTGAGGGTGTGGTCAGTAATGTGGCGAATTTCGGTGCTTTTGTAGATATTGGCGTGCATCAAGATGGGCTTGTACATATCTCGGCATTGGCGAATACATTTGTGGATGACCCGCGCAAAGTGGTGAAAACAGGCGATGTGGTGAAGGTGAAAGTGCTGGAGGCAGATGCTAAACGTAAACGTATTTCTCTGACGATGCGTTTGGAAGATGCGATTGAGCCTTTGGCAGAAGAAAAACCACGGTGGAAAAAGAGCAAATCAGGGCATGGTCAAATTCGAGAGCCTGAAAGCGTGCAGCAAAAGGTAAAACGTCAAATGCACAAACAAAAAGAACAAGCACAAAAAAATCAGAAAAGAGGCCCCAAAAGTGGAGGGAAACAAGGAGCGAAACCAACCGGTGCGATGAGCGCATTGGAAATCGCTTTTGCAAAGGCACTAAACAAATGAACGCCTTAGAAGCGGTAAATGTTTTGCAGCAGTCGGATGAATACCGTGTTGTTCAACGTTTGCATGCGCCAGATGTTTATCAGCAAGGTGAGCCACTTACTCGGCGTATTGGCTTGGTTATTGATACAGAAACAACAGGTGTTGACACGGCGCATGACAAAATCATCGAGCTTGGTTTTGTGGCGTTCGAATATGATGCGGGTTCGGGAAATATTTATCGTATTTTACACACCTATGATGGCTTTGAAGATCCGCAAGAGCCATTGAGTGAAATTGTGAAACAGCTTACAGGCATTGATGATAGTATGTTAAAAGATCAGCGTTTGAATGATGCTGAAATCAATGATTGGTTGAAAAAGTCCAGTTTAATTATTGCTCATAATGCTGCTTTTGATAGAGCTATGTTAGAGCGACGTCTGCCTACAGTGGAAGATACAGCGTGGGCATGTACGTTTGCCGATATTGATTGGCAGGCTGAAGGTATTGGCAGTCGGAAATTGGATTATATTGCTTATCAGCTGGGTTATTTCTTTGATGGTCATCGTGCGGTGAATGATGCACAAGCAACCTTGCATCTGCTGACCCATGCGCTGCCTATATCAAAGAAGCTTGCGATGAGTGAGTTGTTGATTTCGGCACGGGAAAAGAAGCAACGCATTTTTGCGATTGGCGCACCCTTTGATAAAAAAGATAGCTTGAAAGAGCGAGGTTACCGTTGGTTGCCAACGTTTTCGTACGGGGCGTCGAAAAAAGGCGTATGGAGCTTGTGCGTGCCTGAATCGCAAGCTGATATAGAGCAAGCATGGTTAACTGAGCATGTTTATCCAGGGAAAAAAGCATCCTTCCAATGTAAACGTTTAACAGCACAGAACCATTATTCAGTGCGTGAGTTTGAATTATAGTTGCAGTAAAATCTTTTCATTACACAGTTTTTGATTAAGCTCCGTGATACTAAAACGCATTTTTGAGGAGTTTTAATGAGTCGTAATTTTGTATTCACATCCGAATCTGTAGGTGAAGGGCACCCAGATAAGGTGGCAGACCGTATTTCTGATGGTGTATTGGATGCTATTTTAGAGCAAGATAAATATGCCCGTGTAGCCTGCGAAACCATGGTAAACACAGGTATGATTGTGCTATCTGGTGAAATTACCACATCGGCGATTATTGATTACCAACAGGTTGCACGTGATGCCGTAAAAGAGATTGGTTACAACTCCTCTGAGATGGGTTTTGATTATGCTTCCTGTGCTGTTTTAGTGACCATGGATAAACAGTCCGTGGATATCGCTGCGGGCGTAAATGTTGGAGAAGGTATTGATTTGGATCAAGGCGCGGGCGACCAAGGCTTGATGTTTGGTTATGCATCCAATGAAACAGATGTGTTGATGCCAACACCGATTCATTTGTCACACCAGCTGGTGGCAAAACAAGCGGATGTTCGTAAAAGCGGTGCGGTAGACTTCTTGCGTCCGGATGTGAAATCACAAGTAACGGTACGCTATGAGAATTTTAAGCCTGTAGCGATTGATGCCGTGGTATTATCCACGCAGCATGGCCCTGATGTTGAGCATAAAGAGCTCTCTGATGCAGTGATGGACACCATTATTAACCCTGTTTTGGGTGATACAGGCTTGTTACACTCTGGAACTGAGTATCATATTAACCCAACTGGGCGTTTTGTAATTGGCGGCCCTGTTGGTGACTGCGGTGTAACGGGTCGTAAAATTATTGTTGATACTTATGGTGGTTTTGGCCATCACGGTGGTGGTGCATTTTCCGGTAAAGACCCAACCAAAGTGGATCGTTCTGCTTGTTATATGATGCGTTATGTAGCGAAAAATATTGTGGCAGCTGGTCTTGCAGACCGCTGTGAAGTGCAAGTGGCTTATGCTATTGGCGTGGCGCACCCATTGAGTGTCATGGTAAATACATTTGGCACAGGCAACGTTGATGAAGAAAAGCTTGCTGAAATCGTGCGGGAAGTTTTTGATCTGCGCCCGAAAGGTATTGTGCAAGAACTCGATTTATTGCGCCCTATTTATGCAAAAACAGCGGCTTATGGTCACTTTGGTCGTGAATTGCCTGAGTTTACTTGGGAGAAGACCGATAAAGTTGAAGCATTGAAGGCTGCGGCAGGATTGTAGTTACCATTACTATTTAGACTGAGGAGCACTGCGACGGTTGTTGTAGCATTCATTCAACCGCTAGGCTCAGTCGAAAAATGTTTAACTGTGCTTATATTTTTAATGCCGTTCAAAGTAGGGCGGTGAGTATAGGAGTATGAGAATGCCTGAATTTACAGATTATAAAGTCGCTGATATGTCATTGGCAGAATGGGGTCGCAAAGAAGTTAAAATTGCGGAAACCGAAATGCCTGGTTTGATGGCTTTGCGTGAAGAATACGCAGGCAAGAAACCATTGGCAGGCGCACGTATTGTGGGTTGTTTGCATATGACTATTCAAACTGCGGTGTTGATGGAAACACTGGTTGATTTGGGTGCAGAAGTACGCTGGTCTTCATGTAATATCTTTTCAACACAAGACCAAGCTGCCGCTGCTATGGTGCAAGCTGGTATTCCAACATTTGCTTGGAAAGGCGAAACGGATGAAGAGTTTTGGTGGTGTATTGAGCAAACAGTACATGGCCCTGATGGCTGGACGCCGAATCTCATTTTGGATGATGGTGGTGATGTAACCCAGCTGATTCATGATAAATACCCTGAATTATTAAAAGATATCAAAGGCTTATCTGAAGAAACTACTACGGGTGTACATCGTTTGTATGAAATGGCACGTGAAGGTAAGTTGAAAGTTCCTGCAATTAATGTGAATGATTCAGTTACTAAATCGAAGTTTGATAACCTGTATGGCTGTCGTGAGTCTTTGTTAGATGGCATCAAACGCGCTACAGATGTGATGATTGCGGGTAAAATTGCAGTTGTTTTGGGTTATGGTGATGTTGGTAAAGGTTGTGCGCAAGCATTCCGTGGTATGGGTGCAACGGTTTGGGTGACTGAAATTGACCCAATTTGTGCATTACAAGCTGCTATGGAAGGTTACCGTGTGGTTGATATGAATGATGCCTGTAAATTGGGCGACATTTTTGTGACTACAACGGGTAATTACCATGTGATTCAACATGATCATTTGATTAACATGAAGGATCAGTCAATTGTTTGTAATATCGGTCATTTTGATAATGAAATTGATGTTGCATCACTCAAGCAATACGAGTGGGAAAATGTTAAGCCACAGGTAGATCAAATTATCTTCCCGAATGGCAATCGTATTACCCTGTTGGCAGAAGGACGTTTGGTGAACTTGGGTTGCGCAACAGGTCACCCAAGCTTTGTTATGTCTGCATCATTTACCAATCAGGTGATGGCACAAATCGAGCTTTGGGATAACCATGCGAACTACAACAATGAAGTTTATGTGCTGCCTAAACGCCTTGATGAAAAAGTGGCTCGTTTACATCTTGCGAAAATTGGCGTGAACTTAACTTCTTTGAGTCAGGAGCAAGCAGACTACATCAGTGTGCCTGTTGAAGGGCCATATAAAGTTGAGCATTACCGTTACTAATGTTTAAGCATGTTATTCTGATAGGGGCGGTGGCAGCGATGCTGCCGCTCTTTTCTTTTGCGGCAGATGATGCACCTATACCTGTAGATACTCGCTTTGATAAAACAGGTGATGGCCTTGTTGATGCCTCCGATTGGAGTCAGATGACTGCGGATGAACAGCAGCTATATGCACGTGAATCTTTGAAAGCTTTGGGCGAAGACCCTGATATATTGTTATTGCAAGGCAAAAGTCGTGCGCAGAAATACTTGGAAGGATTGCGCTCAGTTTACGAATAAGCGTATTTATATTGCTTGCGGCTTTTCAGGCCATTGACAGCAATCGCCAATGGGGCATTCATGGCATTTTGGCTTGCGGGCAATGCAGGTATAGCGCCCATGCAGAATTAACCAATGATGGGCATACATTTTAAATTCTTTTGGAATGATTTTAAGCAGCTTTTTTTCAACATCTAAGGGCGTTTTGCCAGGGGCTAATCCGGTGCGGTTTCCGACACGGAAAATATGGGTATCCACAGCGATGGTGGGCTCGTTAAAAAGTATGTTTAATACGACACTGGCAGTTTTTCGACCCACACCAGGCAAAGCTTCAAGGTCTTTTCTGGTATTTGGTACATTACTATGATGTAGGCGAACCAGCATATCACACGTTTGCATCAGGTGCTTGGCCTTACTATTATATAAGCCGATTGTGGAAATATATGTTTTTAATGTTTCTTCGCCTAAATCAAGTATGGCTTGGGGAGTGTTGGCGATGGGGTAGAGTTTGGCAGTGGCTTTATTGACACCAACATCAGTGGATTGTGCCGAGAGCATCACGGATGCTAATAGTTCAAATGGCGTATTGTAATTTAGTTCGGTTTTTGGTTCAGGATCGAGGCTGCGAAGGTGCTCAAACAGGTGCTGAACCTGCTCTTGAGGCATTGCCATAACGGCTTATTCGTTGATTTCTTTAAGTGTTAGCGTGACTTGATGGTCAATAATATCACCAGCTGGGTTGACGATTTGCTCGACAAGATAAAGAGTGTTGAGGTCAATTTTTTCAATAATGCCGTTATTTTTTCCCATATAATCACCGCGTGTTACGGTATAGCCTTGCCCTTGGTTGTCTTGAACCATGGCAACACGTTTTTTGCCCATGCTGAAGACACCTGTAAGTGTAAGTGTGCTAAGGTCGAAAAATTCGAGTGGTTGACGTTCCCGGCTGGCTAATTTTGATTGTTTTTCAGCAAGCAGTAAGCGGCCACGCATAGCGACTGTGGTAAGGTATGATGTAAAGGGGTCGCGCAGAGTTTCGATGTTAACATCAGGAGCTTGCATAAGGTGTTGCATTGCATCAGGAATGCTTTCACTACTGGATTCTGGGGTTTCAACGGCCAGTGCAGAAGCACTTAAAGCTGTAAAGATGGCAAGTGCAGAAGCAGGGACTATAATCTTGTGAAACATTTAAAACCTCCATATGCTAGCGGGCAGACTAAAAGCAATACATGAAGAAGCTTAGTAGAACTGCCTGATATTGCAAGGTTTGCGCGTTGATAGATGTTCCCTATGATATGGATTTTCGGGATTTTAGTATGAATTATATTACCTGCTGTAGGAGTGCTTGTGAATATTTTGGCGATTGAGTCTTCGTGCGATGAGACTGCTGTGGCGGTGTACCGAGGCAATATTGATACGCGGCAAGGTTGTTTGATTTCTGAAAGTATAGCCTCACAAATTGAAACGCATGCGCGTTTTGGAGGGGTGGTCCCAGAAGTCGCATCGCGTGAACACTTGCGGGTTTTACCGATGCTTGTGGATAATGTTATGGTAAATGCAGGCTTGGCATGGAGCAGCATTGATGCCGTTGCTGTAACATCTGGCCCAGGCTTGATGGGCGCATTATTGGTGGGAGTATCATATGCGCGCGGTCTAGCATTGGTGAATGGTATTCCAGTGCTACCCATTCATCATATGGAGGGTCACCTATTGGCTCCAGGGCTTGAGGGAGAGTTGCCGGTGTTTCCTTTTATTTCCCTACTGGCTTCAGGGGGGCACACGATGCTAATTCGGGCGGATGGTATTGGCTCTTATAAGGTTATTGGGCAAACGCTCGATGATGCCGCGGGGGAATGTTTTGATAAGTCTGCACGTGTGCTTGGGTTGCCCTATCCTGGCGGTCCTGAGATTTCAAAGCTAGCTGTCAATGGTGATCGCAAACGTTTTAAATTGCCGCGGCCCATGCTGCAAAAAGATAACTTGAACTTTAGTTTTTCGGGGTTAAAAACAGCGGTGATGTATGCTGTGCGGGACCTAGACGTCTTAGATGATGTAAGCAGGCGAGATATGGCGGCTGGCATAGAAGCGGCGGTAGCTGATGTGCTGGTAAAGAAAAGTATTAAAGCTTGTGAGCAGGAGGGTGTATCACGCTTGCTTATTGCCGGTGGAGTAGCGGCAAATTTGTATTTACGTGAATTACTAAGTGTGGAGGCAGAGAAGAGAGATATTTGCATTTCATTGCCCGCGATTTCATATTGTACAGATAACGCAGCGATGATTGCTTATGCGGCTTTTCAGAGACTCTGTGTACAAGCGCCTTTTGAAGGCCTCGGTGATGTGAATCCGCGCTGGCCTTTGTCAGAGTTAAATTAGCAAGCGGAATCTGAAGAAGTAATTAAAAATCAACAGTTTAATAGCACCGCGTTGATTGAAATCTCTTCGTACGATGAAAGCAGCGAATAGCAGGAAGCTTGCTGGAATCTATTGAAAAAGAAGTTTGGCTTGCAAAATATATTGAGAAACGCTAGAAATCGCCCCCACAAAGAGGGGTCTCGGAGGCTTGCTTGATGGTTTCTGGTCAGAAGAAAGGCTCTTTGCTGTGGGAAATTAAGATGAAGAAGCTTATTCTAATTCAATTAATTTCCGTGTTTCCTCTTGGAGGGATTTTGTTTTTGTGGTCGAATTGGCTGGTTTCTGGCTCTTTCGTGACAGGTGGGATTCTTGTGAGTTTAAATGCTTGGATGATGGCGAAAGCTTTTGTCTCTGCTGAAGTAAGTCAGAAGTCGGTTTATCGATCTGCAGTTTTTCGATACATTGGTATTTTTCTGATTTTATTTCTTTTGGCCGTCGTTGGTGTTGACCTCTTGGCGGTGTGTGGTGGAATGTTTTTCGCGTATTTGGCAGGATTTATTTTTTCCGCAAATGATGCGTTGAATAGCTTTAAAAGACCTCATGGTCTTTGAAATAAAGGGAGGGAGCGTTGGCAGCTGAGGAACATAGTGGCGGAATCGCCGAACATTTGCAGTATTGGACATATTCTTTTCAGCAAGACCTTCCGGTAGACGAGCGCAATCCATTTATGCAGATTCATATTGATACCATGCTGGTATCTGGGTTTGTGGCACTTCTTATTTTAGGTTTTTCTTTTTGGCTTAAGGGTCGTATTGTTGAGGGTGTGCCAGCAGGCACGCAGAATGCGGTTGAATCACTGATTGGATTTGTGAATGATACTGTGCGTGATAATTTCCCGGTTCATAATCCGATTATTGCCCCGTTAGCTTTAACTATATTTGTATTTATTTTTCTCTGTAACTTCTTTGATATATTGCCGGCTTACTTACTAGGTCATGTGGCTCATCTGGCTGGAGCCCCAGCATTTCGCCCAGTCCCGACGAATGATTTGAATTTGCCGGTTGCTATGGCGCTGACGGTCTTTGCTATGGTTTTGTATTATGAGTTTAAATTGAAGCCAGTTCATTTCATGAAGGATTTGCTGTTGCAGCCGTTTGCAAATCTGTTGTTAATGTCGAGCAACCCGCTTGTTAAGGTGCTTGGTGTGTTGATTATCCCATTGAATTTAACTTTGAAGCTTATTGAGGAAGTGGCTAAGCCTCTGAGTCTTTCGTTCAGGTTGTTTGGTAATATGTTTGCCGGCGAAGTGATCTTTTTGTTAATTGCTTCATTGCTTCTTGTAGGCAGCTTTTCGGATATGGCATCAGCAGGTGGTATGATCTCTGAAGTTATGGGTCTGTTGGTTGGTTTGGGCTGGTCATTTTTCCATATGTTTATTGGCTTGTTGCAAGCCTTTATTTTCATGATTCTTACAGTGGTGTACTTATCGATTGCACACCAACCTGTAGAGCATTAAGTTTTTCACAATAGTTATTAAATTGTAAATAGGAGAGTATTAAAATGGATGTAACAACAATCACTGCGGACACAATTATTATTGCCGCTTCAGCAATTTCAGTAGGTGTTATTTTGGCCGCTGCAGGTTTGGGTTCAGCAATTGGCTGGGGTCTTATTTGTTCTAAAACGTTGGAAGGTATTGCACGTCAGCCAGAAATGCGTCCTCAATTGATGTTTAACATGTTTATTTTTGCTGGTCTGATGGAATCTTTTCCTTTTATTATCATGGCTTTCGCATTGTGGTTCTTGTTTGCTAATCCGTTCTTAGGTTAATAGCAGGTTGTTGGTAAATAAGAATACGGGACGGTACTCATGAGTATTGATTTAACGCTGGTAGGGCAGTTTGTTGTTTTTATTACAATGCTGTTGCTATTGAAAAAAATGTTATATGTGCCATTGAATGATGCAATGGAAGCACGTGCGAAGAAGATTGAAGATGGCTTGGCGGCTGCGGATGCTGGCTTAGAGGCAAAGGCGCAAGCTGATGCAGAGGCGGCGGCACAGATTGATGCAGCTAAAGTTAAGGCACAGGAAATTCTTGTTGCAGCGGATAAACGTGCTGCAGAAGTGAAAGAAGAAGCTGTGCAAAAAGCGCGTCTTGAGGCTGAAGGTATTGTGGATGCAGGCAAGGAAGAGTTGGCTGCTGAAATGAATCGTGCTCAGCAAGCTCTGCGTGAAGAAGTTGCGGATATCGCAATTTTAGCAGCAGAGCGCATTGTTGGCGAAGAGCTTGATGCCAAGAAGCATGCGAAGCTTGTCGATTCTGTCGTTAGTCAAGGGTTTAATGCGGCATGAGTACAGCTAAAATTTCACGACGCTACGCAGTTGCACTGTTCGAGTTGATTCAGGAGGGTGTGGATGTTCGTCCCGCCTTGCTTGAAGCAGCAGCATTTGCTTCTGATGCTGAGGCAGAAGCGATTCTTGGGTCAGTAGCATATCCGAGCACGATGAAGTTAAATATGTTGAATCAAGCTATTTCTGGGTCTGGTGCTAAAGAGATTTCTCGTTTGGTTAATATTTTGTGTGAGCGCAACAAGGTGGTTTTGCTACCTGAGATTGCCTGCTTGGTAGATGAGATGGTTGCTGAATCAGAAAGTTCAGTGGATGCGCAAGTAACCACAGCTGTGGAGTTAACGGCTGCTGTGGAGAAAACATTGGCTGAAAGTTTGACTTCAGCGATTGGCAAAGCAGTGAATATTATTGCCAGTAAAGATGCGTCTATTTTGGGCGGAATGGTGATTCGTGTTGGCGATCGAAAGATTGACTGCTCTGTGAGGGGCAGGCTTGATGGCTTGAAGAAAGCTATTGTAAGCTAAGTAGTTTTAGTTTTTAGGGATTTAAAAGTTTAGGTCAGAGGTTGATTATTATGAAGCTCGATACAGCGGAAATTAGCTCCATCATCAAAGAGCAAATTAAAGGGTTTGAAACAGCGGCTGCGGATGCAAACGTTGGTACTATTGTTTCTGTTGCTGATGGCGTAGCACTGATTCACGGCTTAGCTGGTGCGATGGCTGGTGAAATGCTGGAGTTCCCAGGCGATACCATAGGTATGGTTTTGAACTTGGAAGAGGACAGTGTTGGCGCAGTAATTTTTGGTGAATACATTCATTTGCGTGAAGGCGATGAAGTTCAATCAACTAGCCGTATCTTTGAAGTTCCGACGGGGCCTGAGTTAAAAGGTCGTGTTGTTGATGCTTTGGGTCGTCCGATTGATGGCTTGGGTCCTATTAAGGCAAGTTGCAGCGATGTTGTTGAAAAAGTTGCACCTGGCGTGATTGACCGTAAATCAGTTGACGAGCCTCTAGGTACGGGCATTAAATCAATTGATGCAATGATTCCTGTCGGTCGTGGTCAGCGTGAATTGATTATTGGTGATCGCCAAACAGGCAAAACTGCAATTGCGATTGATACTATTATTAATCAGAAAGACTCTGGCGTAACTTGTATCTATGTTGCTGTTGGTCAAAAAGCTTCTACAGTTGCAACCGTAGTGCGTACGTTGAAAGAGCATGGCGCATTAGAAAACACTATTATTGTGGCTGCATCTGCATCTGAATCTGCTGCATTGCAATACATTGCACCTTATTCAGGTTGTACTATGGGCGAGTATTTCCGTGACCGTGGTGAAGATGCGCTTATTATTTATGATGACTTAACGAAACAAGCTTGGGCTTATCGTCAGGTTTCGCTGATTCTTCGTCGCCCTCCTGGTCGCGAAGCATATCCGGGTGATGTATTCTATTTGCATTCCCGTCTGCTGGAGCGGGCATCTCGCGTAAGCGAAGCTTATGTTGAAGAATTCACTAAGGGTGAAGTGAAAGGTAAAACTGGTTCATTAACAGCATTGCCAATTATTGAAACGCAAGAAGGTGATGTGTCTGCCTTCGTCCCTACCAATGTAATTTCTATTACGGATGGCCAGATCTTCTTGGAAACAGGCTTGTTCAACTCAGGACAGCGTCCAGCAGTGAATGTTGGTTTGTCTGTATCACGTGTTGGTGGAGCTGCCCAAACTAAAGCTGTGAAAAAAGTTGGCGGCGGTTTGCGTTTGGATTTGGCTCAGTATCGTGAGTTGGCTGCATTTGCTCAGTTTGCATCTGATTTGGATGCTGCAACACGCGCTCAAATTGAACGTGGCAAACGCGGTATGGAAGTTTTGAAGCAAGAAGAAAATGCTCCACAGTCTATTGCTGAAATGACTTCAATCCTATATGCCTTAGGTAATGGTGATTTGGACGATGTTGATGTAAATAAAATAGTTTCTTTTGAAAAGGCATTTTTGAGCTTTTTGAACCATGACCATAAGTCATTCATGGATGGCTTGAATGCTAAGCCAGTATTGAGTGATCAGGTTGTAGAAGATTTAAACAAGGCTATTGCAGCGTTTAAAGCAACAGCAACCTGGTAAAGGAGTAGCTAGTGGCTTCTGCAAAAGAAATACGGGGTCAGATTAAAGGGACCCAGAATACCGCGAAAATCACCAAAGCCATGGAAATGGTTGCGGCTTCAAAAATGCGCAAGGCTCAAGAGCGTGTTTTAGATTCGCGTGCTTATGCGGAAGGCATTAAGCGTATTGTGCATAACTTAATGCGTGCACACCCCGAATATAAACATGCTTTTTTAAGCAAGCGTAATGAAGTGAAACGTATGGGTGTGATCGCGGTTTCTACAGACAAAGGCCTTTGTGGTGGGTTGAATACCAATGCTATGAAAAAAGCCTTCGCCTTGATGCAAGCTTCAAAAGTTGATGTTGATGTGATGAACATCGGCCGTCGTGCATCGCAAGCTATGCGTCGTTTTGGCGTTAACATTGTAGCTAGCGTTGAGGATATTAATGATGCTCCAACTTTGGACGAGATTCTAGGCGTTGTCCAAGTTGCGATGGATAAATATTTAACGGGTGAGCTGGACGAAGTGCACTTGGTATATAATAAATATGTTAATACCATGACTCAAGAGCCAATTAGTATGCGCTTGTTGCCATGCGATGATTCAGCAGTGGATGAGTCAGAAGCGTATTGGGATTATTTGTATGAGCCAGACAGTCAGCTTGTACTAGATGGCCTTTTGCGTCGCTATATCGAAGCGTTGGTGTACCACAGTGTGCTGGAAAACAAGGCATGTGAACATTCGGCACGTATGGTGGCTATGAAAGCTGCTACAGATAATGCGAAAGATATTGTCAAAGATTTGCAGGTTACATATAACAAGGCGCGACAAGCAGCAATTACGCAAGAAATTGCTGAAATTTGTTCAGGCGCTGCGGCTTCGGCCTAAAAGAGTTTAGAAATTGTTGAGAGGTCAATAACATGAGTGCAGGAAATATTGTACAAGTCATCGGTCCAGTTGTGGATGTTCGTTTCACGCCAGGCGATTTGCCACAAATTTATAACGCGTTGGTCATTGAAGAAGCTGGTTTGACCATGGAAGTACAGCAACATGTTGGTGACAACACTGTGCGCGCAATTGCTATGGGTTCAACAGATGGTTTGAAGCGTGGCATGGCTGTTTCTGACACTGGCGAAGCTATCAAAGTTCCTGTTGGCCAAGCAACGCTAGGCCGCATCATGAATGTATTGGGTGAAGGCATTGACTTTGAAGGAAAAGAAGTGGCTTCTGAAGAACGGTGGACTATTCATCGCTCTGCACCTGCTTTTGATGAGCTGGCTCCTGCATCTGAAATTTTGGAAACAGGTATTAAAGTTATCGACTTGATGGCTCCAATCGCTAAGGGTGGTAAAGTTGGCCTTTTTGGTGGTGCTGGTGTTGGTAAAACCGTAAATATGATGGAATTGATCAATAACATCGCTAAAGCACATGGTGGTTTCTCTGTGTTTGCTGGTGTTGGTGAGCGTACTCGCGAAGGTAATGATTTCTACTACGAAATGAAGGAATCAAATGTACTGGATAAAGTTGCTCTTGTTTATGGTCAAATGAATGAGCCTCCAGGTAACCGTTTGCGTGTTGCCCTAACTGGTTTGACAATGGCTGAGTACTTCCGTGAAGAAGGTCGTGATGTATTGATCTTTGTTGATAATATTTATCGTTATTCATTGGCTGGTGTTGAAGTATCTGCATTGCTTGGACGTATGCCATCAGCTGTGGGCTATCAACCAAACTTGGCTGAAGAAATGGGTAAGTTGCAGGAGCGTATTGCTTCTACGAAGACAGGCTCAATTACCTCAGTACAAGCGGTTTATGTGCCTGCGGATGATTTAACTGACCCAGCTCCTGCAACAACATTTGCGCATTTGGACTCTACAATTGTATTGTCTCGCCAAATTGCTGAATTAGGTATTTACCCAGCGGTGGATCCATTGGATTCAACTTCACGTCAGCTTGATCCAAAAGTGATTGGCAATGAACACTATGATGTTGCACAAGGCGTTCAGCAAACTTTGCAACGTTATAAAGAGCTGCAAGATATTATTGCAATTCTGGGTATGGATGAGTTGTCTGATGATGATAAATTATTGGTAACACGTGCTCGTAAAATGCAACGTTTCTTGTCTCAGCCATTCCATGTTGCAGAAGTATTTACAGGCGCACCTGGCATTTATTGTAAACGCGATGACACGATTTCAGGCTTTAAAGCAATTCTTGCTGGTGAGTATGACCATTTACCAGAGCAAGCTTTTTACATGATTGGCTCGGTTGACCAGGCCGTTGCTAAAGCCGAAAAAATGGCAGCTAAAGCCTAATGGCAACCGTTGATGTTCTTGTAGCAACAGCAGAGCGCGAAGTTTATCGCGGCGCAGCTGATTTTTTGGTTGCTCCTGGCGCAGCTGGAGAATTGGGTATTATGCCTAAGCATTCGCCGTTGTTGAGTGCTTTGACTGTAGGTGAATTGCGTATTCATCGAGGCGAAGAAGTTGATGACGTATTTATTTCTGGTGGTTTTATTGAAGTGCAACCAGATATGATTACAATTTTAGCGGATACAGCAGAGCGTGCACCGGATGTTGATGAGGCTGCCGCAATTGAAGCAGAACGTAAGGCGCAAGAGGAAGTGGACACTCATCAAGGTGATGTCGATTATGCTCGTGCAGCGTCTGAGTTATCAGTTGCAACGGCTCGTTTGGCATTTATGCGTAAACGTAAAAAACAACGCTAATTAAGAAATTTTTCTTTAGTATTTAAAAAAAGGTCGCTTATGCGGCCTTTTTTTATGTCTAATAAATTTTTCTTGCTTCATCTATGGTGATGAGAAAGGTTGTGCCTATACGTTATAAATTTAAATGAGGTGTGCAGTGAATCAATATCATTATTCTAACTTACAAGTCATTGTTTTGGCCGCGGGGCAAGGAAAGCGCATGCGCTCTGGCACACCCAAAGTTTTGCATGATGTATTGGGCAGAAGCATGTTGAGTCATATATTAGAAAATGTTGAGGCCTTATGCCCACAGGGTATTGCATTGGTCACAGGGCATGGTGGCGAACAGGTATATGCGACGGTTGAAAAGTCATATCATGTTAGTTTAATAAATCAGGCTGAGCAGCTGGGCACAGGCCATGCTGTCCAACAAGCTGAATCGGCATGTGAAAATGCTGAACATGTGTTAATTGTTTGTGCAGATACACCACTATTACAGACAGCAACGCTTGCTGGATTGCTAGAAAAGCATATCAAGTCTGAGTCAGATATATCTTTTTTATCGGCAGAGGTTGCTAACCCTGCAGGTTATGGACGAGTGTGCCGTAATCAGCAAGGTGGTGTGGAATCGATTATTGAAGAGCGAGATGCCAGCGATGCAGAACGTTTATTGAATGAGGTTAGCGCGGGTATTTTTTGTGTGAAACAGAAGCTTTTGTTTCAGCTTTTGAAGCAAGTCGATAATAACAATAATCAAAGTGAATATTATTTACCAAGCATCGTGCCATTAGCATTACAAAAAAGTGCCAAAGTGGAAGCTGTTCTTATGTCGGATGCGAATGAAATGTTAGGCGTGAATGACAGAGCTCAATTGCGCTATGTTACAGAGCTAATGCAGCAGCGTGTGATTGAATCTTGGGAAAAAGAAGGTGTGAGCATTGAACAGCCGAGTACCGTACGTATTGATATATCGGTGAAAATTGGTACGGATACGATGATTCGCGCCGGCTCTCAGTTATTGGGCAATACACAAATTGGTGATGGCTGTGAAGTTGGTCCGTATGCAGTCATTCAGCAATCATGGGTGGATGATTATGTGAAAATTCGTGCATTTTCTCACCTTGAGCAAGCCCATGTTGGTGCGTATGCAGATATTGGTCCTTATGCTCGCTTGCGCCCTCAAGCCGAATTGGATGAAGGCGTGAAGGTCGGTAATTTTGTCGAAATTAAAAAATCCATTCTTGGTAAAAATAGCAAGGTGAATCATTTGAGTTACATCGGAGATACAACGATGGGACAAAACTGTAATGTTGGCGCAGGCACGATTACTTGTAACTATGACGGTGCTAATAAACACAAAACACTTATTGGTGATGGTGTCTTTATTGGTTCGGATACCAAGTTGATTGCTCCTGTTGCAGTAGGTGATAGCGCAACGATTGGGGCAGGTAGTGTGATTACGAAAATGGTTCAAAAAAATGGTTTAACCTTATCTGCACGACCTGAGCAGCGTTATGTCAAAGACTGGAAGAGGCCTGAGAAAAGTTAATGTGTGGAATTATTGGTGGAGTTTCCTCTAAGTCGATTGCGAACGATTTGTTGACAGGGCTGAAGAGTATGGAATATCGGGGTTATGATAGTGCTGGTATCTGCACATTGTATAACGCCGCGTTTGAGTGTACGAAAGAGGCTGGAAAGCTTTATCGTTTAGAAGCGGCGTTACTCAACAATTGCCATGATGGTTTACTAGGCATTGGGCATACGCGTTGGGCAACGCATGGCGAGCCGACTGTGCGTAATTCGCATCCTCATTGCAGCCATGATATTGCAGTGGTTCATAATGGTATTATTGAAAATCATAATACGTTACGAAAAGATCTAGAACAAGCTGGTGTGGTCTTTGAATCAGAGACTGACACAGAGGTTATTCCATGGATGCTGTCGCAGGTTCTGGCAGAAGGCAAAAATATGCTTGCCGCAATGCAAGAGGTGTTGGCGCGCTTGGACGGTGCATATGCCATTGGTGTGGTGCATCAGGGTGACGCGGATAAAGTATGGTTTGCTCGTAAGGGAAGCCCTTTATTATTAGCGCGTAACAATGATGGGCATTATATAGCATCGGATGGCTTGGCTGTTGCTGGGATTGCATCGGATGTGATGTATTTGGATGAAGGAGAGTGGGGTTATATTCAAGCCGATTCGGTACGTGTTTATAACCGTGATGGAGAAGTCGTTCAGCATGTGTGGCAAGAGCTCCCTTATACAGCCTCAGTTGTGGGTAAGGGTGATTATGCACATTATATGCTGAAGGAAATTCATGAACAGCCAGGCGTGATTGCGAATATTGTGCACGCTTATGCAGATAGCACGCATATTACATTTCCACATGCTGATTTTGTTAACTCTACAGCCCTGCCCGAGCGGATTGTCATGGTTGCATGTGGTACATCTTATCATGCTGCATTAACGGCGCGTTATTGGCTTGAGCGTTATTTGCAAGTCCCTGTTGAAGTGGATGTGGCATCAGAATACCGCTATAGAAACCCTGTTATTGGTGCGAACACTTGGCTGATTACACTCTCTCAATCGGGTGAAACAGCGGACACTTTAGAGGCATTGCGCCTATTTAAACAAAGAACACCTGATAACTATACGCTGGCCATGTGTAATGTGGCGAGTTCCTCGTTGGTTCGTGAGTCCAGTGGCTATATTGAGCTTTGTGCAGGCCCTGAAATTGGCGTGGCATCAACCAAGGCTTATACGGCACAATTGACTGTACTGGCCTTATTTTCAATTAAGCTGGCAATGCGTGCGGGTTGTATTCAATCTGAGGCGTGGAAGGAGCATTATCAAGCTTTCCTAGATGCAGTGGAGGGGATGAAAGGTTTGCTGAATGGCGAGGATAAAATCACGCCGCTAGTGCCACTTTTTTCAAATGTGCATGGAGCATTATTTTTAGGGCGAGGGCCATGTTACCCCTTGGCATTAGAGGGCGCTTTAAAGTTAAAAGAAATTTCGTATATCCATGCTGAGGGTTATGCTGCGGGTGAAATGAAGCATGGTCCGATTGCGTTGATTGATGAGCAACTACCTGTCATTGTGATTGCACCACGGCAGTATCATTTGGAAAAGGTCATTTCAAACCTTCATGAAGTCAAGGCGCGCGGAGCAAAGGTTATTTTACTTACAGATGCTGATAAGAAAGACTGCCCAGAACATGCCGATGCCATCTTAAAATTGCCAGAAGGCGATTTTTTTACAGCACCATTATTAGCATCGATTCCGCTGCAATTACTAGCATACGAGGTGGCACGATCGAAGGGAACAGATGTGGATCAGCCAAGGAATTTAGCTAAATCAGTAACAGTTGAATAATATCCACACGAAGCAGACCTTTGACAGACGTGACGATGCGAACTACGCTCGAACGACATGGAAATAACTGGTAAAACAAAGACCTACGGCATCATTGGTTGCCCGATTCAACACTCTCTATCGCCAGTGTTTCAAGCGCACTTTTCGCAGCAACATGATTTGGATGTGGTGTATGTTCCCTATCATGTTGAAGAGGCTGATCTGAAAAGTGCGGTAGATGGGTTGGCTGCTTTGGGTGTGCAGGGCCTTAATGTAACGGTGCCTTACAAAGAAGCTGTGTTGCCGTATGTGCAAGCAGATAAAGATGTGCAGTGCATTGGCGCTGCCAATACGCTTAAGCTGGTATCTGGAGATTGGCAGGCAAGTAACACAGACTGGCAAGGTGTTGAAGAAGTCCTTGCAGGGACAGGTTTATATTTAAAGGGTGAGCATGTGCTGTTGTTTGGTGCTGGTGGAACTGCGCGTGCAGTGCTACATGCAGTACATAAGCAAGGTGTATCCAGTGTTGCAATATGTAATCGTTCGCCTGAGCGAGTAGAGCGACTGATTGAGCATGCAAAGCGTCATTATCCAAATATGGATTGTTATGCGGCAGGATGGCAGCAGAGTGAAGTGACTGCCATAAGCTATAAATCCTTGATAGTCATTAATACGACCAGCATTGGTTTATCTTCATCAGATGTGTTTCCTTTTCAAATTCAAGGACATGGTTGGCTAATGGATGCTGTTTATAAGCCATCGGGTCATACTGCTTTTATAGAGGCTGCTAATTTGTCCGAAAGAAGCACGACAGATGGTCTGCCGATGCTCGTTGCCCAAGGTGCAAAATCGTTTGCAAACTGGCATCCACAGGAGACTCCTGATATATTAGATGCACTAACTTGGATGGAAGGAAAGTTAAACCGGTGCGCAGTGGTGTTTCCGGGCTGGGAGGGCCGTAAATGAAACAGACCAGACTAGGTGATATTTTATTAAGCAAGCAAGCTATTAATAAAGAGCAGTTGGCACACGCTCATCGTGAGATGAAGCTAAATGGTGTTAGCTTAACGGCTGAATTGGTGAAATCTGGTTTGTTTACGGAAGAGAGTCTTGCTAAATTTATAGGCAAGTCGTTTGGGCGACCTGTGATTGACTTAGGCAAGGTGGATATCCAGCCTGATTTGACAGATATTCCTTTTGATATGCTGCGTAAAAATGCAGTTATTCCTATCCACCGTAAGGGCAATGCTATTACTTTAGCAGTTGCTGATCCGTATGATATTAATGTTTTAGATGAAATTTCTTTTATTAGTGGAAGCCAAGTTGATGTGGTGGTTGTAACGGAATCTCAAATTCTTGCAAAGCTTGACGATATGGGGGGTGCAGGGCAACAGCTTGAAGATGTGATGGGCGAGCTTGGCGCCGATGAACTAGAGGTTGTTGAAACTGAAGATTTAGAGCTGGATGAGAGCTCGCGTACTGCCGAAACTGAAACAGCCCCTGTTGTGAAACTGGTAAACCTTATTTTATTGGATGCCATCAAACGAGGGGCATCTGATATTCATATTGAGCCTTATGAGAAATCGTTACGAGTGCGTTATCGTGTGGATGGTGTGCTACATGAGATTATGCGCCCCCCTTTGAAAATGCGTGACGCGATGGTGTCGCGTCTTAAAATTCAAGCGAGACTGAATATCGCAGAGCGTCGTGTGCCGCAAGATGGACGTATTAAACTGCGTCTATCCAAGGCAAAGACAGTGGATTTTCGTGTTTCTGTATTGCCTACCTTGTTTGGTGAAAAAGTTGTGATGCGCCTTTTGGACTCTTCTAACTTACAGTTAGACATGGTGGCGCTTGGTTATGAAAAGGGTGATTTAAGTAATTTTCAGCATCATATTCATCAGCCTTATGGCATGGTATTAGTGACTGGGCCAACAGGTTCGGGTAAAACGGTAAGTTTGTATTCGGCAGTGGCTGAATTGAATCAGCCTGGGGTGAATATTTGCACTGCAGAAGACCCAGTTGAATTCAACTTTATGGGCATTAACCAGGTCAATGTAAACCCTGCTGTGGGCTTGGATTTCCCCGCCGCATTGAAGTCATTTCTACGTCAAGATCCAGACATTATTCTCATTGGTGAGATTCGTGATCACGATACTGCGGCGATTGGCATTAAAGCGGCACTCACGGGGCATTTGGTGTTAGCAACGTTGCATACCAATGATGCACCTTCGACCATGACCCGTATGGTAAACATGGGGATTGAGTCCTTTTTGGTAGGGTCGGCTGTTAATTTGGTCACGGCACAACGTTTGGCTCGCCGTACATGTAAAGAGTGCTCAGAGCCTGTTGAAATTCCTAGGGAAGCATTAGTAGATGCTGGTATTAATGCTGAAGAAGTGGGCTCCTTTCAGCCAATGCAGGGTAAAGGTTGTAATATATGCAATGGAACAGGTTATAAAGGGCGTGTGGGTATTTATCAAGTGATGCCCGTCACGGATGAAATTCGTGATGCCGTGTATGCTGGGAAAAATTCAGATGATATTAATAATATTGCAGTTTCTCAAGGTGTGAAAACATTACGTATGGCGGCTTTAAATAAAGTGCGTGATGGCTCAATTTCACTTGAAGAATGTCTGCGCGTAACGGTGGGTGACTAATGCCAATTTTTAACTGGACAGCGAAAACAAGGCAAGGCCAGAGTAAGTCTGGTGAGTTGGATGTAGTTAATAAAGATATCGCGATGGCGAGCTTGCGTAGGCAAGGCTTAGCCGACATCAAGGTGAAGAAAAAACCAATAGAAATTGAGATATTCCCAGAGAAGGTGGAGGATAAGGATATTTCCATCTTTTTTCGCCAGTTATCGACAATGATTAATGCAGGTTTGCCGCTGGTACAGTGTTTTGAGCTTTCGGAGCGAGGCGCCGATAAAAAAGCAATGGTGAAACTATTGAAAGGTGTGCGCCTAGAGCTGGAAGGTGGAACGCCATTAGGGGAAACATTACGCAAATTCCCAAAAGAATTTGACCGTTTGACATGCTCATTGGTGGAAGCTGGTGAGCAGGGTGGTATTTTGGACAGTATCTTATTGCGTTTGTGTACGTATAAAGAAAAGGCTTTGGCACTTAGAGCAAAAATTAAATCTGCGATGATTTATCCGATTGCAATTTTGGCGGTTTCTTTCATTGTAACTTCGATTTTGATGATCTTTGTGATTCCAGTATTTAGTGAAATATTCGCGTCATTTGGTGCCGAATTGCCAGGGCCTACAAAAATTGCCATGGCAGTTTCGGATTTATTTGTAGAATATTGGTATGTTGTATTATTTACGCCATTTATTTTGATTTGGGGTATAAAAGCTATTTATAAAACACCGCAAGGGCACTATCAATTGGATAAGCTATTACTCAACTTACCAGTAATTGGTGATGTGTTACGTAAAGGTGCCGTGGCACGTTTTTGTCGGACATTTTCAACATTAACTGCGGCGGGCGTACCGATTTTGGAGTCTTTGGATACAGTGGCCGAAACATCGGGCAACCTTGTGATTGAAAATGTCATTTTAACCTGTAAGGACTCAATTAGCCAAGGCATGACCTTAACGCAGCCTCTGGAAGAAAGTAAAATATTTCCGGTTATGGTGACGCAGATGATTTCAATTGGTGAGCAAACAGGTAGTTTGGAAGAAATGTTATCTAAAATTGCTGATTTTTATGAAGAAGAAGTAGATGTTGCAGTCGATGGCATGACCGCTTTAATGGAGCCAATGATTATGGCTTTCTTAGGCGTTGTGATTGGTGGCTTGGTGATTGCAATGTATCTACCTATCTTCCAAATGGCATCGGTCGTATAAAGTCATTTGGGAAGCACTGGTTGCTGATGAACCATTCCTGTAAGCTTTTTCTCGTATAAATCATGACAATGCATCTTGAAAACCGCAGCCACTTACTGCAATTACTGTTGTGGCGCGGCATGGCGGTGGTGCTTGTTTTATTAATAGTAAACTGGTTTTACCTGCCTAATGTTGGCTCGAACTACCAGCAACTTCTGGCATATATAGCCTTGCTCTTTGTCGCATTTTCGGTATTCCAGGTTTTTTGTTTTCGTCGTCAGTGGGCGGTGAGTCTCCAGTTATTTTTCCAGTTTTTTTCTGATATATTGCTGGTTACGTTGCTGGTGTTTGCTACGGGAGGCTATGAAAGCCCGTTCATTTTGTTATTCGGTCTGGTGATTGTGGCGGCAGGCACACAGGCAGAAGTATTACTTGTATTAAGTATTGCTGTGTTTGCTTGTATGGGATATTTGACTGCCATTTATAGTTTTGCATGGTGGCAACATGCGTCATTGCCGGCGGACGCGATGTTAATACTTCTTCTACAAACATCGGTATTGCTGTTGGTGGGCGGTGTTATGGCAGTGATCTCACGCCGGCATGCCGCACTAAGTGATAAAAGCCAGCGCGCAGATCAGAAACATCAGGATTTTCAGGCTTTGCACACGCGCTTGATGGCATCGATGCAAGAAGGAGTATTGGTTTTAGATGAGGATTTAACGATTCGAGATAGTAACCCTGCTGGATGTGCTATTTTCCATATATCAGAAAATTCGATGTTAAAGGTTAGTGAACTGCCGTCTTTTCCGCAGAGGGTTGTGCGCTTTCTACAAACCCCCAACAAAGAGGAGAGTTACCGCTGTGAATGGCAGCAGGATAAAGCTAAATATTTGATAACAGTGGGGAAATTTCCAGAGCTATATGCAGGTGCTTGCTGGTGGTTAACATTGGTTGATGTTAGCGAGTTACGTGATCTGAAACGGGAGGTTGCCGAACATCAGAAATTAGCGGCTATGGGACGTATGGCAGCAATGCTGGCACATGAGCTGCGGAACCCTATGCAAACGATTGCCCAGGCAGTTGAGCTTGTGACACGTGTGCAGGGAAAACAGCAGGCTGATATTCAACGTATCGTTAGTGAAGAAATATTCCGTCTAAATCGTTTGGTAGCGGATATGCTGGATTATACCAAGCCATTAACACCGAAACCAAAAAATATTGAAGCTTCTGATTTGCTTACCGCATCTGTTGAACTGATAGACTCAGAGCAAGAATACCTTATTGATTTGGTGTGTGAGATCGGAGTGTTGAATATTGATCCAGATCATATGCGCCTAGTGTTGGATAACTTGTTGCGCAATGCGGTCTTATCAAGCCCTGCACCGCACTCGGTATCACTCCATGCATCCGAGCATGCTGGATATTGGCAAGTGACTGTATTAGATCATGGAGATGGTATTCCAGAGTCTATACGGGCACACCTTTTTGAGCCTTTTGCATCGGAGCGAGTAGGCGGGACGGGTTTAGGCTTGGCGACTGTGTGGCAGGTATGCCAAGCCAATAAGTGGCAAATTGATGTGCAAAGCGATGCCGAAACAACAATGTTCCGCATATGGGATGATAGTACAGGGCGGGAGAGATATGGCTGATATTTTATTGGTGGAAGATGAGGCTAATGCACGACAGATATTGTCTTTAAATTTAGAATCTATGGGGCATTTGGTCACTCTCTGTGATGGTGTAGAAGAGGCGGCGGCGGCTTTACCCTCAAGTTCCTTTGATGTGATCTTGACAGATTTGCGCATGGATGGTCGTGATGGAGGGCTGGAAGTAGTGCGCATGTCAGCTGAGCATTGCCCTCAGGCGAAGGTGTTATTACTAACAGCTTATGCAAGTTCTGAAACCGCTGTAGAGGCTATGCGCGAGGGTGCATTTGATTATTTAACCAAGCCTGTTTCAAGTGAGGAGTTAGGAATTGCGGTTGAGCGGGCTCTAGCCGCTACGATGGATCAGCAAGAAGAGCCTGCGAAAGCATTGCCCTTTGCGAAGATAAAACACAAACAGCCTGATACAGAGAAAGGTGACTTGTTGGTTGCGCATTCAGATGTTATGCAACGCGTGAAAGATCGACTTTTACGGGCAGCAAAGCGTGACTTTACCGTGTTGATTTCTGGGGAGTCGGGCACGGGGAAAGAACTTGCGGCTCGTTTTGTGCATCACCACTCTTTGCGTCATGAGGGGCCTTTTGTCGCAGTGCATTCTGGAGCCATTCCTGAGGGTTTATTTGAATCCGAATTATTTGGACACCGAAAGGGCGCATTCACCAGTGCCGATGCTAATCGTATTGGACTGATTGAATCAGCACAGGGCGGCACGCTATTTTTAGATGAAATTGGCGAGATGCCATTAAATATTCAAGTGAAATTATTGCGCGTTCTGCAGGAGAAAATCTTTCGAGCCGTGGGTTCAGATGAGGAGCAAGTCGCAGATGTGAGGGTTGTAGCAGCAACCAATCGTGACTTATCAGAAGAGGTGAAACAGGAACGCTTTCGTGAGGATTTATTTTATAGGTTGAATGTTGTGCCTGTACATATGCCGGCTTTACGACAGCGCCGTGAAGACATCCCTGATTTGGTTGCGGCACTGATTCAACGGGCAGGTGGTAATGTAGATGTGCCTGACGTGTGCATGAAGCGACTCATGAAATTGCCACTGCTTGGCAATGTGCGAGAGCTGGAAAACTTGTTGCAACGTTTAGTTGCATTGTCAGATGATCATGAGTTGGATGTGTCATTACTGGATGACTTCTATGCTCCCAATAATGATACAGGTATTAGCTTGGAAGTAATGCAACGGGCTGATAGTAATTTGGATAAAGTTGTTGAGGGTGTGGAGCGACAGCTGATCTCGGAAGCTTTGCTGGAAACAGATGGTAATGCGACACAGGCAGCGAAACTATTGGGCATCAGCTTTCGCTCAATACGTTACCGCATGAAAAAACTTAATATGAAAGGCGATTGACATGGATGTGCAAAGTTTTGTTGTTTTGGTGTGTGGTGTTGTCGGCTTGATGGTTGGTAGTTTTTCCAATGTTTGTGTGTATCGAATTCCACGTGGGGAATCGGTAGCATTCCCTGGTAGTCATTGCCCAATATGTAACCATGATATTGCTTGGTATGATAATATACCATTGCTTTCTTGGTTGTTTTTAAAAGGAAAATGTAGGCGTTGCTCAAGCAGTATTTCAGTGCGCTACCCACTTCTTGAAGCATTGATGGGCATAAGCTGGGCTTGGCTAGCATATCATTATGGTTTTTCTCCCGTGTTATTGCAGGCGATTGTTTTAATTAGCTTGTTGTGGATTTTAACACTGATTGATCTAGAAACGGGTTTATTACCCAATGTTTTAACCTTGCCAGGTATTGTCATTGGTTTGTTATTTGCGTGGTGGTTTGGTTTTGTTGTTGATGCATTGATAGGTGCGGTGGCTGGGTATGGTGCATTCTGGTTGGTAGCACGGGCTTTTTTATTGCTTACAGGCAAAGAAGGCATGGGTTATGGCGACTTTAAATTGCTTGCCATGCTTGGGGCTTTTATGGGTTGGCAGGCATTGCCATTTATTGTGTTTACATCGTCTTTTGTGGGGGCAATTGTTGGTATAGTATATTTAAAAATGGCGAAGAAAGGAAGGCAGACCGAAATTCCATTTGGACCCTACTTGGCATTAGCGGGCATGTTGTGGTTTCTTTGGGGTGAACAGTTTTTACAATGGTATACGCTGTTGATAATGGGTGAACAAAGGTAGGATGGTAGTACAACCCGTGACGCGAGCCATAGCCTTAACGGGCGGTATTGGTAGTGGTAAAAGTATGGTGGCCAAAATGTTTTCTGATATGGCAGTACCTGTCCTTGACTTAGATGCAGTGGGCCGAGAGCTACTTGATAGCCCAAAGATTCAATCTGCATTGACGGATACGTTTGGCTCAGATATTCAGAATGAGCAGGGTGATATTGATAGGAACTTACTAGCAGCACGGGCTTTTTGTGATTCGGCACAAACAGCACGGTTGAATGCTATTTTACACCCTGAAATCGTAGCTTTCGAGCAAAAGTGGTTAAAGGTGCAGAAGGCTCCATATGCAATTGTTGAAGCATCTGTGTTGCTGGAATCAGGTGGTAAGTCGCGTATGGATGGGCTGATTGTTGTGCTTGCGAATCAATCATTACGGAAAAAACGTGTTTTAACGCGTGGAAAGCAGGATGAAGTCATGTTTAGCCAGATTGTTGCGCGTCAGTGCGATGATAGTATGCGCCACAAACATGCCGACTATATTTTGCATAATGAAGGTTCATTGGAATCCTTGCAGCAGCAAGTTATGCAGCTATCAGAGCAGTTAGTAAGTAATTTTCCAATGAAGGAGCCTTTATGATTACATCATTCTACCCCCCACAGCGCACATTGATGGGGCCAGGCCCTTCGGATGTAAGTCCGAGAGTATTGGCGGCGATGGGGCGGCCAACGCTTGGTCATCTTGACCCTTTATTTGTACAGATGATGGATGAAGTGAAAACTTTGTTGCAATATGCTTTTCAGACAGCCAATGAGTTAACGATTGCAGTATCAGCACCCGGATCAGCAGGCATGGAAGCATGTTTTGTGAACTTATTAGAGCCAGGGGATACCGTGATTGTATGCCAAAATGGTGTGTTTGGCGGACGTATGAAAGAAAATGTTGAACGCTGTGGTGCGACTGCGGTGGTGGTGCAAGATGTATGGGGTCGAGCATGTGATCCGAATAAGCTGGAAGATGCCCTTAAAGCACATCCTGAGGCGCGCTTTGTCGCATTTGTACATGCTGAGACTTCAACGGGTGCGAGTACAGATGTCAAAACGATGTGTGAAGTAGCGCGGCGCTATGACTGTTTAACAGTTGTGGATGCGGTGACATCGTTGGGTGGCACGCCACTTCATGTGGATGATTGGGGTGTGGATGTGGTGTACTCAGGGACACAAAAATGTCTGTCTTGCACACCAGGGCTATCACCCGTATCGTTTAATGATGCGGCTTTGGATGTTATTAAAAAACGTAAAACAGCGGTGCAAAGTTGGTTTTTAGATTTAAATTTAGTGATGGGCTATTGGGGCACTGCTAATAAGCGTTCTTATCACCATACAGCACCTGTGAATGCGCTATATGCCTTGCATGAATCGTTACTATTACTCAAAGAAGAAGGGCTTGAGCAAGCTTGGGCACGTCATCAGCAGCATCATTATGCGCTAAAATCTGGCTTTGAAACTTTGGGTTTAGATTTTGTTGTGCCTGTGTCTGAACGTTTACCGCAGCTTAATGCTGTGCGGATACCTGAAGGTGTAGATGATGCCGAGGTGCGCAGACTTTTACTTGAGGATTATCAATTAGAAATTGGCGCTGGGCTGGGCGTGATGGCTGGTAAAGTGTGGCGAATTGGTCTGATGGGCTATGCTTGCCGCAAAGAAAATGTTTTTAAATGTCTATCAGCACTGGATGATGTATTGGCACGTTTGCATGCACCTGTAAATCATGGTGTTGCTATTGCAGCGGCAAGAGCTGTTTACGCATAGTAAATCGTTGATTTACGAAAACAAAAACCTTGGTCACAATACGGGATATGACTCAAACAACTTCTGCTCAAATTCTTGATGGTAAAGCGCTTGCCGAACGTATGCGCGCTGCAATGCATGATGAATCT
>Ga0316204_10001451_pt1 | contig 63690 bp, 53 predicted proteins | sample 6monrhotite_MG_2_FD_205661 | JGI IMG/M metagenome (GOLD analysis project Ga0316204, IMG submission 205661) | Microbial mat bacterial communities from mineral coupon in-situ incubated in ocean water Damariscotta River, Maine, United States -... | ecosystem: Environmental > Aquatic > Marine >... | reverse complement strand
GCAGAGTTGCGCGGCGTTACCATCACCCATGTTGTTGAGGTCATTGATGGCTATCTATTAGCCGCTGTTCTGCTGATATTTTCTTTGGGTTTATATGAATTGTTTATCAGTAAAATTGACAGTGCTGAAAATTCGGAAACATCCTCTAATGTGTTATTAATTACCAGCCTTGATGATCTCAAGGCGCGTTTGGCCAAGGTGATTTTGATGATTCTGATTGTCAGATTTTTTGAGTATGTGATCAGCATGCATTACGCAACACCATTGGATACGTTATATCTTGCTGCGGGTATTGCGTTGATTGGTTTGTCTCTTTACCTTAGTCATGCGGCTGAACCAAAAGAAAAGAGTGACTCGCATTAAGGCGACAATAAATACGCTGTTTTTATACGACTAAAAGTGCTGGCATTTAGTCGCTAATACCTCTTGCTGCTTCAAGCACCAGCGCATCAAATTCTTGTTTGGACATGAGTTTTCGTTCGGCAACGATATCCCGTACCGGCCGCCCCGTTTTTTCTGATTCTTTCGCAATTTCACCTGCTGCTGCATAGCCGATCGTGGTATTTAGTAAGGTTGCCAGCCCAACACTTTGATGCAGAAAAAACTGGCAGCGTTCTCGATCAACTTTTAAACCTTTGAGGTTACGTTCGGTTGCCGCTGTCACAGCATTGCCCAGCCAATCCATAGCATCAAATAATGCCGAGCCCATTGCCGGCATCATGACATTGAGTTCAAGTTGTCCTGCTTGGGTCATGGCTGTAATGGCAGCGTCTTGACCGAGTACTTGAAAGCAAACCTGATTAAGCATTTCGAACATCACAGGGTTGACCTTGCCTGGCATAATGCTCGAACCGGGCTGAACGGCGGGCAACATGATTTCGCCGAGACCCGTGCGCGGGCCCGAAGCTAACAGACGCATATCATTTGAAATGCGTATTAACTCCAGCGTCACATCACGAATAGTCGATGACAGATGTTGAACATCGTGCATTGATTGCATCTGCGCTGCCAGTTGCTCGGCAGGGCGTATGGCTTCGCCTGTGAGTTGTGCGAGTTGTTCAGCCACACAGGCAATATAATTCGGTGAGGTGTTGAGCCCGGTACCCGCGGCACTGCCGCCCAAGCCAATTTGACACAGCGGATCGCGGGTCTCTTCCAGTCGTGTGATGCAGCGTCGTAGTGTCCAGGCATAAGCACGAAATTCACGTCCTACCGTTGTCGGTACGGCATCCTGAAGATGGGTGCGGGCACTTTTTACACTATCATTCTCGTCGCTGGCGAGGCGCTCATATTCATCAGCCATGAGGTTAATCGCTTCGATGAGTCGTGGCAGTTTGACCAGAGCGGCTAAACGAATCGCAGTGGGGATGGTGTCGTTGGTGCTTTGTCCCATGTTGACGTGATCATTGGGATTGAGCGATTCGTAATTACCGCGCTCACCACCCAATGCCACATTAGCAATGTTGGCAATGACTTCATTACTGTTCATATTGTGACTGGTGCCGGCGCCGGCCTGAAACCGGTCAACGACAAATTGGTCGATATAGTCGCCGGATAATATTTGGTCGCAGGCATCAGTGATGGCAGTGCAGAGTTTTTCTTCTAGCCAGCCACCTTTTTGGTTGGCGACAGCCGCCGCACGTTTGATACGAACGTGCGCTAACACAAAGTCTTTATCGGGGCGCCGTCCACTGATGGGAAAATTTATGATGGCTCGGCAGGTTTGTATGCCATACCAAGCGTCGGCAGGAACATCGAGTGTGCCGAGACTGTCTTTTTCTTGTCGAAACGATGCGCTGTTCATATTGATTTACTGCCCATTGTAATGGCTTAAAATTTAACCTTGCTAGCTTGGCGTGCTAACCTTTATTTGTCGGTATATTCAAATCTGGTGTTTCTACGCTTGTTGTTCAGTCTAGTATAACGCAGGGAGCGTCTATATGCGGTTTTTTCAGGAGGGTGGATAATGGCATGTGTGCGTTGCATTATTACGGGTCGTGTACAGGGCGTATTTTACCGTAGCTCGACACGAAAGAAGGCCACGGAGCTGAATTTGCACGGTTATGTGCGAAACCTGTCAGATGGCAGCGTGGAAGTGGTGGCTAGTGGCAATGATGCCAGTTTAAAGGAATTTGAAAACTGGTTGTGGCGCGGGCCAATGCATGCAAAAGTTACCAATGTTAGCTGTGAGCTTGTTGATGAGTCGGTGAATCAGTCACTGAGTGCCGAAATTTTTGAAGTGCTTTAAATTATGTTAGGCTGGCAAAGCTGAGTTGTAAAACTACAAGGAGAATAAAATGAAGTATTTTAAATTATTGTTGCCTGCTATATTTTTGGCAGCGCTTGTGAGTGGTAATGTACAGGCAGAGATGGATCACCATGGCAAGATGAGTGATGATGATCATGCTGGCATGTCTGATATGGATAAAAAAGGCAGCCATAAAAAAGATTGGTCAGATTTTAAAATGATGATGACAAATCGTCATAAAATGATGCGCGATATGATGGCAATGAATCGCGATGTGATGAAAATTTTAGCAGGGCTTAATCACAAACCTTCTGCAGATGAAAAGAAACAATTGTCCGAGATGATTATGAAGCTGGATAAGATGATTGCCATGGACAAAGAGATGGGCATGAAGATGAAAGATAAGTGGAAAATGAAAGGTCATCACGGTGATGAAAAAATGTGACGGCTACGGATATTAAATAAGTTAACTGAAAATATACAATAAAAAACGGGGCTATCAGCTCCGTTTTTTATTGTTGAAACCAGCGCTTTCTTAATACGCTGAATACCTTGTCAGGGTATTTTCTTTTTCCGATGCTGCCATTGTAGCGCGCCAGTGCCTTTCGCAAATCACCTTTTTCTTTATCCATGTAATATTTGAGAATAGTGCAGCCTAAGCGCAGGTTAGTTTCCGGGTGAAGCAAATTGTCATCGGGGCGACCAATTTCTTTCAGCCAAAAAGGCATTACTTGCATTAAACCCTGTGCACCGGAACGGGATATCGCCCAACGGTCAAAATTGCTTTCTACATCGATAACGGCCAGTACTAATTCAGGTGGTAATTGTGCGCGACGGGCTTCGTTATGAACAAGACGTAAAAAATTCAATCTTTTTTCTGGGTCAGAAATACGTTTATGCAGTCGAGTAGACATGTCTGTTAACCACACCTCTGCAACATAGCGGTCGTTGAAACTCTCGCTATTATTGATAGCTTGAATGACAAGTTCGCGCAATGCGGGGTCAGTGCGGACTTCAATGTTTGCTTTTCCCGTTGTAATGAAAAAAAACAGGGAGAGGGCGGAGATTGTTTTATAAAAAGAAAGGCGCATGTCAACGTTCATATTACCAGTGTTATGGGCAATTAATCGGTTGAGGGGGTGTGAACTTTAACTTTTATAATAATGCTGCTGCTGTGTGAGTCTATCAGGGCCTTGAAGGCGGTTTAATTGTCTTTCTGGGATGTTAGTAGTGACACAATCTCGTCAATTTTGATGTCACTTGATTCGCTTTCGTGACGTTTTTTATATTCGATAATACCGTTGTCCAAGCCACGCTCACCCAGTACCAGGCGATGTGGGATGCCAATTAAATCCGCATTGGCAAACATCGCGCCAGCGCGTTCTTTACGATCATCAAAGAGTACATCCAGTCCCGCAGCTTGTAGTTGCTTGTAGAGTTGTTCTGCGGCTTCACGCAGTCGTTGTGATTTGTGCATGTTCAACGGTAATAGAATAACATCAAAGGGCGCGATGGCTTGCGGCCAGATGATGCCGTTGTCATCATGGTTTTGCTCGATGGCAGCCGCGACAATGCGTGATACACCGATGCCGTAACAACCCATGCTCATGGCGACCGTTTTGCCTTGTTCGTTGAGACAGCTTGCGTTCATGGCTTCGCTGTACTTGGTGCCAAGCTGAAAAATATGGCCAACTTCAATGCCGCGTCTGATAGACAGCGTGCCTTTGCCGTCAGGGCTGAGGTCGCCTTCGACGACATTGCGCAGGTCGGCAACTTCAGGCGTGGGTAAATCGCGTTCCCAGTTGACGCCGCTAAGGTGTTTACCTTCGATGTTGGCCCCGCAGATAAAATCGCTGAGGCAGGCAGCACTGCGATCGGCAATGATGCTGATCGTTAAGCCGCGAGGCCCGACAGAACCGGGTGTGCAACCGCTGATTTTTTTGACTTGTTCTGGGCTAATGAAAGTTAAAGGTGTCGCGGTTTGCGGTAACTTTTCAGCTTTGATCTCATTGAGTTCGTGGTCGCCACGCAATACCAGCGCTACAACGCTGTCATCGATGCCCTCGACTAACAATGTTTTAACACACTGCTTGGCGGTGATATCAAGAAAGGTGCTGACCTCTTCTATGCTGTGTTGATTTTCTGTGTTGACGGTTTGTAATGTTTGCGAGGGACTGCTTCGTTCGCTTGTATCAAGCGCTTCGGCAAGCTCTACATTTGCCGCATAGTCACTTTCGGAAGAGAAGGCGATATCATCCTCACCGGATGAAGCTAAAACATGAAATTCATGCGATGCATTTCCACCGATGCTGCCTGTGTCAGCTTGTACGGCACGAAAATCCAGGCCAATGCGATTGAAAATACGGTGATAAGTTTTGTGCATGAGTGCATAGGTTTCTTCCAGAGACTCTGAATCAAGGTGGAAAGAATAGGCATCTTTCATCAAAAATTCACGGGAACGCATGATGCCGAAGCGAGGCCGGATTTCATCACGAAATTTGGTTTGAATTTGGTAAAAATTCAGCGGGAGCTGTTTGTAACTGCGAATTTCACGTGATGCGATGTCGGTAATAACTTCTTCGTGTGTTGGCCCGAGGCAGAATTCACGGTTATGGCGATCGCTAAAACGCAATAGCTCCGGCCCGTATTGTTCCCAGCGGCCCGATGATTGCCAAAGTTCAGAAGGTTGTACGGCAGGCATTAATAGCTCCAGTGCTCCGGCACGATTCATTTCTTCGCGCACGATGGCCTCAGTTTTGCGTAAAGCCCTGAGACCAAAAGGTAGCCAACTGTAGAGTCCCGATGCAAGTTTGCGAATCATCCCTGCGCGCAGCATCAATTGGTGACTAATGACTTCCGCATCGGCGGGCGTTTCTTTCTGAGTGGCGAGCAAAAAATGAGATAGGCGCATGGGATTAATTTATCAGTAAAATTGGTTTGTCAGTAAAAGTTAATGCTGCCTAGTAAAAGACAAGCTAGCAAGTGATTCTACAGGAAATTAAGATCGATTGTCTGGATGAAAAAAGGTTTAGATAGAGCTTTTAGAAAGCTATGACGGCTTGCTTTTGGTGCCATCCCGCTTATTTAATTGATTGTCAAAGCGCATCGAAAGATCGATGGATTGGATGTCTTTGGTTAATGCACCAATGGAAATGAAATCGACACCTGTGAGAGCGATGTCATAAAGGTTATCTAATGTTATGCCGCCAGAGGCTTCTAATTTGACCCGCCCGTTACTCAGTTTGACGGCCTGCTGCAACATTTCCAGCGAGAAATTATCCAGCAACAGCGCATCCGCACCCGCGGCGAGTGCTTGTTTTACTTCTGCGATGGTTTCGACTTCGATTTCAACCGGCAGACCTGCTGCGTTGCGACGTGCAATATGGATGGCTTCGGACACTGAGCCGCAGGCAATGATATGGTTCTCTTTTATTAGAATAGCGTCATAGAGTCCCTTGCGATGATTGAAGCAGCTGCCACAACGTACCGCGTATTTTTGTGCCATACGTAATCCAGGAATGGTTTTACGTGTATCCAATATTCTTACTGGCAAGTCGGAAACGCAGTCAGCGTAGGTGCGTGCTAATGTAGCAGTGCCCGATAATGTTTGTAGGAAGTTTAAAGCGGTTCGTTCACCGCTTAAGAGCACGCTGGCGGGTCCTGTAATGGTGCATAGCTCTTGATCGGCGATAATGTTATCGCCTTCGTCAAGTTTCCAATCGATGCTGATGTCAGGATCAAGTTGACGAAAGGTTTCATCAACCCAAAGCTTGCCGCAAAATATTGCATTCTCTCTGCTTATGATGCTGGCACTGCTTTGGATATCGTTAGGAATTAGTCCGGCTGTTAAGTCGCCGCTGCCTAAATCTTCATCCAGAGCATGTTGAACTGTTTGCTGAATCTCTTTGTTGCTTATCATATTTAATGATTAGATGTTCAGGCTACGTTATTGAGGTGTTACAGATAGATTATGCAGGGTATTATAGTGTAAAGGATGTTTTCTGAACAGCTGTGTTTTTGAAGTGACTTGAATTGTCGAACTCCACCCTTATGTTAATTAATATACAAGAAGAATTATCAGATTAAATATTAAATGGATGATCGTAAACAGAAATAATGGAGGCATAGTTCATGAGAATGGATAAATTAACAAGTAAATTTCAAGTGGCACTGGCTGACGCTCAGAGTCTTGCTGTAGGACGAGATCATCAATTTATCGAGCCGCTGCACCTGATGACCGCTTTGCTGGATCAGCAGGGCGGGACCGTTCGCCATTTATTGCTGCAAGCAAATGTTAATGTGAATGCGCTGCGTTCGCAATTAGGTGATGCCATGGACCACCTGCCAAATGTTGAAGGCATGGACGGTGATGTGCATATATCTAACGATTTGGGAAAGTTGCTGAATGTCACTGATAAATTAGCTCAGAAGCGTAATGACAGCTTTATTTCTAGCGAATTATTTGTACTCGCTGCAGTGGCAGATAAAGGTGCGCTGGGTACAGGGCTACGAGATGCGGGAGCTGATCAGCGCAGCATTGAAGCGGCGATTGAAAAAATGCGTGGAGGTGAGGCGGTCGATGATGCGAACGCTGAAGAGCATCGTCAGGCGCTGGAAAAATATTCTATCAATTTAACCGAGCGTGCGGAACAGGGAAAACTCGACCCGGTGATCGGCAGGGACGATGAAATTCGCCGTACTATTCAAGTACTGCAACGTCGTACCAAAAACAATCCTGTTTTAATTGGTGAGCCCGGTGTTGGTAAAACTGCAATCGTTGAAGGGCTGGCGCAGCGTATTGTCAACAATGAAGTGCCTGAAGGTTTGAAAGGGAAACGTTTGCTTTCGCTTGATATGGGAGCATTGATTGCGGGTGCAAAATTTCGCGGTGAGTTTGAAGAACGTCTTAAAGCAGTTCTAAATGACTTGGCTAAACAGGAAGGACAGGTCATTCTGTTTATTGATGAATTACATACCATGGTAGGTGCCGGCAAGGCCGAAGGTGCTATGGATGCGGGTAATATGCTTAAACCTGCTTTAGCGCGTGGTGAGTTGCATTGTGTTGGTGCGACGACACTGGATGAATACCGCCAGTATGTTGAGAAAGATGCTGCACTAGAGCGTCGTTTTCAAAAAGTGCTTGTTGATGAGCCTTCGGTTGAAGATAGCATCGCAATTCTGCGTGGCCTGAAAGAAAAATACGAAGTGCATCACGGTGTTGAAATTACTGATCCTGCGATTGTTGCTGCGGCGACATTGTCACACCGTTATATCAGTGACCGAAAAATGCCGGATAAAGCGATTGATTTGATTGATGAGGCAGCGAGTCGGATTCGGATAGAAATAGATTCTAAACCTGAAGAAATGGATCGCATGGAAAGGCGTTTGATCCAGCTTAAGATCGAGCGTGAAGCACTGAAAAAAGAAAGTGATGATGCGTCGAAAAAACGTTTACTCATTATTAACGATGAGATTAATTCTTTGGAGCGAGAGTTTGCCGATCTTGAAGAAATATGGAAAGCAGAAAAAGCTGCTCTACATGGTACCCAGAAAATAAAAGAAGAGTTAGACCATGTTCGCACAGAACTTGAAACAGCGCGTCGTGCCAGCAATTTAGGGCGTATGTCTGAGCTTCAGTATGGCCGGATTCCTGAGCTGGAAAAACAGTTGGACATGGCCTCGCAGGCAGAAATGCAAGATATGACCTTGCTACGCAACCGAGTGAGCGAAGAAGAAATTGCTGAGGTTGTTTCTAAATGGACAGGCATTCCTGTGTCAGCGATGCTTGAGGGCGAGCGCGATAAATTATTGCGTATGGAAGAGGCACTGCATGATCGTGTTATTGGTCAACATGAAGCGGTGACTGTAGTGTCGGATGCGATTCGTCGTGCCCGTGCAGGACTTTCTGATCCACAGCGTCCGAACGGTTCGTTTTTATTTTTGGGTCCTACAGGTGTTGGCAAAACAGAATTAAGCAAAGCGCTGGCGCAATTTTTATTTGATACTGACGATGCGATGGTGCGCATCGATATGTCAGAGTTTATGGAAAAACATTCTGTGGCGCGTTTGATTGGTGCTCCTCCCGGATATGTAGGTTATGAAGAGGGTGGTTATTTAACCGAAGCGGTTCGCCGTAAACCTTACTCAGTGATTTTGCTCGATGAAATTGAAAAAGCACATCCCGATGTATTTGATATTCTTTTGCAGGTACTGGATGACGGACGCTTGACTGATGGCCATGGCCGTACTGTAGATTTTCGTAATACTGTAATCATCATGACCTCTAATTTGGGTTCGCAACTGATCCAGGAAAAGGCCGGAGAAGAAAATTATGATGAAATGAAACAGGCAGTGATGGATATCGTTGCATCGCAATTTCGCCCTGAGTTTATTAATCGCATTGATGAAACAGTAGTGTTTCATCCTCTACTCAATGAACAGATTCGAAAGATTGCTGAAATACAAGTTGCAGAGTTGCGCGATCGCCTTGGTGAGCGTGAAATTGGTCTGGAATTAACTGAAGCGGCACTTGATGTATTAGGGACTGCGGGTTTTGATCCTGTTTACGGTGCGCGTCCACTAAAGCGCGCGATTCAGAGCAAACTGGAAAATCCTTTAGCCCAAAAATTGCTTGCGGGAGATTATGTTGCAGGCGATGTTATTCAGGTTGAGCAAGGCGAAGCAGGTTTGAGTTTTAGTCACAAGAAAGTGGGTAATGTCTCTGCGGCATAAAGAGATGGGAGTTTGTTTGTAAGCTGTATTTTGATGCAGGTTTTGCCAGCGTAATTTGTGCTAATTAGGTATCGTTTAAAATTCAAATTAGTCTAATAAGGCAAGTAGAGTAAAGATTTGATACACTGCTTGCCTTGTCTTTTTTAGACCTCTTGAAAGCTCTTTTTTATAGTCACACATTTCATTTTTCATAGGATTCACATGAGTATTGAGTCGCGTATTGCCACTGAACTGTCTGTTCGGATGGAGCAGGTTGTATCAGCTGTAAAGTTATTGGACGAAGGCGCGACGGTCCCGTTTATTTCGCGTTACCGCAAAGAGGCCACCGGTGGGCTGGATGATACGCAATTGCGCAATCTTGATGAGCGCCTTGTCTATTTGCGTGAATTGAATGATCGCCGTGCCACGGTGCTAAAGAGTATTGATGAGCAGGGAAAACTGACGCCGGAGTTGCTAAGCGCAATCAACGACGCTGATAGCAAAACACGTTTAGAAGATCTCTATGCTCCCTACAAACAAAAACGCCGAACAAAAGCACAGATTGCTCGTGAAGCAGGAATAGAACCCTTACTCGATAGTATTTTAGCTGACCCCAGTCTTGATCCCGAAAAATTAGCCGAGCAGTTTTTCAATGACGAGGCTGGTTTCGCCGACATTACTGCAGTACTCGATGGGGCCCGACAAATATTTATGGAACGTGCTTCGGAAGAAGCTGATCTTGTTGGTAAGCTGCGTGATTATGTTTGGAATCAGGGTTTGCTGAGATCAGTGGTGGTGAAAGGTGAGGAACAGAAAGGCAGCAAGTTCGCTGATTATTTTGATTTTTCTGAAGCATTAAAAAAAATACCTTCACATCGTGCGCTGGCGTTGTTTCGTGGCCGTTCAGAAGGTTTTTTGCGCTTGAAAATAATGGTGCCAAAACAGGATGATTTGCCCTCAACAACTGACAGGGGGATTTGCGAAGGCATGGTAGCAGCACATTTTGAAATTCGTCAAGAGGGGCGTGCCGCAGATAAATGGTTAAGTGAATGTGCACGTTGGGCCTGGCGTATCAAGATTTCTATGCAGATGGAATCCGAACTGAGTTTGCGTGTACGTGAAGCAGCAGAGGAGGAGGCGATCCGTGTTTTTGGCGACAATATTCGCGATCTTATGTTGGCTGCCCCTGCTGGGCAACGTACTACGATGGGACTAGATCCCGGTTTGCGCACGGGGGTAAAAGTGGTGGTGGTTGATAACACGGGGAAACTGTTGGAAAGCACTACAATTTTCCCTCATGCGCCGAAAAATAATTGGGATCAATCGCTAATGGTGCTGGGCAAGTTGGCTGAAAAATATCAGGTGGATTTGGTGAGTATTGGCAATGGCACCGCTTCACGTGAGACGGATAAGTTGGTGCAGGAACTGATGAAAAAATATCACGCCCTGCGCTTGACCAGTCTGATGGTGAGTGAAGCGGGTGCGTCGGTTTATTCAGCTTCCGAACTGGCAGCACGTGAGTTTCCGGATTTGGATGTCAGCTACCGTGGTGCCGTTTCGATTGCGCGTCGTTTACAGGATCCGTTGGCTGAGCTGGTAAAAATTGATCCCAAAGCAATTGGTGTTGGTCAGTATCAACATGATGTCAGCCAAACACGTTTGGCGAAAAAACTTGAAGCCGTGGTCGAAGATTGCGTTAATGCTGTGGGTGTTGAAATCAATACTGCATCAGCACCGTTGTTAGCACGAGTGGCGGGTTTAAGCGAAACCATGGCGACGAATATTGTCAATCATCGTGAGCAAAACGGTGCTTTTGATAATCGTAAGCAACTGCTAAAAGTTGCTCGCCTCGGGCCCAAAGCCTTTGAACAGGCTGCCGGTTTTTTGCGTATTCGTACTGGTGACAACCCGCTTGATGCTTCTGCTGTGCATCCTGAAGCCTATCCATTGGTAGAGAAAATCATTCAGCAGAGTGGTCGGAAAATTTCCGATATTATTGGCGATAAACCTTTTTTAAAAGGTTTGGCAGCTAACGATTTTGTTGATGAGAATTTTGGTGAGCCAACGGTGCGAGATGTTTTCAATGAGCTGGAAAAACCGGGTCGTGATCCACGCCCGGAATTTAAAACCGCTACGTTTAAAGAGGGTGTTGAAAAATTATCTGACCTTAAGCCTGATATGATTCTTGAAGGTGTAGTAACTAACGTTACCAATTTTGGAGCGTTCATCGATATCGGTGTTCATCAAGATGGGCTGGTGCATGTATCAGCTTTAGCGAATAAATTTGTAAAGGATCCGCGAGAAGTAGTGAAGACGGGAGACGTAGTTAAAGTCAAAGTGATGGAAATAGATCCTCAACGAAAACGTATCGGGCTTAGCATGCGTATCAGCGATGATTCGAAGCAAAAACCCCAGGATATTCAGCGTGACCGCGCCCGCCCAATTAACAATAAGAAGCAAAAGACGAAACAACAATCAGTGCCGAATGGTAACAGCGCTATGGCAGATGCATTTGCCCGGTTGAAATAAAACTAGTTGTTATGACTTTGGAGGCGCTCTAGCAAGAAAGCAGATTGTTTTGAGCAAAAAATTCCAAAGCTGCATTTACTCTGGAAGTCATTTTTTCCTTGTTTGAGCTGTTTTTCCCCAGCCCTTCTTCATACTCGATCATACGTGTAATTAAATCAGGTATATTGTGCGTGCCATCCAACAGCGTTAATAACTTGCTGCGAAATTCATTAAGCACAATGTTGTGATGATCAAAGCTAATTACAACATTTGTATAGCTGGCCTGATGGCGTGCTAATGGGCTGCTTTTAGGGTGGGTATTGATCTCATTAACACATGCTTGAGGTTTGGCAGTGATGCTGATGAAATCATTCGCATATAAGTCCAACAACCATTCGTTGAGAAACTGAGCAATGATTTCTTTGTTAAGGGATTCGTTTTTGAATTGGGGGATTTTTGTAGAATGTAAAAGATCATCTGTTGCTTTTACCAAATTTGAATATGTTGTTGAATTAGAATTGATATTCGTTAGAAAACTCATGGCCATAATTGCGATAGGGTTGTTGAATGTCGCTACTGTGCCGTCTTTAAGTTGGTATTGATTAATTATATCTACTGACTTATTGGGTTGAGAAGCGACAGGTTGAGCCAAGCTTGAAATGAACAGCGAGTCATTGTTCTGGAATTGTACAACTTTGTTTAAGGTGTTTTTACTATTGCATAACAGGGTTCTACGGAAGCGCCGGCCTGAAAAAAAGTCTAAATATTGCTCATGCTCAACAATGTCGATAGCGTTGGATTTAATTTCCTGTGCCATTTGTGTGGGAACACGATCAAGTCGACCCTTCAGTGAAACGGTATCTCCCAAGAATTGTAAGTTGTGCTTTTTTGCATGACTGACAAACTCGTGCAGGTAAACAGGGTCATTCACATCCTCAAGAATATCATGTGAGATATAGGAATCATCTTCACCTTGAATTTTAGAATATTCAAAACGCATGATGTCTCCATAGAATGAATTTTGTTGAGGAAGTGAGCCTGCCATTAAACCAAGAAACTTTTTTGCTTCGTTAGTTTTTTTGTCCGCATCTGTCCAGTGTTGGCTATGAAATTTCATCATGTTTCTGACGATTTCGCTTAAATGCCACATGGGATAAGTGTTGTGGCTTACATAAGCAATACCATTGTCGGTAAGATTGTTGCCGCAGATTTCAAGTGTTTTGTCTTTAATGTCATCAGGTACCCAAGAGTAAATACCTTGCGCTACAATGAAGTCAAATTTTCCGAAATCAGTATGAATATCGTGAATGCTACAAGTCTGAAGTGCGATGTTTTTTAAATCCAAAGCCTGAATAATTTTATTACCCTGTTCAATTTGTTTTTCAGAGTAATCTATGCCAATAAATTCAGCGTTTGGAAGGTCTTGTGCCATAGCAATTATGTTGGCCCCTGTAGCGCAACCTAGTTCCAATACACGGCAAGTTTCGATGTTAGGGATATTATTTAGACCCAACAGACTTCCAATTGCAGCCAGAGTTTTTGGGTGGGTATGGTAATGTGCGTATTGAGGGTAGGGTGTGGAATCGTAATCAGCTGCAGCCATCTTAAATATCGCTCAGAATTAAATTATGACTGCATTTTACTACATTTTAAATTTTTGTAATCAGTTATAAGAAGGGGTGATTATTTAAATAACAGCGCTATTTAGAAGTTATATTCAATGCCTGTTCTGTAACTGGTGTCAGTTTTTTCTACAGCTTGTGGTGGTTGGTTGTCGTGAGCGATATCGAGTGTTAATTTTAGATGTAAGACATCGCTTAATTTAACTTTAAGACTGGCTTGTTCAAGCAAGCGGAAGTCTTTTGCTTCTTTAAATGCGGGTTGGTAGTAGGTTGTTGAACTGATGCTGGTTTGTGGATTCAGCTGATAATTGAATGCCAGATAGCTATTGAGTCGCGATAATTTTTCTGTGCCATCGTCAGTTAGGCCGCTGCGTGGGCTGAGGGTTTCTGATGAATAAAAGGCGCCGAGGCCGGCGGCGAGATAACCGCCGTCAGAGTGTTTGAGATTCTTGCGCAGTCCAGCGCCAATCAAACCGCGAAAGTCGAGTCGAGAAAACTCATTTTGTTCAATTTGCGTAAAACTTTCTAGCGCGTAGTCATCCTCTTTTTCTACGATGTGTCTAAGATGCATGAATGATTTATTGGTGTCGCGTGTACCACTGTTTTCACCGTAGCTGATGCGGGTGATGAGCAGCGTTGAAGCTTTTTCCTGTTGCCATAACAAACGCCCCCCGAGGCTGGCAACAGTTTTATCGGTATTGCCGGAGGCACCGCTGATGGCCGCATTGACCGCACCGTTTAAACCTTTATCGAGCTGTTTGTCGCGCATGCCTTCGATGTTGACGATGGCTTGTGCTGTTAGCGGCAACAGGCAAACCAGGCTGGTAACCAGCCGTTGTACTGTGTTCATGAAGTCAGCGTTTGTCTCAGTACATAAGGTAGAATACCGCCGTGGCGGAAATATTCGACTTCGTTGGGGGTGTCGATACGTGTAATAACGTCGAAGCCAGTAACTGTGCCGTCATCGGCAACGGCTTTGACCGACACTGTTTGCAAAGGAGACAGCGATCCCAAACCTTCGATGCTGAAACTTTCTGTACCGTTTAGTCCTAAACTTTCACAGTTTTCACCATCCTTGAATTGCAACGCTAAAATACCCATGCCGACAAGGTTAGAGCGATGAATACGTTCAAAGCTTTCTGCAATTACAGCGCGCACGCCGAGCAATTTTGGACCTTTTGCTGCCCAGTCGCGGGATGAGCCTGTGCCATATTCTTTGCCGGCAATGACGATTAACGGCACATCGTTTTGTTGATATTTAACGGATGCATCGAAGATGGTCATATCCTTACCGTCTGGCATGTAGCGAGTAAAACCGCCTTCGGTGCCGGGCGCAAGCAGGTTACGTAAACGTAGGTTGGCAAAGGTACCGCGCATCATGATTTCGTGATTGCCGCGACGTGAACCGTAGGAATTAAAATCTTTGGCACTAACGCCCAGCGACGTCAGGTACTGGCCAGCTGGGGTCGATTCAGCAAATGCCCCCGCAGGTGAAATATGGTCGGTAGTGACTGAGTCACCTAAGACTGCCAATACCCGGGCATTTTTTATATCCGTTAATGCATCCGGCGTTGCCGACATATTTTGGAAGAAAGGCGGTTCTTTAATGTAGGTTGAATCTGCGCTCCATTCAAACAGCTCACTGGTAGGTGCATCAAGTTTATTCCACGAATCATTGCTGGTAAAAATATTGCTGTAGCTGCGCCCGAATTGCTCAGCATTTACATGGGCGCTAATGAATTCATTAATTTCTTCATTGGATGGCCAAATGTCTTTTAGATAGACGTATTCACCGTTTGGATCAGTACCGATTGGGTCACGTGATGGATCAATGTTCAGATTCCCTGTCAGTGCGTAAGCGACGACCAATGGCGGTGAAGCCAGATAGTTTGCACGCACATGCGGATTAACGCGGCCTTCGAAGTTTCGATTGCCTGATAGTACTGAGGCAACAGCCAAATCAGCGCTGTGAATCGCATCGACAATATGAGCGGGTAATGGGCCGCTGTTGCCAATACAGGTTGCACAACCGTATCCAACCAGATGAAAGCCTAAACCTTCCAGGTAGGGCATTAACCCCGCATCATTCAGGTAATCGGTGACAACACGTGAGCCGGGTGCAAGACTTGTTTTAACCCACGGTTTGACCTTGAGTCCTCGCTGCACGGCATTGCGAGCCAGCAGGCCAGCGGCGAGCATGACGGCTGGGTTCGAGGTGTTGGTGCAACTGGTGATGGAAGCGATGACAACAGATCCATGACAGAGGTTATATGAAACGCCATCGCCTTGGCGTACTGGTGCACTGGCACCAAAGACTTCTAAATCTTCGTCAGGATGTCGCTTGGCGAGCTCGGGTGAGACCATGACGGGGTTACCCCCTTCGCTTAACCAGCCAGCCATTTCTCCTTGATCGAGGTGATGAGCGGCTTGACGGTATTGAGCAAGTAATAAGCGGCGATAAGAAAGACGCACCTCAGGTAAAGTTACTCGATCCTGTGGTCGTTTTGGGCCTGCTAAACATGGCGCAACAGTACTGATGTCAAAATTAACAATGGCGGTATATTTGGCATCTTTCTGGGCATCGAGAGACCACATTCCTTGCGCTTTAAAATAAGCTTCGGCACGTTTTGCATCTTCATTTCTACCAGTCATATTCAGGTAATCGATGGTTATTTCATCGATGGGGAACAGTCCGCAGGTCGCACCATATTCCGGTGCCATGTTGGCAATGGTGGCGCGATCGGCTAATGAAAGTTGTTTAATGCCGGGGCCAAAAAATTCAACAAATTTTCCAACCACACCGTGTTCTCTGAGCTGCTGAGTAATGGTTAATACCAGATCTGTTGACGTTGCTCCGGGTGGAAGTTCGCCGCTTAGTTTGAAACCAACGACCTGAGGGATGAGCAATGAGGATGGCTGTCCGAGTAGCGCCGCTTCTGCTTCGATACCACCGACGCCCCAGCCGAGCACACCCAGGCCATTGATCATGGTGCTGTGTGAATCTGTACCAATGAGTGTATCCGGGTAAATAGAATGTTTGCCATTTGACTCGCGGGTCATGGCTACCGTGGCAAGATATTCGAGATTGATTTGATGCACGATGCCGCAGTCCGGCGGTACAACACGGAAGTTATCCAGAGCGTTTTGCCCCCAACGCAAAAATTGATAGCGTTCGCGATTACGTTTTAATTCTAAATCGGCGTTGATTTGAAATGAATCGGTGCTGCCATAGCTGTCAATTTGAACCGAGTGATCGATGACTAGATCAGCCGGCGTAAAAGGATTTATTTTTTCTGGGTTGCCACCGAGGTTCTTAATCGCATTGCGCATCGCAGCGAGGTCAGCAACAGCAGGCACCCCTGTGAAATCTTGTAGCAACACGCGTGCGGGCATGAAGAAAATTTCTTTGTCAGGGGTGGCTTTTGGATCCCAGTTGACTATCGCTTTGATGTCTTCTGCGCTGACGGTGATGCCGTCTTCATGGCGAAGCAAATTTTCCAGCAGGATCTTGTGAGCCAGAGGCAGTTGTTTGTATTGGCTCAGACCAGCTTTGTCGAGGGCAGGTAAAGAATGATAACTGTATTCAGTTTCAGCAATTTTGAGTGTAGATAAGGTGTTGTAAGTATTTGTTTTTGTGTCATTCATGCGTGATTGTTCCAGAAAATATTCGGCACATTATACCGTAGATATGCAAATTAGCGATTTTCCTTGCTGGAAACACGATTTAGCAATTTATCCATCGTGCGATAGGAGAGGAAGTGGCGCAGCGTTGCAAATAGCCAGGTTGGCACGGTGACGTAGTAGCGGATTTTGGGACGCGGGTTTTCCAGCGCGTGTATGACCTTTTTTAGAACGGCTTCCGGCGATAGCGTGAAAGGCGCAGCGGGGCCAGGTTTTTGCAGGCGCTTTTCCATACCCAGATAGGTTTCACGGTGAACGCTGTTTTGTGAATCGATGTGACGTTGGTACATGACATGAGCTGTTTTACGAAAATGACTGGTGATGGGGCCGGGCTCGATTAACGAAATATGGATGCCACTACCGGTCAACTCAAGGCGCAGAGTATCGGTGAGTCCTTCAAGCGCAAATTTACTGGCGTTGTAAGCGCCGCGAAATGGCAGCGCGACAAATCCGAGTACCGAGCTGTTATTAATGATGCGACCGTATCCCTGTTTGCGCATCACTGGGATAATTTGGCGCGTCAGTTCGTGAGTACCAAAAAAATTGGTTTCAAATTGTTGTCGTAATACATCAAGGCTGAGATCTTCGACTGCCCCGGGCTGACCATAAGCAGCGTTATTGAACAGCGCATCGAGTCTGCCATCGGTTTTTTGTAGAACTGCATTGACTGTTTTTGTAATGGATGCGCCATCGCTCATCTCCAAATAGAAGGCTTCCATTCCCAGCGCTTTAAGTGCATCTATATCTTCATCGCGGCGCGCGGTAGCAAAAACACGGTAGCCACGTTGTTGCAATCCTTCCGCTACACAGCGTCCGATGCCGCTGGAACAGCCAGTTATTAATATAGATTTTTGTGGCATGGTTAGTTAATCGTTTTGATGTTGAAAACGTTCCTGTTGTTGCAGTTGCCACATGGTGGCGTAGCTGCCTTTAGCAGTTAGCAGTTCTTGATGGGTGCCGCGCTCTATGATGCGGCCATGTTCCATAACTAAAATCTGATCCGCATCAACGATGGTGGATAAACGATGAGCGATGACCAACGTGGTATGTTCGATAGCGACTTCACGCAATGCTTTAAGAATGAGTTGTTCGGATTCTGAATCCAGCGCTGAGGTGGCTTCATCAAAAACCATAATGACCGGTTTTTTAAGGATGGCGCGGGCGATGGCAATGCGTTGTTTTTCTCCGCCGGAGACTTTCAAGCCACGTTCACCGACCAGCGTTTCAAAACCATCAGGCAGTAATTCAATAAAGCGACTCAGATTGGCCATGGCGGCAGCGGCCTCGACTTCTTCACGAGATGCATCGGGGCGTGCGTAAGCAATGTTGTAATAGATGCTGTCGTTAAACAAAACGGTGTCTTGTGGCACGATGGCAATGGCTTGTCTCAAACTGTCCTGAGTGACATTGCGGATATCCTGACCATCAATCATTACGCGGCCTTCTGTGGCATCATAAAAACGAAACAACAGGCGCAGCAGCGTTGATTTTCCTGCGCCGCTGGGCCCGACCACGGCTACTTTTTGACCTGCCGGAATAGTGAAGTTTACCTCGTCAAGAATATTGCGATCGGATTTGTAAGTGAAACCAACGCGCTCAAAGGTGACTGCACCGCCGTTGATTTTGAGTGCTTTGGCATTGTCGCTGTCTTTGATGTCCTGATTTTCGTCCAGCAATTTGAACATTTTTTCCATGTCAGCTAGAGAATGTTTGATTTGACGATAGACGAAACCGAGAAAATTTAAAGGGATGAACATTTGTAAAAGGTAGGCGTTAACTAAAACCAGATCACCAATGGTGAGGCTGCCGTCAACAACGCCATCGCTGGCCATCATCATTAATATAGTAATGCCCACTGCAATGATGACGCCTTGACCTACGTTTAAAGATGCCAAAGACGTTTGGCTTTTGACCGCGGCACGCTCCCATACTTGCAGGTTCTCATCGTAACGTTGTGCTTCATACTCTTCATTGCCAAAGTATTTAACTGTCTCGAAATTTAGCAGACTGTCTATAGCGCGGGTGTTTGCTTTGGAATCCATTTCATTCATTTCGCGGCGATACTTTATGCGCCATTCCGTGACAATCAGCGTAAAGGCTATGTAGATGGCAGCGGTGGCAAAAGGGATGATGGCAAACCAAAGCGAATAATTGGCGAACAAGATAACCGCGATCAGGGTGATTTCAATCAGCGTGGGTAGAATATTGAAGACCATGAAGTTGAGCAGGAAGCTGATGCCGCGGCTACCGCGTTCAATATCGCGTGAGATGCCGCCGGTTTGACGGTCGAGATGGAAACTCAAGCTGAGCGTATGTAAATGGCGAAAAACCTTCAGCGCAACACGGCGTATTGAGCTTTGTGTGACTTTGGCGAAGATCGCATCGCGTAATTCACCAAACAGTACCGTGGCGACGCGTATCGCACCGTAGGTCAGCACCAGCGCCACAGGCAATACAATGATGGCATTTTGGCTGCTATCGAGACTGTCTACAATATCTTTGAGCACCAATGGCACCGTGACATTGGCCAATTTGGCTAAAATCAGGCATGCCAGCGCCAGAATAACGCGATTGCGATGCCCCCATAGATAGGGCAAAAGGCTGCGTATTGCCTTCCAGTCGTTTCTTTTTTGCGTGCTCATGCGAGGAAAACTACAGAAGGGGGATCAGAATAGCAATTTATCCGTTATACTATCGGGTTGATAATTATATAGTTAATGATGAGTCCAGATGCCGCGCATGTTATGTGCGGGCAATGTACTGGCCATGAGGATAAAAAATGCCGATTTATGAATACCGCTGTGGTGCTTGTAACCACGAATTTGAAGCCAGACAAAAGATGAGTGAAGATCCCCTTAAAGCGTGTCCAGATTGTGGTAAAGAGGAGCTGAAAAAATTGATCTCCGCAGTGGGGTTTCGTTTGAAAGGAACGGGTTGGTACGAAACTGATTTTAAGAACAAGCCAAAAGCGGCAGAGTCAGGTTCGAAAAAAACAGATGCTAAGCCATCTGGTGGTGGCTCGGGCAGTTCCAATAGTCCTGCGGCTAAAAGTAGTAACTAAACGGATATATTAATTATGCCTACTCTGCGACGTTATCTGATTGCTGGTTTGCTGCTCTGGTTACCGTTGGGTGTGACCGTGCTGGTTGTAAAACTGCTGGTCGATTTTATGGATAATACACTGTTGTTGATTCCAGAACGATTCCAGCCAGATGTAGTGCTGGGTTTTCACATTCCTGGATTAGGCTTGGTTTTATCAGTGGCGATTGTCCTGTTTACAGGTGTGATTGTTGCGAATTTTTTTGGGAAACGACTGATTTCTTTTTGGGAAGCGATACTGGCGAGGATCCCATTGGTGCGGACGATTTACCACAGTGTTAAACAGGTGGTTGAAACCCTGTTGGCAAGCAACGGAAAGTCATTCCGCAAGGTGATGTTAATCCAATATCCGCGCAAGGGGATTTGGACGCTGGCTTTTCAGACAGGTCAAACGACTGCTGAGATTCAAAATAAAACGGGGCATAAGTTGATGAATGTATTCGTCCCAACTACACCTAATCCTACCTCAGGTTTTTTCGTTATGTTGCCAGTGGAAGATGTTATCGAGCTGGATCTCACGGTGGATGCGGGTTTGAAGATGATAGTGTCGATGGGTGTTATCATGCCTGATGAGAAGAAGTCGCAGCTGATCGAAGAGAATTCAGTTGCAAAAGAGTAAATCTGGGGTAGTGGATTCAGGGCGAATTCAGGTTAAAAACAATTTAACAAAAAAGGTTTTTTATGCGTAGTCATTATTGTGGGCAGGTTACTGAAACACTGGTTGATCAAAAGGTAGACGTATGTGGTTGGGTGCATCGCCGCCGTGATCATGGTGGTGTGATCTTTATTGATCTGCGTGATCGCGAAGGATTGGTTCAGGTGGTTTTTAATCCGGAACTCAGTGACAATTTTGCGTTGGCCGAACGTGTTCGCAGTGAATATGTCTTGCATGTCACGGGCAAGGTGCGCGGCCGTCCAGAAGGCACCGTCAATCCGGACCTGCCTACTGGTCAGATTGAAATTGTTGCAGAGCAGGTCGTGGTGTTGAATGAGTCTGAAACACCACCTTTCCCGCTTGAAGAAGAAGGGCATGAGGTTGGTGAGGATGTGCGTTTGCGCTATCGTTATATTGATCTGCGTCGTCCGCAGATGTTTAAACGTATGCAGCTACGTTCACAGGTCAGTAAATTCTTTCGCCAGTATCTCGATGGCCAGGGTTTTATGGAAATCGAGACGCCGATTTTGACCCAGTCAACGCCAGAGGGTGCCCGTGATTATTTAGTGCCCAGCCGTACTCACCCGGGCTCATTCTTTGCGCTGCCCCAGTCACCGCAGCTGTATAAACAGTTGTTGATGATGTCCGGAATGGATCGCTATTACCAGATTGTGCGCTGTTTTCGTGACGAGGATTTACGTGCGGATCGACAGCCCGAGTTTACCCAGCTCGATATTGAGCTGTCCTTTACCGATGAACACCAGATCATGGCGATTATGGAAGGCATGATTCAGGATCTGTTTGCGACGGTGCTCAGCGAGCCGCTACCGAAACAGTTCCCCAGAATGACCCATGAAGAGTCGATGCGCCGCTTTGGTGTTGATCGTCCCGATCTGCGCATTCCGCTGGAACTGATTGATGTCGGCGACCTGATGAAGGAGGTGGAATTCAAGGTGTTTTCTGCACCGGCCAACGATGAAAATGGCCGTGTTGCGGCGCTGCGTTTACCTGCGGGCTGTGAGTTGACGCGTAAGGAAATTGATGAGTATACAAAGTATGTCAGCATCTATGGTGCAAAGGGTCTGGCCTATATTAAGGTTAATGATCGTGCCGCAGGTCGTGAAGGCTTGCAATCGCCGATTTTGAAATTTCTGCCCGACGAGGTTGTCGAGGCCATCATGGAACGCACTGGCGCTGAAAATGGTGACCTGGTTTTCTTTGGTGCGGATAAGACCAAAATTGTTAACGAGGCGCTGGGTGCCCTACGTGTCAAGTTGGGACATGATCGCGGTATTATCGAGCATGGCTGGAAGCCGGTCTGGATCGTTGACTTTCCGATGTTTGAATACGATGAGGGCGCGAAGCGTTGGGTTGCTTTGCATCACCCGTTTACCCGCCCAAGGGCTGCCGATGCTGCAGAGTTCGAGTCTGATCCAGCCAATTGTAATTCCATTGCCTATGACCTGGTGCTTAATGGTACCGAGGTGGGGGGAGGTTCAATCCGTATTCATCGTCCTGAAATGCAGATGGCGGTATTACGCCTGCTGGGCATCAGTGACGAAGAGGCGCAGGCGAAATTTGGTTTTCTGTTAGAAGCGTTGAAGTATGGGTGTCCACCTCATGGCGGTATCGCCTTTGGGCTGGATCGACTGCTGATGTTGATGACAGGGGCTAGTTCTATTCGCGATGTGATTCCATTTCCGAAAACACAGACGGCGGCCTGTTTATTAACCGATGCACCGTCGTTTGTTGCTGATACGCAGTTGCGTGATCTGGGTATTCGATTGCGTAAGCCAGCACAGTAAGCTATGTAGATTAGTAATTTGTTTTGATTGGACTATGTTTGAGATGATAGCGGTTATGACAAAGAGACATCAGCTAAATGTCTGATACAGCAATCTTACAGCCACTTGCGACGCTGGAACCCGAGCAGTGCCAGCAGCGCATTCTTGAGGCTAAGGTCGCATTGGGTGAACGGCTGGTGATTCTGGGTCATCATTATCAACGCGAAGAAGTTTTCCAACATGCAGATGTGAGCGGTGATTCGCTGAAGTTATCGCGCTTTGCAGCCGACTCCGCAGCCGACTACATTGTTTTCTGCGGTGTCCATTTCATGGCTGAAGTGGCTGATATCATGTCGCGACCTGAACAGATTGCGATTTTACCTTCTCTTGCCGCCGGTTGTTCGATGGCAGATATGGCGAACCTTGCCAAGGTTGAAAAGGCTTGGCGCGAGTTGTCTGCTGTTCTGGGTGATGCCGATGCATCAATTACGCCCGTCACTTATATAAATTCAGCTGCCGACTTAAAAGCATTTTGTGGACGTCATGAAGGTGTCGTTTGTACCTCAACGAATGCGCGGCAGGTGCTTGAGTGGTCGTTTTCGCAACGTGAAAAAATCCTGTTTTTCCCCGATCAACATTTAGGGCGTAACACTGCTTATACGATGGGCATCCCACTTGAGGAAATGGTGGTATGGGATTTTGATCAACCGATGGGTGGTTTGACAGAAGCGCAAATAAAACAGGCACGGATGATTTTATGGAAAGGTTTTTGTTCTGTACATCAAGTCTTCAAGCCTGAACATATAGATCAATTCAAAACAAAATATCCCGATACGCAGGTGATCGCTCACCCCGAAGCACCGTTTGATGTTTGTCAGAAATCCGATTTTGTCGGCTCCACCGAATACATCATCAAGACAATTGCCGAGGCTGAACATAATACTCGCTGGTTGGTGGCCACTGAGTTGAACCTAGTTAATCGTTTACATCAGCAGTTTAGCCATCAGGGTAAATCAGTGCATTTTATGGCGCCGACGATTTCAATGTGCTCAACGATGTTTCGCACTGACCCGCCAGCGCTATTGCGTATTCTGGAAAGTTTGCTCGAAGGCAATGTGGTGAATAGAATTCAAGTGCCTGAAAAAGAAGCGGTGCAGGCTCGGGCAGCGCTGCAACGTATGTTTGATATTTCTGTATAGCGATTTAATAACAAGCGAGAGAACCTATGGCAGGACATAGTAAATGGGCAAATATCCAGCACCGTAAAGGCGCGCAGGATGCAAAACGCGGCAAACTATTTACCAAGCTGATTAGAGAAATTACCGTCTCAGCCCGTATTGGCGGAGGTGATGTTACTTCCAATCCACGCTTACGTGCCGCGATCGATAAAGCGCTGGCAGGCAACATGACCAAGGACACAATTGAACGCGCAGTGAAACGCGGTTCCGGTGCCAACGAAGGTGACGATTACGAAGAAATTCGTTACGAAGGCTATGGCCCGAGCGGACTGGCAGTAATGGTTGATTGCATGACCGATAACCGCAACCGTACTGTCGCCGAAGTGCGCCACGTCTTCAGCAAAAGTGGCGGCAATCTCGGCACCGATGGCTCAGTGTCTTATCTGTTTTCGAAGATAGGTATCATCAGCTACCCAAGTGGCAGCGACGAAGAGCAAGTGATGGATGCTGCGCTCGAAGCAGGTGCAGAAGATGTCGTAACAAATGACGATGGGTCGATTGATGTAATGACATCAGTCGATGATTTCATGAGCGTAAAAGATGCCTTGCAGGCAGCAGGGCTAGAACCGGAGCATGCCGAAATCACCATGCAAGCATCAACAGTAGTCGACCTGGATTTAGAAGGCGCAGAAAAAATGCTGCGCATGATTGACCTGTTAGAAGATTTAGATGATGTGCAAAATGTTTATTCCAATGCGGACGTGTCGGCAGAAGTGATGGCGCAGTTGAGTTGATAGTATGAGGGAGATGTTATCTACGAGCTAGGCTGTTTGAAAAACACATAGAAATATTTTAATTTGAGGGGCTTCTGAAATGTGAACAAACATTAACCTATTAAGAATAATAGTATTTTTGATAGTTATATGTGTAAGCGCACCTTTAATTGCAATTGAAAATGATAAATATATCATTTTATGGAGCCATCCCATGCGAGAAGAGTTGTTACATGAGCTTGATCGTTTAAACGTAAAATATCGTACTACGAAGGATGACTTTATATATTACAAGCTTATGGATACAGGGGAATTTATTAGAACTTTTTTTCTAAATTAAAGCAGAAATATCCAGGCCCGACTGCTAATTTTTCTGAATTTGATGAAGAGAATATTTACCTTGATCGATTGCGTAAATATGAAATTCCATATGCTGCGTGGCCAAATAAAGGTCGTTTAGAGATACGTATAGCAAGAAGATATATTCCGATAATGAGGGATATTCTGGATGAGATAAGGGAAATCCGAAATGAAAAAAGAAGGCTCATGCATGAGGGGGCTAAATGAGCTAATGCACGTAAGTTGTCTTCATATGAAAGCTAAAAAGGTCAGCATTGCTGGCCTTTTTTTATGGCTTTGTTAGACTGTCTGTTGAATAGAGGTAGGTGATAGTGTTGGTTTTTAGCCTACCGTGATAAATGACAAAAATACGAGATGATTCAGTGGTTCAGGGTGGCAATATGACGCGAATTCTTGGTATCGATCCAGGTTCACGCTTGACGGGATTCGGCGTGATTGATGTCAGTGGTCGGCAATTAAATTATGTCACCAGTGGTTGTATTCGAACCAGCCGCGGTGAGCTGCCGCAACGTATTGCTGAAATTGTGGCGGGGATCAGTGAAGTGCTGGAAGAATTTCAGCCTGATGAGATGGCGATTGAGAAAGTGTTTATGAGTCGTAATGCGGATTCGGCACTGAAGCTTGGGCAGGCGCGTGGGGCGGCGATCAGTGCGGTGGTGATGCGTAATCTGCCAGTGTTTGAATATTCTGCGACGCAGATCAAGAAAGCCATTGTTGGCCGTGGCCATGCGGACAAAACTCAAGTGCAATATATGGTTCGTTCGATGCTGGCGTTGCCTGCGTCACCGCAGGAGGATGCAGCCGATGCGTTGGCTTGCAGTTTATGTCACAGTCATACTCAACAAACGTTAGGTCAGCTTCGTAGTGCCACAGGAATCCCAGAAGGGGCAGTGTAATGATTGGATTTTTACGTGGAACATTAATTAGTAAACACTCGCCGAATTTGTTGTTGGACGTGCAGGGTGTGGGTTATGAAATTGAGGCGACGATGTCGACCTTTGATGACCTGCCGGCAACGGGTTCGGAATGTTCTTTGTTCACTCACCTGACGATTCGTGATGATGCGCATCTGCTTTATGGATTTGCTAACGAAGTTGAGAGAACGCTGTTCCGCGATTTAATTAAAATCAGCGGTGTTGGGGCAAAACTGGCGCTGACCATTTTGTCGGGAACGTCGGTGGATGAGTTTGCACGATGCATCCGTGACAATGACAGCGCAGCGCTGACCCGTTTGCCAGGTGTTGGTAAAAAGACCGCGCAGCGTTTGATTATTGAAATGCGCGACCGACTGGAAAAACGTGGTTTAACCGGTGTATCGCTAGAAGCTGTGTTGGGCGCTGAAATTACACCGCAAACAGATGCAGTTAGTGAGGCGGTGAGTGCGCTGATCGGGCTGGGTTATCGACCGCAGGAAGCCAGTCAGATGGTGCGTGAACTGGATACGCAAGATAAAAATAGCGAGCAAATTATTCGCGATGCCCTTAAATCCGTTGTCCGGTAGTTGGTTCTCCTATGATAGAAACAGATCGCATGATCGCACCTGAGAAAAAGCAGGAAGAAGAACGTCTCGAGCGCGCCATTCGACCTTCCAGTTTAGCTGAATATATAGGTCAGCCGGTGATGCGCGAGCAGATGGAGATTTTCATCGAGGCCGCACGGCAGCGCAAAGAAGCACTGGACCATACCTTGATCTTTGGTCCGCCGGGTCTAGGTAAAACGACATTGGCTTCGATTATTGCTGCAGAAATGGGTGTTAATTTTCGCCATACCTCGGGCCCGGTTTTAGAAAGGCCGGGTGATTTGGCGGCGTTGTTGACTAACCTTGAGGCTCACGACGTATTATTTATCGATGAAATTCATCGCTTGAGCCCTGTTGTCGAGGAGGTTTTGTATCCGGCAATGGAAGATTTCCAGCTCGACATTATGATTGGTGAAGGCCCTGCAGCGCGCTCGATTAAACTCGATCTGCCCCCGTTTACTTTGGTCGGTGCGACGACACGGGCAGGAATGTTAACGTCTCCTTTGCGTGACCGTTTTGGTATTGTGCAACGGCTGGAGTTTTATTCGACTGCGGAATTATCACAGGTGGTGGAGCGCTCGGCGGCGATTATGAAGGTTGCGGTTGACCGCGAAGGCGCGCATGAAATTGCACGACGTTCACGTGGAACGCCGAGAATTGCCAATCGCTTGTTACGACGGGTACGTGATTATGCCGAGGTTAAAACATCGGGGCAGGTGAGTGGTGATATTGCAGATCAGGCGTTGACGATGTTGGCGGTTGATAGCAATGGTTTTGACGTGCAGGATCGACGTTTGTTAAAAGCGATTATTGAAAAATTTGACGGTGGCCCAGTAGGGGTAGACAGCCTTGCCGCGGCGATTGGTGAAGAACGCGGCACGATTGAAGATGTGCTCGAGCCATTTTTGATTCAGCAGGGTTATATGATGCGCACGCCGCGTGGACGGATGGCAACGCGTCATGCCTATACGCATTTCGGTTTAGTTGCGCCGCAACGTGATGAGCCGCTGATGGAGCAGGATGCCAATGATGACTGAGTATGTCGGATTTATTCGAGAATAGATTCGGCGTTTTGAGTGGCTTGAACGGATGATGTTTTAAGTATGTTTTACTGGCCGGTGCGCGTTTATTACGAAGATACTGATAGCGGTGGTGTCGTCTATTATGCCAATTACCTGAAGTTTCTTGAGCGTGGGCGCAGCGAGTGGTTACGTAGTCTGGGCATTGAGCAGGATGTTTTACACGAACAATCCGGGTTGATTTTTGCTGTACGCAGCATTTCACTGGACTATCGATTGCCGGCGCGTTTTAATGATCAGCTGTATGTTAGTGTCAGGACAAAACAACAGGCTCGAGCAAGTCTGGTGTTTACGCAGCAGGTTTTGCGCCTGGCCGATGACGAAGTTAAACAGGGCGTTGAGACAACAATAGAAAAACAATCGGCAACTGTTTTGTGTGAGGGTGAAGTGAAGGTGGCCTGTCTGGATGCGGTGAGCCTGAAACCGCGCCGAATTCCTGATGACATTAATGTTTTGCTATCGTAATGGCTGTATAAGTTTGCTAATGAATTTTAAATATTTAATCCCCCAAAAGTTAATGAGGCCTCGATGAAAACTCGAAACGGGATAGCTGTGGAGATCTGTAGTGACAACTGATTTATCGCTGATTCATCTTTTTCTGGGAGCCAGTGTGCTGGTTCAATTAGTCATGCTGGCATTGTTGGTTATTTCGCTAGCATCGTGGACGTTCATCTTTCGCAAAAGAAAAGAATTAAAAGCGGCAAAGGAAGCAGCGGCTCATTTTGAAGCACGTTTCTGGTCTGGCATCAGTCTCGCCGATTTAAATACCAGCATCACTGCTCGCAAAGAAGAAGTGATTGGCGGTACGGCGCTGTTTGTTGCTGGTTTTAGAGAGTATTTGAAGCTAAGCCAAAAAGAAGGCATCGGTGCTGGAGAATTGCTTGAAGGTACGCGCCGTGTCATGCGGGTAGCGCTGAATCGTGAAGCTGATCGCTTAGAAGCAAACCTGCCTTTTCTGGCTACCGTGGGTTCTACCAGCCCCTATATTGGTTTGTTTGGAACGGTGTGGGGCATCATGAATTCATTTCGCGCGCTGGGCAATGTAAACCAGGCAACCTTGTCGATGGTCGCGCCAGGTATTGCTGAAGCTTTGATTGCCACGGCAATGGGTTTGTTTGCGGCGATTCCAGCGGTGATTGCCTACAATCGCTACATTCATGAAGTCGAACGATTGATTAATCGTTATGACAACTTTCTGGAAGAATTTTCCTCGATATTGCAGCGCCAATCCAAAGATTGAAGTCGGATAGATAGCTCAAATGCAACGCCGTACTCACAAGCGCCCGATGTCAGAGATCAATGTTGTTCCCTATATTGATGTCATGTTGGTATTGCTGGTTATTTTTATGATCACTGCGCCGCTGCTTTCTCAAGGAATCCACGTGGATTTGCCGCAGACAGCATCTGAACCTATTGATCGAGAGCAGCAGGAACCATTGGTGGTGACAGTTGACGCAGGAGGTTTCTATTATTTGAGTGTAGGCGAAGATCCTGAGCAGCGAATTGATCATGATGTGTTAGTACAACGCGTTGCAGCCGTGTTGCGGCATAAACCTGGAACGCCCGTGTTGGTTAGGGGTGATGCCAGTGTTAATTATGGCGCTGTTGTGACCGCAATGGCGTTGTTGCAAAAAGCCGGCGCACCGAGTGTAGGTTTGCTGACTGAAGCACCAAAGCGAGATGTTCGCTCATGACGTGCCAGAAAATATTTTTTCATAATGTCTTAATTAAAAGCTTTGTTTTGAATGGTTAAAAAGACTAAGCAACACCTCAAAAAGTCTGCTTCGCATTCTGATCAGGATAGTACATCGGGCAGTTCTGCTGTGGATGCTGGTGAGAGATTTGGTGTTAGTAAGTTTTCGGCTATAAAACCTCAAGCGTTTTTCATTGGGCGTAGTAATTTCTTTTATGCCGTATTGGTGCATGTTGTATTCTTAGCTATTTTGCTGCTGGGATTTCAGTGGGAAGATGAACCGCCCAGCAAGCCTAAAGTGAATGTGATTGATGCTGTTGTTGTTGATGAAGCCAGGGTGTTGGCTGAGCTCGATAAGCTGAAGAAACTTGAACAGCGTAAAGATAATGCGGATAAGGCGCGCGAGAAAAAACTTAAGCGCGAAGAAAAACGCCTTGCGGACCTAAAGAAAAAGAAAGCTGAAGAACAACGCCGTCTTAAGAAAGAGCGTGAAAAACGCAAGCGCGAAGAAAAACGTACAAAAGAATTAGAGAAAACTAAAAAAGCGGAAACTGAGAAGCTTAAAAATCTGAAAAATGAACAAAAACGAGTTGAGGAAAAACGTCTGGAAGAACAACAGCGGCTTGATCAGTTACGTAAAGATGAAGTTGATCGGGCGAAGAAAAAACAAGAGCAAAAGCGTAAGGCTGAAATTGAACGGCAGCGGCTTGAGTCAGAACGTGCGTTACAAGAACAATTGGCTGCTGAGCAGAAACTTTTAGAGGCTGAATCTGCACGTCAGGCTCAAGGTGTTGTTGATAAATATAGAGAGATAATCAAGCAAAAAATTACGCGCAACTGGTTGCGTCCGGCAGCGTCTAAAAAAGGGTTGGCATGTAAAGTTTTAGTCAGGCTGATCCCCGGTGGTGAGGTTATTGAAGTGAGGATTACTTCCAGCAGTGGCGATGCAAGTTTCGATCGTTCTGTTGAGACGGCGGTGTTAAAAGCTTCACCGCTACCGCTGCCGCCGGATCCCTTGTTATTTGAAGCTTTTCGTGAATTGAAATTATTATTTAACCCCGAGGAGTAGGTTTAGTTGAAGCAGGTTAGGATGTTTGCATGGCTGCTGGTAGTGATGTTCAGCACGAATATCACCGTACAGGCGGCGTTAACCATAGAGATCACGCAGAGTGCTGCAGGCGCAATGCCTGTCGCGGTGGTGCCGTTTTCGTGGCAGGGTGAAATGGGTGAAGCACCGCTGGATGTGGCTGCCGTCATCGGTGCAGATTTAGGGCGCAGTGGACGGTTTTCTGTGTTGTCGCGCAGGGATATGTTGGCAAAGCCGCATCAGGCGGATCAAATCAGGTATCAAAATTGGCGTTTGTTGAATGTTGAAAGCTTGGTGATTGGCACCGTACGTGAGTCGGGTGGCGGCTATATTGTTCAGTTCCAGCTGTTTGATGTGTTCCGCGGAACGCAGCTGATTGGTTACAGTATTCGATCGTCAGCATCCGGTATGCGCCGTACCGCGCACCAGATTAGTGACCTTGTTTATGAGGCGTTGCAAGGTGAACCCGGTGTTTTTGCGACACGAATTGCTTATGTGACGGAACTGCGCGCAACGGATGGTAGTCGGCGTTATTCCATTCAGGTGGCCGATGCCGACGGTTATAATCCCAAGCCGGTATTAAATTCTAAACGCCCGTTGATGTCGCCTTCGTGGTCGCCGGATGGCCGCAAACTGGCCTATGTATCGTTTGAAACGGGACGTCCGGCTATTTATATTCAGGAAGTAGATAGTGGTGAACGTGAGAAAATCACTTCATTTAAAGGCGTAAACGGTGCGCCAGTGTGGTCGCCGAATGGTAAGCGCTTGGCTTTAGTGCTGTCGAAAGCAGGTAGTTTGGACATTTATATTCTTGATCTTGCCAGTAAAAAACTTGAGCGAATCACTCGGAGTTATGCCATTGATACAGAACCGGTTTGGTCTCCTGACGGCTCTGGGTTAGTATTCACTTCAGACAGAGGCGGGCGACCTCAGTTATACCGTATCGATCTGGCTGAACGGCAGGTCAAAAGGTTGACGTTTGAGGGCAAATACAATGCCCGTGCGAGCTTTTCACCTGATGGGCAGTCACTGGCATTTGTGCATTCTGAAGGCAGTCTTTTTAGAATCGCATTAATGGATTTAAAAACTGGGGCCATTCAGGTATTGACCGATACGGGTCTGGATGAGTCGCCAAGCTTTGCGCCGAATGGTAGCATGATCATCTATGCCACTGAGAGCAAGAGTGGCAAAGGTGTTTTGTCGGCAGTATCTATTGATGGACGTGTGCGGCAACGTCTGGCGTTACAAATTGGGGATGCGCGGGAGCCGGCGTGGGCGTCTCATAAAAAATGAAGCGCTAATGAAGCAAAGAGTACAACGAAAATAATAACTTTTTAAGGAGTGAGTTTATGAATGTGTTAAGTAAGGTTCTTGTCGCGATTATTCCAGTGGTTTTGATTGCCGGTTGTAGCACTCAGGATACGAAAATGTCTGATGCGGACGACGCTGTTGGCAGTCAGGGGTCAATGAGCATGACGCCGGCTACTCAGGATGGTGATTCTGTGGATACTTCTGCGGTTACTTCAGCGGTCTCATCTGATAGCGGTTTTTCCGGTGATGCGCTGGATAATCCTGCAAGCCTGTTGAGTAAGCGTGTGATTTATTTTGATTTTGATAAAAGTGATATTGATGAGGCTTCACGCGAAATCATTTCTGCCCATGCTGCATATTTAACTGATAACCCGCGTGCGTCAGTTGTCCTTGAAGGACACGCGGATGAACGTGGTACTCGTGAATACAATATTGGCCTGGGTGAACGTCGTTACAAAGCTGTTGCACGCATGATGGCCTTGCAAGGCACATCGACGCGTCAAGTTGAAGGCGTTAGCTACGGTGAAGAACGTCCTGTTGCTATGGGTAGTGATGAATCATCATGGCGTCTGAACCGACGTGTTGAGTTTGTTTATCAAGGACGTTAATACCTGATGGTTTTTTTTGTTGGACGGCAGACGCTGCCGCTTGTTGAGGCTGTGGTGTCTGCATTACTTGTGACGGCAGTATTGCCCGGGGTAGTGGTGGCGCGTGATTTGCCGCCGGTCATTGAGTCTCGTTCAATAGATAGAAATGCAGGATTTGGCGCAGCTTCAAACCCACCAGCAAATTCGAATGCCAATCTGGCTCAACCACCAGTAAAAGCCCCCGTAAAAACGCTAGAAGCCCGTCTTGCCCGTCTTGAACGTTTACTTGAAGGGCAAGCGCTCATTGAGATGCAAATGCGTATTGATGATCTGCAAAAAGACCTCCAAGATTTACTCGGTATTTCAGAGGTTCAGACGCATACGCTTGAAGGCATAAAAAAACGTCAGCGGGATTTATATCTGGATATTGATCGTCGTCTGCGTCAATTGGCACAAACAAGTCCGTCGAAACCTGCACTTTCTTCTACCCAGGGAAGTATGCAAGGCTTGGGGGCTGTTTCAGGTATGCATCAAAGCCAAGCAGATTCTGTTTCGATGCCTCCTGCTCAGGGTGCTGATGCAACGGGAGGCCAGCTTGGGCCTAATGCTCCGCCTGCCACTGCGCCTGCAGTGGTTAGTACTGCTGTTGCAAGCAGAGAGGAACAAGCTGATTATCAGCAGGCTTTTAATATTTTGAAAGAAGCGCGTTATGAAGATTCGATTGCTGCTTTCAAAAATTTTCTGGGTCGTTTTCCGCAAGGTTTGTATTCAGGTAATGCGCAATACTGGATAGGTGAAGCCAATTACGTCATGCGTCGTTTTGACGCGGCGATCAAGGAATTTAATACCGTTTTAGCCTCATTCCCTGAGAGTGCAAAAATACCTGATGCGATGTTGAAAATTGGTTATTCATATTATGAAATGCAAAACTGGTCGTCTTCCCGTTCGTCACTGGAGTCATTGGTGCAACGCTATCCGGCAACTACTGCGGCTCAGTTGGCAAAAAATCGCCTGCATAGAATGAAGCTAGAAGGTAAATGACGGATTCATCTCTCTATCCAGAGAATGTTCTGTTCTGATTTTTTCTTCCCGGTTACTGTATAATCCCCCATTTTTAGTCTAGGCGATGATTTTTCTTGCGGTTGTTATGCGAGGATTGTGTCGCTGTATGAGCATATTGGTAGAGAAGATCGGCAGTGAAAACTTTACGTATTACAGAAATATTTTATTCGCTACAGGGCGAGGCACGCACTGTGGGGTTACCGACGGCTTTTGTGCGCCTGACAGGTTGCCCTTTACGCTGCCAATATTGTGATACTAGTTATGCCTTTCAGGGCGGGCAGCAGCTTACTCTGGATGAGATTCTCAGCAAGGTGGCTGCTCTAAAACCGCGTTATGTGACGGTGACAGGTGGCGAGCCACTAGCACAGAAAGGCTGTGAGAGTTTGCTGACAGCTTTGTGTGATGCAGGCTATCAAGTGTCACTTGAAACCGGCGGGATGATCGATATCTCCGCTATTGATGCCAGGGTTGTGAGGGTGGTGGATATCAAAACGCCGGATTCTGACGAAGCAGAAAAAAACAAATATTCTAATATTCAGCATTTGACGGATAACGATCAAGTTAAGTTTGTTCTTTGTAGTGAGCAAGATTATCGTTGGGCAAAGCAGAAAATAGATGAATATAAGCTGGCCGATTGCTGCGGAGATATTCTTTTTTCACCTTCTCATGGTCAGCTCGATGCCCGTAGCTTGGCTGACTGGATATTGCGTGATCATTTGCCTGTGAGGTTGCAGCTGCAACTGCATAAGATTTTATGGGGCAATCAGCCGGGAAAGTAAGTCAGCTACAGATAGTTCGTTAAATTTAGTTATGATAGATAGATTGGAAAAACAAAAAAAGGCGGTAGTGCTGGTCTCCGGTGGTTTGGATTCTGCCACTACCTTGGCAATGGCCATTCAACAAGGTTTTGAGTGTTATGCGCTGAGCTTTGATTACGGACAGCGTCATCGTAGCGAATTGAATGCGGCACGAGAAGTGGTTAGCGTAATGACTGTAAAGGAACACAGCATAATGCCGCTGGCGCTGGGTCGATTTGGTGGTTCTGCGCTAACAGATAAAGACATAGCTGTACCAGAATCGCAACATTCAGGTATTCCCGTTACTTATGTACCAGCACGTAATACGGTGTTTTTGTCACTGGCGTTGGCATGGGCTGAAGTGCTGGGTGCAAGGGATATTTTTATAGGTGTTAATGCTGTAGATTATTCTGGATATCCAGATTGCCGACCTGACTATATCGCTGCTTTTGAGAAAATGGCTAATCTGGCAACAAAGGTCGGAGTAGAAGGTGGCTATATTTCCATTCGAGCGCCTTTGATCAATCTGACAAAAGCACAGATTATCACTCAGGGCTTGAGTTTGGGTATTGATTATTCGCAAACGATTTCATGTTATGCCGCAGATGAGCAGGGGCGAGCCTGTGGTCTTTGTGATTCCTGTCGTCTGCGTGCTGTCGGATTTGCTGAAGCAGGGTATTCAGATCCAACTTCCTATCAAAAGTAGTATTAATTGAAAATATTTCAATATTGCATTTGGCAGCGCGATGAAATGAAGTTAGAATAGCGGGCTGGTTGTGGCAGGGCGGAATATTTTTGCTTTCGCGAGAAGTTTATTTTTTGTTTGTTGCTACAATTTTGCGATTATGATTTTACAGGGGCCGTTAGCTCAGTTGGTAGAGCAGTTGGCTTTTAACCAATTGGTCGATGGTTCGAGTCCATCACGGCCCACCATATTCCCCTTGTAAATCATCTAGTTACAGCGATTAATTTCGTAGGGTTTCTTCTTAACAAAGTTAGTGGCGGACTTTTGCCGGACACAGTTCCACAAATGTGGTTCGCTGTGACATCACCGTTCTTATATATAAGTAGAGTTATACAAGTAGAGTACTTTCCTCGTTTCCTGTGGAACACCTGCAACCCTAAGTCGACGATCCTGACCTTGTTAGGGCTGGGCCTAGCCGGGCTCAGTTTTGCTAGCCAGTGTCAACGGGGGTATGCTGACCACTTAGGTCAAGTCTCAACAAGCTGGCACGTACCGCCTATGTTGATAAATTAATTTCTCTTTGTTAGAAGGACGCCGCATGAAAAAAGTCATTCTTGGTCTTGTGCTGGTTATCATTATTGCTATTGCCGGTGGAGTTTACTACCTATTGAGCAACCTTGATGCCTTGGTCAAAGCTGCTATTGAAGAGCATGGTAGCGCGGCGACCCAAACCGCGGTGCGCGTTGATAAGGTGAAAATCAATCTTACCGATGGAGGCGGGGCGATTACAGGTTTGACGATCGCTAACCCTAAGGGTTTCGCAATGCCGAATGCATTTTCACTGGGAGAAATTCGCACTGGAATCGACTTGCAGTCTCTACAGGAGGAGCCTTATATCATCAATGAAATTACTGTATTGGCACCTCAGGTGTTTGTGGAAATCAATGAAGACTATAAGACCAACCTAAACAAGCTAAAGACAAGCCTCATGGCAGGTATGCCAGACACGACCGAGGCCGAAGTAGAGGCAGCAGCGGATGAAACCAAAGCAGTAGAACCGCGATTGATTATCCGTCGCATTACCTTTGCTGATGGCAACATTCAGGCCAGGGTAGCGGCATTGGATAATAAAGAATACCAGCTCAGGTTACCGAGCCTGAATATGACTAACCTCGGTGGTAGCAAGGGCGCCACACCCAGTGAGTTGGCGAGTGAAATTTTGAGTCGTTTAACAGACCGCGCCAGCGAAGAAGTGAAGAAAAAAATTATCGATGAGAAGTTAAATAAACTCAAAGCCGAGGCCAGGGCAAAAATCGAAGCTGAAAAAGCCAGAGTCAGAGCTAAAGTCGAGGAAGAAAAAGCCAAGCTCGCTGAAAAGGCTGACTCCAGAATAGAGGAGCAAAAAGAAAAAACGAAGGACAAACTAAAAGGTTTGTTTGGTAAGTAGGCTCTATCGTTACGGGTTTGTATAAACCAGCTTCGTACAAACATGGTAAAAAGTTGCTGTGTGCACGTCCCTGTTTTTATTGTTCTACCTGAAAATAACCAATCCTGCCATTGCGGCATTCCAGTAGTACGTTGCCGTTCTTGTTTTCGTTCAGTATTTTTTTTAGTTCATTTAGCGAATGCACTTCCTGTTCATTGGCTTTAACGATCAATTCACCGACTGGCCATTCCATATCATCTGCCTGTGTTCCCTGAAAGATGTGTGTGACGGCCAGTACTGGTTTTTCCTGGTCGATAATCTGCAGCATATCAACCCTGGCATTGGCATCGATCTCGCGCATGGCTTCGATGATCTCAAAACTCAATTCCTGAATGATCATGCCCAGGGTTTCGAGATATTCTCTTTCATTTATGACCGGGTGTGAGACAACGCCTTTTTCCGGGTTACGCATGGCTTTGGCAGTGGTGGTATTGATCTCACCATCTCTCAGATAGTTGATCTCGACTGCACTACCAATTGGTATCAACTTGATCACATCAAAAATATTTTTATGTCTGAAATGGCCCCCTTTGCCGATGACGATGCCGTGCCGGTCAAATTCGATACCGTTAATCGAGAGGATGACATCACGCTGATGAAAACCGGCGGCTTCAAGAAAACCATTTGCTGCTACCTTGGCGACGATTACGCCTTTTGGAATTGACTGTTTCAACAATGCATTAAAGTTGATTGCATTTTTTTGCAATTTTCCACCAAGATTGGCAAACAACGGTTCGTTATGCTGCAACAGGTTGTCGATAATGATCTTCACAAAACCTGCAGGGGTAATGAAACCGATGTTGTCGGCACCGATCATCACGGCGGTATTTAAACCGACCACCTTGCCATCCTGGCTGATGCTTGGCCCGCCGGAATTCCCCGGGTTAATGGCGGCATCGGTGACAAACCTTTCCGTGGTATATTCAGAGCCTGAGACAAAGTTGGTGATTTCACCGCCGGATATATTTGGTTCGACCATTCCCATCGGATAACCGATGGCCTTGATTTTCTCGCCACGCGATAGACTCGAACCATCGCCGAGCTCCAGGTATTCGATGTTGCTGAACGCGAGTGAAAAAAAACGTTTTAGTTCTTTATCGGAAAGTTTGATTAATGCCACGTCCGGTTCAAGTTGTTTTGCCAGGCCAACAACATCTGCTTCAAACCTTTCTTCACTGGTCAGCATTGAACTGATTTTTATTTTAACGGCATTTCTAACTACATGCGCATTGGTGACGATGTGGCCTTCCAGGTTTTTATATTTGATAAAAAAACCGGAACCGGACCAGGTGCCGGGTAGCCTGATCGCCGGATTCATGACTGACTGAATATCATCGTCCAGATTGCCTTCTACATGAATTTGCACAACGCCGCTCATCATTTGCCGCGCTACCTGTGTCAGATCATTTTTTATTTTTGTCATCTTTTGATTATATAACCATTGAACGATGAAGAAAGAATTTAAGTTGTAAAGCAGTTTTTATTATCAGGGTTGCATCTCTGGATATCGCTTAATATCAGTAAGCAGGATTTTCTGGTGAATTCATAACTCTGATGCAAGTTCATGTTGGGCTGTGTTGTGATCGTTTACCCGAACTCATAACCCCGGATCGCGAGCGGGTATGAGGGTCCTGGCCTTAACTTATTTATTCTTTTATTAAAGTCAGTATATTACGGTGTGGCGGGGTTATTCTCGTGTTGCCATGTCGGCGTGGGTGATGAGCTCGATATGTGATGTGCTGACACTGATGAACGGTGTGGTGTAAATCAAACGGCCTTCAATGGTTCTGACTTCTGCGTCTGTGACTGCGATGAAACCTTTCGCGTCGTTGACAAAATCCGTTATTCTCGCGTCAGGTATAAGGTCAATGGTGCCTTTGATGTGGTAGCCGACGGTCATGATGACAACCGCTGTGCCTTTTTTCTGGCTTTTCATGTTATTTCCATTGAGTCTAAATTCTTTGGCTCGATGTTGTTTATCTCTATGTGATTTATCGGTTAGTAATGTCCGTATATTTAATTTTTTTAATATGGTTTTTCTGGATGTGTTCAATGGTGGCGATTATCAAGAGTTTTTTTGTAATGACGATATAGTTATCAGATTATTCTAGTTAATGTTATTGCGTTCACATTCAACGGCATAGAGAGAGGTGCTGAGTGGCTATTGTTAATTTAGAGGACCTTAAGCCAGGTATGGTTTTGGTATCAGACGCTGTTCTTTTGAATGGGCGTACATTGTTGCGCGCTGGTGCTGAGCTGACTGACAAAAATATTAAAATGTTTTCTTCGTGGGGATTAACTGAGGCAAATATTGAAGGGATTGAAGAAACTTCAGTTAAATCAGATGCGATGCAACATTTAGATGATGAGTTGTTGGCTCAAGCTGAGCTGAAAGTGGGTGAGATGTTTAAATTTACAAACACCGAGTTTCCACCTATTACTGAGTTGTATCGTATCTGTATTAGAGAGCATGCTGAAAAACTTGTGGAGGCTAGCCATAATGAAATGGACGGCTGAAAAGCTTGCAGCTGAAGTGGGTGCAGTTTGTTCTTTACCTACTATCTATTTTCGCCTTAATGAACTTGTTAATGATGTTCACGTTTCGAACAAAGATGTCGGTGCATTAATAAGTGAAGATGCAGGTTTATCAGTGCGCTTGTTGCGCATGGTTAACAGTGCATTTTTTGGGTTACCTTCTAGCGTTGATACGATTACGCGTGCAGTGACAGTGATTGGTACGCGTCAGTTAAATGATTTGGTTTTGATGACATCTGTGGTGGATATGTTTGATGGTATTCCAAACGAAGTCGCGAATATGGAGTTGTTCTGGCAGCACAGCATTGCGACGGGTGTTTCTGCACGTGTATTGGCGAATTACCATCGTGAGCCTAATGTTGAGCGGTTTTTTGTAGCGGGTCTGCTGCATGATATCGGGCGTCTTGTTATTTTTCAAAAATTACCGGAAGAAACGACGGAAATTTTGACATTGATTAATGAAATAGAGATACCGCTATATGTTGCTGAAAAGCAGGTGCTTGGATTTGATCATACGGATGTAGGCAGGGCTATGTTAGATCAGTGGGGTCTTCCAGAACATTTGGTGACAGCGGTGGGTGGGCATCACCATCCTTCGGCATTGGAAGAAATTGATGTTGATTCTGCTATTGTTCATGTTGCGGATGTGATTGCGAATGTGCTGGGCATGGGTTGGGCGACAGAAGTGTATGTGCCGGAGCTTGATGAAGCTGCTTGGAAGAGGCTTGATCTTCCTCCGAGCATTTTATCACCAGCTGTTGAGCAAATTAAACGTCAGTATGATGATGCTATTGAATTGATATTTTCTGATAAGGCGCTAAACAGCAGTGCAGCCTGAGAGCGAAAAAATTGAATTACGTATTGCTTATCTAGAAGAGTTGAAGCAATGGGTATTTAATGCGTTTGAAGTCGGGCAAAACCTTAATGAAGTGTTTTCTCACGTAAAGGCTGATAAGTCGGATGTTGAAATATTCGATGCAGTTATCGAGCAGTTGGAACAGCTATATGGGTTTTCGAAAATGGCATTTATGCTCGTCGATGAAAAGGATAATGATTTCTCATTAATTGCCTGCAAGCCGAATGTTATGCAAGATCAAATTCAGGCTGAAATCGATGGACAGATAAAGTGTGGAAATTTTGCCTGGGCATTAAGTCAAACCAAGGCATGTGTTGTGCATTCAAGTACTATGCCCACCACCTCAGTGCTGCATGTGCTGTCGACTAAATCCCGTGTTCGCGGCATGTTCATGGGTGTTACTGAAAAGAAAATTGATGATGTAAATGATAGTATGATGAGCTTTCTGACCATGCTGTTGCTGGGTATTGCAAATACTTTGGAGAGTCGTGAGCTTTATCGTTATGTTAATGAGCAAAATGCTAACCTTGAAAAATTAGTTACAAGCAGAACAAAAGAATTAGAAGAGGCACGTGTTGAAGCGGAAAACGCGAGCAAAGTGAAATCAACTTTTTTAGCAAATATGAGCCACGAGATTAGGACGCCGATGACATCGGTGATTGGTTATGCTGAGTGGTTGGAGTCAGGTTCAATTGATGAAAGTGAACGTCAAGAGGCAACGGGTGCGATACTGCGTACTGGTCGTCACTTACTTAAAATTATCAATGAAATTTTAGATATTTCGAAAATTGAATCACAAAAAATCGATCTGGAAATTATGGCGGTACCGCTGCATAACATGCTCGAAGAGTCAGCACGGTTGCTGTCTGCTCAAGCACTGGCTAAAGGTTTGAAATTTGAAATTAAGCATAGTTTCCCCTTGCCTAAAATTATAATGACTGACCCTACACGGTTAAAGCAGATTCTGCTTAATTTGTGTAGCAATGCCATTAAGTTTACTGATGAAGGCGAGGTGAGCATTGATGTTGTTTATGAGGCCGCTAGTGGAAAAATTAAATTTTCGGTGAATGATTCTGGTATTGGTATTCCTGCTGAGAGTATAGATTCTATTTTTGAAAGTTTTACTCAAGCAGATTCATCAACAACTCGTTTGTACGGTGGCACAGGTTTGGGGCTTAATATTTCCAAACGTTTAGCCGAAATGCTCGGCGGTACGATTGAGGTGAGCAGTGTGTTGGGTGAGGGCAGTTGTTTTGCCGTAACGATTGACCCAGGTGAAAGCAGTGGTGATGATTTTGCTGAGAATTATGCCGCTTTTTCGAAAACTATTGCTGTGCAACAAGAGAGCAGCGATCCGGTTAAACTTGCTCGACTGTCAGGTAAGGTACTTGTCGCCGATGACAACAGTGATAATCAGCGGCTGGTTGGTTTTCATTTGGGTAAGCGCGGCATAAAAGTGGTGATGGCTGATAATGGCCAGCAGGCAGTTGAGCATGCTCTGGTAGATGACTTTAATTTGGTGCTGATGGATATGCAAATGCCGGTTGTTGATGGCCTTGAAGCGACGGAGTTGCTTTGTAGCTCTGGTTATAGCGCTCCGATAGTGGCGTTGACGGCGAACGCTTCAAAAGAAGATATGGATAAGTGTCTGGCAGCGGGGTGTGTTGATTTTTTAACCAAGCCTTTTGATAAGCGGCGCATGAATCAGGTGTTAGAAAAGTATCTCCCGCTTGCCGGAGTAAATGAATCTGAACAGTCAATAGAAACGCTTGATAAAGAATTCGAGGCGTTGACTGAAAAATTCCTTCTTTCTTTGCCAGAAAAGAAACTTAACATTGAAGTCGCGTTGGCAAGCCAAAACTGGTCTGAGTTGAAATCATTAATGCATCAACTAAAGGGTACCTCAGGAGGATATGGTTTTCCTGATCTTGGTGATGCTGCCGCTAAGGTAGAATCATTGCTCAAGAGTCAGGATACTGATGGCGTGGATAAGCTGATGAAAGATTTTAATGAGGAATTTCAGAAGGTAGTCATTAGTTAGAAGTATGTGTAAAAGTTGCTGATAAAAATAGTAATTACCGATTTGTGATTTGAAGCAATATTTAAAATATTAAGGTGGGGTTAAGCTTATGGCGACACTGGATGTGATGATAGTTGATGACGATGTGGCTTCTCGTGATCTATTGAGTGGTATGTTACGTACCCAGTTTCAGGCAAAAATTACGTCGGTCGCTGATGGGGTTGATGCGATGAGAATGTGTCGAGATAAAAGCTTTAGTATTATTTTTCTAGATATTGAAATGCCCAGAACGGATGGATTTGAAGCGCTTAAGGTAATAAAATCACTTCATCCAAATCAATTTGTTGCCATGGTCAGTGGGCATAGTTCACTAGATTATGTCAAAAAGGCTATGGGAATGGGGGCCAATGGTTTTATTGTTAAACCTTTTAGTACTTCACGTGTGCAGGCTGTCATCGACAAGTACACAGCTGAAAAATAAAAGAAACAGGGTGTGAGAATCTTTTTGATTTATTTGGAAGCATCGTTAGTTTAGAGGTAGAATCTGCGTCTTGAAAATAAGTTTGTAGCGTTAAAATAATAATAAGAAAAAAAAGATAATTTCGCTATTGCAGTGTGCGTTGAATGTGAATAGGATAGCGAGCTTTGGAGGATCATATTTAGTTTCTGCCTATGTCGTTCCGTCTGAAAATTGTATTGGGAATCATCGTCATTCAGGCGTTGCTTCTTATTATTCTTATTGCCATTAGTCTCAATTTCTTGAGGCTATCCAATGAAATAGAACTCTCCAAACGCGCCAGTTCGGTCGCATCGATGTTTTCTGTCACGATTAAAGAAGATGTAGAAAAAGGTGATTTGAAAGCGCTAAAGAAAGCGGCTGTTGTGATTTTGGCGCAACCAGGGATTGTTTATGCACGTGTTAAAAGTAAAGGGAGAGTGCTGGCTGAAGTTGGAGACACTGAGCAATTAACGCGTGATTTTATAGAGGATTTTTTAATTGAGGATGTTGATGACGGCATTTTTGATGTTTACGACGAAGTGAGCGAACGAGGGCAAGTTTTTGGGCGCGTGGAGCTGGGTGTGTCGACAGATGTAATTGATGCCATTATGGATGCAGCACGACGCCAAATTGCCACAGTGGCAATTATTGGTATGGGTTTTTCAGTTTTGATGGCGATATTTTTGGGTAATTATTTTACTCGCCAACTTACAAGTTTACGTAACGCCGCGCGTAGCATTGCATCGGGCAATATTGGCTACCAGCTATATATTAAAGGTGATGATGAGCTAGCGCAGACGGCCAATGCGTTTAATACCATGTCGCGAAAGTTGGCCTTAATGTATTCGGAAAAACAGGCGGCTTTGATTAGTTCTGAACAGAAAGCATTGGATTTACAGGATAGTGAGAGGCGTATCAAGGCGATTTTAAATAATGCTGTGGATGGCATTATTACCATTGATGAATATGGCAGTGTTGAGTCTTTTAACCCTGCAGCGGAAAAAATATTTGGTTATCAGGCCATCGATGTGGTCGGTGGCAGTATCAACGTATTAATGGCTGAAGAGCAAAGCAACAAACATGATGGCTATTTAGAAGAATACCTAAGAGGGGGGGCTAATAAAAATATTGGTAAATCACGTGAGGTTGTGGGGCTGCGCAGTGACGGCAATGAATTCCCACTTGAAATTGATATTGGTGAAGTGCAAATTGAAGGTCATTATTTATTCATCGGCTTGGTGCGCGATATTTCTGAACGTAAGAAAACTGATAAGGCATTAAAAGATGCGCAACGTGCATCACTTGAATCTGCGCGTAACAAGTTTGAATTTATTGCTGATATTGGACAGGAAATTCGTACGCCAATGAACGGTGTTTTGTCGATGATCAACCTATTGCATGGAACAGGTTTAACAGCCAAGCAGCAAGAATACGTGGATATGATTTATGAATCGAGTTCGTCGTTGATAACGGTAATTAACGATGTGCTTGATTTTTCAAAGCTTGCATCAGGCAGTTTGTCATTGGAATCAAGTCGTTTTGATTTGGCTCAAACTATTAGCAATGTATGTCAGCAACAAAAATTTATAGCAGGCGAAAAAGGTATCCGCCTTGTATATTTAATTCATGGTGGGTTGCCAACGAAATTCTTGGGTGATCCCTCTCGAATTCGTCAAATATTGATTAACCTGCTGGATAATGCGATTAAATTTACACCTGATCAGGGTGACATAATGGTTCATGTTGAGTTGGTGAATGAAGATGAATCGTCTGCTGTATTGCGTTTTGAAGTTACTGATACCGGCGTAGGTTTATCACCTAAAAAGCAAAAACTCATTTTTAAAGATAATATTCATGAGATGGATCATGATCGTAAATTTGTCAGTAGTGGTTTGGGTATTATCATTATAAAGAAACTTGTGGAGATGATGGGTGGCCAGATTGGCGTACGAAGTAAATTAGGTTCAGGCAGTACTTTCTGGTTTACCTTGGCGCTTGAAAAGCAAAGCAAAATTAATCAGGTAGATGAAATGCCTTATGGTGAACTTAAAGGCATGAAAGCTATGTTAGTGGATAATCGTGATGCGTGGCGAGGGTTTTTGAGATCTCAGCTGGAATCAATCGGTGTTGATGTGCATGATTGTTCTGAGTCTAAGCAGGGGCTGGTTGAATTAAGAAAAGCTTCGGCAGAGGAACAGCCTTTTCAGTGTGTTATTTTTGACATGGTGATGCCTGATATGAATGGTTTGGAGCTGGCTACCATGATCAATGATGATGACGTGATTACGCCATTACGCATGGTGATGGTTGCCACCACTGGGTATCGTGGAGACAGTGAAGAAGTTAAGCGTGCTGGTATTAGTGGTTACTTATCTGCACCGACAATACCCACGCAGTTGTATGAATGTCTTGCTGCGGTGATGCGGCTTGACGAAGACGATTATAGCACCTTAGTAACACGTCATAGCCTTGCTGATACAAAAGCTTTTCATCGTTATCAGGTTTTGGTTGTTTCAAATGAGCCGAATGAGCAAAAATTTTTGCTGGAATCCTTAACTGATATTGGTTTTCGTGCTCATTATGCGAGTCATATTGATGATGCGATAATCGCCGTCCGACGACATTATTATGGTTGTGTGCTTGTTTGTATTGAAGCGGGAAATAATTATAACCATGAAGTAGTTTTGCAGCTGCGTAGCTACGCACTAGAACAGGGTCGAACTGATTTCATACTGTTAGCCTTGTTGAATGATGAAGATAAAGGGCTTGCTGATGGGCTTAAAGAGGCGGGGTTTGATGGTTCAGTTGTAATGCCTGTAAGTACTAACGCGTTGAAAAACGAAATTAATGGCTACCTTTAGTTTGGTATTTTTGGGTCTATTTATCGTTACTAGATAGCTAATGTTTTTCTTCTAACTTTTCCAGTTGTTCCTCAAAATATTTTAGCCGTGTTTCCAGTTTAAGTTTAAGTAAGGTCTGGTCTTTTTTTATTAGTCGTAGCGCTTGTTTTATATTCAGTATTGCAGCAAAGGAATTACCAACGAGGAACTGGTGCTCTGCGAGAGCGAAATAGGCTTGAGCATTATTGCCGGATTCATTTTCTGCATACGAGAGTAATTTGTACAGAATAGGGGTGGGTTTTCGGATTCTGAGTTGCTCATTAATGAGTTTTTTCGCCGTGTTAGTTTGTCTGTTGTCGATTAACAGCTCAGCATATTTTACCGTTAAAGGGTAGTTTCTCGGGTAGAGCTCGAGGTAGCGAGATAAAATATTTAAAGCCGATTGAATGTTGTTTTGTTTGATTTCAATATCGGCTAGAGCGAGTTGATAAGCAATTCTATCGGGGTCATTTTTAATTAGAGTTTTAAGTATTGTTTTGGCCTTTTTGAAATTTTTGTTCCTCGTTAAGCCCAATGCGTAGCCGTATTGTTCATCTGTGCTCAGGGTGTTTAATTTGGGATAGTTGTTGTTGACATCTAAAATATCATTTGCCATGAGTGCGCGAATGCGCGCTTGTATCAATAGAAATGTAAGGCTGTCATTTTTTCTTATGGCAGGGTACTGTTCGGCGCGATTTTGTGTGTCTGCAATACGTGAGGTGGACAGTGGATGTGTGCGTAAAAATTCTAAATAAGGGGTTTCATTATTGCCGCTACTTTTTAGCATGCGTTCAAAAAATACTGGCATCTCACGTGGGTTAAAACCGGCATTAGCAAGAATTTCTAGCCCGATGCGGTCAGCTTCTTTTTCATTGTCACGCGTAAAATTAATTTGTTGCTGAACATTACCAGCCGTCGCACTGAGTAATGCCGCCTGTCCGAGCTGTGAATCGGCCTGGCTCAATATGAGTGCAGCGACAATTGCTGCGGTTAAAGGGATACTTTTTTCAGCGCTGTTTTCTACCGCGCGGGCGAGATGACGTTGCGTAACATGGGCAATTTCGTGTGCAACCACGGAGGCAAGTTCGCCTTCGCTTTGGGCAGTTAATATCAGACCGCTGTGAATACCGATATTGCCCGCTGGGCCAGCAAAGGCATTGACGACGGAAGAGTTAACGACAAAAAAATTAAACTCTCTGTGGCTTGAAAAATTTCCTGTCGTAACGCGTATGCCTAGAGATTGGATGTAGTCTTCGATGAGCGGGTCTTCGAGAATATCCAATGATTGCCGAACCATACGCATGAAATCGCTGCCAATACGTTTCTCATCCTCAATGGAAAGATAGCTGGAGGCAGTTTCTCCCATGTCGGGTAACTGAAGGTTGGCCGCATTTATCGACGCGGGCATAGTGAGCAATGTAATTGCCAAAATGCCCGCTGCTCCGCGAGACCGTTTTTGCGAAAAATTGTCTAAATATTTTTTCAGCATTACATTTTATTATGATGCCTGGCGTGTATATGCAATATTGGTATCGTTGTCTGACTCGTTATTTGATGCGGTGTCCAAAACGTTTTTTAGCATCGGGCCTAGAAAATGCCCGGTGTAAGACGCAGCTGTGGTGGCCACTTCTTCGGGGCTTCCGCAGGCAATAATTTGCCCGCCTTTATCGCCGCCATCAGGGCCGAGATCGATAATCCAGTCGGCTGTTTTTATGACGTCGAGGTTGTGCTCGATGATGACAATGGTATTGCCGTGGTCGCGCAATTTATGTAAAACATTGAGCAGCTGTTTGACGTCATGGAAATGCAAGCCGGTAGTTGGTTCATCGAGAATATAAAGCGTATCACCTGTGTCGCGTTTGGATAATTCACGCGATAATTTTACACGTTGGGCTTCACCGCCTGACAGCGTCGTGGCATTTTGTCCGAGCTGTATATAGGATAAACCTACGTCCATCAGTGTTTGTAGTTTTCGCTTGATGACAGGGACGGCATCAAAAAAGTCCAGTGCTTCTTCGATAGGTAAGCCCAATATCTCGTGGATATTTTTACCTTTATATTTTACTTCCAGTGTTTCGCGGTTGTAGCGTTTGCTTTTGCAAATATCACAGGGAACGTAGATGTCCGGCAGAAAATGCATTTCTACTTTTATCACGCCATCGCCTTTGCAGGCTTCGCAGCGGCCGCCCTTTACATTAAAACTAAAGCGTCCGGGTGTGTACCCGCGTGCTCTTGATTCTTGTGTATTGGCAAACAGTTCGCGAATCGGTGTAAAGAGTCCGGTATAGGTAGCTGGATTGGAGCGTGGTGTGCGTCCAATCGGGCTTTGGTCGATATTGATGACTTTGTCGAAGTGTTCGAGCCCGGTAATGTCGTCACAGGGGGCAGGGTCACCGCCGGCATCATTGATGGCCAGGGCTGCATGGCGATACAGGGTGTCATTGATCAATGTAGATTTTCCGGAACCGGAAACACCGGTGATGCAGGTCATTAAACCCACCGGTATTTCAGCGTCTACATTATCAAGGTTGTTGCCTTTAGCGCCTTTTATGCAGCAGAGTTTATCTGTGTTGATGAGCGTGCGTTGCTGCGGTATTTCAATGCACATTTTCCCTGAGAGGTATTGACCAGTGAGGGAGTCAGGGTTGTTTTCAATTTCTTCGGGTGTTCCGTGGGCTATAATTTCACCGCCGTGTGTACCCGCACCAGGGCCAATGTCGACGACATGGTCTGCCATGCGAATGGCATCTTCATCGTGCTCAACGACAATGACAGTGTTTCCTAAATCGCGTAGATAGATCAGTGTTTCGAGTAAACGTGCGTTGTCTCGTTGATGTAAACCGATAGAAGGCTCATCAAGTACATACATAACGCCGACCAGCCCCGCGCCGATTTGGCTGGCTAATCGTATGCGTTGGGTTTCGCCGCCAGAGAGCGTGTTGGCGGTACGATCCAGTGACAGATAATCAAGCCCAACATTGACAAGAAATTCGAGGCGCTGACAAATTTCTTTGATAATTTTGTCAGCAATTTCACCGCGGTTTCCAGGCAGGTGAAGATTAATAAACAGTTCATGTGCGTGTCCAACAGGCATTGCAGAAATAGTCGGCAGGTCATATTCACCGATGAAGACATGCCGAGCCTCAATCCGCAAACGCGTGCCATTGCAGTCGGGGCAGGGCATATGTGCGAGATACTTGGCTAATTCTTCGCGCACCACGTTGGATTCAGTTTCGCGATAACGGCGCTTCATATTTGGAATGACACCCTCGAATGGGTGGTTTTTTTGTATGATGTCAGCACGCTCATTGCAGTATTTGAATGAGATTTTTTTTGTCCCGCTGCCATGTAGAATAATTTTTTGAATTGGTTCAGGAAGGTTTTGAAATGCAGTGTCGAGATCAAAATTATAGTGGTTGCCAAGTGATTGCAATAGTTGTGCGTAATAGGTATTGCGACTGTCCCAGCCGCGGACCGCTCCTGATGCCAGACTCAACTCGGGGTGGGTGACAATGCGCGCCGGATCAAAAAATTCAGTGTTGCCTAAGCCATCGCATGTTGTGCAGGCACCAGCAGGATTATTAAAAGAGAATAAACGTGGCTCGAGTTCGGTCAGGCTGTAGCCGCAATGTGGGCAGGCAAATTTGGCAGAAAATACCAGTTCTTTTTGTTTTACTTCATCCATGAAAGCGACCAGCACAATGCCTTCAGTCAATAAAAGTGTCGTTTCAATGGATTCCGCTAGGCGCTGCTGTAAATCACTGCGAACTTTAAAACGATCGACTACAATCTCAATAGTGTGTTTTTTCTTGGCTTCGAGAGTCGGCAAACTGTCCATTTCGTAAATGGTGCCGTCTATGCGTGCGCGGATATAACCCTGGGCACGCAAGTCATCAAATAGCTGCGTATGTTCGCCCTTGCGATTTTTTACCACAGGCGCAAGCATCATCATGCGCGTGCCTTCGGGCTGTTCAAGTATATGGTCAACCATCTGGCTGACGGTTTGCGCTGTCAGCGTGACGTCATGCTCAGGACAGCGGGGTTCACCGGCGCGGGCGAACAGCAGCCGCAAATAATCATGAATTTCTGTGACCGTGCCAACCGTCGAACGTGGGTTGTGAGAAATGGTTTTTTGCTCGATGGAAATCGCTGGAGAGAGCCCCTCAATATGGTCAATATCTGGTTTTTCCATAATCGACAGGAATTGGCGCGCGTAACTCGACAATGATTCGACATAACGTCGCTGACCCTCTGCATAAATGGTGTCAAAGGCCAGCGATGATTTACCTGAGCCGGATAATCCAGTAATGACGATAAGCTTATTTCGGGGTAGATCGAGATCAATGCTTTTAAGATTATGAGTGCGTGCGCCACGCAAACGAATAAGATCCATACGAATTTCCTACAGTAGAGGCAACCTGCTAATATACGCCCTTTACCCATCCCAAGGCAAAAATACAATCTGATGGAATCACAAAGCATGACCTCTATGGAGAAGCGTGCAGCTTATTCTTTGGCCAGCATATATTCTTTAAGAATGATGGGGTTGTTTATGATCCTTCCAGTGTTCTCTCTCTATGCAGACGAGCTGGAAGGCACGACACCGCTGTTAGTAGGGCTGGCCATTGGTGCATATGGCTTAACGCAGGCGCTGTTTCAGATACCTTTTGGTATGTTGTCGGATCGATTTGGCCGCAAACCGGTTATCGCCTTGGGTTTATTGATTTTTGCATTAGGCAGTGTGCTGGCGGCGAATGCGGATTCTATTCTCGGTGTAATTTTTGGACGTGCCCTGCAAGGCACCGGTGCGATTGCCGCCGCAGTGATGGCATTGACGGCTGATTTGACCCGTGAGGAACATCGTTCCCGTGCGATGGCTGTGATTGGTATGAGTATTGGTCTGTCATTTGCTCTGTCGTTAGTGCTGGGACCGTTATTGGGTGGCTGGGTAGGTGTAGATGGTATTTTCTGGCTGACAGCCGTATTGGCGTTGTGCGGGATTGGTGTGCTGTACATTGTCGTGCCGAACCCCAAACGCAGCATTTTTCACCGTGATGCTGAGCCGGTGCCGAGCTTCTTTGCTGATGTGTTGGGTAATAAACAGCTGCTCAGGCTTGACGCTGGAGTGATGTTGCTGCATATGATGTTGACGGCGACATTCGTTGCGCTGCCCTTTGCCCTGCGTGATAGGGCGGGAATCGAGGTAGCGGACCACTGGCATATCTATCTGCCGGTATTGCTGATCTCGCTGGTGGCGATGGTGCCGCTGGTGGTCATCGCTGAGAAATACCGCCATATCAAAGGGGTTTATCTCTGCGCTATACTTATCGTTGCTGTGGCTGAGGCCGGGCTGATGTTGTTTCATCAGACCTTTGTTGGCATTTTTATCGCATTATTGTTGTTTTTTCTAGCGTTCAACGTGCTCGAAGCTTTGCTACCGTCTTTGGTTGTCAAGTATGCGCCAGCTGAAAAGAAGGGCACTGCGATGGGTGTTTATTCAACATCTCAGTTTCTCGGGGCGTTTATTGGCGGGCTGAGTGGCGGCGCGATATACGGCAGTGTCGGGCTGAGCGGCGTGTTTATGTTTTGTACGTTGTGCGCACTGGTTTGGGCGATGTTTGCCAGAACGATGAAAAGTCCGCGTTATACGAGTAATTATATGTTGCATGTTGGTACACTGGAAGATGACGCGGCACGTGTGGAACTTGAAGAGCGACTGAGGCAAGTTGAAGGTGTTTTTGAAGCGGCGATTGTGACGGATGAAGGCGCCGCGTATTTGAAAGTTGATAGCAAAGTGATTGATTATGCTGAGCTGGACCAATTTTCCAATGACGAAGATTTGCAAGATGATGCTGGTGGCGAGAAAATTATCACAGCGTAGAATTAATAGAATGGGCAATTGTTAGGAAGTGGGTAAAACAAATTTAGGTATTGTGTTGATGAGAATAAGCAGGGGAGTAAACTGAAAATGGCAAGAGGCGTAAATAAAGTAATTTTAATTGGTAACCTGGGTAAAGATCCTGAAGTGCGTTACATGCCGAGCGGATCGGCAGTCACCAATGTGACGATTGCGACATCTGAAAGCTGGAAAGACAAGCAGTCAGGTGAAAAGCAGGAGCGGACCGAATGGCACAATGTAGTGTTTTTTAACCGTCTGGCCGAGATCGCGGGCGAGTATTTAAAGAAAGGTTCCAAAGTGTTTGTTGAAGGCAGTTTGCGTACGCGCAAGTGGCAGGATAAAAGCGGTCAGGACCGTTACACCACCGAGATTGTTGCTGGCGAAATGCAAATGCTTGACAGCCGTGGTGGCGCCGGAGGTGGCAGTTTTAATCAGGATGCGCCCGCATCGACAAACAAACCCGCCGCGGCTCAACAGCCAGTAGCAAGCGGTGTTGATGATTTTGATGATGACATTCCATTCTAAATTGAATGGTGTTTGATCGAATGAAAAATGCTGTGTTGGCGAACGTGTATCGCTGGCACAGCATTGATAAAAACAGTCATTAGCAGGTAAATTAAAGATGGCTGAACGTTTGCGCATTGCTATTGCCCAGTTGAACCTGATTGTTGGCGATGTGTCTGGAAATACCACGCGTGTTATCGAAGCGAGTATTCATGCGCGTGATGAGCTGCATGCTGATGCAGTGGTTTTTCCTGAGCTGACCCTTACCAGTTACCCCCCTGAAGATCTGTTATTGCGTCCCGCATTACATCAGCAGATCGAAAACAGTTTGCAACGTATATGTGCTGATATTAGCGGCATTGATATAATTGTCGGTTATCCGCGTGATCAAAATGGCCATTTGTATAATTCCGTAGCGCTGATTCGAAATGGCGAAATTGTTGCCGTTTACGACAAGCAAAATCTGCCTAATTACAGCGTCTTTGATGAAGAGCGTTATTTTACTGCGGGTGAGAAAAGCTGTGTTGTTGAGATTGCCGGGATTAAGGTTGGCTTGTTGTTGTGTGAAGATGTTTGGCAGTCAGGAATTGAACGACAATGCGTCGATGCCGGTGCGCGTTTATTAATTAGCTTGAATGCCTCGCCGTTTCATTACGATAAATTTTCCCAGCGTGTGGATATTATTTCGCAGCGAGTTGCGAAAGCCGGTGTTGCAATTGTCTATGCCAACCTGGTTGGCGGACAGGATGAACTGGTGTTCGATGGCGATTCTTTTGTTATCGACGCGCAAGGGCTTGTATGTCACCGACTGCCTGCGTTTGAAGAAGCGATTCAGTGCTGTGAATTTTCACTAAACGACGAGGGTTCTGTGTTGGCGCATGGCAATGCCGTTGCTCAAGAAACATTACCGCTGGAAGCCAGTGTCTATAAAGCATTGGTCCTCGGTGTTCGTGATTACATCGAAAAAAATAATTTCCCCGGCGTTGTGCTGGGTTTATCCGGCGGTGTTGATTCAGCATTGACGCTGGCGATTGCAGTGGATGCGATTGGCAAAGACCGCGTAGAAGCGGTGATGATGCCATCACGATACACGGCCGATATGAGCCTCGAAGATGCTCGTGCTGAAGCTGAGTCACTTGGGGTCGAGTATCGACAGATATCGATTGAGCCTGCATTTAAAGCGCTGATGGAGTGTTTAGCCGATGAGTTTGCGGGAACTGAGCCGGATTTAAGCGAAGAAAATATTCAGGCGCGTTGTCGTGGCGTTATTCTGATGGCGATTTCAAACAAGAAGCACAAAATGGTGCTGACGACCGGCAACAAGAGTGAAATGTCGGTGGGCTACTCAACGCTTTACGGTGACATGGCAGGCGGTTATGCACCGATAAAAGATGTTCCCAAAACATTGGTATACAGTTTGTGTCGCTATCGAAATTCGCTGTCACCGGTTATTCCGCAGCGTGTGCTGGATAGACCGCCGTCGGCAGAGCTCGCGCCGGATCAAAAAGATGCAGACTCTTTACCGCCCTATGATGTACTGGATCCTATACTGGAAATGTATATCGAACAGGATAAAAGTCCAGCTCAAATTATTGCCTGTGGCTATGACGTCGAAGTGGTACAACGAGTGGTGACGTTAGTAAATCGAAATGAGTATAAACGCCGACAGGCATCGCCGGGTGTGCGTATTACGACGCGGGCATTTGGACGTGACCGGCGCTATCCAATAACCTCGTCTTATCGTGAGGAAGGATAAAACTAGGATTTAGGCTCTAGGTTAAGTGTTAAACGGTTGTTTAGAGATGTTTCACGACGTCATCTAAACGACGACGGTTTGACTGCTCTGGAATGTCAGCAGGGTAGCCAATGCTGAGTAGCGCAACGGGCACGATACCTTTATCCAGTTTTAATATTTCAGCTACGGCTTTGTCATTAAAATGCCCCACCCAAGTAGAACCCATTCCGGCTGCGACGATGGCTAATTGAGCAAACGTAGCGGCAATGGTGGCGTCTTGAATAGCATAAAGATTTCTGCCGCGGTCACCGTATTTGTCAGCGGAACGTTCGGGGTCGGCACAAAAGGCAAGGCAGATCGGAGCCTGAGAAATAAAGGGTTGGTCTTCAGCGGCTTGTTCTAATCGTTTGCGATCCTCTTGATCGGCGATCACGACAATTTTATAGGATTGTAAATCACCGGCAGATGGCGCTGCGCAGGCCATTTCAAGAATGGCGTGGAGCTTTTCATTTTCAACCGGTGCATTGTCACGATATTTTCGGATTGAATGACGATTTCGGACGGTTTCAAAAAAATCCCACATATCTCAACTCCAGAGTGTAATTATTCAGGGCTAATCAGCTGTGCTGTGTGAAGCATAGCAGGGAAGTTTACTGGAATCATTATTGTTATGAATCACTAGCTGTTATTTTTATCTGGCGCCGAAGCTTGATAATCGGGGTAATTGAGTTCCAGTACGCGTATGGTGTCCTGTTGTAAGTCTGTCATCTCAAGCTCTTCATAAGCGGTTGCCATGATTGATAGCGCTTCTGCTGTAGAAGGCGTTTGCATGTAGTTTTCAATAATGAATTTGGCGCGAGTCGCCGCGGCAACATACGCTTTACGTTCTAGATAATAGCGCGCAACGTGGACTTCATGGCGTGCTAAATAATTTCGTAAATGTATCATTCGTTGAAGTGCGTCATCGCTGTAGCGGCTGTCTGGAAAGCGGGTGATAAGTTCCGAGAAACTCTGATATGAGTCGCGTGCTGATTTAGGATCACGAGTAGCTGGGTCGCTGCCTAGCAGGTTGTCGAAGCTATCGCTGGTTTTATCAAAATTGGCTAAACCTTTTATGTAATAGGCGTAATCAACGTCTGGGCTACGCGGATAAAGTTTTATGTAGCGATCAGCTGCTGCAGTGGCTGACTCGGATTCGTTAAAACGATAATAGGCAAAGGCAATTTCCAGTTGAGATTGTTTAGCATAAATGCCAAAGGGGTAGGTGATTTCGAGTTTTTCAAAATGCTCGATAGCGATTTGGAAGTTGCCGTTTTGTAACGCTGTATTAGCTTTTTCGTAGAGCGCTTTTGCACCAAGCTTGTCATCAATTTTTTCGACGCTAGCGCAGCCGTGGATAAAGATGCTAACAATAAAAATCAGAGGGAGTAGGAATTTATTCATGTTTAAATTATGTTAATGCGTGGATGAAAATTTTTCTATGTCTTGCTGTATGGTTTTGATGTTTTGTACCCAGGGTTGGCTTGCACGCAGGAAGTCAGGTAAGCCTTTTATGCTAGCGCGTGCTGTGTCAGCATCGGGGTATTCACCGTAAACCAGTGTGTGCCAGATTGTACCATTAATGTCTTTTTTGAAGTAGGCCGTTTTGTTTTGTAATTTATTGTCTTTGATGAAGTTCAGTAGTGGCTGCTCTTTTAGCGTGCTGAGTAGCTGAATAGTGTAATGACTGCTGTCACGGCCATTTAACCAGTTAAAATCGCGAATTTCATTGCTAGTGGTTTCAGTCTGCATCTTTTTAGGCTGATTTGATTTTATAGGCCTATCTATTGGTTTATTAGCTGTGTCACTGTGATGCATATCAGGGGTAGGTTTTTCAGAGTGAGCGTCTGAATTAATAGTTGAGTTCACGGCAGGAATAAGCGCGGCAGTTGGCGTGGGCATGGCAACAGTAGGCTTGTTTTCCTCATTGAAATTTGTCGCAGCTGTGCCCATCATTTGATTGGCCATTTGTGCAATATTTTCGGCTTCTCGGGCAACACTGCTTTGAGGGTATTGCTCTGTCACTGCTCGTGCATGTATGGCAGCTCTGGTGTAGTTTTTATTTTGCAGGCTTTGTTTGGCGAGAGTGATTTCATGGTTGGCTAATTGTTCATGAATATAGGCCATGCGTTTTTGTGTATCTTGGACATATTTACTGTTAGGGAATTTGCTTAGCAGATCAGAGAAATACTGTGAGGTAGTTTGTAGCGACAGGTTTTTCTGTTGGGCTGAAATTGTGTTATCCGCATTTTTGCCTGTTGATTTTTCATAACTGGCGAGACCTCTTAAATAATAGGCGTAATCAATGTTTTCATTTTCAGGATAATTGCGGATAAAACGTTCCGAGGTATCTATAGCGGAGGTGTGATTTCCGGCTTTAAAGTAAGAGTAGGCCAGTTCCATTTGAGCCTGAAGGGTGTATGCGCTGCTTGGGTAATGCCGTTCAAGAGCTTTGAAATTTTTTGCTGCCTCAGCGTAATCCCCTTGAGTTAAGGACTGTTGGCCTTGGGTATATATATCGCTGGCCCGTCCAGGGGATGCCTGTGTTTTTGTGTCGGGGGTCGTGGCACAGCCATTGATCAGCAAGGCCAGGGCGGCAACTGGAATAAAAGTTAAAATACGCATGTTCGTTCTCCGAGCTTTTAATGTTGTTATGACGGCGGACAATAACGAGAGCAGAAGCATTATGATGTTAAAACCTGGTAAAAACAATTTATTGGAAAATAACGGGGTTTAATGATCTATTTGCATTAGGTTTACTATAGAGAAGGATGCCGGTATTAAATATGATTTTGCATGATTTAGAATATTTGCGCAGTAAACTTTATTTTTGCAGCTTTTGCTTGTAAGGTCATTCAGACCGATTAGGAAGACGTCATATGAAAACATTTAATTTCCCATACATTGCTTTAGGTTTAGGTTTGTTCCTCATGCTGTTGCTGGTCAAGGGGGGGGAAGCCAGCCCAGATGGTGGAACCTTGTTACCTTTACTAACGCTGATGATTATCAGCGAATTCGCTTTTTTTATGACCGCATTTGCCGTGTATATCGGAGTTAAACATATTCGTGTTACGGGTATGACGCTTATCTATACACTTACTACGCTACTGTGTTTTTTATTGTCGCTGAGATTCGCAATTTTGGGCATTGAGCTTTGGCCGCTTTAACGTTTAAATTTAATTTTTAATTTTGGTGATGGTTTATTCTTTGAGCTGATACCCTGTTTTAAAAATCCACCAAACGGTGGTAAGGCAGAGTGTTAGGAAGGCTAAAATCATCGTCAGGCTAATGGCGATGCTGACATCGGATACACCGTAAAAGCTCCAACGGAAGCCGCTGATCAAATAAACAACGGGGTTGATTAGCGCAATTTTCTGCCAAACTGCTGGCAGCATGTCTATTGAATAGAACGCACCGCCAAGAAAGGTCAGTGGTGTGATAACCATCAACGGTACAATCTGTAATTTTTGAAAATCGTCAGCCCAGATGCCGATGATGAACCCGAGTAGGCTGAATGTCACGGCAGTGAGAATGAGGAAAAGTATCATCCAGGCTGGGTGAGCGATTTCGTAATCAACAAACAATCGTGCCGTCGCAAGAATTAGTATGCCAAGAACGATCGATTTAGTGGCGGCGGCACCGACATAGCCGATGCCGATTTCAATGTAGGAGATTGGTGCAGAGAGCAGCTCATAAATCGACCCCGTGAATTTTGGGAAGTAAATACCAAACGAGGCGTTAGATATACTTTGGCCGAGCAGCGAAAGCATTAGCAGTCCGGGAATGATGAAAGCGCCATAGCTGATGCCGTCAATGTCACCCATACGGGAGCCGATCGCAGCGCCGAAAACAATAAAATAAAGTGATGTTGTCAGGATGGGGGCGGCGATACTTTCCATTAACGTGCGTCGAGTGCGCGCCATTTCAAAAGCATAGATAGCGCGGATGGCATGGATGTTCATGATGTTTCACTCACCAGGTCGACAAAGATTTCTTCTAATGAACTTTGCTTTGTATTGAGGTCTGTATAGTCGATACCAATTTCACTTAGCTGTCGTAGCAGAGCTGCGATACCGGTTTGTTCGTGCTGGATGTCGAAAGTGAGAACCAGCTCATTTCCGTCTGAGCTCAGCTCCAGAGAATATTGAGAAAGCGCCTCAGGAATATGAGTTAAAGAGTTTTGTAAGTGGAGTGTTAATTGTTTTTTGCCCAATTTTTCCATCAACAGCGATTTTTTTTCAACTAGAATGAGTTCGCCTTGACGGATCACCCCAATGCGGTCAGCCATTTCTTCTGCTTCCTCAATGTAATGAGTGGTGAGAATGATGGTGACACCGCTGTCCTGTAAATGCCTGACCATGTTCCACATGTCGCGACGTAGATTGACGTCTACGCCAGCAGTGGGTTCATCGAGGAACAGAATCTGCGGCTCGTGCGAGAGCGCTTTGGCGATCATCAAGCGCCGTTTCATACCGCCGGACAGAGCCATGATTTTCGTGTCTTTTTTATCCCACAGTGACAGGTCGCGCAGTATTTTTTCTAACAGAGCCGGGTTGGGCGGTTTTCCGAATAAACCGCGACTGAATTTCATCGTTCCCCACACATTTTCAAATGCTTCTGCGGTAAGTTCCTGCGGCACTAAACCAATCTTGGATCGAGCAGCACGAAAGCTTGAAATGATGTCATGCTCGTCAACCAGCACATTGCCTATGCTTGGATTAACAAGCCCGCAAATGATGCTGATCAAGGTTGTTTTTCCAGCGCCGTTAGGGCCAAGCAAAGCGAAGATCTCACCACGTTTGATATCGAGGTTGATATCTTTGAGTGCGTGTAACCCAGAGGTATAGGTTTTTGAGAGGTTTTTGATTGAAATAACAGGTTGCATCATGTTTAGTTCTATAAAATAAAAGTTGGCCAGATTATAACTCAGCTGGGAAAACAAATATCAGTTAGCGGCTGCATATTAAATGATAGGCATCCATAATGATATTGAGTAAATTTTTTCCGGAGAGTGTGATCCCACCATGATAACGCTGGCCACCATCACTGCTGAATTCTAATTGATATTTTCGTCAGATAACCACACGACCAAAATCATTGCGTGCTAGTTTTAATTTTTTTAGGGCGAAGCTGTCATCGAGTAGTGTTAGTCCTAAATCCACGCAGCGTTGTCGTCCTTTTTGATGGACTAATTCTTTGGCGCGCATCGCATTCCACCAATAGGCGATGATGAGAAAGAGCAGTATGAGAAGAAGTAGTTCTGTTAATGCCATGGTTGGTAACATTATAGACTGTAAGGATCTCTAAAGCCTGCTAGCTCGTTAGCGCATTAGTGCTCAGGCGGCTTGATCGCTATGAGGAACGAAGTACAGGCGATCAGTCCCCGCTAGAACACGTCGTTTTCCCTTTCGTAGTTATGTGTGATATCGAATGACGAAGAAATGCAGGAGCGGCTATAGTGGCATAGAGTCGTTGTGGGTGTCATTGCGGTGTGTGACAAGGAGCGATGTTATCGGGGGACTTGATGTACGCAGGACAGCCAGCAATAAAGGTATTAACGTCGCGTTAGTTGGTTTTTGGTAAGGTGGCCAAACAATCATTCGTGAGGTAACGACACAATCGAGGCTAGTTGGCGAGTTAAAGAAAGAGTGTTTTTTCGCTCATCGAGAAAAACGGCGCTGCTTTTTTTGAACTACAGCGTAAAATAACCTTTGCAAACACGTAATGTGTTCAACTCAAATTGGCCGTCTTTCGTTTGTAGTATTTTACTGGAAAAATCATTGCGGCTGTTTTCAGTGTTTGAAAATAGGGTAAATTTTGTTGTTTGGTTTGCTTGTTTTTAGTAAATAAAAAAGCCGTCTTACGACGGCTTTTAAAGTTTAAATTATATTGTAATTGTGCTTTATGGGGGGTATGTGGGTGCAGGTCCAAAAGGATCTACAACCGTGCCCCAACTGGCATCTGGGTTAGGCGGTGCAATAGTTGTTGTGTAGAATGCACGTTCTGATGACGTTAGGTTTGTAAATCCTGTTGTTCCAATTGTATTTAGTGTAAGCGGTTGATCAGACGCATAAACACCGCCCATCCATGTTGCTTTTAGTGCGTCACCAGCAGCCCATGTAAGCGAAGAGCCTGTGGGCGTGCCGAGTGTTCCATCAGCGACCATTGTGAAAGGGTCGCCAGCAAGACTTTCTGTGTTTTGGTATGCTCCTGTGACCGTCACAGTTTTGAAGTGAATGGGTTCAACAAAACCGAGAGCACCTTCACGGGTTCCAATTCGGCTAAAGTTACTCATTCTAACGTCCGCTTCGGTGGCACCGCGTTCTAATGAGAATTGCTCATCCAGAGAAACTGCCCCAATTGCCAAGTTATCCAGAACGAAGAGGCTTTGATTTATTGCAATAACAGCATCTGGCTCAAAAATACCCCCACCGATATCAACGCTGCCTCGGTTAGCCCAGCCAGAGTTCATTCTAACGTCTGTTATAAAATCTCCAGCATCTTCTGGCATGTCGGTAAATAGCGTGCTTTGGGGTATATAACCTGTGTTAGTGCCGCGTTCTGCTATATGCAAGCGAGATGCGATACCATCGCCAACGCCATTGGTTGCTTTTACATAGGTCTCATTTGTAAAGCCAATGCTGTTCACAGCGAAATTGGCTAAAGTTGGGTCGCCTGTTGCATTTTCGTCACCCACCATAATGGTATGAAAATAACGCACACCGGCCACGACCACAGTCTGTTGATACAAGCCTTGTTCATTTATAGTAGGGGGCATACAGTAATCTGCAAAAACGGGGCAGGTAACGCCTGAGAATACGCCGCCGGCAACGGTCCAATTATTGTAGTCGGCATCGACTGGATTAAAGGCATCTGAAACGACTGCTGGCAGTGTTGGGTCGCTGTTGGCTATGTAGTTTAGGTTAGCCGCCCCCATAAGTTTTACTGGATCCATTACTGTAAAGTCTGTCATTATGATGGCTGTAATATCTGCCATGGCTTCAACATAACCAAACATGGGATCCCCTGATTGGACAATGGTATCTTCCCATACGCCACCGCCACCGCCCATGGCTTCAGCGGTATCCAGACTAACCAACGAGGTTAAAATGTTTCCCGTTACAGCAGAGAGGTTTTCAAAGCGAGTATTTCCAAAAATAACATCAATTGCACTGTTGGGGTCAGTATAAATAAAACCTACCCAAGTGGCGGCAACTTCTTCAAACGCATTCCAGTCTAATACACCACCATTTGTACCACCAGGTAGTATAGGGTTGCCATTAATCAGGCCACCAAATGCATCAGATCCAACGTCAACGTAAAAACCTCCTGCTCGGGCATGTTTAAATTTTTGACTGATGTTGGCGGTACCGGTAGTGTCATCGGTTAAATCCATGCGTTGGTCGATTTCGATTTTTGAATTGGTGAATCCCACGCCGTCAACGCTCTTAATTGAAACGGTTTCATCGAAAAACTCTGTTGCTGTTGTGGCGAGTAGTTTCGTATTGTCATATTGAATTAAGCTTTCTTGCTGGAGTATGTCAACCCATGGGTTAAATGACCCAGTTCCATTTGCCCAACCCATTTTAAATTCTGTAGTTACGTCAAATCTGTCTTCGACAAAGGTCGTATCATCAAATTTACTCTGTATAATTGTTTGCTTGCTAGCTATGCCATCACCGCGATTGTTCATTTTAACAAAATCTTCGCCGGTGAAATAGAGTGAACCTCTTGCTGTGGAAAAGCTGCTGGCGGCAGCGTCACCGGAGGCACCTTCCTCAATCATGATGAACTGGATGTAGGTGCCGTTAAAGTCGGGGTCGGCAGAGTTTATTTGGACTTCACGCTGTAGCATGCCATCGCTAATGGTTTCAATACCGCATGTGGGTGTGATCGCATCACCGTTTCCATTTACCCAAGCGTCACACGCTGCAGTAATGGTGCCGTTAGCTGCAGTGAATTGATCGAATGCGAGTGGTTCACCTGAGATGGCAAAGACAGTTCCGGGTGTGCTTAAAGATAGGTAGGCGATGAGTATCGCTGACGGTTTTATGCTATATTTTTTTAAAGTTGTAGCAATCATTAGTTGCAACCTCGCTCCATGGCGGTATGCAGACGTTTTGTGCTAAGCATTAAATTTTTAAGTTTGACGAAGATGTTTTTTCGCAATATTAACTGAACTAGTATGGTTGTGTTCTATAAATACTAATCCAGCGTTGAAAAGAGTGCGCTCCCAAACTCGCTCTTTTCTCTCCCCTTTATAAATTTAAGTAGTACAAAACCTCAAAACAACACTTGTTTAACTGGTTTCTATCCCTACCTAGTACCTCTTCCCTTACTTGCTATTTTTACCTTATCTGAGGCTTGTAGTCAACAATCTTTTTCTTTTAGCGTGAGGGATAGGCCGATTTTTTGCTGTTAGCTGTTTAGGTGTATTGATTGCAAAGAAGTTTTTTACGTTGAGCTGTATAGCTCTTTATTGGTGTTTTGTGTATTTTTAAAGCGTAAATTCATTTGAAATTAGCGGCTGATTATATAGCCAGTAGGCTATGGGAGATGGTTTTAGCGTATTCTTAACTGTCTTGCGTAATGGAGGGAAGGTTAAATCCAAAAAAATAAAAGGCCTTAAAGAAGCAGGCCTTTAGATCTATTTAAATGGTGGAGACGGCGGGAATCGAACCCGCGTCCGCAAGCCCTCTGCCATCGGCTCTACATGCTTATCCACGTCAATTAGTTTAACTGCATGCTACCCGACGGGCAGGGAAGACATACAGCGAGTCCGTTAAGTTTTAGTGAATCCGCCCCGGACAAGCTTCATCACGATCTTGTGAGAATCGACGCCTGAGGTCTGAGCGCACAAGCACGGCCCCAGTCAGACGGCACCCTTACTGGGTTTTAAGCAGCGAGTGCGTAGTTGTCGTCGTTGGCAACTATATGGTTGCAGATGGATTTACGAGGTATTCTGCACCTCGGCATGCACCTCAGGTTTCGCGACCCACGTCGAAGCCATGTCGTCCCCTAAAGAAGTTGATTAGTATAGAGGCAGCTTAAACTTTTATAAAGCATAAATAGTGATTTTGTACGACTTTAGCCTTTTTTGAGCAGGCGCTGTTTTTCGCGTTTCCAGTCTCGGTCGCGTTCGACATCACGTTTGTCATGTTGCTTTTTACCTTTGGCCAGACCGATTTTGAGTTTGGCAAGACCATGGTGCCAGTACATTGAGAGTGCGATGAGGGTATAGCCCTTACGTTCGACAGCACCAATCAAGCTGTTCAGCTCACTGCGGTGTAGTAGCAGTTTTCGGGTGCGCGTCGGGTCGGGTGATATATGAGTGGAAGCGGTGTTTAAAGGGGTGACATGGGCACCGAATAACCAAGCCTCACCATTCTTTATTAGCACATAGCTTTCAGTTAGCTGGGCGCGCCCGGCGCGCAGGCTTTTGACTTCCCAACCTTGCAGCATAATGCCTGCTTCATAATCATTTTCGATGAAGTAGTCATGACGTGCTTTTTTGTTCAGCGCGATGGTATTGTCGCTGATTTTTTTGGTGCTAGATTTTGCCATCAGCGGATTATACCCAAATCATGGGGTTTCTGATTGATTATTAACAAATAAAAAATTTCGCTTTGTGGCAAAATTCAACAAACTCAGTGTGCACTGGGTAGACGCAACGTTTTTCTTAATGGTGAAAGGTTTATGCTAATTAAGTGATGTTTTGCTGAGCAGCAGGTACAGAGTGGTCAATGCTGCATATGGACGTCATATATATAGGGTTGAGAATAAATAGGGTTGAGAATGAAACGCGATTTGGCTGACTTATTTACCTGTAGGTTTTTAACAATCAAAACAAAGCAAAAAAGCATGTTGAATGTCATGCTGTTGATCAGTTTATTTTGCTTTAGTTCTGCCACGTTCGCCGCAGAGAGTGGCGGCATGGGGCAAGCTCTGGACGAGTGGATTGGCGTTTTGGTTTCATATTTGGCTAAAGTCTTATTTTTCGACGTGTTGTTTTTTAGTGACGCGTATTCTTTGCCCTTTGCCGTAGCTTGGCTGGTTGTCGGCGCCGTGTTTTTCACGCTGCGCATGGGTTTTATTAATGTGCGAGCATTTTCACATGCAATTGATTGTGTGCGCGGGCGTTTTGATAACCCAAAAGATGCCGGTGAAGTGAGCCATTTTCAGGCGCTATCCGCGGCGCTGTCGGCAACGGTCGGCTTGGGGAATATTGCCGGCGTTGCGATTGCCATTAGCATCGGTGGCCCAGGTGCGAGCTTCTGGATTATTTTGGCGGGTTTTTTGGGTATGACGGCTAAGTTTACCGAATGCACGCTGGGTCAAATGTACCGTGAAATTCGTCCTGACGGTCATGTCATGGGTGGGCCGATGGAGTATTTGAGCAAAGGCTTGGCCGATATCGGTAAAGCAAAACTGGGGAAAGTGTTGGCGGTATTGTTTAGCGTGTTGTGCATTGGCGGTTCACTGGGCGCGGGCAACGCTTTTCAGATTAGCCAGTCATTGTCAGCGGTAAGGCAAACGGTACCTTTTTTTGATAGCGAGCCGTGGCTGTATGGCATCATTATGGCATTTTTAGTTGGCATCGTAATTATTGGCGGTATCCGGCGCATTGTACATGTCACGCAGGCCGTGGTGCCGGCTATGTGTGGAATTTATATTGCTGCGAGTATTTGGGTGATAGTGGTAAATGCGAATTTGGTGCCGGATGCGTTGACGATGATTGTTTCAGAAGCTTTCACACCGGCAGCTGGCTACGGCGGTTTTCTGGGTGTGCTCATTATCGG
>Ga0316204_10001449_pt1 | contig 63724 bp, 52 predicted proteins | sample 6monrhotite_MG_2_FD_205661 | JGI IMG/M metagenome (GOLD analysis project Ga0316204, IMG submission 205661) | Microbial mat bacterial communities from mineral coupon in-situ incubated in ocean water Damariscotta River, Maine, United States -... | ecosystem: Environmental > Aquatic > Marine >... | reverse complement strand
TAGCAGCTTTTCGACTTCTGGATTTCTGGTGTTCATGCTTGCTCCTCTCGGGAGCCCATCTTCAGCCCGCCGGCCTCATACACAAAACTTCAGACAGTCCCTGAAAACCTACCGCCTCGTTTTGAGACGCTTTGAGCCGCCCAGCCGGATCTGCCCGCCCCACCTCCTGCTCACTCTTCATCACCGCGAACGCATCCTGAAAGTGCTGCGCGCTCGTCTGCAGACTCTCCCGCGCCTCCGCCTCCGAGTGCGCCCGCCGATGCACCTCCACCACCCGCGCGTCCAGCCGTAGCCGCTCCACCGCCTCGGGCAACCGGTTGTCGTGCGTGAACACCACCACCTGCCGCGTCTGCGCGACCGAGGCCAGCACCCGCGCCAGGCCGTCCACCTTGTCCAGGTCCATCGCCTGCACCGGGTCGTCCACCATCACAAACCGAAACGGCGAGCCGGGCTGCTCCATCCGCGGCAGGAACAAGCTCAGCGCCAGCGCACCCCGCTCGCCTTGCGACATCACCGACAGCGCCACGCTCTTGCGATCGTCCACGCTCACCTCCAGCTCCACCCGCCGCCGCGTCGCCGACCCCGCCAGCTCCAGCGTGTCCAGCGACACGCTGCTGCTCTGCCGCAACATCTCCCACAGCTCCCGCGCCCGCGTCTGAATCGGCGCAAACCGCTGGGCCCGAAGCGACTCCTCCACCGCCTTCATCCACCCCTCCGCCTTCTTCAGCTGCGCAACCCGTGCCCGCTTGGGCGCCACCTCCCGCGCCCGCACCAACCACGCCGCCAGCCCCTCCGCCATCGGACCCCACGTGTCCACCAACGCGTCCCGCCGAGCCGACGCCTGCGTGCGAACCAGCGCCGCCGCATCCGCCAGCTCCAGCACGTGCTGCTCCGCATGATCCGCCAACGCCCCCGGATCCTTCGGCGCCTCCGCCCAGCTCGCCCACCGCGTGCGCAGCGACTCCACGTCCACCTCCGGCACCGACCCCAAAAGCTCCACCGGCGCCGCCCGAACCAACCCCCGCAGCCCCGCCACCGCCTCCGTCAATCCACGCTCCGCCTCCGCAAGCGCCTGCGCCAACGCGCGAGCCTCCGACAGTCGCCGCTGCGCATCCTCGCGCCACCCCTGCGGCAGCGCCGACAAACACACCGGACACGCCGAGCTCGGCTGCAACCCCAGCGCCTTGTCGATCACCCCCGCCAGCGCCGACGCATGCTCCGCCTGCTCCGTCTTCGCCGCCGTCCGCTCACCCAACGCCCTGCGAACCGCGTCCGCCTTCGCCCCCACCGCCTCCACCTCCGGACCCCGCAGCTGCGCCAGCCCCTGCAGCCTCCGCATCACCTCCGCCCCCGCACCCTGCGACCCGCCCGTCAGCAGCCGCCCCAGCGCGTCCAGGTCCGGCGTCTTCGCCTCCAGCACCGCCGAGCACTCCCCCGCCCGCGGATCCTCGCTGCCGCCCAGCTGCGCTACCAGCTCCTTGCGGTCCGCGTCGCACTGCTTCACCTCCCACGCGAACGCCTTCTTCCGATCCCCCAGCCGCTTGCGCGCCGAGGCCACCGCCTCCAGCCCCAGGATCCCTTCCAGCTGGTCGTACAGCCCCGACGGCTTCTCCACCAGCGCCCCAAGCTCCGCGTAGCTCAGAAACGGCCGATGCGTCTTCAGCGGCGTCTCCCACCCCAGCGCGCTCCACTCGATCCCCTCGCTCCCACCGCCTGGGCGCTCCACCGTGCGAGCCCCCGCATCCAGCTCCGCCCCGTCCTCCCACCGCACCACAACCGTCGTCTCCCCCGCGCCCTCCACCGCCAACCCGCACCGGATCATCGGCGCATGCTTGGCATGCAGGTTCCGCCACCCCTTCTGCCAATCCGCACTCTTCCCCAACCACCGCGAACACGCCGACGTCAACGCAAACTCCGCCGCCTCCGCAAAGCTGCTCTTCCCCGAACCGTTGCGCCCCACCACCAACGTCAGCCCCGGCCCCGGGTCGAGCGCAAGCTTGCTGCTCTGTGCGATCCCCCGAAACCCCCGCACCTCGATCGAAGACAAGAACACCGCCGCCGGCGTCGGTCGCTTCTGCCGCAACGGCTTCGCGCTCGCCCGGGCCCCATCCCCCAGCGCCTCGTCGATCGCCGCGTCCCCGCTCCAGCACGCCTCCACCAGCGCGACCGCCTCGTCGCAGAGCTCCGAGTCCCCGAGCCGCTCGATCAGATCATTGTGCAGTTCTGCGTCCATCGGCCGTCCTGGCTGAGCTCGGGGCTACCACGCGCGCTCGACAATCGTCTCGCCTCGTTTTGAGACGCTACAAGGCCTGCTGGCCGGGTCTCCACGGTGCTCCGCCATCCCGGGCAGCCCCTGTCCCTGGAGCCGGGCTGCGCTTGCCGACCGTTCCCCCCTCCCCCCATCATCACGCTGCCGTGGCCGACATCCGGGTTCACATCGACACGCTCGACTACACCCGCGAGGGGCTCAAGTCTCGCGACCCGATCCCCCTCCAGGTCGGCCAGCACAACCGCGTCCAGCTCATCCGGCCGGAGCGCGCACGGCCCATCGGCGATGGACGTGGCGGCTTCCCCCACGACTCAAGCTTCCCCCTCCCAGCCACCCTCTCCGTCCTGTGGCACCTCCGCACCCCCCACTCCGTCTTCCGCCACCTGTCGCACGGCCGAACCGTCTCGGCGACCGACCGGGTCTTCCAGCTCTACGCGCACGCGACCGCCTCTGGAGACGACGACTACTACAAGGGCCTCACCGACCGACGCGCCGCGGTCGCGCTCAGCCTTCTCCGCGCGGACGTCGACGCCTTCCGGGCCGAGCTCGCCGCCTCCGGGTACGAACCGCTCGGGTACCAGCAGGCCATGCTCCGCGTCCTTGGGTGCGACCCCGGTCCGATCGACGGGGAACCTGGAGACCTCACCGAGCAAGCCACCTCGCTCTTCCAGCGCCGCTACGAAGTCGGCGACTTCCACCGCCACACCCCGGCCGAGCCCCAACACACCGACCCCTTCCCCGAGCCCGGGGCTCTCGGCGACGCAACGTCTGCCGCCCTCGTCGAGGCGTTTGTCGTCGCGAACGGTGGGCACGTCTCCGAAGCCGCCATGCATCCGACGCATCACGGAAGGCATTCAGGCAGGGCGACCGAGACTACGGCACAGCCACGTACGTCGCAGCGGGTCTCGAGTTCACCGCGGCGGCAGCCACGTTCTACACGGCCGCGCCAACCGGTTCGACCCTCGGACCGTGGGTCGGCGTCATCGTAGGCCTACTCGCCGCGGGAGGCTACATCGTCGCCGGTCTGCTCAAGGATGATGAACTTGAGGAGTTCGTGAAGCAATGCGAATGGGGAGAATCTCCGTACATCGGATTCGACAAGAACCCGAAGTGGTGCACCACGAGCCCGGGCGTCTGGGAAGACGACTACGTCCTTCAGCAGCAGCTTCTCCTGAGGATCCTGGCGCAGATCTCGATCGGCTGGGCTTCCCATGCGAACGAGACGCTGGGAGTCTCGCTTCAGACCCAAATGCTCTGCCCTCAGTCGACAATTTCGGTCGAACTCGTCGGCACGCTTGGAACCGGAGAACAGATCGTAGATCGCTTCGACTTTGCCGGCACCAGCCTTCCGAGCAAGGTGCCGGCATCCACGACCATTCGGCCCTCCCGCACGGTCAACGACTGGACTCACCCGAAGGACCTGAGAGCCATCGTCCGGTTTCAGCTCACGCCCGACTCAAAGACAGAGATTCTAGATTTCCCTCTCGTTCTGGACGGAGTGGACCAGCCCGACGAGCGCCTGAGCAATGTCTGAAGAAAACCATCACAACTTGGATGAGTCACGACGCGCTCTAGAGCGAGAAGTTGCGGACGACGCTGTCGAGTCAAAGCACACTGAGGACATCCGACTCCTCGTGGACGTTTCGTCGCTTCGACTCCTACTCATTGCGACCCCGCTCGGGTCCGCGTTTCTGTACTTCGCCAGTCAGGCAGACAGCTCAGAGTCCACCGTCTTCCACATCATGGGCGCCGCGATCTTCGCCGTTCCGTTCTCCATCTTCATGTTGGTCCGCATTTTCAAGGCGGGTTACCTCGTCCTCGACCCCAAGCGCGGGCAGTTGATCTACTCCGGCCGAACGACCAGCTTCTCGCAGCTCTCCGATCCCCAGCTCGGGTCGAGTGAAGTCGAGTTCATGAGCACGCAGTGGCAGCCGATGCGCGGTAAGGGCGAGGGTCTTCAGATTGCCCCGGGCAAGATCATTCTCTTCAACACGGGCCACTCCCGGCGCAAACTCCAGCAGATCGCGGACCTCTTGGCCGAGATGCTCGAGGAGTACAACGCGAAGCACAAGGTTGGCCCGAGGCCATTTCCGTAGCGACGGCGCACGCTGAGCCTCCTCGACCCGCTGCCCACCTGGCCCGGCTCGATCCGCCGCGCCTTCGAAGGCCGCCGTGATCTGGTGAACGTGGGGTGGACCCGCAAAGCCCGTCGGCCACGATGCGGGAACGCTACGGGACTCTGGCGCCCGATGCCTGCCGCCACCCCCGCCCCTGTCCCTTCGACCAGAAGATTCGGGAATGCCGCGGACGAACGTGCCAGGTTCCAAAGCGAGGCGCTGCCCAGGCAACGCATGTCGCACGCTACGCGTTGGAGCTGATTGGCCCTTGCACGACAACCGGAGATTGACCACGCTATCGGTAGAGGCCGAACGATGGACCGTACCGACCCAAAGCCGCTCGAGCGACTTCAGCCAGGGCCCAGTCCCTGCGCGGATGCGGCGCGCTCGCGACTGGAGCGAGCGGACGCGCATCTCACTGATGCGGAGCGACGGGCCGAGTTTGACGTGTTCAACGCGCGTCTCCGGCAGCTCGTGGCGGACGGCCGGCTTCGCTAGTCGGAGGTTCACGTGAACCCCGACGAGCTCCTAGAGTTCGCACAGGAGGTGGCACACTTTGTCCGTGCGCGCGGCGTACGGTCGGTCATCGTCGGCGGGATCGCGCTTGCCGCCCACAACGTGTTCCGAGCGACGAAGGACCTCGACCTGGGGGTCTCGACACCTCCAGCGAACCTCGCTCTGATCGCCCAGGACCTTCGGGAAGGGGGGTTCGACGTCGAGCTACGAGAGCCGGATGGAGACGACCGACTTGGCGGGCTCATCGAAGTTCGTCGGGAACCGCTGACAGTCGAGGTCGTGAACTTCGACAACAGCCCCGCACATGGCTTCCCCCAAGCGATCGAAGACGGGTTGGCCGCCCTGCCCGATGATGGCCTCAGAGCGATCCCGCTGACGCAGCTCGTCGCGCTCAAGATCTACGCGAGCTCGCTCGATGCCGGCGGTCACCGCTCGCGACGCGATGTGTGGATGCTGCTCCAGAACAACCCTCATGCGGACCACGCCGAGATCTGGGACACGTGCCGCAAGTACCGTCTTCCGGTCGACCGGTTCCGCGACCTCATGGAGGCAGAGGCTCTCCCGTAAGGCGAGCGACTCCGACGACCGATGCGCCACCCGTGAGGACCGGACCTGTCCCCTCCCCGATCGCACCCTCAACGTACCCACGCCTGGTCGCTACACAACGACGGCCGGCTGTCCCTCGCCCTCCTGCACGCCGTCCCCGATCCCTCGCGGACCGCCGCCCTGGGCACCTGGAGTTCGAGCTAGGCCCGGACACCGTGTTTGTCTCCCTCGAGGTCGACCAGCAAGAGGTCGAGCTCGATGTCGCCGGCCTGCAGCCGCTCGACACCCTCCACGGCGTCACCGCACGACTCGAGAATCTCGGCTACGAGCCGGGCGCGCTCGGACCTGACGAAAAGCCAGAGGACACCTACGCGTTCAGGATGGCCGTCGAGGACTTCCAGTGTGACCACGGCCTGCTCGTCGATGGCGTCGTCGGCATCAAGACGCTCGCCATGCTCGCCGGGGTTCACGGTGCGTAGGCGACTTGTCTGCCTCGCGGCTGTGGCGGGTTGCCCAAGCGCGGCCGTCGAGCCCTCGGGCGAACGCAACACCGAGCCATCATACTTCCAGCGAGTCCTCCAGAATGCATTTCTGGACACGCTCGATGCGTCTCTACGAGCGGAGAAGGTTCAGATCCAGGAGCGGACGGAGCAGGTTAGACGGGAGGGATGCCCACCGCTGCGCGTCACGATTGATGGGGAGGCAGTCGACTTCCCCCACGCCTACGCCTCGATCGATGAAGAAACCCGGGACCTCGAACTCTCGGTCCTCAGCGGGGACATCACTTCGTGTAACGGCATTCGCCTCCCGACGACGGGTCGAAACAGCGGACTGATCTCGTTCCTCGAAGCGCACTCGACCGACCGCAGCTGGACGCGGCCAAAGTCCGTCATGGTGGAGGAAGTCCGACTCAACTACCTCCTCCGCGCGCAGCGCTTCAGCTCGGTCGGATGGCGCGGAAGCACGCAGCTCTACCAGTCCGGGACTTCAGACCCAGCGCCCGTCTTGCTCTCGGAGTCCGTCAACGAAGATGTGCTCGAGGTCTGTATTCCGCCGCTGAAGCTGGAGAACACCGCTTGGAAGGGCCGCAGCAGAGAACGGAAGCTCCGTCGACGTCGACGTCTTCGTGGACCCGGATCAGAAGTACGGTGTCGTTGGATTCCTGCGTTCGGACGGGATCACCTGCGAATCGCTGCAGAAAGCCCCACCGCCTCTCTTCGCGGCCTGGGTCTCGTTTGATTGGACGGACACCCCAACAGTCGGCGTCGCCGAAACAACCACAACCGACGGAGGCTCGAAGGTTTCAAACAGCTTCTTCGGCAACTCCATCTCGCCGCTCGGCCCCCGTCAGGAGGACAAGATCTGTCTTCACCGCCCACTGTACTGGTACCGGGAGGGACGAGTCGGCTTCGTACGCGGCACCCTGACTCCAAAGCAGTGCCCGCCTCCTGACCCGAGTTAGTCTCCGAAGACCTCGCGAAACTGCTTCACGGGCAGGATCACTTCGCGCCGCTTGAGCGGTTCTTCTTCGAAGACCGTTTCCTCGACCGGATCGAAGACCTCGACTCCCTTCCACTCTCCGCCAATCTCCAACTGGACCGGACCAAGCGTCCCCTCCAAAGTCCACAATTCGCTCATCAGGGATGCAGATGCTCACTCTCCTGCCGAATCCCCGACAGGAGACGGCAAAGCACACTCGGCCCATGCAGGACCGCTATGCCGGCGACGTCGGAGACTTCGGAAAGCTCGGCCTCCTCCGTCACCTCACCGCCGGTACGCCGCCGCTGCGCCTCGGCGTCCTTTGGTACCGGGTCTACGACGAGTCCCACAACAACGATGGTCGCCACACCAGCTACCTGACCTCCGACGCGAAGCAGCACGCAGACCTCCGTGCGTGCGATCCTGCGCTCGCCACCGCGCGGGCAAGCCTCGTCGCCTCCGGGCAGCGGCCGATCTCCGACCTCGAACGCGCCGCGAACCTCCCGCCCAGCACCCGCTTCCACTCCACGCCGCTCGATCTCGCCGGTACCGCGGTCGCCGATCGCCCCTCGACCCGCGAAGCCTGGTTCACCACTGCGCTGACCGCCATGCAGGACACGGACATCGTGTTCCTCGACCCGGACAACGGCCTCGAGACGAGGAGCGCGACGTTGGGGGCTCGCAAATCAAGGTTCCTAGCTCACGCGAGAGGCTCAAAGGACTCATCATGGCCAACTCAAGCATCAAGATAGGCACGTTCGTACGGACCTTGCTGGCTTCACTTTGCGTCACCTCTGCATGTAGCCGCGGCCAACGCAGTGAGCACGGGGAGCCAACCGCGGAGAAAGAGCCACCGCGGAGGGCGAACTCGGGCAGTACGGCAAGGACTGGCGGTGTACCCGACCTGGAGAACCCGCTTCGTGTGGTTCCACTCCCCGCCAAGCCCGGCGAGCCCATCGCTCTTATCGGCGGCAAGGACATCCTCTGCGCAAAGCGTCACGAGGCGCCGTACGCGTGCCTCGGCCGGCTCACCTTGCGTCTTCATCGTCCGAAGCAGGACGACTGGCCCCTGTATCCGGACGGAGAAAAGGCGAAGGTGCCGATAGGCCTTGTCGGCCGCGACCTTAGTCGATTGGATGCGCACAGCCTGTCTCGCTGCATCATCGAGGAGGGCTCAGCCTACTGCTGGCGTGGACTGTCCCACAGCCGAGACATTGTGAAGCTTCCGCTGGGCGTAGAAGACGCAGTCGAAGTTCGGACTCTGGGCCGAGGGCAGCAAGCGGTCCGAACCAAGAATGGTGACTACGTCCAGCTCCAAGCTCAGCCGTGCAAAGATCGGCCGGCCTACGGAGGCGGACCTCGAACCCCCGCAGGACTCGGCAAAGTCCGGAAGATCCTGGGCGGAGACGACTTCGAATGCGTAGTCACCGTCGAAAACACCGTGTCCTGCTGGGGCCAAGTCGGCGGCCCAGGGAAGTGCAGCGAAGAAGCCGTGACGATGGAAGGCCTCACGAACATCGTCGATGGCGCCACGGGGCTCTACTCCGCCTGCCTCATCCGCGCTGACAACCGCGTCCTGTGCATTGGTGAGAACCGAGCCTACGGCCTGGGTGTACCGCCCGACGAAGTGCCAAGTTCTTACACCCCCGTGGAAGTTGCTGGGGTCCACCCGGCGGTCAAAATCGATGGGATCGACGGGGACTACGTCGCGCTCGGTGCGGACGGCGAAGTCTGGGCCTGGGGAGGCGGCCACCTCGACCAGGAAAAGGGCGGCCACGCCAAGCGATTCGACATGCCGCGACCCGCGATCGATGTCGCCGTCCTCGACGGGATGTTCTGCGCGCTCCTGGACGACCACTCCCTGCACTGCGAGGGCGATACTGTCCGCAGGGGGCTCGCAGCAGGCACTGGACGCCCGGCATTCGAGTCCAAGGAACTCTGGGTCAACGCAGTCACCCATAGGATCGTCGAGCTCATCGACGACGACTTCGGTGGACCCGAGCGCTTCGAAGCGCAACAGAAGTGAGCAAGGCCCTCCGCCTTCCGCCTGAGAATGCCTCGGCCCCCAACACATCGACTCGTTGCGCGGCACGGGCGTGGGTCTGCAGAGCGCCCCGGGAAGGAGCGTCGATCGACGACGAAGAAGCCGGGACCTTGGAAGTCTCAGCGCTCAAGGGAGACAACGCCTCGTGCAACGGCATTCGGCTCCCGACGAAGCGCGGACAACTCGATGTGTGGGTGCCGGGTCGCGCGGTGGTCGATCACAAAACGCTGCTTGGAGCGGCCGATCGGCAGGTGCTCGCCGCGCGCGGGTACGCCGGGCAGCTGCAGGCGTATGCGGGGATGGTGCATTCGGCGCAGGGCGTCGAGGTGGAGCGATGGATTCACCTTCCGCTCGCGGGGCTGATGATCCGCTTCGGCGCGCCGGTGATGCCGCCGCGATGAGCCACCCACATGCTAGGCTGACTCGGTGACCTCCGCGCGCCAGGTGCACTACACCTACGCCGAATACCTCGCAGCGCTCGAGGTGAGCGAGCTCCGACTGGAGTACCTCGACGGAGAAATCTTCGCGATGGCCGGCGGTACACCGGAGCACGGCATGGTCGCGGCACGGATGATCCAACAGCTGGGCGCGATCCTCCCGGGGAGCTGCAGGGTCATGACCTCGGACGTACGGATTCGCATCCTTGCGAGCGGCCTGTCGACGTTCCCGGACGTCAGCGTCGTGTGCGGCGACCTCGAGCGGGCACCCGGCGACGCCCAGGCGGTGGTCAACCCTGTCGTCGTGGTCGAGGTCCTCAGTCCCTCCACGCGCGACTACGATGCGGGGGACAAGCTCCGGCACTACCAGCAGCTCGCCTCCGTTCGCTTCGTCCTACTCGTCGAACCCGACATGCCGAAGGTCACTGCCGTGAAGCGCACCCCCGACGGCTGGAAAACCACCGAGCACACCGGTGAGGTTGGACTCGCCGAACTTGGCACCCTCTGCGTGGCCGCGCTGTACGACTGAAGCGCGAGCGCCCTACAGCGCCCCAGGACCGAAGCCACATGCCCCTGCGTCGCGAGGAACACCCGACCGTCCGCGGCCGAGGGTAGAGCCACCGCCCACGGCTCGGAGGGGAGGACGAGAGAAACCACGCAACACGCCTCGCTCGTGGTCGACCGGAAGTCTGAGATGACTCCCGCAACAAACCCCTCCCCGCCGCCCAACTCGCCACCGCGCCCCATCCGCTGGGTCGGCGGCGTCATCCGCCCCCGCGGTTTCCGGCACAACGGCAAGCCCATGCACCTCGCCGTATGGATCACTCGCGGCGGCATGCTCCTCGATGTCGCGGTCGTCTCATCCCAGGGTCCGGCACTGCTCCGTCGCATGCTCGACGAGCAACTCCAGCGGCGCGACACCAACGAGCGACCCACAAACATCACGGTGTGGCCCAGCGTGAAGGCGGCGTTCCGAGACATGTCGTTCCCGGTCGTCGAGACGCGCAAGGACGAGTTCCTCAGAGTCGTGGTGGAGGACCAGTGCGACTGCGGACATCTCCCCTCCGCTGCACCCGTCCGGGCAGGCTGACGCCGTCCAAAAAGCCGATCATTCAGTCGAGCCCCGACGCGTCCGCGCCGCAACAAGCCCAACAACCCCGAGCAACATGCCAACAGCCCGCCACGGGCCGCCGCGCCGATCGGCCGAGCAGGCACAGCCGTCGTCCACCGGATCGCACAGTTCGGGGAAGCGCTCGCACAGGTCGCAGGCATCCAAGACGGTTTCTCGCACACCCGAAGCATCGGTCACCGACACCCGCACGCAGAGCTCCGCAACCTCCGGCCCCTGCACAAAGCTCGTGATGGTAGCTGTCCGCTCCGCGCTCGACACCGACGTAGCGACGGTCTCCCCCGGTTCGTCCTGCAGATAGACAACCAGCTCGACGAACCGAGAGCGCTCGCCCTGGTGGGACGCGACGACTTCATCCGTCGGCGCGGCCTCGAGCCGGTAGAGGTTCTCAACGCCGCAGCTCTCGCTCGGTTGGGGCTGAAACTCCATCGAAAGCGAAACCTCCTCCCACCGCTGAAGCAACTCGGAGTTGTCAGCACTGCCAACCGTGTAGGCGACGTCCAAGGACCCATTCGAAGCGCGGGGCACGGACACCGACAGCTCGATGGTGGCCCCCTGTACGAGCAGGCCATCGACGAAGTCGACCCGAACCAGTGAACTTGTCCCCCACCACGACGATCCGTCCAAGATGGTCGTTGTTTCCACGGCCACGGGCTCGCCATCGACCGTAGCGTCCAAGAGGAGCTCCGAGGCTTCGGCGAGCTGAAGCGGCAGGACGATACTGTCGTTGGCCGCCAAGACCGAGCCCGACGGGTACGCCCAGGGCACGCCGACGACGAGCTCGCACGCCTCGGCCCGACCGCTCGCCAAGCCCACGACGAGGATTGCCGCGACAGACAGAAGATGGCGAATGCAGCACATGCCGTCGAGCACTGCATGTTGCATGCCGGTCCGTCCACGAGCGACGAAGGCCCTCCTCACCGTCTTCGAGCCGGCCGCGTCTTCTGCCGAAACTTCCGAAACCGGCCCCCCGATCCACGGTGCAGGCGTGCCGCCTCCCGTTCCCGCTCCCTGATGTGTTCGGGCGAGGAGTACGTCCCATCTGCCAAGTACCAGCCCCCGTCTTCCCAGACCTCCAGCAACCGCTGGGACCACAGCGGCCACTCTTCGTGCAGGGCGGCATGCTCGGAAGGCCCAATGACGCCTTGCTCGCCGAGGTACGCGGCAAACGATCCGATGAGCCGAAGAAACTCGGCAGGTTCGCCCGGCCCGCAGGAGCCCCCATGCACGACATGGCAAAAGAGAATCTCGTAGGCATCGATCTCATCCCACAGGTAGGGCTCGCGGTCGGGCTCGCCAGGCGCCCTCCCCTCGGCCCGCGCCTCTGGGATCCGCAGCAAGCTGTGCGTGGCGGACCGCCGGGCGTCGGACCCAAACGAGACGGCGGGTGCACCCTGCTGCTCCAGCCAGCCCTCGACATGGTCCTGATGCTCTTCCATCCAACGGGCGCTGCGGGAGAACCAGTCCTCGGTGGTATCTGCGACTTTCACACAGCACCCGTCGGCCGCAGGCCGCTGCCGTTGCAAGATTATTCAGCCTGCCCCTGCCCCTGTCCGGTGGGCGCGACGTTCACCAAGTCGAATGAACCGGCTATCAGGCACGGTGTCGAGGACAACAGGATGCACACTTCGACCTGCCTAGGCGACGATCAGAAATCCACCGTCGACACGTGCGGCTCGGCGAGACACCGGCCGAACACGTAGGCAACCCCGATGGCACGGAGAACCCAAAGTTCCGGCGCGTCCTCATTGGCCTCGACTGTTGTGCAAGCGTTTTTCTACTTCCGCTCGCCTGTACGGCCCTCAGGTGGCACACCGAGTAAACTACGCGTTCGAACTCCCTGGAACGTATCGAGTCCTCGATTCGCGTACCGGACACAGCACCCCGTCCCTGCTCAGTCAAAACCGATCACCTGTCCCTAGCGCCACGTCCCGCTGTGCTGACGTCTCACCCCGTGATAGCTGGGCGAACATGGACCTGGCGCTTCGTTCGCTCGTATTGGCAAGCCTCGCTGCACTCTGTGGATGCTCCGACACGGACGCCAAGCAGGACACCTCCGCGGACAGCACCGGCTCCGGCGACGCAGACCCGCAGATGACGACCGAGCCCGGCTCCGCGGCGGACGCCACGGAGTCGCACGGCGGCGCTGAGGACTCCGGAACGACCGGGCACCACGACACCACCGCAAACCCGGGAACAGCGACGACCCAGACAACAAGCCCGACCACCGACGGCTCGGGCTCCGACTCCAGCACGGACTCCGACTCCGGCTCCAGCACGGACACCGGCGACGACACCTCCGTCCCAGACCTGCAATGCGAAGCCGGCCTCGAGCAATGCTACCCGGGCGCCGTCGACATTCCCGGAGCGCAAGCCCACCAGATTCTGCTGACCGACCTCAATGCTGACACCCATCTCGATGCGGTGTTCACCTACGACACCGGGGTCTCGTTCTTTCTGGGAGACGGCACCGGCTCTTTGGTGCAGTCCGACGTCATTCCAACGGGACCCACGCAAAGTCCGCTCTACATCGCCGCCGGTGACCTCGACGCGGACGGCACGATGGATGTCGCGTTCTCGGTGGGCTCCACCAACACGCCGCACGTCGTGATCGCGTTCGGGGCGGGGGACGGGACCGTGGCGTCGCAGGTCGAATATGGCCTCATCGGTTCGGCGTCGGGCATCGTGCTGGCCGATTTCGACGACGACGGAGACCTCGACATCGCCGCCGGAGATCGCGAGTTCGGTACGATTGGGGTCCGGCTCAACGACGGCGCAGGAAGCATGGGGGCACAGACTTCGTATCCGCTTGCGGGGCTGATGGTCGTCGTCAAGCTCGGCGCGGCGGATGTCGATGCCAACGGAACCCTCGATGTCTACGCTGGAGCGACTTCGGCGGGCGTGGTGGTCTTGCCGGGCCTCGGTGATGGCACCTTCGACGCGGCAGCGGTCCACACACTCGACATGGGGGGTACGATCAACGCTCCGGTGTTTGTCGACATCGAAGGCGACGGCGACCTCGACCTGATCGCGGGGCGACGAGTCTCCGATAGCCAGCTCGTGATTCGCCGTGGCGATGCAGGCGGCGTATTGGGAGAGACGCAGTTTCCATTTTCAACCGGCGGTGGCGACCCGGAGTGGCCGCACGTGGCCGACTTCGACAAAGACGGCGCTCTGGATGTCGCCGTCCTCAACTTGCTCAACCCCCGAAACCTTGCCGTGTTGCGAGGGGACGGGCTCGGAGCGCTCCACGACCCGGTGATCCTTCAAACGTATCCACAGGGGATCCCGCAGCATGTCGTAGCGGGCGATCTCAACGAAGACGGAGTTCCCGACCTCGTCGTTGGCGTCATCGGAACAGGCGTCCCCAACTCGGTCCAGGTGCACCTCTCCAATCCATGACCGTGCGAATGCTGCGGGGTTCTGCGGCAAGAACACAGGCGCATCCGCATCAGGGGAGCGCCTCACGCTCGCTCACCGAGCACGCCGACCCCGGTCCGCATCGACAATCGCGTGCATCGAGGGCATCGACGTCGGCCTCGGCAGCTGTGGCGACGTTCGTGGTTCGTCTTTCTAGGCACCGCGTGATGATTCAGCCTCGAGGTCCACCGACGTGAATACCGAGCCCACAGGGACGCCCTCGACATGCCCGGTGGGTACGAACGAGATCGTCTCGATGGACACCCGATCCCCTCGGGCGATCTCGATGGCGGTCCCAACATATGCCTTGGCCAGCGTCGCCCACCAGGGCGCGAGGTCGAGGGGAATCCCGGCGAGCTCCCCCGAAACGTGCTGGTCGTCGTAATCCGCCGCGTTCGTGGTGACGAAATCGAAATACTGCGCCGCGACGAGCGGCACCCGTTTTGCGATGGTCTTTGTCGAAACCAATCGAAGCAGCGTCCGATGCATGGTCCCGATATCCTCTCGCGCTTGGATGCACGCCCGGCGGTAGACGAAGTCGAGGAAGGGCTCGCCGATGACCTGCGCGCAGGCGATGCCCGCGACCGCCAAGGGGTAGGTGTCGTACCAACGCGAGGCAAGGAATCGCTGCTCGAGGAAGTCGGCCCACACCGGGCCGAGCCTTGGGTGTAGCGTCTGGAGAGCCTCTCGTCTCGCGGCTCGACCTCCTTGGAGCTGGGTGTCGACGAACTCTTGGTGTCCGCGGTACGCGTTTCCCTTGACCCGAAACGGGGCCGAGCCCGGTGCGAAGGAAGGATGGATTGAGCAAGGCCGCCACGCCCCCGTCCGGGGGCGGTACGTATGGCTTCGCCGACTGAGTCACGCCGATACCTACTGTACGGCGCCGACGAGGCGTGCCAAGAGGTTCGGGGGTTCCATCGCCGGACGAGTTCGATGACGACCGGCGGAACGCGGGCCACGTCAGGACGACTACACATGCACGAGATACGACGTACTCTGCACGAAGCGCCGGACACTGGGACATCAGCCGATGACGAAGAGTGATAGCTGGAGCGAACGCCACCGAACCTCGGAGGACGGAGACCCGGAGCGCGAGCGAACGAAGCGCCAAGTCGCGGCGGACTTGTTTGGGCACGCGTTCGAACCGGTGCACATGGGCAGATTCGCGCTACTGCGCGTCGTTGGAGAAGGCGCCATGGGGCAGGTGCACGCCGCCTATGACGAGCGTCTCGATCGCCGAGTCGCACTCAAGATCATCCGCAAAGACCGAGCATTCTCACCGACCGCACGCAAAAGGCTACTGCGAGAAGCACGCGCGATGGCGCGACTCTCTCACCCCAACGTCGTCGCGCTCTACGAAGGCGACGAGCACGAACAACAGGCATTCCTGGTGCTCGAGTTCGTCGACGGGCCGACGCTCGAGGCATGGATCGAGGAGGAGCGCCCGGCCGCCGAAGTCCTCGAGGCGTTCATCGCGATCGGCCGAGGACTTGCGGCCGCGCATGCCGCTGGTGTCGTCCACCGGGACTTCAAACCAGCCAACGTGCTCTTCACGGCCGAGGGTATCCCCAAAGTGGCGGACTTCGGGCTCGCCGCGCTCGGACAACATGCGAACACCGAGTCTGACATTGAGCGCAGTGCTGAACCCGTCGACGAACGCCTGACGGCGACAGGACAGTTCGCGGGCACGCCCCTGTTCATGGCACCGGAGCAGTGGGAAGGCGGCGAAGCGGACGCGCGCTCCGATCAGTTCAGTTACTGCCTCACGCTCTACCGAACACTCTACGGAGTCGACCCCTTTGGTGGAGAGTCGATGCATGCGCGGCGCTCCGCGGTGGTGGACGGAACACCAACACCTCCGGCACTGACGGGGTCAACGCCACGTTGGTTGTGGGCACCGCTTCGCAAGGGGCTGTCGCGAGACCCCTCCGAGCGGTTCAGCTCCATGGATGAGTTGCTTCGTGCCCTGACGAACGACCCTCGAACCCGGCGTCGGCGCATGGCAATGCTCGGCGGTGCGGCACTCGTCGCGGCGGGCGGAGTCGCGTACGGCCCCGTGCAGGCCAGTCTGCAAACGCAGCGATGCGAGGTCGCGTCCAAGAAGATCCGTGCTCGCTGGGGCCAAGACGAGCGAGCCTCGGCCGAGAAAGCCCTGACCCACAGTGGTCTTCCCTACGCCGCAGACGCCTGGAAACTCGTGAGCGTGGAGATCGACGCGTTCTCGTCCGCGTGGGAAGCCAATCGGCTGGAAGGCTGTCTCGCGACCACGCTCGAGGGCACGCTGGCCCCGCCACTGTCGCGACGTTCTGAAGAGTGTTTCGACGAGCTTCGCGAACGCTTCGAGGGCAATCTCGACGCACTCGCGAAGAGCGACTCCGCGATCGTGGACCAAGCGACCGCGCTCTTCTCTCGTCTCCCCGACCCGGCCACCTGCATCGACACCACACACCTCGCACAACGTGCAGACCTCCCCGACGAAGCCGAGGTCCGACAACGAATCCGTGCGCTCCGCGCAGAGCTTCGAGCGGTTGGGCGACTGAGTTGGGCAGGCAAGGGCGAGCAGGCCATCACACGTGGGGAGGCCGTCATCGAGGCCTCGGAAGCCATCGGTTGGGCGTCCCTCATCGCCAACGCGCACAGCGTGCTCGGAGACGCCTACCTCTTCGCACAAGAGCCCGATCAGGCGCTCGCGTCCTTCCGGCGAACGTATGACATCGCGGTTGCGTCGGGAGATGACCTCATGGCCCTGCAAGGCATCTCCGGTCTCATGTTCACGTTGACCTGGGGTCTCAACGAGCCTCAGCACGCGCTGTGGTGGCACGACATCGCTCAACCCACCATCGATCGCATTCAACTCGACAGCCATCCTGACGTCGCGCTCGTCTGGCGCTACTCGGCGATGGCTCACCAAGAACTCGGGAACCTCGAACAGGCCCGGGATGGCTACCGAGCCGCATACGCACTCATGGTCGAAAGCTACGGCGAGGGAAGCTCGGCGAGCGCCGCCCTACTCGGAGACCTCGGCGACATTGCACTCGCCATGGAGGACCCCAAGACCGCGGCCGAGTACTTTCGTCGACAACGAGACATCGTCATCGAAACCCGGGGGGAGCACCATCCCGAGCTCGCCACCCCGCTGACCAACCTTGGGGCCGCGGAAGCCGGACTCGGGCACATGGACATCGCCTACGGGCACTATGTACAAGCGCTCGGTCTTCTCGAAACGACGTACGGCGCCGAAGACCCCCGCAGCGCACCGCTGCACAACAACATCGGCGACATTCTCGCCCAGCGCGGTGAACTGAAGGCCGCCCAAACAGCGATCAACCGTGGCCTGAGAATCCGGACCAAGGCCTTCGGCGAAGCGCACCCACAGACCGCGTCCAGCCAGCTCTACCTCGCGGGTGTCGAGGAGCAGCTCGGACACCTCGAGGTGGCACTTGATCTTTTCGCGCGCGCCCACGCGACATACGCGGACAACGATCCCACCGGAGACCGTGCCCTCGCAGCGCTGGAGGGTCGCGCCCGAACCCAACGAGCACAGGGAAACACTGCGGACGCCGACACGCTCGACGCCGAGCTGGCACAACTCCGCGAAGAGGAGACCGCGAACGCCACCAACCCGTGATTCGAGTCCGGTCCTACCCCGCGGCGGTACGTCCACGAGGTTCGGGCGCTGGCTGTCCACGAGGAGTTCGGGGCCGCGGCCGAGGCCCTCGAGCATCTGAACCTGCCGCCGGCGAGATCGTCGAGCGGCTCCTGGCCGACCCCGCCAACGTCGAAGCCCTTCGCGCGGGCATCGGTCGCCCTGAAGCTACGATGGACGAGCTCGCACAGTGGCTCGTCACCGGCCTTGCCTCGGGGGCACTCAACCTGCTCAAGACGCGCGTCACGCCCCCGGTTACGCCAAGAGTGTTGCGTGGACGACCCCGGGGGAGGGAGAATCAACCGAAGTCCACCTGACGTCACTGAGCGTCATCGACGAGTCGCCTTCGAACAATCCCGCTGCTGCCTCACCAACGAACTGAAAGATGTGCTGCGCGTAAGGACAGTGAAGTCGCATCAGGACCGCGACCCACCAACGTAGCGGCCACTGCCCGCCGACTCGCCGACCTCATCACGACTCATCCGGGTCCGTGACCGGCTCGGCGGCGACGACCTCCAACCGCCCGCCGCAGCGGCAGCGTTCCGCCCCCCTCGCTTTCGAACGCCTCCGCTCCACAGGGGCAGCGTCTACCAGCGACAGCTGTTTCCCCTCCCCTCGCCACCGGACGGACGACCCAGGCGCGAGGGCTCCGTGCAACGTCATCCGCGGGACCCCTTGCTCGCCGGTCATCGCACGCACGCGAGCCTCGAACGCTGGCTTGGGAAGCCGCACCACCGAAGCTCCGTCGTCCCCCGGGTCTCGCAACTTCAACTCCACAACGTCGTCCCCGACAGCGCTCACGGAGGCCGGGTGCAAGGGTGGCCGAAGGACGTAGGCGGTGAGGCTCTCGCTCGCCTTTCGGTCGTGCGCCTCGATGCGCTCCCCCACAAAGACCTCGGCACCACGGGCCTGGGTCACGGTCCCCCGTGGTTCACGCCCAGACGGCTCGCGAACGATACGAGCCCCGGATGCGGGATGAGGACCTGGGTCCGGGCTGGGCTCAACGCTGCGAGCCTCGCTGCGAACGACGCGGGCGAGTTCTCGGAGTTCTCGCGACTCGAACGGCCGCGTCAGAGGCACAAACGATGCGGGGCCATGCGCGGCGGGGACGAACACGCCGTCGGTGGCGATGACGTGGACATGGGCGCGCGGCCGAAGGTCGGATCCGACGGAGTGCAGTACCGCCATGGCGCCTGCCTTGCCGCGGGTATGCCCCAGCTCCCGAGATGCTCTGCGTTCGATCGCACTCACAACGCGCGCAGCGACGGCCCGCCGGAACGCCCGGGCGACACGAGGCTCGAGAGGTAAAGCTCGAGCCCACCGCGGCGGCGGCACCAAGACCCAATGACGTACGGCGACCGGGGGCAGTCGCCGGTGGGCTGCACTGACGCGCATCGTCCCCCAGGGACACTGCGCACACGGCCTCGCACAGGACACGGCCCGCGCCTGGACGTCCCCGCAAGCCCGGCACCGAAGCCACAGCCGCGCGGCACACGGTCCCGCTCTCGCGGCCGGGGGGAGCGCAAACAGTCCGAGCTGAAGCTTGTCGTCGACCGGCATCGCGGGTTTGGTCGGCCGCGAACGCAAACCGTTGCACACTGGCCCGAAACCGCCCGTCCGAAAAGCTCCCCGCCGGATGTAATCCGAGGCCCGCTCGGGCGACAGACCTTCGCCGATGGGGACTGCTGCTCGAACACAGAGACTACGCTCGCCGCGCTGGGAGCGTTTTCGGGCTGCCAAGGCGGCGGTTCGCCGGGCGCGGAGACGGACGGCGCGAGTGAAACCGGCGAGGGCGGCTCGGAGAGTTCGGGGGATTCGACGGGGGTCCCGGAGATGCCCGGTGCGGAGTGCGGGGACTCCCCAGGCCGGGTGGGACTTCACCGGCTCACTCGGGCGGAGTACAACCGCACGGTTCGAGACCTGTTCGCAGTGACGGGCCAGCCGGCGAACGTGCTCGCGCCGGACCCGACAACCGACGGCTTCGACAACACATCGCCGGGAACCTCTCGGTCTGCGGTATGTCTATCGTACCGTGTCCGACCGCACCTTCGCGCCTGTGCTGCTTGCCTGGCTGGCTTGTGCGGCCTGCTCCACGCCTGCTCCACCCCCTTCGGCGCTTCACGAGCCCGCCGCAGCACCGCCCCCCACCCGCGCCCCCGATTCCTCGCCCCACGGGGCGGACGAAGCACCTCCTACCCGGGAACTGATACAGCCCGGTGCAGACCTCTGTTCCGCAGACTCCGATGCCCTGGTCGACGCCAGGGCCCGCTACGACGCCCTCGATGGGTTGGCGCAACGACTCGACCCCGCGGCACCACCCACGGCGTTCGTGAGCCAAGCGAAGGCCCTGTACCAGCACGAGTGCTTGGCCGTCGCCCGCGGGGACCAACCGGGCCTCGACTTCGAGATTGCCACCGGAATCGAAGCCAAGACCTACTGGGAGGCAGGGCTCGACCTGTGGTTTCGGGCCTACCTGGACTTCTCGGACGGAGCGGACAACACGGTCTGGCTCCTTCCCAGCCAACCCTCAGTGGTCACGCCTTTGACGCGCCCCAGCGACCCGCTCGCGTCGTGGATGTGCTCGGCCGACCCCGAAGACCCCTGTGTGCAGCGCGTCGCGGCGTGGCGGTCCCGTGCGCAACGAACCTTTGAGTTGTTCAAGTACGGAGGCAGCCCCGACCTTGCCAACTGCGATCCGGCGGAGAACGAAGGGCCCGAAGAAGGAGCGTACGCACGGTGGCGAGCCTGCGAGAGCGAGGCGCTTCGGCGCCACGCGTCGTTGCCCGTGGGCGGCCTCGGTGCCATCGAAGATGGATGGGTCGTCGTGTACGGCCGGCGAGGGCACTATCAATACTGCGATGCGGTGGCCGCTTTGGATCTTTCCTCTGGCGCGCACTACAGGTTTGCAGACTGTGACCATCGCCGCGAACTCGATGGCATCGCCGCGGCAAGAGTCGAGGTGGAGACGAGCACCATCCCCATCGAGTTGTTGCGGGAGTTTGCCTGGGTTGCCCTTTCCGTCCGCTACGTGAAGAGGAGTGCCGTGACCGAGCGTGCGCTCGGGCGTGAGCTTCCCGAGGGCCTCCGCATGGCACGACCCGCCGAGCCCCTCTCGGGGACGGGCTTTGGGCTGCGGGGAACCGGCAGCAGCGGCCATACAACCCTCGGCTGGATCTGGACGCGAGCCTCGAAGCAGAGCCCCGCTCACGGCGAGCTGTCGTGGCCCGACGGGCTCTCTGATCCTGCCGATGACCACGCGGTGCGGCTGCTGGATTTCGCGGAGCGACGCAGTGCCCCCGGATGCGCGGCGAAGAAACTCCCAGCGTGGTTGGTGGACAATCTCGGTGCGCTGCCGCCACCCAAGGTGGACAATGGGCGGCTCGACCCGCCCAGCGAACTCCTCCTCGCGGCGATGCGACGCCAACTCAAGAAGGGTCGCTGCGCGAAGTAGGCATGGATGGTTCACAACCAACCCACGGTGCTCCACTGGCGATCCGGGCTCTCACCGACGACGACCGGCAGGCGATCGCGGCGTGGCATTACAGCGGCGATCTCAGCATCTATGACCCCGGCTCGGGCGCACTCGCACTCCATGCACCCCAGCACGTTGCGCTCCTCTCGGGGGACGGCACGCTGCTCGGATTCGGAACGATGGGACCCGACGCGCGCGTTGCCGGCGGACACTACGACTCCGCCGAGACCGTCATCGACCTCGGCGTAGGCCTGTGCCCGGCCTGGGTCGGCGAGGGACACGGATCCGCGGCACTCGAGGCTCTCATCGAGCGGGTCGTCAGCCAAGGCTCTGCAACTCGACTGCGGGTCACCATCGCCGCGGTCAACGGGAGGGCGATAGCCCTCGCCCACAAGCTCGGGTTTCAGCCATCGCATCGCTTCACCCGAACCTCGGACGAGCGAGTATTCGTTCAATACGAGCGCCCGCTCTAACAGGGCGTACCGATGGGATGGGCGAGGTTGCTGGTAGGCTCGCCGCGCACGATGGTGGCTCAGACAACGACGGATCCGCAGTACGACGTTGCCATCGTCGGTGGCGGCTTGGCGGGGCTCACCCTCGCGATCCAGCTCCGCCAACGGAGGCCATCACTACGCGTGCTGGTGCTCGAGCGGGCCACCTTCCCGATGCCCAGCGCAGCGCACAAGGTCGGAGAATCCTCGGTCGAAGTGGGCTCGCACTACTACAACGAGGTGCTCGGCCTCTCGCGCGCCCTGACCCACGCGAAGATTCCAAAGCTCGGTCTGCGCTACTTCTTTCCCGGGTCCGACAACGCACGCATCGAAACACGGCCCGAGCTCGGACAGACCCACTACCACGCGGTCGGCAGCACGCAGTTCGACCGGGGACGGCAGGAGAACATCCTGCGCGCCGAGGCCCAAACGCTCGGCGTCCAAGTCCTCGATGGGGTTCGTGTCGAGGACATCGAGCTGTCCGAAGACGACGCCCCGCACCGCGTCATCGTACAAGACCGGCAGTTCGCAGCGCGCTGGGTGGTCGATGCCACCGGGCGACGAAGCCTCCTCAAGCGCAAGCTGGACCTCGCCGAGCCCAATGAGCACACGGCCAGCTCCGCGTGGTTCCGCGTCGGAGCCGCACTCGCCGTCGACGACGTGTCTGACGACGACGCATGGCAGCGCCAGATGCCCTTTGGCATGCGGCGGCTGAGCACCAACCACTTCATGGGCGCTGGCTACTGGCTGTGGTGGATCCCGCTGGCCGACGGGTCCCTCAGCATCGGCCTGGTCGCGGATGCACAGCACCACGGATTCGACACCTACAACACGTGGCCGCGAATGCAGGCGTGGCTCGAGCGACACGAACCCTCGACGGCGTCGATGCTCGCCGGGCACGAGGGCGCCAGGCTCGACTTCCGCACCCAGAAGCGGTTCTCGTACGGCGCCCAGCAGGTGTTCTCAAAGCAGCGATGGGCGCTGACCGGAGAGGCGGGCGTGTTTGTCGACCCGTTCTACTCGCCTGGTTCCGACTTCATCGCGTTCAGCAACGACTTCATCACCGAGCTGGTCACACGCGAGAGCAGCGGTGCGTCCATCGACGCGTTGGCGGTCGGCTTCAACCGGCAGTACCTGTCGCTGTACAAGTCCTTCCTCACCCTCTACGACGGCCAGTATGGGATCTTCGGCAATGCTCAGGTCGCAAGCTTGAAGATCGTCTACGACTACTCCGCCTACTGGGCCTCGACCGCGCTGCTGTTCTTTCAACGCAAGCTCACCGAGCCAACGTTCCTGCGGACGGTCACCATCGACATGGTCCAGGTCGCTCGCTTGGCCAAGGCCGCACAGGCGTTCTTCCGCGAGTGGAGCCTTCGAGATGAGGGCAGCGCATCCGCGGACGGCATGCTCAACTACCAAACGCTCGGGTACCTCTCCCAGTGGCAAGCCGACCTGCGGCGCCCCTATGCCGACGAGCAACTCGCCGTCGCGCTGCGAGAGAACCGGCGCGTCTTGGAGCTCATCCACGTATGGCTCTACCAACGCGCGACGGGACTCGACACCGAGATCAATCCCTACAAGCTGCGACTCACCCGCGACGACCCTGTGGTCCCGACCCGACGCCTCGACATGTTGGAGGCCCTCGATGCGTTCATCACCACCCGCACGGAGGTGCGTGACGGCCTCTGGCGGGTTCGGCCTGTACCCTGAGCTGAGCTCTTGAGCACATCTCTAGACCGACGCTGCACTTCCGGGTGCAAGCATCTCGAACAGCATCTCGGGCGCCTGAATGTTCTCCCGCTCGATGTACGCCGCAGCGGAGACACGAAGCGCCTCGGCCTCTGATCCTCCCACGGCCCGGGCGAGCAGGAGCTCCGTGAGCGCGGTGTACATCTCCATACCACCGGCCTCAAACCGCTCCAATGCCGCGCGGGAGCTCGCATTGACACCGTCTTGATCTCCGCGAGCCTGGCAAACCAAGGCGGCTCCGAGATGGCCGAAGCCTTGCGCGTGGCGAAGGCCCAACTTGATGAGTCCGCGGGTGGAGCGTTCGGCGGCTGCGAGCAGCGGCTCGGGCTCTGCGCTCCGCCGAGCCATCGCGAGCGTGTTCTGGGTGAGCGCCCACAGGTGCGCGCCCTTGGGAAACGGTGCGCGCATCATGTCGAACGACTCGATCTCCTTGCGACGCTCGGACTGCAGCGCCCACGCATCCTCGACCTTGCCCTCGTAGCGCAGCAGCGCGCTCATCGTGTCGACAAAGTTGAGGATGTGCGCCTGAAAACCGACGGGCAGTTCGTCGCGGTACCGCTCGAGTTGCTCGCGCGCCTCCTCGACGCGACCGTCCGCCAGGTAGATGAAATGGCCGAGCATGCCGCGCGCGTACCCTTGGCTGTACGGGTGCGTTCGGTGTGTCGACTCCCGCAGGAGTTCCTGCGCCCGAGGTGCCAGGGCTCGGATGTGCCCCATCAGCTGCTCGCAGAGCGCCGCATGGATCTCGCAGTACCCAATCTCCTGGGCCGCCCCAGTGCAACGCTCGCGGAACGTCTCAACCGCCTCATCCAGGTTTGTCCGACTCTGCGCCCAATCGCCGAACATCAGATGCACGTGCCCTCGTGACTGCGACGCCATCCCGCGCGCGTACTCGCTGTCCGCGTCCTCCGCCAGGGCGCTCGCTTGGTCGACGAGTTCGAAACAACGAGTTCGGCCAGACTCAGCCTTGAGAGAAGCGAGCAGGTGCGCCTCGAACCCGAGCGCCCGCGAGATGCGAATCCCGTCGCCGGACTTCAGCGCCAAGCGGAGGTGCCGGGCGTGGAAGTCCGCCGCGACGAGTCCGTCGGTGTAGATGAGTCCTCGGGCCGCAGTCCAGCATGCGTCCAGCTTGCCGACCGTGGTGGCATCGAGCTCCGTCGATGGCTTGATGGTTGCGTCGAGGCCGCGGACCGCAAGCGCTGCCCGGTTTGCAAGCAACGACGCAAGCGCGCGACCGCGTGTCTTCGGCAGGCGCATCGAGAACGCCGAAAGCACCCGCCGCAGGACTTCTCGGCCCTCGGTCGAATGACCGCTGGTGAGCAACAACTCGGCGGCGGTCTGAAGCAGCGCCGGGCGGTCCTGGGCTGAGGCGAGGCCCTCCGCTGAGTCCAGGAGTACCTTCGCGGCATCGTACTGACGACCCGCGCTTGCGAGCGCCCGTCCGAGTCGCTCCTGCAGCTCCGCCCGCTGCTCCGCTGGGACCCCCAGTGTCAGTGCGGCCTCGTAGAGCTCGGCGGCGCGATCAAACGCCAGCGCTTCAGCGGCCTGGTCCGCGGCCCGAACCGTGTGCAGGGCGGCAAGCTGAGTCTCGCCTGCCTCGCGGAAGTGGTGGCTGAGGTCGGCCGCGTCGGCGTGGTCGGTTTCGATGAGCGCGTGTCCGATCGCCAAGTGCAGGTCGGCCCGGTCGTCCTCGCCCAAGTCACGCAGCACCGTCTCTCGAATGCGGTCGTGGTTGATCTCGACGGAGTCGTCTTCGGACTGTCCGTTGGTTCGCACCCACGACTCGCTACGGACCTCCGCCAGCACGATGAGACTCGACGAGTTGAGGCCGCCATCCGTCGCCACGTGCATTGCGACGCCGAGCGCCAGCCTGCCCCCGGAAACGGCGATGACCGCCAGCAGGCGGCGCGCGGTGGGAGAGAGCATCCGAAGCCGCGCCCGAATCACATCGTCGAGGCTGACATCGGTGGCCGAATCCCGGCTCGTGGTGGCCTCCTTGCGCATGGCGTGGCGGACGAGCTGCGCGACAAAGAATGGAGATCCCTCCGACTCTCGAGCAACCGTTTCGGCCAACGTCTGTACATGCGCCTGGCGCTGCCCCAGCAACCGAAGCGCGAGGCCCGTCGCATCCTCGATGCTCATCGGGCCCACCCGCAACGCTCGGACATCGAGCGCGGGCTCGATCGCGTGCAGGTCGGCAATGAACTGCCCCAGGATCGACACCTGCTCGGGGGCGCCTTCGCGGAAGCTGCACACCAACATGATCGGCGGCGCATCGATGTCCCGCAGCAACGTCTCGAGGACAACGAGGCTGTCCAGGTCCGACCATTGCAAGTCGTCGATGTACAAGATGAGCGGACGCGCATCGGCGATGCGGCCGAGCAGCTCTCGAAGCGCTTCGATGCCGCGGCGGCGTGCCTCGTGGGGCATCATGTCGACCTGCCGGTGGATCGGCGCAAGGGCGATCGCAGGAACGCTCAGCAGGACGGGGAACAGACGCGTGATCGCGCCGACGTTCCGCGGCAACACAGCCTTCACCTCCGCGGCTGTCTCCATCGCGCGCAACACGGCGGTCAACGTGTCGATGGCAGAGTCGAGGGCCTTGTAGGGGATCGACTCGCGCTCGGAGCACTTGCCGCCCAGGACGACGGCCCCCTCACGGGTGGCCCGACTGAGAAAGCGCTGGACCAGAGCGCTCTTTCCGATGCCCGACACGCCTTCGACCATCACGACGACCGGTCGGCCCGCTCGGGTGGCCTCGTACGCCACCTGAAGCTTCGAGAACTCGTCGTCGCGACCCAGAAAGAGGTCCCCAGAGTTCTCTTCGACGGGCGTGACCGTCGCATCGGAACCCAACCGCTCGAGGATTGCAGGAGCGTCGGGCCGCCCTGCAGGGTCGCGCGACAAGAGGTCCATGCAAAGCTCCTCCAGGTCCTCGGGGACCCGCGGATTGAGGTCCATCAAGTTCGGCGGAACCGCGTCCTTTTTTGCAGCCAGCAGAGCGAGGATCCCCATGCCCCCGTACGGAGGCCGGCCCGTGAGCACCTGAAACAGCATCTCGCCGACCGTGTACCAATCGCTCGAGCGTCCGATCGGATCCCCGGCGGCCTGCTCGGGCGACATGAACAGCGGCGTCCCCAACACGGCGCCGTCCGCCGTCACCCCGACACCTTCCGAGGAGTCTATGTCTCGGACGAGCCCGAAGTCCAAAATGACGATTCGGCCTCCGGCCTCGACCATCACGTTGGACGGCTTGAGGTCGCGGTGCAGAAAGCCGGCGTCGTGAATGGCCTGCACACCTTCGGCGAGCTGCCGCATGGCATCGCGCAACCGCTCGAAGTCCGTCGCCGGCTCGTGAATGGTTCGCGCGCCATCCCGCGCCGGCCCGCACACGTACTCCACAAAGCTCTTGCCGCGGATGAGTTCCATCGAGAAGAACAGCCGGTTGCCCTGGAACGTGAGCTCGTGCAGCTGGATGACATTGCGATGTCGGACGTCCGCCAGCGCCCGAAACTCGCGCTTGAATCGCACGAGTCCATCCGGGCTCATCCCCAGGACGGCCTTCACCGCGATCGGGGGCGCGCCGGGCTCGGGTGGCTCTGCCTCGAACACCTCCCCCACCGCCCCGCGTCCAAGACGACCCACGATCGTGTAGCGACCGAGGCGCTCGGGCAACGCATTGTCGTCCTCCTCTTCTCCGAGCACTTTTCGATCCCGCAGAACGTTGGTTTCAGTCCGTGTCCCGATGACGCGGCCCTTCCCTCGTTGCGTGCGTTTCTCGCCTGCCAACCTTGCCCCCCCGGAGGTTCGCGTGTTTCCCCAAACCGGGCAAGCTGTGGAGCCGCTTTCGCAGGCGCGAATCTGGTCCCCGCGGGGCGGACCGAAGGCTCACTCCGCGATTGCGGCCAGGTACGCCTCGACGTCGTGGCTGGTCGGCTCGAGCGGCGTCTTTCCGTCCAGCCCATGCCGCAGGCTCGAGATCGCCGCGTAGACCGACTTGCGAACCCGGTTGATGCCGCCGAGCGGGCGATGCTCGATACGCGTCTGCCAGGGATTGAACGACATGTATTCACACATCTGCCTGCGAGCGTCCGTACCGAACGACTGCTTCGGAATGTCGAGCGTGGCGACGGTGCGGTACGGGGAAATGCTCGTCGGCCACCGGACGGTCGGGTCCTCGACCGGCATCCGGTTGGGATCCAACTGGAGCTGAACCTGCAGCTCGAAGCAGGCCCCCTGCGCCGCCATGTCGGCGACCAGTTGCGTCCGCAGGTAGTTCTTCCCCAACTTTCGGCGCTTGCGGTGGTCGGCCTCACACGGCTTGGCACCGTACTTCACCGCCATCCCCTCGCCGAACAGGTACGGGGTCATCGAGTAGTAGTTCGGCTGCCTGGGGGACACGACACCCTGCAGCGCCAGTTTCTCTGCCGAGCTCAGCTCGGGCCGATAGCTCTTGCCCTCGTGAAAGAAGAACCGCAGCGGGTGACCGATGGTGCTGTCCTTGGTGAACTCGACGTAGTCGGCCGCGTTCTTCACCACGAAGTCCGGGTAGTTGATCAAGATGAAGTCTTGCGAGGTCTCGTCCTCGTGCCCGGGAAGCGCCTTGGTGCCCGGCACGTTCATCATCTTGATCGCCATGCCTCGGCCATCGGGGATCCGATCGCGCTGGACCTTGTCGGACGAGTTCGAAAAGCGAATCCAGGCCTCGAAGCTCGCGGGCGTCGCGAACACCCCCACCGCGAGCTCCGGTGGCAGGTCGTCGGGGATCGTGACCGACGCGGTCAGGCAGCCGTGGGCTTTGACATGAGCGTCGCGATGCGCAGCCCCGGTCTTCTCGAAGCCCTTCTGCACGAAGTCCAGCAGGAGAGCCTCACTGGCAGCGATGTCCTTGCGTTCGCCCGGCGGCACCCATTCCTCGCCGGACTTCATGTCCGCAGGCCAAGGGTTGGGCTCGGCGGGATCGTGCTTGGTCTTGCAGGCGGCCAAGCTCGAGGCGAGCGAGATGCCGATGATGAGACGGTTCATACCTCCCCCTGGGCGAGCTGAGCGAGAGAGGACAGACTCGGTACGAAGAAGTACTCCCCGCCGCGGGTCTCCACGAACCGCGGAAGGTCCCAGCAGAACGAGGGCTTGGTCGCCCCCTGGATGACGAGTTTTCCTGTGCCGTCGTGGTTGCCGACGAGCGGGTCCTTGTCGGCCTCGACCGAGAGCTGACGTGACGAGATCGAGGCGTTCATCCAGCTGCGCTGCACATACTCGAACTGGTTCTCGATATCGGCGTTGATGACCCCGAACATCACCCCGCGGTCGGTGTCATCCGTGGTGCCTTCGGGCAGCCAGGGGCCATACGGCAGCGCCCGACGAATGATGCGATGGCTGCGAACCTGAAGCGAGGTTGGACCCGTAGGATCGTCCCGGGGGTTGGCCCGACGAATGTGCGCACCGAAGGGACACGCGTGCCCCTTCGCGTCATCTTTGTAGTGAAAGTCGTTGTTGCGACTGGGGTCCTTCGCGAGCCCGGGGTCGTCGCCCTTCTTCGCCAAGACCAGCGGCGCGCCGCTGCGCCACCGACCGACCATCTTGGCCGCCAGGAGTTCCTCCGACAGGCCGCTGACCTTGGCACTCGAGGCGAGGTATTCGCGGAACGACGCCACGTTCTCGGCCAGCTTGCGAAGCGCGAAGTAACTGCCGTCCTTCTGAAACGCGTGCACGCTCCGCGGCAGGCTTCCTTTCTCCAGCGGATAGCCCAACACGAACTCTCCCGCCTGGACCGGTGCCCACTTGCCGCCCTTCTCGGGCACACCTTCCCCCCTCCAGGGTTTCAGGCCGCTGCCATCGACAAATGGCTGGCCGATGCCGTCGACGTAGCCAAAATGTTCGGTCCCCGGCGGCTTGTCGGGAAGGTGAGCGGCATCGTCCCGGCCAACCCGAACGATCGCGTCGCCGAGCGAGTCTTCGACGTGGTGGATACCGGCTTCGATGCTGGCAGCGTCCGCCCCCGCGATCGACACCAAGATGTCCACGTCGGCCTTGCCCAAGCCGCCGGTCCACTGTGCCGGAGCACTCTGCCCATCGTCACCGAGACGGTCCGCGCGCGCTCCCATGCCGTCCGAGAAGGGCGCCGGCCACTGCACGCCTGCGGGCACAGCCATCTTGCCGAGTCCTGCGTGCGTGAAGGCAACAGCCAGCACGAACGGTGCCTGACCGTCGTCGAACTGGGCGCAACTCGTCACCGACGGCAACAGCGCCTGAAGCCACGCACGCGCGCCCGCAGCGTCGGCAATGCGAAGGTAGGCGTAGTGCTGATACGGGTGGGCCTCGTGCACACGATAGCCGCGCAGCACGATGCTCTGGACGTTGTCCAACCCGATGGAGGTCGTCATGTTCATGCCAGCAGGCTCTGGTTGCGGTGGATGAATCGCTCGACGTGCCGCACGAGCCGTTCGCCTCCCGAGGGGGCCTCCCTCGTGAACCGGATCAGCTTCTTGCCCAGCGCGAGAGACTTCTGAATCTCCTTCACCGTTTGGTTCGAGTACGACATGTAGAAGTAGTCCCGTGGAAGCCGGCGGTCCTCGAGAAACTGCGCCAGCGCGGGAGCATCGGCGGCTCCGCCCGCGGGATACCCCACAGCACCACCCCACACGAGGTCGAGTTTCTTGGGGATGTGCACGGCGAAATCGCTGATGTACTGCGCCCACTCCCCGTCATACACGGACTCGAACAGGATCTTCGTGCGCGTGACTTTGGCGAACCGGGCGTAGTGCACCGTCGGAATCTGGCGAAGCGGGTGGATGTTGAGGTGGTCGAGAAACCACTCGCCATCCTCGAGCGTCTTGTCCAGCCGCTTCACCCAATCCTCGTGGATGTCGAACACCATCGTGAACGGATTCTGACGATCCGGCGCGCTCAGAGCGGCCGCCGAGAGTTCATCCGCCGCGCCCTCGCTGTGCGTGTCGATGCGAACGTGGTTGTCGTGGTGGAACGCGGCGTACGACGCCCCTGCCGCGGCAGGCTCGCGCTGGATCGCCTTCACGAACTCGAGGAACTCGAGCCGAAGCGGCGTCGCCTCCCGCACGGCCGGCTCACTCGCGCGGTCGAAAGCCGAGTAGAGCATCAGCGTGGGGGATTCGTGCAGCTTCAAGAACGACCGCATGGCGGCGGTGTCGGCAGCACCGCCAGCCGGATAGCCCTCGGTCAGGGACAACACCGGGTCCAGCCGCGTCGCATTCTCGGCCATGAGGTTGAGCAGCGCGTTGAGGTCGGCATCGAACACGGCCGACAGGAGTAGCGTCGTGTCATCGATCGGAAGCATCCGCAGGTAGTGGACTTCCCCCACCGGGTGCTCGAAGACATGCTTCTCGAGCTGTGCATGGAGAGCCGTGTTCTGCCCCGCCTTGATCGGAAGCAGCACGGCGATCGTCTCTGGGACCACTTTCTCGCCGATGTCCTCAGGGATCACCGAAGGGCGTGGTTTGCAGGCCAACAGAGCGGACGACGCAGCACCAAGACACAGCGTGCGTCGCCTCAGATGGAGGCGGTCGGAAGCTCCCACAGGCGCGAAGCGTATCACCGGCCCGCTCACGGGTCGCCGACTCCAAGCTGCACTCGGTGCATCGAAACCGAGCGCAGCATCGGTTTTGCGTTCCCGCGCAGGACCGCGAGACACTGCACACCCGGCATGAAGACAACGCGCAGGACACTTCTCAGCCATGCGACCGCGGCACCTCTTGGACTCCTGCTCCCGAGCGCCGCGCTCGGCTGTGCGACGAGCCCGACGGGCAGCACCAAGCAACCGGAGTCGGTCGTCGCCTCAGGCTCCGCGATGACCCAATTCACGCCTGCCCCCCTGCCCTTCGACCCCACGAGCCTCCCGGGGCTGTCCGAGAAGCTCCTGCGATCGCATCACGAGAACAACTACACAGGCGCGGTCAAGAAACTCAATGCCGCGCGCGCCCAGCTGCAAGCGCTCCCCGCCGATGCCCCCGGATTCCTCTTGGGCGGGCTGGCAATGAGCGAGCTCGCGTTCAAGCACTCCGTCGCACTCCACGAGCTGTACTTCGGCAACCTCACCGGCGGCGGCTCCAAGGGCTCGACCACACGCGCCCTTCTGACAGATCACTTCGGAGGCGATGCAGCGTGGGAAGCCCGTTTTCGCGCGCTCGGCAAGAGCTTGGGGGGCGGGAGCGGGTGGGCGATCTTGGAGTTCGACCTACAGGAGATGGCCCCACGCATGTACATCGCAGGCGACCACACGCAAGGGCTGTCCACAGGCATCCCGCTGCTCGTGCTGGACATGTACGAGCACAGCTACCACATGGACTATGGCACCGCGGCCGCCCGCTACATCGACGCCTTCTTTGCAAACGTGCATTGGGAAGAGGTCGACCGACGGACCGAGCAAGCGCAACAAATCGCCGCTGCGCTGAGATAGCCGGGTCTTCACGATGTCCACTCCCATCCCCGTCACCGTCGTCACCGGGTTTCTCGGTGCAGGCAAGTCGACACTGCTCGACCAGTGGCTGCGCGAGCTTCCGTCCAAGAGCACCGCCGTGCTGATCAACGAGCAGGGTCGCATCGGAATCGATGCCGAACTGCTCGCCGAGCGCGTGTCTCGGATCCGGGAGATCACCGGCGGCTGCATCTGCTGCCAGGCCCAGGCAGAACTGGGCACTGCCCTGGCGGAGTTCGCAGCCTCCACCCCCAGACCGACTCGCATCCTCGTCGAGACCTCGGGTGCAGCGTCTCCGGCCGGAGTCATCCGGGCGCTGACGTGGGGCTCGGCCCGCGAGTCCCTTCGGCTCGACGGGGTGGTGACCGTGCTCGACGCCTCCGCCGCCGACAAAGCGCTGGCGTTCGACCTCACCATCGAGCAGCTCGGATTTGCCGACGTCGTCGTCCTCTCGCACGCCGATGCCTGCGATGACGACGAGCTCGCGGCGCTCGAACACAGACTCGGCCGCTACGCCCCAGGGGCAGCGTTCGCACGCGGACGACACGGACAGCTCGAAGGCGACGAGCACGGCACCCTCCTGCAGCTGCTCGACACTCGCTCCGGGGTGCTTCGGTCTGTGCCTTCGGAGTCGGGTGCCGCCGGCCGCCACGGTATCGATGCCGTATCGCTCAGCCACGACGGCGAACTCGACGAAGATCGTTTCGCAGAGTGGGTACAGGGAGCGCTCGGCTCCGTGCGGGCAAGAATCCTTCGCGTGAAGGGCATCCTCGCCATCGGCGGGGTTGAAGAGCGGGTCATCGTGCAAGGCGTGGGCGAGGCCATCGAAGTGACGCTCGGACCGCCGTGGGGAGACACCGCCCGGACCAGCCGCCTGGTGATTCTTGGCCTCGAACTCGATGACGCCTCGCTACGCGAAGGCTTTCGCTCGTGCATGATCGCCGAGACATGACGAGCAGCGTTCTCATCGTCGGAGGTGGCGTGTGCGGGGTCCGGCTCGCCGGGCTGCTTCGAGCACGCGGATTCTCCTGCGTGTTGGCCGAGTCCCGTAGCACGCTCGGTGGTCGCGTTCGTACCGAGCAGTACGAGGGCGCCTACGCCGACCTCGGACCGGCGTGGGTCTGGCCCCATCAGCCCCGGGTTCTCTCCCTCCTACGCGAGCGGTCGCTCCCAACCTTCGAGCAGCACACCGCGGGGCAGCTGGTCTTCCAGGGTGAACACGGCGCGACTCGGAGGTTCGACATGGCCACGATGGGAGGGTCCCTCCGCATCCAGGGCGGGATGCTCCGTCTGGTCGAGTCACTCGCCGAGGACCTCGACTCACAGCACGTCTGGGTGGACGCCCATCTTCAGCGGCTGGAACGCACCGACGCGGGCATCCTGGCCTCATTCAGGGACGGCCGCACCCTCGAGGTCGGACGGGTCGTGCTCACCGCTCCGCCTCGCGTGGTCGCGGCCACCGTCTCGTTCGAGCCCGAGCTGGCCAGCCCGCTGCGCGAGGCGATGACCGGCGTGCCCACCTGGATGGCCGGCCACGCCAAGGCAGTCGCGATCTATGACACGCCGTTTTGGCGCAAGGGCGGACTCAACGGCGACGCGGTCAGCCACTGCGGCCCGCTGGGCGAGCTGCACGATGCCTCCCCACACGACGCTTCGGCCGGTGCCCTGTTTGGATTCTTCGGCAAGCCAGCATCCTGGCGACGGGCCAATGCGGCGACGCTGCAAGACGAGGTCCTCGCGCAACTGGCAGCACTGTTTGGCGATGCTGCAGGACGCCCACGCACGCTGAGCATCGTCGATTGGGCCCAGGACCCGCTCGTCGCCACCCCCGCGGACGACGTGATGCTTCGCGAGCACCCCCGCTACGGACCGCTTCCGGCCACGGACGGACGCTGGTCCACCATCCTGCTGTTTTCCGGAACGGAGCTCGCCCCCGCCGAGGGCGGCTACATCGAGGGGGCGCTGACCGCTGCAGAACACACGGCGGACGTCCTCGCACAGGACGCCTCGCACGCGTAGCGTAGGACCGCCTCAGGCGGATGCGGGCATCTGAATGATGCCGAACGTCAGGCCGGCGGGGTCTTGCGCGATCGCCATCCGACCGACGCCCTCGGCGTCCCATGCGGGCGCCACGACCTTGCCGCCCTTCTTCTCAATCGCGACAGCGATCGAGTCCACCGATTCCACCTTCACCCAAGCGAGCCACATCGAGGGCGCATGCTCGTTCATCCCTTTCATCGCCCCGGCACGGGTCCCGGTTTCGGGCGAGAGCATCACGTACTTCCCGTTGGGCATGTCTCGGGTTTCTTGCGCAAAGCCCAGTCCGTCCAGTGCCTTCAGGTCTGCGTCGAGGTCCTTCGAGTGAAGGTCGACCCAGCAGATGTGGCCGAGGTCGGCGGGGTTGTCCGTGTCGTCCGAGTTCGCCTCGCGGTAGAGGCTGAAGTGCGCACCGCTGGGCATCTTCACGGTCGAAAAACGTCCCGGGGGAATGTCCGTGGGTGGGACCAAGACCTCGCCGCCGTGCTTCGTGAGCGTCGCGACCGCAGCGTCGACATCCGCAACCCGAAGGTAGTTGTTCCACCACGTCGGCTCGCCCTCCTCGGGCTGCCGCAGGTGCGCAAACTGCTTGCCTTCGTGCGCAAGCATGGTCATCGGGCCGTCGCCCATATCGATCTCTTCGCGGGTCCATCCGAACACGCCGGTCAGGAAGCCCGCGGACTTCGCAGCGTCGGGGGTCACGAGGCCGTTCCAGCAGAAGGTGTTGTTGCTCAGTGCCATGTCGACCCGAAGACGAACGGCCTTGACGGGAATCGACAGCACCCTGATCTTTTTTTGAGTTTCGTCGGGAGGACCCGCGGGATTCCCGCTGGTCCGAGAGAGCTCCATTCATGAATGCATGAGTCAGCCTTGGATTCGGCCGTTTCCGGCCCCCAGGAGCCGCGCTACACCCAACCCAGAGGCTCAGACATGAAGGCTACGCTCCCTTTGTCCACCGGGCTCGGGGCGAGTGTCGTCGTCCTCCCAGCGGGACGCGTCCTCCTCAGCGGTGGTCTCGACGTCGACGGTCGGCCCATCGATGCGTGCGAGCTGTACACGTTCGAGCCTACGACGCCCCGGTGAATCGTCACTGCTGTCCTTCGGTGACCGCGAGAATGTCGGAAGCAGTCCAGTGCGCCGCGTCCTCGGCCAACTCGCGCAGCAATGCCTCGAAGGTCGCCGCTTCCAGCGGAGCGGCGGATTCGCGCCACTGCTCAGATTGAGCGAGGCGGCCACGCAACGCCGCGGTGAACAGGTCCAGCCAGGTCGGTGCGCTGAACGTGAAGTTGAGCGACAGCGCATCGGTGCTGGCGTGCGTGGCGTGCCAGCTGCCGCGCGGGACGAAAAGGACGGAGCCTGGCTCGAGAACGATCTCGACGTGGTCATCGGGCATCGCGCTTGGCATCGGAAGCCGGGAGTACGACTCGAGTTCGGGGTCGAGCGGCTGCCCCAGCCGATGGCGGGTCATCGGCTGGCTGACATTGTGATTGGGTGCGAGGAGCCACCGCTTCGTGCCGCGCAGCTGCAGCACGAAGTTCGCGTTCTGGTCGAAATGTGTCGCGGTCCCCGTCCCAGCGGGAGTCGCATAGACCAGGCAACGCTCTTCGGTGAGCGCCGAGAGGCCAAGGTCCTCGCGTATCGCCTCGAGCCACGGGACCAGTCTCGGCGCGTGTCGCTGCACCTCGTTGAACAGCAGGGTCATTCCGCTCGCGAACTGCGTCTGTGCCTCGCCACAGTCGACCATGACCGAGCTGGCTTCGTCCGCGACCTCGGGATGGAACACCTCGACCGGGTCCGGCCACGCCGCGAGCAAGGTCTCGAGCGACTGAAGCAAGGGGAGCGAGCGCAGCTCCTCGACCGAGGCATGAACGTCGTGCACGACGAACGGCTCGTCATCTCGCAGGTGCTCGTGCAGCTCCTCGGCGGAGTGCGGGTGAATCAACGCTTCAATGCCGGGGCTCATGGTCCGTTCCACCTCGCGCGCAACATCCCACAGAGCATGACCGTCAGGTGGTCGAAAGCCGCCACCGCGGCACGTTATCGACGGAGCATGCTCGGGAGACCCGGCGCACGGCGGTGAGCTCTAGCCCGGTACGAATTCCAAGCACGTCTGCTGGACGCTGTAGGACTGGTTGCTGTTGCAGTACAGAAAGTCGTCGCACGACCCATCGATCGTCACCGGGTATCGCGCGATGTTGTTGTCGTGGGTGCGCTCGACGAGTTGCTGATCGGGGTCGACCTCCGCTTCGAGCCAGTAGTCTCCTGGCGGTACATCCTGCACGTCGACCGTCTGTCCCGGGAGATACGAGCTGTAGGTGTCGCTCCACCCCGGACGCAAGCCCTGCTCGTTGGAGCCGCACACGGAGTTGCCGTTCGTGAAGTCGAGGCCCCATGTCCCCGTAGATCCGGGAGGTCCCTGGAAGAAGCTGACGACGCTCTCAATGAAGGGGTCCGACTCCATCACGCAGAAGCTGATCTTCTCACCGGCCGACACGACGCAGCTGGCGTCACGATCTTTCCAGTAGTCGCAGGCACCCGTCTTGCTGACCAGGCGCATATGCGCGTAGTCGTCGAAGTGGATATGCCCGTGACTGGGGTGCGGATTGAACTCGCCGCCCACGGGCACTGACACGGGCGGTGCGTTGCGGCGGTAGAGCTCCTGTACGGTCTGACCATCGTCCTCCCCGATGAGGTGCAACGGACCGGCGCCCACGTTTGCGACCGAGGTCGACGCCCGGAGGACCCGCGCGACCACCGGACCGTTGTCGATGATCACGCACTGGGTGTACGGCGCATAGGCTGCGGGATAGTTCTCGTAGAGTCCCTCCATCCCCCGAAAGTCGACGATCAGGTCCGGCTCGAGATTGTAGACGGCCGATGTCGAGTAGGGGTGGACCTGGAAGTCCTGGCGCTCGCAGGCTTCGCTCCCGAGCAGGATGTTGTCCTCGTCCTTGTAGATACACACGTCGTCACGGCGGTGGTCGACGTAGTACGCCGCACCTTCGCTCAAGTAGGATCCCGGGGCGTCCACGACGACTCGGTACCAACCGTCGGCGAGAAATGGGACGCCAGGGACGCCTTCATCCTCCATGTTGGTGTAGACCCCGTCAGCCTGGAACACCGGTCCGCCGGGCTGAATCGATACGGTGCTGTTGTGGGTCAGCATCGTCACCCCAGGGCCGTAGAAGTTCGTCCCGGGCCAGTCCTGGTACTCCACCTCAGCGCCGTTGATCCCTTCCTGGGTTGCGGCATCGACGACGATGCCCCCCGTACACCCGGTGCCGACGAGGGTTGTGGCCAGGGCGGTGAGGACAAGGGGCGTTCGCATCGGAAAGGTCAACGACCCAGAGGCCCTCGTGCCTCACGACGCCGGAGAACCGGCTACGGAATCACCGCGCCGGCGTCTTCCTCGGCGTCTGTCTCCACCGGAGGCGGTGGCGTCTCCATCAGGCGCGAACGCGTGCCGGGCAACGTGCCCTCCTCCCGCTTCACGGCGAACGCCTTGCCGTCGAACGTGATGGTGACCCGGGTGTAGGCCACCGTTCGGCTCATCGCTTCGCCGGTCTGCCGCACCGCGAGCTCCGGCAGCCCGGTCGAGGGTGCCTGCAGGGCGAACAGCCCGGTGTCCCCCGCGATGAGCGGATCGCCCAGATGCGTCGCGGTGGTTGGGTCGGCGTGGGTGAGAACGAGGTCGGCCGCCAAGTCCTCCCAGACCAGAAGCGTCCAGCTCGACGGGCCGTCAAACAGCTGGAGTCGCCGCAACTCTCGAACAACACTCTCCGCCGGGATGTCGGCCGAGCCGGCTGCTTGGTCGAGAAGGCCGGCGAGATAGGCCACGGCGTGCAGCCGGGCATAGCGCCTGGGGTCGTTGGCACCGGGGCGACCTTCTCCAGCCGCGATCTTGCGGAGCGTTCGTAGGGCTTCGTCGGTCCGGCCGGTGCCCGCGGCTGCGCGCGCGAGTCGGATCCGCGCCAACGCGTCGTCGGCTTGCAGCTCGACGAGGTCCTCGTACTGCCGGTACGCACCGTCGTACCAACCATGTCGCAGGAAGATGTCTCCCAGCAGCTTGCGGCTGGTCGCGCTCTTGGGGTCGAACTCGACGATCTCGGAGAACAGCCGCTGGGCTTCGTCGGTCTGCCCGTGCGCCACCATCACCTCACCGAGCGACTGGGCCAACGCGGGTGTCATCAGGCCTTGCTCCCGAAGTCTGCGGCCACGTCCGACGGCTTCCTCGAGCCGGCCGCCCGCGACCAAGAGCTCCAGCAACCGAAGCTCCGCTGCGGGGTCGCCCGGCGCCCGAGCGAGCGCGGCGCGAACCACATCGAGCTTGTCGTCCAGCTCGACCTCCAAGACGACGCGCCGATCCACGTCGGCCCAATCGACGATGCTTCCGAACATGGCGCCATCCACCGAGGCGATCAGCGCGGGGTCGACCAAGCGACGCAACAGCGCCCGCGCTACGTAGCGGGCCGCATCGGACTCGTCGTGAAAGTGACTGAGCAGGAGTTCGATGTCGGCTTCGCTCGCGGCGCTCGACTGAAGCAGCCGCAAGAAGGTGCGCTGGTCTTTCCAACCCCGAATCTCGCAGCTCCCGGCCGCAGCCTCGTAGTTCTCGAGCGCCTGCGACATGGTGACGGCGCTTCCCAGTCGCTCTCGCCACAGGATGCGCCGATGCGCGAGTCCCCGAGCGGAAGCGTCACTGCACGGCAGCTTGCGTCCACGTTTGACCGACGACACCACCCGGCGGCGCTCTCGTTCCCTCTTGACCTCCTTGTCGGCCAGCTTCTCGCCCGCCCTCCCCTTGTCGCGAAACCCGCTGCTGGAACCGCCGCCGGACGCCCCCAGGCCAGAGAGCGGGTCATCACCACTGCCCAGGTTGATCTTCTTTCCGCGCGGCTTCGTCGCGCCCGGAGAAGCCTGCGGAGCCTTGGTGGCGGCCGCTGCGACCTCCTCATCCACGGCAGAAACGTCGGCCACGGGCGCTGGCGAAGGGTCGGCGGCCGGTGTGTCCACAGCCGAGACTCGACTGCTGCTGGCCTTGCTCGCGGCGTTGCTCTGCGGCGGGGCGCTCTTGGCGTCGTCCATCCCCTGCATCGGCGCCTCCTCCTTCCCCGACGTGGAGTCGCACCCGAACGGCGCGCTGAAGAAACCAACGAGAACCTGCTCCGCGAGGCTCGCATCCTCATCGAACCTCAGCTTGATCGGCACCCGGTCCAGCAGGTTCGCCGTGAGGCGCACTCCGCCTACCTGACGCTGCCGCCGCTGAATGCCCGCGTTGGCGTAGGCCTGCTCGCTCTCCAACGCCAAGATCGAGGTGTACGGACTCATCAGTCCGTACTCGAGACCCAACGAGAGGACCTTGCCGCGGACAGCCTCGGGGCCGCGGCTGTCGCCGAGCAGCCGCTCGATATAGGCAGCCGCCCACAGCCGCGGCACCACCTGGCCGAGCACGCCCTTGGTGCGCTCGAGCTTGTGGACCTTCTCGAACGGCTCGCCACCGAGTCGCCCGCGAACGGTCACCTCATCGGGAAGGTCGTGGTGTGTACGCGCGAGGACCACCAGCTCTTGGCCGCGCGAGAGTTTTCCGGAGGTGTTGATGAACACGTCGTCGAGCCCCTCTCCCAGGTCGACCTCGAGGTCCGTGATCGTCGGTGTCTTGAGTGCGCCCGAGAGTTCGAGTGCGCGAACGATGGCTTGCTCGGGCGACTGCACCCGCAGATGGGATCCGCCGCCGATCCGTGCAAGCGCCTGAAGCAGCGACTCGTCGACCTCTTGGCCGACACCGACGGTGAACAGTCGCGCGCGTGACCCGGTCATGCTGCGACGGAGTCGCTCGGCCAGGGCATCGCCGGCCCGCTCTCCGCTGGTGGCCATCCCATCGCCGATGTAGACGACCGCAGGCTGGTCGAGCCCGTGCACGCGCTCCAGCGCCTCCTCGAAGATTGCGCCCAGGTCGGTCGCCCCCCCGGTGCCGTGCTCCGCAAGCCGTTCGAGAGCCGCCGATACAGTGTCAGGACCGGCTTTCGCCAGCCCTGCCTCGGGGAAGAGGACCTCCGCCCGAACATCCGCGCTCACGACCGCGAACTCATCCCCTGCGCTCAGGCTGCGCAAGAAAGCTTCGGCCACCGCGAGCCGAGTTTGATACTCGGCCGGATCCCCAGCCGCGGAGGTGTCGACAACCACGACGACTTGGCCTTGCGGCGTGGGGATCTCGTCGAAGTCGAGTTCGGGGCTGTAGCGAACCATGGCGTAGCGCGCTTGGTCGCCGCCGGGCTCCAGCATCGACAAGCGAAGCGGGGGACGCTCGGTGCCCGGGCGCTGGCTGAGTTCGAGCTGGAAGTCGGCACGCGGTGTGTACCCGCTGCGCCGCATGGTGACCTTCTTGCCGTCATCTTCAACACGCGCCTCGGCAAGCGTCGCGATGTCGTAGTCCTCGGCGAGCGTCCCCAGATCCACGGAGAGCGCGAAGTCTTCGATGCTCGCGGTCTTTTTCTTTCCCGGCCCCGCCAAGGGGTAGCTGTAGCGAAGCTTGCCGTCCGCTTCGGTCAGGAGCTGCTGATATCGGGCCACGACGCGGCGGGTGCCCAACGCGGGGACCGGGAAGATACGGGCGCGCACCGTGTGCTCGTCGATCCACTCGAGCAGCGCGGGGTCGTTCGCCTTCTGCACGGTCTCTTCGTACGTACGGGCGGCCTTCTTTCGCTCGACGACCTCGCCCTCCACGAGCTGTCCGTTGGTCTCCAACGCAAAGCTGACGAGCTGGCTTCCCTGGGGAATGGTGAACCAGTAGTAGCCCTCCACGTCCCGGCTCGAGGGGTTGAAGAAGACCTGCTCGACCTTGGTCTCTGCCAACTCGTCGCGCATGACCACGCTGACCGACTGCCGTTGGATCTGCAGAGGCAGCGCTTCGGCGCCCGGCGGCGCGGAGCGGTCGACGGCATACAAGCTTCCAGAGCCGGCCGACCCGCCCGCGCTGAGGCCACTGCCATCGCCCATGCCTCCGGTCCAGTCATCCCAAAACGCCACCGACTCGACCTGGGGAGCAGCGTTCGCACTCAGCGTGACACGCTCGCCGGCCGCGGCCTCCGTCCGTCCCCCCGCGTTGCTCACGATCGCCAAACCATCGGCCACGTACACCCGCGCTTGTGAGTCACGAAACTCCAAGCTCGCGCCGCCGTCGGAGAGTGCGACCGAGGCATCCCCCACCTTGTGGGAGACCGGTGCCTGCCCGCGCTCCAGGCCGGGTGCGTCCAACCAGGCGCGGCCCGCAACGAGGACCAACCCCTCGTGCAGCTCCACGGTCGTGCCCTCATCGAGGTACACCCGGGCTCCGTCGCTGAGCCGGATCAATGCGCGAGCCCCTTCGGCGGTGCGAAGACGAGCGCCCTGCGGCAACGGCGTGCCAGACAACAAGCGCCGAGGCTCGCCATCGGTCTCGATCAACACCTCGCCCGCGGCCAGCTCGAGACTCGCGGCCAGCTGCTTCGTCGCGGCCGGAGGCGGGGTCTCCCAGGGCTTGGTGACCGCCAACGCAACGCCTCCGCCGGCGAGAGCGACGGCAGCGATGCCCAGAAGAATCTTGTGACGAACGGTGGAGCGGGTCATGGGGGCAGTCCTCGAGGGGGCGGCGAGGTCTCAACGCGCCGTGGAGGCCCACGGTCTGTCATCAAGCGGTCATCAAGCGGCTGTTGGTCCCACAACTGACGGTACCGACCCCGATTGGAGCAGGTTTTCAGCCGCTGCGGGTAGCGAAGTGCACGCGCAACGGCACCGAGAGTTCCACACATGCTTGGAGGGGCCCCGGGGGACCCCCCCGGCCTGAGGTACTGCTAACTTCGCAAGACCGTGCGCTCGAGGGTTTTCCGGTGTTCCTTGCCACGGATACTCCAGTACGGCTTGATGCGCAGTCGGTCCCGAGACACGCCGCGTGCGAGCCAAACTTCTCGCAAAGCAAGAACCGCAGTCGCTTCTCCGGAGAGCCAGATGACCCCGGGGCCGTCGGGAAGCTCGACAGCTCGGGCGTGCTCGACCAGGCCCGTCCCAGGTTCGCTCCGCCGCGACACGGCTACGAGGTCGAGGTGCTCGCCTGCCGCGGCGTCGTCGGCGTGGGTCTCGATCGCTCCAAAGGTCGGCGTGCCCGGTGAGAGCGATGCGAATAGCGCCTCGGCCAACCCGATCGCGGTCTCGTCGCCGTAGAACGCCGCCCACGGCTCATGTCCCAAAGGGGCATGAACGCTCGAACCGGGGCCCAAGAAGTGGACCGAGTGCCCCGGCTGGAGTCCGTTCACCCAGCGGGACGCCGCGCTGTCCCCTTGAGCGAACACCACCAGGTCCATCTCGCCGACCGAGGCATCGATGCGCGCAGGAGTGTAGCTGCGCATCTCTCCCTGGCCGACGTGTACCTTGATCTTGCAGCCTGGCGTGAACGGCACCGTGATGCAGCGCCGTGCGTGTAGCTCCACACGAACGACGGACGGCGACAACCTGCGAACCCCCGTCACCTGGGCTTCGTGGCCAAGTGCCCGGATCCCGACGCTCTGGACGCTTTTTGAAAGTGCCATTCAACTTCAGTTGTGACGCGTCAAGGGTGGATCCGCAAGCCCGGCTCACGAAACTTCACATTCGAGCATGACGAATGCGGAGTCGCTCGAGCCCCGACTTCGTGCCAATCTCCGCCTCATGAGACGCGTCCTCAGCATGGCGGTTCTCGGCTTCACCGGACTCATGGCCACCCCGGCCTGGGCTGGTTGACCGGGCTGAACGAACCCCAACCTCCCGGGTGGAGGTGCCACGCTCAATCAGAAGCCCCTCGACACCGGCAGACTGCGGCTCGGTGCAGTCATGCTGGGCTCGTGGGCGCGCTCGACTCACGAGGGCCGCAGCGGCGACGGGCTCCCAAACTCGGAGCACCGCATCAGCGCCGGGTGGGCGCAGTGGAATTTTTCCGCCCAGCTCGGCATCGCGGAGCGCTTCGCGTTCGACGTGATGGTGCCCCTGCGGCTGACCACTCTCAACGTGGCCTCCGTAGGTCCCGGCGATCGGGCGTTGGATGTCAGCGACACCATCCACCGCGACCAAACCGTGTTCTCGGCCGGGGACATGCTGCTCTCGACGCGCTGGGGATTGGTGCGCAACGAGGATGTACGCGGCTGGACACTCGACCTCAACTTGGGCGTGAACCTCCCGACCGGTCGAGTGCGCCCGGACCCGTTCCACCCCGACAACGAGCAAGGTGTCGAGCAGCTCTCCCACGGCTCGGGCACGGTCGACCCCTCCTACGGGCTGGAGTCCTACTACAACGCCGGGAAGTGGGGGCTGACCACCTTCGCTACCGCCCGAGTTCCGGTCGCGACCAACCGCTACGGCAACCAGGCGGCTCGTATCCTCCAGGGGGGCCTGGGCGTTGCGACTGGGTTCGGCCTGGTGAAGTGGCGCTTCCTGTTTCAGCAGGAGGTCTTCGCTGCCAGTCCCGTCCGCTGGGGGGACACCCAGGCACCGAGCACAGGTCGGGTTTCGCTACTCGCCTCGGCCGGAGCGTTCTTCCAGCCGCGTCCTCGGCTTGGCGTACACGCGAAGGTGTCCGTGCCGTACTACACGTTCGCACGCGACGGCGAGTTCCTCTGGCCGTTCATTGCCTCGGTGGGCATCAACTATACGTTCCACTTGGTACCCGAAGAAAAGCACCATCACTGACGAGGACGTGTCTCAACCTTGCGACCCGAACTCGCGGATCGTCTTGTCGAGTGCCGCCAAGAGGTCGACCGACCGATACGGCTTCTGAATGAATCCGGCAAGACCCCGCCCGGCAAATAGGTTGGTGGCGTCCTGGTCGTTGAAGCCGGAGCACAGCAACACCGGCAGCTCGGAATTGCGTACCCGCAGTTGCCGCAGCGCCTCCACCCCGCCCATGACCGGCATCGTCATGTCGAGGATCGCGGCCCGAACATCCCCCTCGAACGCATCAAACACCTTCAACGCCTCGGCGCCATTCTCGGCGCACAAGGTGGCATAGCCAGCACGCTCGATGATTCGGCAGCAGGTCTTCAGCACCATGGGCTGATCATCAACCACGAGAATCGTCCCCCGGCGGCCCTCAATCGCGGCCGTTCCGTCGGGCTGAGGCTTCACGCTGACGACCTCGTCGGACGCTCGTGGGAGCAGCAGACGGAACGTGGTACCGCGACCGATTTCCGAGTAGACGCGGATGATTCCATTGTGCCCGCTCGCAATTCCGCGAACCGCGGCGAGCCCGAGCCCGTGTCCGCTCTCTTTGGTCGTAAAGAATGGGTCGAACAAACGAGCGAGCGTCTCGGTAGTCATTCCGGATCCGGTGTCCGTGACTTCGAGACAAATGTAGTCGCCGGGTTCCAGATCCGTCTCGGGGGTGAGCTGTTTGAGGTACTCCCGGTCGCAGTGGCACGACGACGTCCGAACCGTGACAACTCCGGGCGTGTCCCCCAGCGCCTCCACGGCATTGGTCACCAGGTTGAGGACGACTTGTTGGATCTGGCTGGTGTCGACGTGGACCGGCAGTGGCTCTGTGTCGAAGGCGGCGTGGAGTGATGCGCCCCCCGTAAGCGTGACCCGGATGAGCTGGAGCATCTCGGTCAGCAGCACATTGAGGTTCACCGTTTGAAGGCGAAAGCGTCCCTTTCCCGAGTACGCCAATAGCTGTCGGCAAAGATCCGCAGCCTGTGTTGCCGCGATGTCGATGTCCTGCAGGGCTTGCTGCTGGAGCGAACCCGCCGCAGCGTCACCCATCGCTATTCCTGCGTTGCCAAGCACGCCGACGAGGAGGTTGTTGAAGTCGTGGGCGATGCCCCCTGCGAGAAGTCCAAGACTCTCGAGACGCTGGGCTTCGTGCACCTTCCGCGTGAGCGCATCGTGCTGGGCCGCGGCTTCGTGCAGCACCGTGACGTCATTGAGGACCCCGCAGACGACTCTTGTGCCTGCGACCGGGTCATCGACGGGCGCCCAGCGACCGTGAAGAACCCGCTCCCCGTCGACGCCGAGAAGTTCGAGTTCTTCTTGCTCTTTCGGGCCGTCCTTCAGGACATCTCGATGGACCTCCTGAAGCTCCGACCAGAAGCCCTCGGGCGGTGGAACACCGATGAGCGACTCGAACCCTGCGTTCCGAAGCAGCAGCTCGCCGTCGGCGCTGACCAGGTAGATGCCGAGCTGTTCGCTGTCGAGGACGGTCCGCAGACGCGCCTCGCTTCGTCGCAGCTGTAGCTGAATGCGACTGCGGTGGGCAACCTCGTCGGCGAGTCGATTGACCTGATCGGTGAGTGCACCAAACCTCGTCTGAGCCTCTTGCGGGCGGAAGCGGAGCAGGACCCGTGGCACCGCCTCGGAGCGAACGCGCGTCGCGTCCACCCGGTGGCTCTGAGCTACGGGCTCCGAGGTCCGCACCGCCAACCGTGCCGGGCTGGATGCACCGCTACGGAACCAAATCCGTACATGTGCCTCGAGCCGCGCGGGGTCGTCCTCGACCACTTGGGACAGCGGAAAGTCGACCTCCCCGCATTCGACACCGAGGAGTCTAGCGGCCGTTCGGTTGGTCAGGACCACGCGAACGGTGCCATTGCGCGTCTCGAGCAAGAGGCAGGGCTCGCTCAATGCGTCAAGAATGTCTTTCGGACCGAGATTCATGAAGAACGCTCGAGGCTGCTGCCAAAGTACTCGCGCGAAGTCGGCGCAGCGTCGTGGGTCGGCCGTAGATGTACGACGACCTTGCATCGACCATCGCCGCCCGCGATGGTCTCACGCAGCTCGACGCGCGCGTAGCCGAGATTCTCCGATGCGATGGTTCCGAACACGTTGGACGTCATCATGCATAGCGCCGGACGGCCACAGACGTTCTCCCCGAACGGGCAGGTCCGGTTCGAGAACTGGAGGCACTCCTCGTCCGACTGGTCGAGCGTGAAGTCCCCGCCGATCCGCCGATTCAGGTCGACGAGGGTCTGGCCGACTTGGGGCTTGCTCAGCGGGTGGGCGAGAGCGTCATTGTACGCCGCATTGAGCCGCTCGCCGATCCGCTGACCGACCAGCGCCACGAATCCTGCCGCCTCTTCGAGGCCCACGACATCGGTCAGCGTTCCTGCGAGTTCACGCAGCATCGAACGAAAGAACTCGTCTCGATCGAGATCGATGTCGAGTTCGTCAAGGTCTATCGGGTTGGGTGTCGTCATGACTAAGCGGTCCGGCCTCCTGCCGAAACGAACAATAGCGGATCGGCTCGCCTCCGGGGTGCCGGTCAAGGCCGGGAAAGATGAGTTCATAGGCGCGCCCCCCCGGTGGCAGCCGAGGTTGGGATGCTAGGCGCCACTGCGGGCAAGGAGAACCGGCGCTCGATCACTGGCCGCCGAAGGAGCACAAGGCTCTGTCAGCCGCGTTGGAGCACGGGAATTCGAGACATCAAGCCCTCGTTCCTGTCCGTCGGACCCATCCATTGCATCGTTCCGCTGTCTTCAGCAGTCATGTCCGCCCGAGCCGCCGCGAAGGCCGGATTGCCCCGAGCGACCACGTGACGAGCTCCGACCCGTCATGCGAACGGCCTCTCGCGACCACGAGGAGGCCATGAAGGACTCCCCGAGTACCGTCCCGTTTTCAGTAGACGGTCTTTGTCATCCGCCCGGGCGGCGCGTGCTATTCTCACCGTCCGAGCGTGAGCGACGACGAGCAGTTTCCGGCGTTGACCGAATACTTGGCGAGCGTCCCCAACGGACTCGACGGCTACCCGGAGTGCCTGGCGAAGGGTTCTCTGTACCGTACGATGATCGCCGACCGACCGCTTGTCGATCCCGCGCTCGCCAAACTGCCCACCCCGCTCCGTGCCCTCGTCGAGCACCCGGCTCCGGTGTCGAGTTGGGTCCCTGAAGTGCACAGCCACGCCCTCATGTTGGCCGTCTACGACGTTCACTTTGGTGATGTGAAGCGCTTCACGACGTGGGCCTATGCGCAGCAACGCGCCTTGTTCACCGGCCCGCTGTATTCGGTCGCGATGCGGATGGTCTCCCCAAGCCTTCTGTTCAAGACCGCGACGATCCGGTTCGGCATGTTCCACCGCGGGGCCCGGCTGGTCGTGGTCGAACGCCGCGACGCTGGAGGAACGGCCCGCTTGGAGCACCCCCCGGGCCTGTACGACTCGATCTCGCGAGCCGGCCTCTGTGCCGGCCTCACCGCGGCTCTAGACCTCACAATCGCCGGTCGTGCCTCGGTCGAGGTCACTGAGGCAGGGGACGACTACGCCCTTCTGAACGCCGATTGGGGGAGTTGATGGCCCCCCCGATGAGTGTCCCACCGGGACGCCGCGCGGTAGCGAGCGCGCTCCGACCGAGCCGACTCGTCGGGTCGCGGATCTGCTCCGGACCAAATCGGGATGGCCGGACGGCCGCTCGGTCCGTCCACGGCACCCGCGGAGCCGCTGACATCCGGCGACCATCTCGATATCATCCGGTGATGGTCGAAGAGGTGCTCACGCCGCCCGCCGCAGCCGAGGTCATCGAAACCTGCGGCGGCCGCGTGTGGTTGGACAACGGGATCGTGCACGAGGCCGTTGACGTTGCGCATCTCGAGTTGGAGCACGTCCAGTGCCTTGCGAAGGGGGTACGCGCGCTCGTCGGCGAACACGCCCAGGCCCTGCTCCTCGCAGACCTGTGCGGGGTCCGGTCGGCGTCCTCCGACGCGCGCGCATACTCGTCCAGCGCGGAGCTGCGAGCGCTCGTCGGGGCCCAAGCGTTCGTCGTGACCTCGCCGGTGACCCGGGTGATCGCCAGCTTCTTCGTACGCGTGTTCCACCCACCGTTCCCCGTCCGCCTCTTCGCCGGGCCCGCCCCCGCCTCGGCCTGGCTCCACGGCCTTCGACCCGCGATGAGCGCCTGATGGGCGACCCTCGACTCGAAGCGATTCTCGACCAGCTCATGCGCTTTGCTGGTGGGGACCTCGCGTTCCGCGGGGAGACCTCCGATTCCGACGATGAGCTGGACGCGATCGTCGTCGGTCTCAACATGTTGGCCGACGACTTCCTGCTTCAGCAGGGTCGCTCGCGGGCGGCAATGCAGGACATGGCCGACCTGTTTCAGCGCGCGCCGGTCATGCTGTTCACCCTCGATGTCACCTCCGGCGCGGTCCTGCGGGCGAACGGGGCGATGCTCGAACGCCATGGCCCGACCGAGCCAGATATCGTCGGCGTGGGCCTGCGAGACCACGTCGACACATCCTCGACTCCCGCGTTCGAGCAGTCCCTCAGACTCTTGCGTGAGGGCGTCGATGTGCGTGGGCACGAGCTCACCCTCACGTCCCACGACGGCAGTTCATACGTCGCGTTGCTGTCGGCGGCAGCCGATGACCAGCACCAGCGAGCACGGTGCACACTGGTGGACATTCAGGAACACCGCCAGATGGAGGCAAAGCTCCTCCAGGCACAAAAGATGGAGGCGGTCGGAAGACTGGCGGGGGGCGTCGCACACGACTTCAACAACCTGCTCACCGTCATCAACAACTACACCTCACTCGTTCGCAGGTCGGTGCCGGACGGCACCGAGGTTGCGGAGGATCTGGATTCCGTCCTGGAGGCGAGCCGAAAGGCGGCCGACCTCACAGGGCAACTACTCGCGTTCTCGCGGCGCCAGGTCATTCGCCCGAAGGTGCTGCAGCTCAACGAGCTCGTAGCCCGCACGCACCGGATGCTGGCGCGACTGTTGGGTGAGCACATCGATATCGGCCTCGTCCTCGACCCGGTCTGTTGGACGACACGCATCGATGCGGGTCAGTTCGAACAAATTCTCGTCAACCTCGCAGTCAACGCCCGCGATGCGATGCCCTCCGGCGGCAAGCTCACGATCGAAACCGCCAACGTGGTGCTCGACGACGACTACGCGCGCACCCACGTGGACGTCACCACCGGCGACTACGCGATGCTCGCGGTCTCTGATACCGGCGAGGGCATGAGCCCCGAAGTGGTTGGCCGCGCATTCGAGCCGTTCTTCACGACCAAGGAAGTAGGCTCGGGCACCGGCCTTGGGTTGGCGACGTGCTACGGCATCGTGCGGCAGGCAGGCGGGCACATCTGGATCTACAGCGAGGTGGGCCGCGGCAGTGTCTTCAAGATCTATCTGCCTCGCGCCGGACAACCCGCCGAGGCTCTCCCCGAACCCGACGTGTCCCCACCGGACGATCTGCGAGGGACGGAGACAATCCTGTTGCTCGAGGACGACGAGCACGTGCGTGCGATCGGGGCCCGCGTTCTGGGCGATGCCGGGTACACCGTCCTGTCGGCGTCCAGCGGGGAGCAAGCCAAGCGTCTGTTCGCGGAACAGGCTGGGTCGGTCGACCTGCTGCTCACCGACATCGTCCTGAGGAAGACAACGGGGCACGAGGTGGCCGATGCGCTGCGTATCGATGCGCCCGCGCTTCCTGTCATCTACTGCTCCGGCTACACCGACAACTCGATCGTGCACCAAGGCGTGCTCGACCACGACGTCGATTTCCTGGCCAAGCCCTTCATCGCCGCAGACCTTCTCCGGTCGATTCGCACAGCGCTGGACCGCGACCCCGCATCCTGACAACCGCCCAGGCGGTGTCACGAACGCACGATCGCGCCAGCCTGCTCAAACGCCTCTCGCAGAAGCCTAGGCGGATTCAGCATCGAGCGGTGCCGCTCCACGTCGTAGACACGGAGCCCCTGCAGGCCCTCGATACGCGCCTCGAGGTCCGGAGGGTCGACGTCATGGGCGTGGGGCGACGCGACCAAGAACCCCCCAGATCGCCTGGAACGACGGGACGAACGTGTACACCAGCCGGACCCACGGAAAGACCTCGGCCAGCGTCGAGCGAGTCGAGCATATTCCGGTGGGGTCGGTGAGACTCAGCTCGCCCGCCTGAAGCACGACGATCCCATCATCGGTCAGCACGCGTGCGATCTCCTCGAAGAACTCCACGGTCAACACACCGACCGACGGACCTCCGGTCACCGGCTCCGTCAGGTCGAGAACCGCAGCGTCGAAGCTGCTCGGCGCTTCCGTAGCGAGACCCTCACGGATGTCTTCGAGTCGTACCTCGACCCGCGGATCGTCGAACGCCCCCTCATGCCATGGGCCGAGGTGAGCCCGACACGCCTCGATGACGTCGCCGTCGAGATCGAAGCCGACGATCTGCTCGACACTGCGGTGGCGCAGAATCTCCCGCAGTGTCGCCCCTTCCCCTGCGCCACCGACCAATACGCGCCGCGGGCTTCCATGCATCACCAACGCTGGGTGAATCAGCGGCTCGTGATAGAGCATCTCGTCGCTCACCGCCGACTGGATCATCCCGTCCAAGAACAGCGCCCGCCCGTAGGCTGCGGTCTCAGCGATCACCAGATCTTGGTAGCGCGTCTGTTGCTCGACGATGATCTCGTCCAGCTCGAAGTCGATCCAGACCCCGGCCGATTCTTCACGAATAATTCTTGGTGGGCTCATGGCGGCTGGAGCTTCCCCGAGTGCGAGCGGGGACGGCACGGACGCCCATATCATGTCGTCGTGCTGCACACGAAACTCGGAACCTTTCGTCCCCGATGATCGGGGGGGGCCCGCTGAGCGCCACGGCTGCGCCCACCCGACGAGTGCTGCGGCCCCCTGCAGGGCCCTGGCTCACACGACGCTCGAGCTGTCCGGCGTGCACACCTATCGTCGAGGCCTGGTGACAGACACAGGCTGGGAGGATCATAGATCCGAGCCGCGGTGCTCGAGAGACTCCGAGCGAGAGGGACCGGACCCGAGGGTTCCGGATTCGGGTTTGGCCGCCGAAATGCGGGCCCGAGCTTGCTTTGCGCTCTCGCTCCACGGCCACCAGATGGCCAACGTGTTGACGAGCAGCACCCGGCAGGAGTCTAGCAGTTGCCTGCCCCCTGCGGGCAGGACCCCACGCGCCGCTCCTCCAGGCTCGACCACCCGTGGCACGGACGGCCGCCGCGCTAGAAGTCCGCCAAGATCGCAGCCTTCTTGGCCTCGAACTCGTCCTCACTCAGCAGGCCGTCCCGCTTCGCTTCCTTGAGCTGCTCGAGCTTCTCCTTGAGCGTCTTGTTGCCCTTGTGTTGCGCGGACTTCTCTTCCTTCTTCTCCTTGTAGACCTCTTGGAAGATCGTCTTGAGTTCGTCCTCGCCCAACGTCCGCCCGCTGGCGAAGTAGCGGTTCGACGCCTCGCCGATCGCCCAGGTGAGTGCGTAGGCCATGGAGATGGTGACCACCCAGCCGAAGAACGGGATGAACTTCGCCGCAGCCATGATGACGTTCTGCGCGACGATGCTGGCCCCGAAGGTACTCAACATCTCCAGAATCGACTTCCGATTCAGCTCGTAGCCGTGAATCTTGCCCACCCCTTGGACCATGGCGATCTGCACGGGAGCGATGAGCGCCGTGTCGAGGAACGGGACCGGCTGAACCGTGAGGGCGCCCGCGGCGACGCTGCAAACCTGAATCAGTTCCTTGATGGCGGTCCGCTTCTCGGCATCGCTGGCGTTGACGTAGTTGCCGTCGAGGACGCGCTTGATCGTGTCGAGATGACCGGACATCGCTGCGCATCGTATCTGCGAAGGGCCGGGGCGGCCAGCGCCTCGACGCGATCGAGACGAGCTTCGTCGTCCGTGATGCAGCGATTGCCTCGCGACCTCCAACCGTCCGGCCTGGGTCCGTAGCTCGGCAGGAGTCCACCGGCCCCCTCCACCGTGAGACCGCGGTTTTTTGGAGCCACGCGCCGACGGGTCGCTCGGCAGGTTCGGCCTCCGGGCAGTCTGCGCCGCGACGGGTTGCGCCGCGCGACGGCCCCGGAATCGGCCTACCACTTGCGGGGCGACACGCCGGTGTACCGAACGTCATCGCAACGCAGCGGCAGGACTCCACCGGGCGGAACTCGCTTCGCGTCGCGGTAACATGGAGGCATCCCGGCAAACACCAGCAGGCTGGAGAACAAGTGCATCTGGACCTCGTCGAAGCCAAGATCAGCACACACCGCGGCCAAGAGCGCGCCGATGTTCATACGAATCTGCTTGGCTTCGAGGAGGAATGCCTCGATGCGAAACGCGAGCCGTAGGCACTCGCCGTGGTCAGCGTCGAGGTCGCGAAGGAAGGTGACGAGGTGGGGGACGCGCTCGTCGACGGACGCGATTGGGCGGCCAAAACCGTAGACCGTGCGACCGTGGTCGAGCTCTGCCTGCAGCAACGTCTCGAGGGCCTCCCCCTCGCTGACCTGCCGTCGCACGCGGCGTAGCATTGCCAGACAGCGCACCAGTGGCGTCGCGACGAACAGCTCGGCATCGCACGAGGCCATTCCGCCGACCAGCGCGAGCAGCGGTGTGGAACGGGCGCTTCCGGCCAGAGCCGCGATACGGTTGGGCCAGATACGGACGTCCGCGTAGCTCGTCTGAAGCCAGAGGTAGTTGAGCATCCGAACCTGCACGGGGGAAAACCGCCGCCCCGTGATGCCGTACAGGTTGAGCTCGAACCAGGAGAGGTCCTTGAGGCTGTGGTGGAGGTCGTGTTCCCCATAGACCGAGCGCTTGCTCAGCTCGGCAAAACCCGCTGTCGTTGGGTAGCAGCGGCGGAACGCTTCGAGTTCACTTGGAGTCACCGACGTACTCCTTCACGGCGGACGTGATGTCGGGGAGGTCCATGGCCTCCGGCCGCGGTTGTTGTGGACGAACGACATCCGAATGAAACGGGAATGCCCGCCAGCCCAGCTCCCGCTGCTCGAGAGCATGCGCTGCCGCACCGGGAAGCCTGAGGATGAGGGAAGCGTACTCGGCCACGGCAGCGGAGAAGCCCAAGTCGCAGTACGCCGCCGCAAGTACCCCCGCCATCGACAGGGGCGCACCCGCCACGGCCTCGAGAGCCTCTCGTTGGTCACACAGCCAGCGCATGAAGCCTCCATCGGAGACCTCGACCAAACGCTCGATACTCGTCATTACCATCGCGGATGCACAGCGTGCGTGAGGATCGAAGCCGGGGACATGTTCGAGCTTTGGCCACTCGCTGTGGTGCTCTTGCCCCGGGCACGAAAGGTCAAACGACGTGGCGCCACGGTTTGCAGACCACAGCTCCATGGCGAGCGAGACTTCGCGCGCCCCACCGAACTGCCCTGCACCTGCGCTGATCGCTGCCACCAAGACCGACCCTGCGGGCGCTCGCCCGACCCCAGCGTTCATCGCCGCGCGCACGCCCAGATCCCGAATCCCGGGGTTCATCGAGATGATCGCGACGCGCTCCAACAGCTGGGCCTGCACCGCTGAGGGGCGATTCCCGGTCAACAACAAGAACAGGACTTCGAACCAGCTCGCGTTCGGGAGCAGGTCTTCGTGGACGTCATACCCGTGGCAGTAGCAGTGGCTCGCCTGGAAGGGGTCGTCCGGGCTCGGTGTTTCTTTCCAGATCGCAGTCTCGAGTGTGTCGGTCATCGTCAACCTCCTGGGGTACCGGATTCGGCCAGCCCTCGTACGCGTTGAGCCATGGGCGGTGACTCTTCGGAATCGATCCGGACATCAAGCAATGTGGGACCTCGCTTGGCACCCAGCCTCGTCCAGTCAATCGCCTCGAGCTCAGCGGGGGTCCGGATCACAATGCCTTCGACACCCATCGCCTCCGCGATCTTGGAGAAGTCGATCGGGGGCAGGCCAAACCCGATGGGCTCAGATTTGCCCAAACGCTGGCCGTGCTTGACCATCCCCAGCGCCCCGTCGTTGAGCACCAACAAGACCAGCGGAACGCACTGCTCGATCGCGACGGTGAGTTCCTGACCCACCATCAGGTAACTTCCATCGCCGGTGATGCAGAGCGTGGGGTTCCTGCTCGCCACAGCGCTGCCCACCGCCGCGCCAATCGCCCATCCCATCGAGCCCAGCGCCATTGCGATGTGATAGCGCCCATTGGATCGGGTGCGAAGAAAGTAGTGCGTGCACCATGCCCAGGCGTTGCCCGCGTCGACGAACACCCGAAACGAGTCCGGGAGCCGGCGGGTCAACGAAGTCATCAGTCGCTGCGGTTTCAGGGGGACTGCGTCCGAGCGGCATGCGGCGGGGTCGTCGACGGCCAGCGCGACGGGTGCCGCCACCGGGGGGTTTGTGACCCGGGCTCGCCGGTTGAGCGATTCGAACACAGAGCGTGGATCGCCGTGGACATGCAGCCGCGCCATCGGGGTGCGCGCAAAGTGCTCGGGCGTGGCCCCAACATGGACCAGGCGTTCGCCCAGCAGCGCGACCTGCCACCCGCCGGTCCCCAGCTCGGTGATCTGTGCCCCCACCGCGAGGATCAGATCAACAGTGGGGTCATCGATTGTCTGCTCGGCCAAGCGGTGTCCCGCGAATCCGAACACTCCACGATACAGCGGATGTTCCGCGTCCATCCAGCGCTTGCCACCCGGGCCGGAGACAAACGCAGTCCCGGTCTTTTCCGCGAACGCAACGATCTCATCGATCGCCTCACCACAATCCTTGCCAAGAAACAGGACGGGCTTCCGCGAGGACGCGATGAGCTCCGCCAACTCGTCGACCGCGTCGGCATCCGTGCTTCGAGAGCGCAGCGAGAGTCTGTGCATCGCGGGTTCGAGCCCGCCCTCCGCTTCTGCACGAAAGATATCCGAGGGCACGCTGAGGTGTGCGGGACCGGGCGGCGAGCGGTGTGCCGCCATGATCGCAGCCCTCAGCTTGGTTGCGAACTGCTCTGGGTGCGAGACGAGCGTGTTGTAGCGAGTGCAGTGGCGAAACATGCCGAGGATATCGAGGGCCGTGCACGAGGATTCCTGCAGTGCATTGCGCCCGAACTTCCGTAGCGCGGTTTGGGCCGTGATGACCAACAAGGGGGTCTCCTCGGCGTAGGCCGACGCGACACCGGTAATCATGTCCGTGGCGCCTGGCCCGGTCGTAGAGCAGCACACGCCCATCTTGCCCGTCTCGCGCGCGTACCCCTCGGCCATGAACGCCGCCCCCGTCTCATGGCGTGCGACGACGAGCTTCGGTCCGTCCGCCCCCCGTCTTGCCAGGGCGTTGAAGAACGGCTCGATCGCGCCTCCGGGGACACCGAACACGAAGTCGACGCCCAGGGCGTTGAGGTTGTCGATCAGAAGGTCCGCGTTGTCGTGCATGGTCTTGCGGGACTCCTCCCGCCTCGTCGCGACTCATAACACGCGCACATTTGCCCACCGAGCAGACGAGCGCCCCGCTGTGGTCGGCAACCTACGGCCAGTCGCCGCCCAACCGGCCGCGGTGATCTCGGCGCTCCTAGCAGCCTGCGGCGCAACAGCGGCGCGGCGTCTCGGTGGTACCCGGCCCCGACCGCACACCCGATCGGCCTGACATCACTCCCAGCGGACGTCGAATGTCGCGCCCGTCGCCGTCGATCGACGAACGACGATCGTTCCTCTGTGTGCGCGGGACATCGTCAACAGCGGTCCCCAGCTGGCGGCCGTCCAGTCGTGAGCGAGCGAGTTCCAAAGGTACGGCGCGTGGGTCATCTCGATCCGGGCCCTCTTCTTCTCATTGTCCATCTCGACGGTGAGCGGCAGGCCTTGGTGAAGCGCCTCCCAGCGCTTTGCGGCGCCCTTGAGGAGCCGTTCGGGCGAGGTGAAGTACGCGAGTACCCGGTACATCGGAGATGAGGCCATCTTTCGACTCAGCTCCTCGGCCATCTCGAGAAGCGTCCCTTCTCGAACGCCAGAGGCGTCAAAGAGCGCAAGGTGGGCGGCGACGCTGTGAACCTCCGGGATCCACGTGTTGTTGGGAGGCGGGTGTCGAAACAGGTCGGCGATCGGTTCGGGCATGCGCGATTCGTCGACCTCAGCCGACAGGATCTCGGCCGTGATCCGGATCAGTGACGCCTTCGCAAAACACTCGGGGTAGGACTCCACCCCCTCCGGCAGCGCCCGAAGGTACATGCCCATCCGCGGGTACTCATGCATGCTCTACACTAGATGTATGCCCCGTTCCGCATTCGAGCAAGCTTCGGGCTGGAACGAATGGGTCGGGTTCGATGCCGTTGAACTCGGGGTCCGATAACCCAGCCTCACCCAGAACAACCCGTTCGCACGGACGACGTGCCGTGAGCCTGGCGCACCCGAACAGGTCCATCGGCGAGTGCGTACGACAACTTGAGCGTTGCAACCCCCCACGGTCCCAATCCGGGCCCCGACAAGCCATCGGCTTGCCGCGTCGTTCACGCGCGTTAGATCAACACGAGGCCGGGTAGAACGCGGCCTGAAGGCGGCGCGATGCCTACGATCCTGATTGTCGACGACGACCCACTCATTCTCCGAGCGCTCTCGCGTGTGCTCAAATCGGGCGGGTACGAGGTCGTGACGCACGACTCTGGATTCGGCCTCAGTGGGGTCGTCCGAAAAAGCCACCCCGACCTACTCCTGCTGGACGTGAACATGCCGGGACTGAGCGGGGACGGAGCCCTGTCGGCGCTGAACGCACTGGCCCGCCGGTTCGGGACCCTGCCTGTGCCGGTGGTCTTCCACAGTGGTTTGTCAGAGCCGGAGCTCACCTCACTGGCGAAGACATGCGGGGCGCACGGACACCTCTGCAAGCCTGCGCGCAACACCCAAATCCTGGAGACGGTTCGACGGGTATTGCTCGACCGCACAGGAGCGACGGGCACCGGGGGCTGATCGACCCAGACCGAGAAACCTCGGAACGCGTTTGGCTACGCGGGCTTCGGATGGCGGCCCAGCTCGATGCCGCTCGTCGCGTTCACCCGCACATGCCGGTCGTCGATGTTCCAGCCTCGAGATCAAGCTCCGGAGGCTGGCACGTCAGGCCCTCCGAACAGTCGCCGTCCGAAGCACACTCGCTGCACACGCCAAAGTTGAACAGCCCCTTGTAGCTGCCCGGGGAGCAGTGACTCATGCATGCCGCCTCCCCCACCTCGCCGACCGTGCAGAACGACCCGTCGAACAACGAGCCGGGATTCACACACGCGAACCCGCCACGGAACTCGCCGGCGTTGAAGAACTCGTTGCAGACCATCGAACCGGGGCAATCGTCGCCGCTCTCGCACTCGCTGCAGGTCGAGATCGAAAGCACCCCCGCGACGTTGGCGAACGAGACGCATTGCAGATCCGCAGAGGCGCATGCGCTGGAATCTTCACAGGAGTCCCCAAGCTCACCATCGTTGCACAGCGCCCATTGCTGACTCGGATCCAACGGGTATGGCGGGGTGCAGCCGTGCTCGCAGTCGGCATCGGACAAACACTCCCCGCAGACGGATCCCAAAATCGACGCGTAGCAGGCCCCTGAGGCGCAGTCGTCGTTGTCCTGGCAAACGCTCCCGTTCTGAGGACCCCCCGTGTCCGAGCTTGTCGACGTACCGCCCGAGGTGCTCGAGCTCTCGGCCGCGCCGGTGGTTTCATCGACGGCCGTCGTCGCATCGGGCCGCGAACCGGTCGAGGTGCTCGAGGAACTCTGAGCGGAGGTTGGCTCGGTTGGAATCGGCTCGGTCCCGGAGTCGCCCGCCGTGCTGCTCGAAGCCGCATCCTCCTCAACGCAGCGTCCGGCCAGCGTGCCGGAATACCTGCCGTATGCCTGACCCGAAGCACACTCATCGCTGGGAAAGCTGCACAGCTCGTTGGGCTGGCACACCCCCGCAGCCCCGTCCTCCATGCACTGGCCGTCGTCGGTGCAGAAGAACGCGTCGTCCCTGCAAGCTGACAGCGTCAGCAACACCGCGATGATCCATGGTTTCCGCACGAGGCAACCGATCGTAGCAGATGCCCTCGGCCGTCCGCCGGCCATGTCAGAGCGCGACGTCCACCGGCCGACACGACCCCACAAAACTCGAGACGCGTCGATCCGGCTCAGAGCGCTCAGGAGCCATCGCGCAACCGCGACACCGCGGTCTCACCGCATCCCAGGTGCCTCGCACTGCGTGCTTTCCACGTACTCGGCGTAGCCGCCCCCATACACCCGGGGGCCGCCCTCGGAGCCCAACTCGAGAACTCGATTGGAGACCTCGGTCAAGAAGCGGCGATCGTGGGAGACGAACAGCATCGTGCCCGAGTAATCTGCCAACGCCTTGACCAACATGTCTTTGGTGTCGAGATCGAGGTGGTTGGTGGGCTCATCGAGCACGAGGAAGTTGGGCGGGTCGTAGAGCATGCTCGCCAACACGAGCCGGACCTTCTCCCCTCCGGACAACACCCGAACGTACTTCTCGGCATCATCCCCACGAAACCCGAACGCACCCAGAACGTTGCGCAGCGACCCCTGGGACGCACGCGGAAACAGGGTTTCCAGCTGACCGATGACCGTCGCCTCCGGGTCGAGGACTTCCATCGAGTGCTGCGCGAAGTACCCCATCTTCACGCTCGGCCCCACGCGAACATCGCCCGCATCGGGCTGACTCTTTCCCGCGACCATCTTGAGCAACGTGGATTTTCCAGCGCCGTTGATGCCCATCACGCACCAGCGCTCGAGCCTACGGATGGTGAGATCAACCCCGTCGTGGACCACGTTCTCGCCGTAGGCTTTGCGAACCCCTTGGAGTACAGCAACGTCTTGACCGGAGCGCGGCGGCTCGGCGAAGTCGAACTCGACAATCTCGCGCCGACGCGGTGGTGCGACCTTGTCGATCTTCTCGACCTTCTTCACGCGAGACTGAACCTGCGCGGCATGGCTTGCTCGTGCCTTGAAGCGGGCGATGAACTCTCGTTCCTTGGCCAGCATGGCCTGCTGACGAGCGTAGTGCGCCTCCTGCTGCGCCGACATCATCGCGCGCTGCTGCTCGTAGAAGTCGTAGTTGCCGCCGTGGGTGACCAGGTCTCCACCGTCGACTTCGACGATCTTGGTGGCGAGTCGGTTGAGGAGTTCCTTGTCGTGCGAGGTCATCATGACCGCTCCGCGGAACTCCATCAGCCACTTCTCGAGCCACAGGATCGACTCGATGTCGAGGTGGTTGGTGGGCTCGTCCAACAGCAACACATCTGGCTGCATCAGCAAGATGCGCGCAAGCGCCACCCGCATCTTCCACCCGCCAGAGAGCTTGGCCACATCGTCGCCTGTCACCTCGGGGGCGAACCCGAGGCCGGCGAGAATCTCCTGCGCCCGAGGCTCGAGCTCAAACCCTCCAAGCTCTGCGTATCGTGACTGTACTTCTCCGTAGCGCTCGATGATCTTGTCCAGCTCATCGGCACGCTCGGGATCCGCCATCGCAGCCTCGAGTTCGCGAACCTCGACCGCAAGCGTCGAGACCTCGCCGGCGCCCGCCATGACCTCGTCCAAGACCGAGCGCCCGGACATCTCTCCGACGTCCTGGTCGAAGTAGCCAATCGTCACACCGCGGTCCACAGCAACGCGACCTTCGTCCGGCTGCTCCTCACCGACGATCATTCGGAAGATCGTGGACTTGCCGGCCCCGTTCGGACCCACCAAGCCGACCTTCTCCCCCCCGTAGAGGTTCATCGACGCGCCCGTGTAGAGGATCTGCGACCCGTGGCTCAGTGCGATGTTGTCGACGGTGATCATCGGACCGCGGAGGGTAGCAGAGCCAGAGCAGCACCCCACAGAGCAGCACGGCGCCCTCCGACGAACACAGAATGCCCCGGTGCGGCCGCGGGGCATCCACCGACCCAACACCCGCGGCGCCACCTGGCCAAACAGCAAGAACGTGAACCAACATGCGGAGACAGATCCTCGTTGAGCCTCCTCCCCCAAGACCACCCGAGGCATCACACGACATGGATGTCAGGCCTCGAGAAAACTAAGCCTCCCCACGCGCAACTTTCGACCGCCCCCGGCGAACAAAGCCCCATTTTTGCGCGAGGCCGACCTGGCATCACCCTCCCCGTGCACGAACACTTAGCGTTGATATGTTTGGCTTGGAAGCGATGACTCGGTGGTCTGTGTTGGTGCTCGCGGCGGCCGCGCTGACCGGATGTACCCAAGAGAGCACACCACCCGTCGCGGGTGAATTCGTGTCGGACAACCCCTACGGAGGTGACAACGGTGGCGACGGAGGCTCCGATCCCTCTGGCGGCGGAGAAGACGGGGGCAACGACAGTGGCGGCGACGACGGGTCCCGCGACGTTGCAGAAGCCGACATCGTGCACATCGAGGGCGACCGACTCTACGCGCTGTCCCGCTACGGGGGCCTCAGCATCATCGATGTCTCAACACCCGATCAACTCCCCGTCTTGGGACGATTCCGGGCCCACGCCGAGCCGTTCGAAATGTACGTCGACCAAGGGCAGGTCTTCGTCATGTACCAAGGCTGGGGGGAGTACGCCGAGGACCCCGAGACCGGCGAGTTCACGTGGCAGGCCGACAGTCGGCTGCTCGCGCTCGACGCCTCGAACCCAGCCGACATCAGCGTTGAGGGAGACTTCTCGATGCCCGGATACCTCTCGGACTCCCGCCGCGTCGGCGACGTGCTGTACGTCGTGAGCAAGGAAGACAGCTGGTGCTGGTCCTGTGAGGAGGGAACCAACGACACCGTCGTCACTTCGCTCGACGTCTCGGACGAAACCGACGTGCAGATGGTCGACCAGCTTCGGCTGGCGGACCAACAGAGCTGGGGTGGTCTGCGCAGCGTGAGCGCCACCGACGAGCGGCTCTACATCGGGGGACCCGACTGGAATGCCGGACCCGACGACTTCTCCACGATCGAGGTGGTCGACATCAGCGACCCTTCGGGTTCCTTGAGCGCCGGGGCCAGCCTTGCGGTGGCCGGACGCATCGAGAGCCGCTGGCAAATGGACGAATACGACGGCGTGTTGCGGGTGATCAGTCAGCCCGGTTGGTCGGGCACGACCCCGCCACGCGTCGAGACCTTCGAGGTCACGACGGCGACGGAATTCACGGAGCTGGGCAGCCTCGCCATGACACTGCCTCGGCCCGAAACGCTCCAGAGCGTGCGCTTCGATGGTGAGCACGCCTACGCGATCACCTTCGAGCAGACCGACCCTCTGTTCACGCTGGACTTGTCTGACCCCGCCTCGCCGCTGCAGGTCGGCGAACTCGAGATCCCAGGATTCGTCTACCACATGGAAACCCGGGGCGACCGCGTGCTCGGCATCGGCTTCGACCGCGACAACCCCGGTGGCTCGCTCAACGCCAGCCTGTTCGACGTGTCCGACTTCGCCAACCCGACGATGGTCGAACGCGTGAACTTCGGCGGTGACTGGGCATCGTTCGCCGAGGATCAGGATCGTCTGCACAAGAGTTTCCAGGTTCTCGACGAACTCGGCTTGCTCCTCATCCCGTTCAGCGGATGGTCTGACACGGCAGACGGCTACGCATGCGGCGAGTACCTCAGCGGTATCCAACTCGTGGACTGGGTCGACGATACGCTCGCGCTTCGCGGGGTCGCTCCGATGGCCGGCAGCGCGCGCCGGGCCCTGGTCCATGACGACCGCCTGCTGGGGATCTCCGACAGCTCGGTCGAGGTGTTCGACGTCAGCGACCGAGACGCGCCACAGCAGACAACCCAGCTCGCAACGGCCAGTATTGCGGACCAGATCGCCATGAGCGAGGACGGAACAGCGATGGTCCGGATGGCGACCGATTGGTGGACCGGCGAAACCCGGCTCGAAACCATCGACCCTGCGACCCCCGAAAGCCCGTTGGCGTTGGGCTCGCTGTCACTCGACTCACTCACCCCACCCCCGCCCGAGGGGCCCGAGGCCGCCGAGTGGTCCTGTGCCCACTACGGATATCTGCAGAGCGAGATGTTCGTCCACGACGGCTTTGTCTACCTGGTCCGCGAGGCCTCGTTGGGAGGCGGCTGGGGTCCCGATGCCCGCACGGTGATCGACGTTGTCGATGTGACCGACGTTTCGGCGCCGGCCTACGTGGACTCGCTGGAGCTCCCCGGGGCCCGCAGCTGGGGCGCCGGGCAAACCGTCAGCGGAGACGAGCGGTCCGTCCGCATCGTGGGCGACACCATGGTCGTAGTCACGGGCTTCCAAGACTGGGAGGAGAACGGCCCGGGAGCATCCACGAGCACGTTCGAGATCGTGGACCTCAGCGTCCCCGGTCAGCCGGCGCACGTCCAGTCGATCGAGCGTCCCGAAGGGCTCGCACACGGCGGATTGCAGCTGCACGACGGCGTGGGCATCTCGTGGCACATGGCCCCGGTCGCCGGTGATGAGAGCAAGGTCCGGTTCTTCCTCGAACGCATAGACCTTTCCTCCGCCGCAAGCGCTTCCGCGGCGCCGGCGGTCAACGTCCCGGGGGCGGTCATCGCCTGGGACGAAGCTTCGAGCCGAGCTGTCGTCGCGGACTTCCAGCTGGAGTCGGCCGCGGATGAAGATGCGTGCTGGTCCCATGCCGCGTCTTGGTATTCCTACGCTGACGACGGCTGCGCGCTGGTCCATCGTCCGCTGCACGTGGTCCAGGTCGAGGGGGACGGCGCGTCGCTCCTGGACACCGCGGACATCGAAGGTGCCGATGGCGGAATCCGACGAGCCGCCGCCTCGGACGAGCTCCTCTTTGTCAGCGTTCAGCGAGGCAGCTATGAGTGGGCCGAAGACGCCGGGTACATCGGGTCTCCACAATCCGAGATCACGATCCTCCCCGACTGGTCCTCCGACGACCTTGCGGCCGGTGGAACCTACGTCCTGGGTCAGAGCGGAGGATGGTTGGGAGAGCTGACCGCGCTGGGAGACCAGCTGTTGTTCCGCGCCAGTTCCGGGATCGGCCAACTCGACGCATCCGACCCCGCCGCGCCCAGCTTCGAGGTCCATGAGCTTTGGGGGTCGCACTGCGGCAACCTCCAAATCCGCGATGGCATGGCCTACTGCGCGATGGGGCCGTGGGGCGTGCAGGCGGTACCGCTCGACTGACTCGTCGCCCGCGGGCCCCTGGCGACCGAGGTGGGCGTGAACGTCGCGCCCACCCACAACCCTTGCTAAGCTCTGGCCACCGATGGCTAGGACGATCGTCGTCACTCTCGATGGAACCGCGTCCAGCTTTGGGTTCGCCCGGCTGGACCGCAAGAAGCTGTACGCGACCCGAAAGCGGATCCCGCTCGACTCGGACGGAGACCCATGCAAGCGGGCAACGCTGACCGATGACGGCTCGATGCTGGTCACCTCCGGGATGACCGGTCAGGGCTACTTCGATGGCACGGGTCGATGGGTGCAGAGCAGCGAGCTCGTTGGCCTGGACACCGATGGCAACCCGGTCGAGAAACACCCCTCGACCCTCGGCGCGGCACAAGCGTTGACCGAGGTCGACCCGGATGCGCTCCTCAACGCAGCCGTCACCACCGTCTATATGCTCGATGCGGACGAGGTCGACGATGCTCTGCAAGCCCGGCTCGACGAAGGAAGCATCTTCCAGTTTCCCTTCAACATGCGGGCCGACTATCACGTCGAGACGGCGTTCTTGGTGGCCAACGAACAAGGCACGTTCGCGCTGCTGGGCGACGCGTTCGAGACCCCGTGGTGCACCCTCGAAGAACCCGTCCTGCCGGACGACGACGACGACGACGACGACGACGACGAGCTCGACTTCGAGATGTTCTAGGAGCGCCCCGATCATGCGACAGATTCACATTGCCAATGCCGGCGGCCGAGATGCCACCGTCACGTTCGCCTCGGCCAAAGCTCCAGCAGGTCCCAAGCCAGGATTGCCCGGCCAAGAGATCGAGTTTCGACGCTACCTCGCCGCGACCCCAGCCACCATGCACGCGGAGATCGAGGCGACGCTGGGCGCAGACTACGGCGACCAGCTCGTCGCGGCGGATCCCGAGGTCGACCTCGAGGTCGTCGGCCGACAGTTCGTGCCCTCAGCACGTGTGTTCCTGACGTCCAAGGGCGACGTCATGCACGCGGTCCCGAACACCGTCGAGGTCATCCTCAACCCCGACGGCAGTGAACGCGAGCGCCGGGCTCCCGAAGACCAGCACGCCAACGTCAATGCCGAGCTTCCTGTTCGCTGGACGGGGAAGACGATGAAGAA
>Ga0316204_10001447_pt1 | contig 63976 bp, 61 predicted proteins | sample 6monrhotite_MG_2_FD_205661 | JGI IMG/M metagenome (GOLD analysis project Ga0316204, IMG submission 205661) | Microbial mat bacterial communities from mineral coupon in-situ incubated in ocean water Damariscotta River, Maine, United States -... | ecosystem: Environmental > Aquatic > Marine >... | reverse complement strand
TTATAAACATAAATCATAGGAAATTTAATGTAATTTTTATCCTGAGTTAGTGCTGTGTTTAAGTCTCTTTAGTTGAAAATAACCCCGTAGTTTAGGACTCGCTCTTGTTCGTTAGGTGTTGTTTAGCTGGAGATTTCTAATGGCCAATGTCATTTAGTCGATAAGGATTTACAAATCATTAATTTATCAAGGCACTTTCTCCGTTAGCAGGCAGGGTGTAATGGCATACAAACTCATTAGCAATGGGCAATTATTAGAGGGTGCAAATGAAGCGATCGCGCTGAAGGCGATTGCCAAAGTTGCACGGCTTTCTGAAGCAAAAGCGCGAAAGATATTTCTATCTGGTCGACGGATTAAGGTGAGCTCATCGGCAGAGCGGATAATGCTGGATAAAATCTCAAATTATTTGCGTAAAGCGGGTGTTGATGTTGAAGTGATTGAGGTTCCAGAGGCCTCAGATAAACCAGTTGAAGCAACGGTGGAGAAAACTGCAGCTGTCGCTGCTACCGACATGGCTGAATCCGTTGATTGTGATAAGCCAGAAAACAGTGAATCAGATAAAAAAATAACAAAACAGCTTCCTCGCATGTTGGCTGCGGTGTTCGCAGTCATGTTTGTCATGGTGATTGGCGTTGCAGGTTATGGCTGGTACTGGCTCTACCTAACGCCGTCACAGGCACTCATGCAGGCAGAAAATGCCCTCGCAGATGGAAATCTTGTCGCAGTGGGCTATGTGGATGTTGAGAAGGTGGTCGTGATTAATGATCACATACTCGGTGAGACCGATCCTGGTGCCTTACCAGTTTCTGAGACTAAACGCGATTTAATCAAACAGCTATTCACTGGCCCTGCCAATTTTCGCGATAACCTGACTCAATTTATATTCTCAGTTCACGTCTCACCCGATAAGCAGGGCGTCAGCGGTAGTATGCTATTGGCCGGAAAATTTGAAGCGCAGACTATTTTGAATGAACTGCAGCGCTCCTTTGAAGTGATACCACAGGGAGAGGGTGGCTGGCAGTTAACCGAAAAAATAGTAGCCGAGCCTGATGATGCACCGCTATGTGAAAAAGACGAAAAAGTGACCTCAAAACCATCCGTGTTGACGTTAAATATTTCTGAATCGTGGCTGATGATCTCTAGTGATCCGCTCTATGCGGTGAATCTCTGGCAAAGGGTTGTCTCTGATGTCGATGCCAACCAGGACTTGATTCAGTGGCGTGATTACCGAGAAGGGCAGATTGCCGCATTAATGGCATTTATGCCCGAGCAGGCGGCAAAGGTAGTCACGGGTATGCCGGGCATGATGGCAAGGGGTGTTGCTCAAAAGGTGCCCGAGATGAAAGCTATCGGCAGTGCAGCAGCAGTGGATATTGTGTCGGCAGGATTGAACCTCAATTTTTCGCTGTTTAGTGATAACCCGCAGTGGAATAGTCAGACGATTAGCAAAGCACGTACAACCCTGGATGAGATGCAGGCAGATAGCCTGTCAGTATCACCAACGATGGCCTCACTTTTTTCTCGTGTAACGACAACCGATAGCGATGAGTATATTGCTGTGGATATTGCACTGGACGCAGAGATACTAAGTGATATTGAGAATATCATAGAGGAAGGAATAGCGAGTCTTTTCACCCCTACAATCTCTAACGGTAGGGATGAAAAGACTCAGCAAGATGAGATTAAAGAGCATCTGATCAACTACGATTTATATGCAGGATTAAAGCAGCTGCCGAGCATCGATCTTGAGAGCTTTAAGCATCAGTCACCACCTCAGTTTATTGATGGTGCTTATGCGGTCAGCCTTAATTCGATTGATTATCAGGAAGAGGACTATTTTAAACTTAACCTTGGTGCGAAAATTGGTTTTCCGAAGGGACGGGAGTTCATGGCTGATAGTGTTGAGACAATGACCTTCTCTATTGATTCTATTCAATCAAAGAGTGGCGAAGAGTTAATGCGTGATGAGCGCTGTGCGAAGCCAGACAATGTCTATGGGCCCGCAAACCATGAGCCACAGACCAGCTTTTCCGCTTTTAATGACCTGGCATCTTTGAGCAAAAATTTACGGCTGAAGAAGGGTGTTTATCCTGAAGCGATCGATAAAATTCGCGGTAACATTACGTTTTCAGCCCCAACAGCGGTTTCAAAGTTTACTGTGGCACTAAAAGCCGGAGAGGTAGTTGAACATGCGGGAGTACGATTCTATTTGAGCAGTATTAAAGGCGGGGCAGTTAACTATCATCTCTCTGGTGACTATCAACGTCTGCTAGAAGTGCGTGCATTAAACAAAGATGGCAGGGCGCTGAAATCGAACTGGTCAATGGGTGGTAATAGTGAAGGCCGCTCTTCAAAAAGTTTTAAAGGTAAAGTGGCTTCAATCGAGGTTTATATTGCTGATCAGTTGCTTGCGCAGGAGAAGTCATTTCTATTGACAGATCTATTTTCGACACCAGAGAAAGAGAAACGTGTCGCGCCGGTCTATCTGGCACCAAACAAGGTCAGTATTAGCAGGTGGAATAAGTACAGTAAACATAAGATGGCGAACCTGAAGACAGACCCAAAAGATTGGCATGTGTGGGGAAAAAACAAACAGCCTATCGCGGAAGCCTCGTGGTCGACAGCAAGGATGTTTGTCACGCACACGCCGCAAAACTGGGGGAATACACCCACTGCCCACCTTTATTTTCCTATGTTAATGGAGTTACCAGGTGTGTTATCTGCGCTGAGCCATACGATTTCAATTCCAGCACATAAAGACGGTGTAATGGAAAAATATACGCAGGTGAGTTATCCCTACCGTAGTGACAGTGGAAAGATTTCTATTAAACATAGACTCAAAGGGTTGCCGGTTGCTTATCGGGGAATTTCACTGCGCAGTGGTCTGGCGGATAATGAAAAGGTTGATCACCTTGAGGGCGAGTTTGTTTTTCGATTGCCAACAAAGACCGTATCACATAAATTCCCATTGAATGGCCTATGGCCTGGTGTGGAGGTAAGTGGGATGACGGTTACTGTGACGAGTATTGCGCTTGGTATGTTCACAGGCTACAACCTTAAGGTTGAAGGGGATATAGAGAAACTCGTCAACCTGCATGGTATTGGCGCAGATGGAAAGCGCGTTGTTGCTGACCCTATTAATTTCCAGGATGGTGGCTACTGGACGATGATCCTACCGCTGAATAAAGGCATTGAATCCGTTGAGCTTGTTAGCGCCACCAAACAGAAAGTGATTCGATTGCCATTTGACCTACGAGCCAACTATGGTGCGCAGTAAATGGTGACTCTCATAAAGCAGGTGCGCATCACGTACCCGCTATCACTGACTATTTTCTAGTCACGTATTTTAAGGTTTCCACTACCTGTTCTGGTGTCTGCGCCCACGCCATCGCAGCGCCATCCACCTCTTTTAATGGATGGATGATCTTTTCATCATGCAGCGCAATATAAGGCTTACCGAGTGCCGCACAAAAACCAGCATCAAAGGCAGCATTCCACTGCTTGTATTGATCGCCAAAACGAACCACAACGATATCCGCCATTTCGATCAGCGACCTGGTGCGAATCGCATTGACCTTGGCTGATTTATGATCGCGCCAGAAACTATTGGCTTCATCGCCGAGGCAATCACCCGCTGCATCACTGGCTTCATGGTTTGTCACCGCTGAGGTGAATTGAATTGGAAGGCCTGCCTGCTCGCTGCCCCTAATAATCTGTTCGCGCCAGTCTGTGTGGATTTCGCCTGAGAGGTAAACCGTCCAGTTCATTTAATACTTCTCCTATCTGTTTATTGGCTGACTATTTCGTGGTTTTACTTGATGTTTTTAGATTCACATAATGCTTCTCTACCAGATGGAAGCGACTCCCTGGGAAAGTTTGTATAACACTTCCACTCAAAGCTGGTACCACCCATCACACTGATCGGTTCCAAAATCACCTGCTTTTTATTGCCAAAGCCTTTATTCAGTCGCACGGTAATATTACCCGTTCCATTTAAATAAACTTCGTCAACATAACTGCTCTTCATTTCAATTTTATTCAGGCCTATGTCAATAAGCTTTTCAGGCCAACTGCCTTCGGATTGAAAATATTCTCTCGATGATATTCTAACTGGTGTTAGTGATGATAGTATGGCTGGTAGTCTTTTCTTGATAGAGATTATAGGGTTCTCCAGGTCAGAGTCACCTTCATAAAACTCACCGCCCTTTAGTCCCGGCCTGGGTGCTGTATAAACATGCATTTTTTTCTGGGTTATATTTGGGCACGGAGTCTTCTGGTATGTAACAGCGCCAGCACTATCAATACATTTGTAAAATGAATGTGCCTGTGTTGGAGTGAATATCATTAACACAATTATCAGGTGTTTTTGACTCTTTCTCATTTTAGTCGTCTATGTTAGTTACTGATGTTACGCACACCTCAGATAGAATGCGGTCTGTAGCGGACTGAAAAAATTGTAACCCATTGATTCATAATAGCCGGTGCGTAACATCAGTTAGTTATTAAATTAATTTTTTTCTGGAACCATTCGTGGCCGACGATCATCACATACGGCAACAAATGTCAGCGTTGCCTCGGTCACTTTAATGACATCATCGTCATCACCGGCTCGATGGCGTTCGGCAAAGACCTCAACGTCAACAGTTATCGATGTACGGCCAACCTTTACTACCTCGGCATAGCAACTGATCAGATCACCGACAAAGACCGGCTTGTGAAATTGAAACTCATTGACTGCAACGGTCACGACGCGCCCCCTGGCCCGGCGGTAGGCAGCGATACTGCCGGCGATATCAACCTGCGACATAATCCAGCCACCAAAGATATCCCCAGCGGCATTGGTATCTGCCGGGCGTGCAGCCATGCGGGTGGTGGGTTGTTTATCCAGCGGTAGTTGTTCGCTGTTTTGCCTGTTCATTAGTGTCCCTCGTAGATGCGTACGACGTCATTGCTCTGGTGTTCAAGGATCTTGTTGCGTTTTAACTTCAGCGTTGGTGTTTGCATCCCGTTTTCGATTGACCACTGCTCCAGTTGTGCTGAGATGCGGCGTACCTGGGCATAGCCGGGAAAGTCTTTTAGCATCGCGGCAACACGTTTTACCAGCGCCTTCTCAACAGCTACAATGCGCAGTGATACTGGGTCATCGTGTGCAACGTTGTGTTGCCCCGCGAATATTTCCCACTGCTGAGGGTCTAGTACTAACAGTGCGACAAGATAGGGGCGGCCTTCACCAATAATCATTACCTGTTCAAAGAGTGGGTCTTGCGTAACCGCCAGCTCCATGTCGGATGGTGGTATCTTCTCCCCATTTGAAAGCACAATGATATCTTTCAGGCGACCGGTGATATAAAGCACCCCTTTACGAAGCTCTGCTTTATCACCGGTATGAAACCAGCCATCCTTGATAACCTCATCTGTGCCTTTTTGATTGTGCCAGTAACCATGCATTACGCCGGGACTGCGAATGATTAATTCACCGGCCTCAGTAATTTTCGCTTCGACATCATTAAGCAGTGGGCCAACACTCAACGGATCATTTTTTTCGATCTTATTGCAACTGATCACCGGACTGGTTTCAGTAAGACCATAGCCTTGAATCATTGGCAGACCAAGCCCGATAAACATTCTGGCAACGCCATCCGAAAGTGGTGCGCCGCCACAGACCGTCACGCGAACACGCCCACCCAGTTTTACCAGCACCTTGTCGGCTACTAATCTCTTTAATAGTGGCCATAGCAGAAACATGGACTGCCACTCAGCACGCCCCTGCTCATAGTTAAAATGATCCCAGCCCACTTTCATTGCGGTGCGAAATAGTTTTTGCGCCAGCGGTGGACGCTGCGCCAGTTGTGCCAGCACCTTGCCCTGTACCCGCTCAAAGATGCGTGGTACTGAAATCAGCACGGTGGGTTTAATAATGCCAAGGTCTTCAGCCAGCAGTGTGATTGAGCGTGAATAGGCAACTGTGGCCCCCGCCATCATTGGTAGATAGTAGCCGGCAGTACGTTCAAACATATGAGAGAGTGGTAGAAAAGAGAGAAACAGATCACCCTGATTAATCGCCACAACGCCTAACCCTGCATGTGCATTCCAGAGAATATTATGGTGACTCAACATTACCCCCTTGGGGCGACCTGAGGTACCTGAGGTATAAACGATGGTGGCCAGTGAGTCTGGATCGGCATCCATGGTCGCAAGCGCCTCGCCACTGGTCATCACATCGCCGGGTAACCACGCCTCTTTGGCGCGCACCAGCGGATGAGTCTTCTCGTTGATAGTGGGGTGCAGACTCACCACACGCTTTAAACCTTTTGCTTGATCAATGACGGATGAAAATTGACGCCACTGCTCGCGGCCTTCGAGCAGCAGTACTTTGGCGTCAGTATCTTGCAAGATGTAGAGGATATTGTCAGGGCGGTCGTTGACATACAGCGGCACCACGACCAGTCCCAGCCCAAGTGCAGCCTGTTCAAATGCGACCCACTGAACACTATTGCGCAACATGATGGCGACCCGATCGCCGGGTTGTAGCCCTTCACCTCTTAAAGCGATCTGCCATTTAATCACGCGGCGGCCCATATCATGCCAGGTAAGCATAACCCAGCGGTTTTCATGATTGATAAAATAGCGATATGCGACGTTCTGAGGGCTGCGCTTGATGCGCTCGCGCAACAGGCCCGCCAATGTGCCTGCCTGTTCGGGGGTGATGGTTTTTACACTTTGATTTGTCATAGGGGTCACTGGAGTTAATATGTCATTGCGAGCAGCGCGAAGTAATCTCTGTCCACTCGGTTCTGTTTGATTAAGATTGCTTCGCGCTGCTCGCAATGGCAGCGTCTCAAATAGTCACTACAGGGCCTACAGGGCCTACAGGCTTCCCCATGCGGCATCCGGTTCAAAACGGCCATCATATTTTTGGCTCAGATCATCGATTCTGTTTTTCATCGATTGACTGCCACTCGTATGGATGTGGTGCATTGGGCCACCGCGAAAGGGTGCAAAGCCGGTACCAAAGATCACGCCCGCATCGAGCAGGTCAGCGCTTTCGACGACCCCTTCACGCAAGCATGCCATTGATTCATTTAGCATACGAAACATCATACGGTCAGTCAGATCGGCAGGCATGCTTTCTCCTTCGCACTTCGCCTTCTCTGGCTTGCCTTTATTGTAGCTGTAGAAACCTTTGCCGCTCTTGCGACCAAGGTTACCGCTGCTCACCATCGAGCGTAGTTTGGCGGGGATTTCGACCTCCAGACTTTCAGCTAATGTCTCGGCGACGGCCAGACAAATATCAAGCCCAACGGTGTCCGCAAGTTCAATCGGCCCCATCGGCATGCCAAAATCAGTCGCGGCCTTGTCGATTAATTCCGGGCGTAGCCCTTCGCTCTCTAACACAACGGCCTCTAATAGATACGGCATCAGGATTCGATTGACCAGGAACCCAGGGCTACTCTTAACCGGTAGTGGCAGGCGATCAATCTGACGTGTAAACGCAGCAGCCTGGTTGGCAATGGATTGGCTGGTCTGTTCACCTTTTACAATCTCAACCAGTTGCATTTGTGCCACCGGATTAAAGAAATGAAGGCCAACTAAACGTTTGGGGTCTTCGAGTACTTCCGATAATACCTCCAACGGAATACTGGAAGTGTTGGTGGTGAGTAGTGCGGTTGGCTTCATCCGTGGTTCAAGTAAACGATAAAGATTCTGTTTTGCCTCGGCATTTTCAAAGATCGCTTCGATAATGACATCGGCACGTTCAACACCGACACCTTTTACATCCGGCATCAGGCGATCCATCGCCGCCTGTATCAGGCGCGGCTGGCGAAGTTTCTTTTTAAATAGTGCATGGGCACGTTTCATCGCCGGGGCAATACGCTCTGGTGACTGATCCTGTAGTGTGACATGTAGGCCACGTAGTGCGCACCATGCGGCAATATCACCGCCCATTACACCCGCGCCGACGACATGAACACGGTCGGCGTGAAATTTGTTTTTACGGCCTAGCGCTTTCATCTCTTCCTGTAAAAAGAACACCCGAATCAGGTTCTGCGCGGTATCTCCCACCACTAAGCTGGCAACAGAGTGTGCCTCTTCGGCGTACATTTTACTGGGATTATCAAAATGTTTGGCCCACAGGTCAATCATCGCATAAGGAGCGGGATAGTGATCGGGGTTCGCCTTTTTAGCGACGGTACGTTTTAGATACTTCGCCAATAGTGGTCGCACCAGAGGATGGTTGGAGAGTCGTGCCACACGCCCCGGACGATGGCGCGCAGGCGCTTCGGCAATGATCATCTTTGCAGCACGCAACAACTGTCGCTCTGGTACAGCATAATCAATCAGGCCAACTTTCTTTGCGACGCGCGCACTGAGTGCGCGCCCGCTTAACATCATGTCCATTGCGGTTGGTGCGCCGACAAGACGTGGCGCTCGCACCGTGCCGCCAAAACCGGGATGGATGCCGAGTCTAACCTCAGGCAGGCCAAGGCGTGTTTTAGGGTCTTCATCGGCGATACGATAATCGGTTGCCAATGCCAGCTCCAAGCCGCCACCGAGACAAAAGCCGCGAATCAAACTAACGGTTGGGAATGAGAAGGCTTCCAGTCTATTGAGTACCGTGTGCATACCGCGCATAAACTCCGCCGCCTGCTCCACGCTTTCCATGCCGGTAAAACCTTTGATGTCAGCACCCGCAATAAAGCCACTCTTTTTATCCGATAGAATCACCAATCCTTTGGGTGGGCTTGATTCGATATCGCGTAGGTGTGCATCGAACTCGGCAATGGTCTCAACCGAGAGAATATTGGTACTGGTCTCCGCCATATCAAAATATAGCCATGCGATGCCGTCGGCATCACGCTCTGTTCGCCAGTGTTTACTTTCTGCCATCGTCATTTATCCTTTATCCTCTTTGACATCGCGGGTGACTAACATTGCACCGCCCTGCCCACCGCCAATGCAGAGGCTGGCCATGCCGTGTTGTGCATCATTGCGCTCCAGAATATTTAATATGTGTAACACGATGCGCGCGCCACTGGCACCGACCGGATGACCGAGGCTGACACCACCGCCATCGATGTTGAGTCGTGCACGATCAATCTTGCCGAGTGGTTCTTTTAACCCCAATTCATTTTTACAGTAATCTTCATCTTGCCATGCCTCAACGCAGGCGAGTACTTGAGTAGCGAAGGCTTCGTTGACCTCCCAGTAATCGATGTCGCTGACGGCCATTTTTTGGCGTTTAAGAATCGGTGCCATCGCATGTGCGGGGCCGAGTCCCATCTGTGCCGGATCAAGCCCAGCCCATTCACTATCAACAATACGCCCCATTGCCTTCAGGTCATATTGTTCAACCGCATATTCACTCGCCAGCAGCAGCATCGCGGCACCATCGGTGACTTGGGCACTATTACCGGCGGTGACTTTGCCAAACTTGCGATCAAATACCGGCCGCAATTTCCCCAATTTATCGACAGAACTATCTGCGCGCACACCATCATCGTGTTGATAGCTTTTGCCGCGACTGTCATAGACAGCTTCGATCTCATCATCGAGGTAGCCACCCTCTTGTGCCGCAGTCAGCCGTTTATGGCTATCGACTGCAAAGGCGTCCATGGTTTCGCGGTTGATGCCAAAACGATAGGCGAGATTTTCTGCGGTCTGCCCCATTGAGAGGCCAATCACCGGGTCACTCAGGCCGCGCAGTAGTCCGATGATGGGTTTAAGGTGACCACCGCGCAGTTTGCCCAGTGTCTTTATCTTTTGACCAAACTTTTTTGCCCCGGCCCATTCGCCGAGCCAGCCGACCATCGTGTCATTTAACAATACCGGCGCATGGCTCATCGATTCTGCGCCACCGGCCAGCACGATATCGGAACGGCCATCTTTGATGTTTTGATAGGCACAATCAAGTGCTTGCAGGCCTGATGCGCAGTTACGTTGCACGGTCCAGGCCGGCAGGTTTTTATCGCACCCGAGTCGGAGTGCGATGATACGCGCGACATTGACCTCATCCGGCGTTGGCATTACACAGCCGACGATCACTTCATCCAGTGCTGAAATTTCAAATGGTTGGCGCGCCAATAGCGGTCGCGCTGCTGCAACGGCAAGATCCGAGGCGAGAAAAGGACCCGGGGCACCTTTTACTTTTAAAAATGGGGTGCGACTGCCATCAACAATATATACCGCGCCGCCAGCCTTTTTCTTTTTACGTGTCGCCATCTATGCGTCCTCTATGCTTTAGGGTCTGTTGACGTTTCATTTTGCCACTGTTGTGCCTGAAAAAACGCCAATGAGTGGCGCGAGAAACGTCGTTTGGTCGTTCCAAATAAGTGCCGAGAAACGCTCAGTGGCGCTTTTTCAGGCGCAACCCATAGGGCTGGGACGCATTTTTCGTCTAACTTCGTTATCAGTCGTTTATTTAGAATAACCAAATCGCTCTCCTTCTGCCTCGTTAGACGAAAAATGCCTCTCCAGCAGTGGTTAAAATGAAACGTCAACAGACCCTAATATTAGCGCTACTTCGTGGTGCTACTTCCAGTAGTCCTGCGGAAAGTCATCCACCTTGATCACTTCGCTTCTTGCTGAAATGGCATTGCGAACCAGCACCGCCTCTTTTTCATCAATAATGCTGTGCTGAATCGCGGCCTGTAGCATCGCCTCATCCATTATGCCGCTTGGTAGGCCACCTTTACGTTGCGCCTGCTGAATCTTTTTCTCGACCGGTTCAGCCAGGATCACCTTAACCAGACCATCTTCGATACGGCCCATCGCTTCGTTGGTGTCACTGGTGGTGAAGACGCCACGGGTAAGTCGATCACGTGCCTCGGATGGCTCAAGGATTATCCCGGCTACTTTATGACCAAGACGATCATCGGGTCCCGCATAAGGTTTGCCTAATGGGAAGATCAGGATACGCAGACAACGTGCTACGGAACGATCTGGAAAGTTTGCTAACAACTCGTGCAGTCGTTTCTGAATAATATAAAGTGACTCCTGACAAGACCATTCCAGTAGTGGCCAATCTTCAGCGGGGCATTGTTGATCTTCATAACGCTTCAATGAAGCTGAAGCTAAATAGAGGTGACTCAATACATCCGCAAGGCGGCCTGACAGCTTCTCTTTACGCTTCAGTTCACCGCCGAGTACCAGCATGGAAATATCAGAGACCAATGCAAAGGCTGAGCTCATGCGGGTCAATTGTCGATAGTATTTTTTGGCGCGTTTGTCACCTGGCACACGTACAAAACGGGCACCGGTGATGCCGAGGTAAAATGCCCTTGCCACATTGCTAATGGTAAAACCGATGTGGCTAAAAAATGCACGATCAAAATCAGTTGCACCGCGCTTGGTATCGCTGTCCCTTACTGCCTGCATCTCCTTTAATACATAGGGGTGGCAACGCACGGCACCCTGGCCAAAGGTGATCAGAGTGCGGGTTAAGATATTGGCCCCTTCAACCGTGATGCTAATCGGGATTGCCTGATAGATGCGACCGATGAGATTGCGTGGCCCCATGCAGATGCCGGTGCCGCCTTGCACATCCATTGCATCGTTGATCACTGAACGCATCCGCTCGGTCAGGTTGTATTTAACGATAGCCGAGGCAACCGACGGTTTTTCGCCGAGATCAACCGCACTAGCGGTGATGGTACGTGCAGCGTCCATCATGTATGTATTGCCAGCGATGCGGGTTAACGCCTCTTCCACCCCTTCGAATTTACCAATCGGTGTCTTAAACTGTTTACGAATGCGCGCATAACCACCGGTTGCGCGGCTCGCCAGTTTGCCGCCACCAGTACTCAATGCAGGTAGTGAAATCGAACGGCCAGCGGCAAGGCTTTCCATCAGCATACGCCAGCCATTCCCAATGCCGCTTTTGTCGCCAATCACCCATTCCATCGGAATGAAGACATCTTTGCCCCAGTTAGGGCCATTCTGAAACATAATATTAAGCGGGGCATGGCGTGTACCAATTGAAACGCCCGGGGTGTCGGTTGGAATCAATGCCAGTGTAATGCCAAGCTCTTCTTTATCGCCCAGCAATTGATCAGGGTCCTGTAGTTTAAAGGCAAGCCCAAGCACAGTCGCAACCGGCCCGAGCGTGATGTAACGTTTGGCCCAGTTAAGGCGAATACCAACCACCTCTTTACCTTCGAACATCCCTTTTTCAACGATACCGATATCCGGCATACTGCTGGCATCACTACCGGCATCAGGCCCGGTCAATGCAAAGCAGGGTACCTCTTCACCACGTGCCAAGCGCGGCAGGTAATGATCTTTCTGGGCATCAGTGCCGTAGTGCAGCAACAGCTCTGCCGGGCCAAGCGAGTTTGGCACCATTACTGTAACGGCAGCGGTAGTACTGCGACTGGAGATCTTCATCACGACGGCAGAATGTGCCAGTGCTGAAAATTCAAGGCCGCCATATTTCTTTGGGATGATCATACCAAAGAAACCTTTATCTTTTATGAACTGCCAAACTTCTGGCGGAAGGTCGTGTAGCTCTTCGGTTATTTGCCAGTCGCTGATCATATGGCATAGATCATCGACCGGGCCATCCAGAAAGGCGCGCTCTTCAGCGGTGAGGCGCGGCGCAGGAAATGAGAGCAGACGCTGCCAGTTGGGGCGGCCACTAAAGAGTTCGCCATCCCACCATACTGAACCAGCCTCCAGTGCTTCGCGTTCGGTTTGCGACATTGATGGCAGTGCTTTACGAAAGGCACGCAGGATATGATTACTGATCAGCAGTTTGCGTAACGGCGGTATATTAACCGGGATCGCTATCAATAAAAAGGTGCCCCAGGCAAGATAGAAGGAGGCACCGGTTGGAATAAAAAAGGTACTCCAGCAGACCATAAAGATCAGCACCAGTAGTGTCGTTAAAGTGAGCGGTATACGTTGATACGCGGCGGTGCCGACTACCACAGCAAATCCTGCAAACCAGGCAAGCATCTCCATGTTCTAGTCCCTTCTGAGCTAGTGTTCTACAGTTTTGTTATATAACACAATAGTTGCTATATTTTTAGTTTTAAAGTGTTTTATATTTAATAAGATGTGCACTTTTCCTATCGGCGGAGCAATGCTTTTCTAAAACATGGCTGCTTAAGGTTTCTTTTAGCAGTCGATTGAGTGGTATTGCTATGAACCCTTTATCGCTTGCCTAATCAGAATCAATTGTTATGAATAAAAAAATTGCCAGCTGGAATGTGAACTCACTGCGTGTGCGCATGCCACAACTACTCGAGTGGTTAAAAAATGGCCAGCCCGATATTGTGGCGCTGCAACAGATCAACGGCTGCGGCCTGCAAGATAGCTTTCGTCTCTCTAAGCAACCCGATGAGCGTTTTAGCTGGTGGGATTATCGCGCGAATGCCTTTCCGCGTAATCTTGGCCTACGTATCGACTTGATTCTGGCCAGTGAAGCGCTGTGCAAACAGGCCGTATCATGTCATATTGATACCTCGCCACGCGGCCTCGAGCGACCCTCGGATCATACCCCGGTGGTCGCCGAATTTTCAGATTGAGTAAAACATCCACTATGAAATATAAAGACCTGCGCGATTTTATCGCACGCCTGGAAAAAGATGGCGAACTAATACGCATTAAGGCTGAGGTTGATCCCAACCTTGAGATGACCGAGATCTGCGACCGCACCCTGCGCGCAGGTGGCCCCGCGCTGCTATTTGAAAACCCCAGGGGATATGACGTGCCGGTGCTGGGCAATCTCTTTGGTACGCCAAAACGGGTAGCGATGGGGATGGGGCAGGACTCGGTCGATGCGCTGCGTGATGTCGGCAAACTACTCTCGGCACTCAAAGAACCAGAGCCACCAAAAGGGGTGATGGATGCATGGGAAAAACTGCCTATCTATAAACAGGTGATCAACATGGCACCCAAGTTTGTTAAAAAGGCGGCGTGTCAGCAGCATGTGATCGAAGGGGATGATGTTGATCTGTCAAAGATTCCGGTGCAGACCTGCTGGCCAGGGGACGCGGGGCCATTGATTACCTGGGCGCTTGTCGTCACCAAAGGGCCAGAAAAAGAGCGCCAGAACATCGGCATCTATCGCCAGCAGGTGATTGGGAAAAACAAGGTGATCATGCGTTGGCTCTCGCATCGTGGCGGCGCGCTCGATTTTCGTGACTGGCAGCAAAAACATCCCGGCGAACGATTTCCAGTGGCAGTGGCACTGGGCGCCGATCCGGCGACAATCCTCGGCGCGGTAACACCGGTGCCCGATACCCTCTCTGAGTTTGCCTTCGCCGGACTGCTGCGCGGTTCTAAAACTGAAGTGGCACGCTGCATCGGCAGTGATCTTCAAGTACCCGCCAGCGCCGAATATGTGCTGGAGGGCTATCTCGAGCCAGGCGAAGCGGCACCGGAAGGGCCGTTTGGTGACCACACCGGTTACTACAATGAGGTCGATACCTTTCCCGTTTTTACCATTGAGCGCATCACCCATCGAACCGATCCGATCTACCACAGCACCTACACCGGCCGCCCGCCCGATGAACCAGCGGTACTCGGTGTCGCGCTGAATGAGGTTTTTGTACCAATCCTGCAAAAACAGTTTCCTGAGATTGTCGATTTTTACCTGCCACCGGAAGGGTGTTCGTACCGACTCGCCGTTGTCAGCATTAAAAAGCAGTACCCCGGCCACGCCAAGCGGGTGATGTTGGGCATCTGGTCATTTCTACGGCAGTTTATGTATACCAAATTTGTGATTGTGACCGACGATGACATCAATATTCGTGATTGGAAAGATGTGATCTGGGCCATCACCACCCGCATGGATCCCGCGCGCGATACCACCATGATCGAAAACACCCCGATCGACTACCTCGACTTTGCCTCACCCGTCTCCGGGCTGGGCTCCAAGATGGGGCTTGATGCAACCAACAAATGGCCGGGTGAAACTACGCGTGAATGGGGTGAGCCGATCACCATGGATGAAGCGGTTAAAGAGCGGGTTGATGCGATGTGGGATTCGCTTGGTATTCCACCGGCAAAAGCGTAAACACATTATTTTTGCGCCCTCGGCGTCTCGGTGTTATCTTGCCTTTATCAGGATTACTCGAATAACTTTTTGATCAAGATAGCATAATCGCCTCAAACGGAATGATAAGAGATAGCTAAAAGACCAACTGAATTAATGAAGTGGTTACAAAAAAACAGCCCTGAATCACGCGTCGGACTGGTACTGCCCGGTGGCGGTGCGCGTGGCGCGTATCAGGTCGGTGTACTCAAGGCGGTCGCACGGGTACTGCCGAAAGAGTATGGCAAAACGAGTCCCTTTTCTGTGATCACTGGCACCTCGGCCGGGTCAATCAACGCCACCGCATTGGCAATCCATGCCGACCATTTTCGTCAGGGGGTGATGCGTCTCAGCCATGTGTGGAAAAACTTTGAAGCCGAACAGGTCTTTCGCACTGACACTGCAGGCATCTTTAAGACCGGTGCCCACTGGCTGGCGGCGATGATGCTGGGTGGGTTGGGGAGATATAACCCGCATTCATTGCTGGATCGCGAGCCGTTAGTTGGGCTGCTTAATCAATACTTTGATTACAACAAAATTCAGCAGGCGATCAATGCAGGGCATCTGCATGCCTTGGGAATCACTGCTTCAGGTTACACCTCTGGTCAATCAGTTACCTTTTATCAGGGTGCTGATTCGATTCAACCGTGGTCGCGCGAGCGTCGCGTGGGCTGTGCTACTAATCTTAATATCTCGCATTTGATGGCATCGTCTGCGATACCCCTGTTATTTTCTGCCACCAGGATTAATCGGGAGTATTTTGGTGATGGCTCCATGCGCCAGACTGCACCGCTGAGTTCTGCGTTACATCTTGGTGCAGACCGAGTACTGGTCGTTGGTGTGCAGGAATCGAAACCTGTCAAATCCGAGCGGAAAACTGTCACTGGCTATCCGCCGATGGCGGATATTCTGGGGCACGTGATGAACAGTATCTTTCTTGATGGGCTGGATTCTGACCTGGAACGAGTCGAGCGTATTAATAAAACCATCAGCCTGATTCCAACACGTAAACTGGAGCGTGGCGGCGTGACACTAAAACCGGTGGAAGTGCTGTGCATTTCACCAAGTCGTGACATCGACGAAATTGCCGGGCGCTATTCGCACCTGTTGCCACATTCACTACGTTTTTTACTGCGCGGTGTTGGCGCATACGGCAACCACGGTTCCACATTAGTCAGCTATCTATTGTTTGAAAAGGCCTTCTGTCGCGAGTTGATTTCGCTCGGTTATAAAGATGCAATGAATTCAAAAGATGAAATTCTGAATCTCTTTAACTCGGAAAAAAAATAATAAAATGAGGTAGTAACTTTGTAGCACCTGCCGTTAAAGATAGAGAGCAGAGTAAAAATGCAACATCAAGTAACAACAGAGTAATTGATGGAAAATGAACTTGTAGTCACCACCCTTAGATTATTACTAGCGGCCCTTGCCGGCGGCCTGATTGGCCTTGAACGTTCACATCATGGTCGTCCCGCCGGTTTCCGAACGCATACACTGGTCTGCGTTTCCGCAGCGTTATTAATGGTACTGGGTGTTTTTCAGTGGGATTTGGTGCTGCACGCCCCGATTGAAACGATTCGTGTCGACCCCACCCGGATGGCGCAGGGGATTATGACTGGCATCGGTTTTCTCGGTGCCGGGGTGATTTTCAAAGAACGACTGTCGGTGCGTGGCCTGACCACTGCTGCCTCAATCTGGATGACCGCATCAATTGGTGTGGTGATTGGTATGGGGCTCTACTATGCCGGTTTTCTGGCAACCATTATCACCCTTGGTGTGCTGTCACTCTTCCGCTGGGTTGAGCGGGTGATTCCATCGGTACACTATGGTCAGTTAATCGTACGTTTTTCACGCCATGAAATTATGCCTGAAGATGACCTGAGGGCGTTGATCAGTGAGCATACGATTAATAGCGCAAAACTGAGTTATCAGCTTGATCGTGAAGGTAAGATCTTTCAATATCAGATGACGATTGATGCGATTGATACTGAAAATTTCAGAAAATTGACCGAGACCTTGACCAACATGGATAACGTGATGGAGTTTACCCTGGTTCCGACCGGGGACTAATTCGTTAGAGCGCACTTTTCAGAAATTGTTTTAGTCCATCGATATATTGCTGCCCTGAGGTCTGAAACCCCTGGGCATGTTCTCCGCTAATTTCCATAAAGGCTTTTGGCTCATTCGCTGCGTCATAGAGCCGTTTACCGTGATGAAAGGGAATCACCTCATCATCATTACTATGTACGATTAATATCGGGCAGCGAACCTTTGTAACATTATCCTTCACGCTATATTTAAAACGACTCATCAGACGCGCAGGAAAAATACGGAACATCTCGGCTGCCAGCGCTGGCGCTGAAGTAAAGGTTGATTCAATGACCAGTGCGCCTGGTTGGTGGCGTGCTGCCTGCGCGGCTGCAATCGCCGCCCCGAGTGAGCGCCCCAGCACAATGACATCTTTGGAGTTGATGCCGCGATCCCGCAGCAGGTATTCCCATGCCGCCTCAGCATCATCATAGGTACCCTGTTCCGAGGGACTGCCCTGGCTCTGACCATAGCCGCGATAATCAAAAATGAAGGTCGCTAGCCCCAGATGATGAAACATCTCCAGGGTGGTGATGCAGTCTGAGATATTGCCGGTGTTGCCGTGGAAAAAGAGTAGCACGCGCTCTTTTTCTCTATCGACAGTTGGCCGTGGCACAAACCAGCCATGCAACATCAGGCTATCGCTGGTCTTGAAATCGACCGACTCAAACTTGAGTCCGTGTTTGTCTGGCGTGGTGGTGATTTCCGCTGTTGGACAGTAGATATGACGCGCCTGTACCAGGTAGAGATTTACAATAAACAGTAGATAGAGCGCTATTGGAATGGCGATGATCAATAAAAAAGTGGTCAATGGCATCTTCCCTAAATAATTCCTGGTACATCATATCTCGCTACTTTGTCGCTAAACAACCTGCGCGGGCCACAAAACAGGTATAATCCTCCTTACTCCGACGATTTTTAGCAATACTGGGTTTAACTGATGGCGATTGATTTACACACACGTTTTATGGGCACGATGATCGGCAGCGCGCTGGGCGATGCGATTGGCGAGCAAGCACTTGAGATCAGTGATCGAGATGATCTGCTCGAGTATGTTAATGGTGATAACGAACTGTGTTACACCGATGACACCGTGATGTCTCTCGCGACCGCAGAGCTTCTAGTGAGCCAGGGCTCGATTGACCAACAGCTGCTGGGTGATAAGTTTCGTAAATACCATAAAGAAGAGCCGTGGCGTAATTATGGACTGGTGACCTCCGGGGTTTTTACCATCGTAGAAAACGAAGCGATTGACTACACCGCAGCAGCACTGCGTCTGTGTGACGGTATTGGTTCTTTTGGTAACGGTGCCGCGATGCGTGTTGCGCCACTAGGGCTCTATTTTCATCGTTCGCCTGATCTTTATAGTATGGCCAAGAAAACGGCCGAGATTACCCATGCCCATCCGGTTGGCATCGATGGCGCAGCGGTACTCGCCAAAGCGGTGGCGATGTCACTGCATCTCAATAGCCAGCGCCCATTCGCGCCGCAGGTCTACGGTGCTCGCTTGGTTGATTTTGCAGAAACCACTCGCCTTAAAGAGAAGTTGAAGCTCGTATTAAAACTAGTGGCGGCGCACGCAACAGTAGAGGAAGCCGCGCAGGAGCTAGGTACCCAGTCAGCAGTAAATGAATCGATGGCCTTTGCACTGTTCTGTTTTTTAACTCACCCACACGCCTTTGTTGAATGTGTGTTGTGCGCGGTTTCACAAGGTGGCGATCGCGGCACGATGGGTGCAATGGTCGGCGCAATGGCAGGTGCCTATCTCGGCAGCGAAGCCATTCCTCCGCATTGGCAGCGGCGCCTGGAAAATACCCAGCATATCGAAACATTGGCGCGTGAACTGGCGGCGCGCAGTACGCTTTAGCTCTCTCCGAGGCAGACTTATTGGACACCAATACTCCAGCTAGAGAACTATCCCTAGTTCAATTCACTAACGACTTCATGTATAAAATACTACTGAAGTTTAACGAAACACAAAATTAAATTGCAACGAATCAATATTGTCACGTATCACATACTCACCACGAATGGTAAGTCGCTCAATTAGATCATAACCAATACCCGCACCATACATCAGACCATCATCATCACCAACATCCAGCCCAAGGCGACCAATAAAACTGGTTCTATCTGCAATTTTCCAGCTACCGGCCACCGCACCCCAGAAGCCAGTTGCAGCAGAACTCGAAACGACAGAGCCAAAAGGCGGAACATTTACCGAGCGCTTAAAATTCCCGCTATTCATGTAGCCACCTTCTAATGCAAAAGTACCACTGCCAAATTTTATGGTGAACGGATAACCAACAAAAAGCTGAATACCGGTAGCATTCGGCCCATTAAAATCATTCTCTAACAGGCCTCCACCGAAATAGAGCTTATCAGAGTCAAAGGCACTGGTATTTTCCTTTGTTTCGGCACCTGCATGTAGGGTAAACCCAAGAAACAATATTGCCACTAAAAAAAAATTCATGGGGCCTTCTCTCTAAAAACATTAATATGATTTAGCTATCATCACCCTAAATACATAATCAGGGAAAGTCACCGCTATCTAAAAAATTAATTCTAATGATCAATTCTTTAACCATTAGATAAGATCTCATCAGCAGTCTAGCAGGAGAGTATTATAGTGATTACATAAGACACGTCTATGCTGTTCGTCACACTTTTGAGGGGATTCCTGGCCAACTTCAGCAAAGCTACAGGGGGAGGATATATCCATAACCCTAGAAAATCATTCCTCGTCTGCCCCCGGCTTTTCCTGCATCTTCTTTTGCCACATACCGTAGCCCATCGCACCAAAGCAGATAAACAGTAATGGGAACATCAAGGCGTTCATGAATGGAGCAATAGAACCCATTCCAGTCGCATTGAGCAACATGGTTAACAACGGCGTGAATAGACAGACGGTTGCAATCAATGCTCCTTTTAGGCCGGTAAAGACAAGACGGTCTGCCGCTGTTGCTGGCTTATCTTCTTCAGTCGTCATTAAAAGCTACTCCTGATTATCATCCATTTGAAATCAGCAAAGGTCATTAACCGAACCCTTGCATTTCGTCCATTAGCTGAGGCAACCATGTTACAACATCCGGGAAGGCGATCAACAAACCCAATACTGACAATTGAATGATGATAAACGGCACAACCCCTCGATAGATTTGCGTGATCCTCACCGACGGCGGTGCCACCGCCTTGAGATAAAAGAGTGAAAAACCAAATGGCGGGGTGAGAAATGAAGTCTGTAGGTTCATTGCAATCAGGATGGCAAACCATACCGGATCGATATCCATCATGATCGCAATCGGCGCGATGATCGGCACCACCACAAAACAGATTTCGATGAAATCTAAAAAGAAGCCCAGAATAAAGATAACTAGCATACTGACCATCAGGAAACCCCATACTCCGCCGGGCAGTTCCATCATCAGATCTTCGACCAGCATGTCACCACCCATGCCACGGAAAACCAGTCCAAAGGCCGTTGCGCCGATCAAAATCAGAAACACCATACTGGTCATGCGCGTGGTTTGACGCATGCTACCTTGCAGGTTAGGCATCGTCAGTCGACGACGCACAATTGCCAATAAGATCGCACCCAGTGCTCCGACCGCGGCAGATTCAGTGGGTGATGCGATGCCAAAAAAGATCGAGCCCAGCACCGCTACCACCAGCAATAACGGCGGCACCAGACTGGTGATCACCGCCACCCACAGGCTGCTATCACCGCGCTCTGCCTGTAACTTCTTCACATTAATCGCGGGTGCATACTCAGGTTTACGCCATGCCACAATCATAATAAAAACGATAAACAAGGTGATCAATAAAAAGCCGGGGATCACCGCACCCGCAAACAGTTGCCCAACCGGCACACCGACAACATCCGCCAGCAGAATCAATACAATGCTAGGCGGAATGATCTGCCCTAAGGTGCCGGAGGCTGCGATGGTGCCAGTGGCAAGTTCGGTACGATAACCATGCTTTAATAACGCAGGCAGTGCGATCACGCCCATTGCCACCACGGTTGCACCGACTACGCCGGTGGTGGCTGCCAACAGCGCGCCAACGATTACAATCGATACGGCAAGGCCACCGCGCACACGGCCAAACAGCAGCCCCATTGTCTCCAGCAGCTCTTCGGCAATACCGGACTTCTCCAGCATGATCCCCATAAAGATAAACAGCGGCACGGCGAGCAACGTGAAGTTGGTCATCACCCCCCAGATGCGCATCGGTAGTAGTTCGAAAAACCCGAAGCCAAGAAAGATGCCGCCAAACACCATCGATACCGCACCTAGGGTAAAGGCAACCGGAAAGCCAATCATCAGCGCAGCAATTACCACGCCGAACATAATCAACGCCCAGACTTCCATCTCCATCAGGCGTCCTGCTCCTGCGAAACTTTATTAACGGCCGAACTGGCAGTGCTGTTACCCGCGGTAATTTTCTGCACACTGCGAATGATAATCGCGATGCCCTGTAGTGCTAACAATACAAAACAGAGGGGGATCATCATTTTAATGAGGTAGCGATAAGGAAGGCCACCCGGGTCAGGTGAATGCTCACCCAAGGTATATGAATTCTCAACAAACGGCCACGCACTCACAATAATCAAGATGCAAAACGGCAATAGAAAAAAGAGTGTGCCAAACAGATCCACCCAGGCACGCCGGCGATCACTCATCCAACGCGCGTGATAGAGCAGATCAACCCGCACATGCTCGTCATGCTTTAAGGTATAGGCCGCGCCCAACAAAAAAATCAGTGCAAAGATATGCCATTCCAGCTCTTGCAATGCGACAGAACCGTCCTGAAAGAGATAACGCATCGTGACGTCATAGCTAACCAGTAGCACCAGCGCCAACGTTAACCAGGAAACGCAGCGACCACTCCATTCACCAAAACATTCGATGCCCTTGGCCAATTGGGCTAGCCGGGCCAGCCCATTTTTATTCTCTGTTGTCATGAAACGTTTTAACCTGAAATCGCAGCCAGGCTATTCATGGGTAACTGGCCTTGGTGCTTAATGGTGTAGATCCCTTTCGGGTTGGGCGTGCCGATAAAACGCAACCCCTGCTGCAGATCATTGCGATTTTTATCACGCAACTCGATGGTGCCTGCAAAAACATATTCACCGGTTGGCTGTAATATTAATGTACCATTTACTTTCATTGGCCCATCAATGTCACGCACTACGCCGTTGATGGTGCCATCAACGGTATTCAACACCGCCTCAAAATTACCAAAGGTGGTGTTATTCAGATCGATGCCCGCATCATGCCAGATCAATTTTCCTTCGACATTGCTCAACTGGCCATCCGCCAAAGAGAGCGTATCTAACTCAATCTTAAAAAGGCCTTTAAGCCCCATCGCCAACTGCGGGGAAAATTTTTCGATGGTAACCGCAGCGAGGCTGGCATTTAAATCATTTAAAAATAAACCACCAAGACCTCGGCTCACGGTCGCTTCAACATTGCGGCCATCATATTTAAAGCTGACCAAGGCTTGCGCGCGCCCAAGCAACAGTGCCGAAGGCTGCAACACCCACTTCAGTGATTCAAGCCGCTGTGCAGTCGCTCCAACAGTCACTAGTGCAGAGCGCCCCTGCCACATAGAGCCTTCCACCTGATAGAGTTTTACGGGTAGCTTTTCTTTCACTAATCCATAGAGGCGATCCGCAGGGGTTTGCACCACCATAAACACAAGATAACTCATCAGCGCCAACAGACTATATAGCGCAATTTTCTTTTTCTTCATCCGGCACCTTTTAATGAAAGACGCACATTCGCCATGCCACTATCCTGATGCTGGTCGATGGTGATGCTATCAATCGATACCGCATGTTTTGTCTGTAAGCTTTCTAGCCAGCTCATCATTTTATCGAAGTTAACCCGCTCAAGACGAATTCTCACCTTGTCACTACCATCCGGTTCAACTCTTGTCATCGCGCTGCCCAAGCCATTGCGCTTGGCTGTCTGATCAACCAGCGATAAGAGCGATGCACCGCTATTCGCAACAGGTGTTTTACCGCCAGCTTTACGCAACATAAGCGCCTCTTGCGCCGACGACTCCATCCATTGGCTCACCTCATGCTGTTCGCTCACCACGTCGCGCATGCGTTCAACATCATCCACAAATGAGAGCCAACTACCAATTAACAACGCCACGATTAACAGGCCGCTGCCACCCACCACAATGATGCGTTCACGTGGGTTCAGTGTTGCAAACCACGCCTTCATGCGTCTTTACCTTTTAGTTGCAGACGCGCTTCAACACGATTGTCACGCGAGGTCGCAGAGAGAATCTCCACCTGTACCCCGGCATCTTTAATAATCTGCTGCTTCAGCTGATCAAGCGCCTGAATATCGGCAATCGCCAACGCCATATCAAGTTGACCATTACGATAGCTCATGCGTTGCAACTGCAACCCACCGGCCGCCTTGAGCGCATCGCCGACGGATGACAGCATCACTAATAAGCCATCATCACTCGTACCGCCGCCGCCTCTCAGTTTTTTAAGGCACTGCGTCATCTGCGCCTTTGGATTCACAATTCGCTTCGCGCCGGGGCAAGCGGCTAGGTAGGTTTGCTCAATATGTTTTTTCAATGCGGCCTGCTCGCCACGTAACTCAAAATAATCGACCACCGTCATGCCGCCCGAAAAGAGTATCAGCACCGCCAACATCGCCGCCGCCGCACGCCATGGACGCAATAGCTTGCCCACTTGGTCACGGCGACTGTATTGCCCCTGCAATAGATTAAGCACCTGCTTTTCGTCTAGCCCCTGCGCAAAAAGGGCTAGCGTATCGACCGACTCATCTTCGCGGCTCACCACCAGGTCAAACTCACTGAGCGATTCAACTAGCGCTAGATCATCACCCGACCCACTGCTGGCTAGGTGCAACTGCTCCGGCGCATCGGCCGACTGCTCACACGCTTGCAGTGCACTGCGTAGCATCGATACCAGGTTATCGCTATCCATCGCGAAGCCGCGGTTATAGCCCGTGCTCAGCAATGCCGTGTCACCCTCTAATAGCAATGACCACTGACTGGTCGAGACCGGTAGACAACAGAGATCAGCAACAATCATATGCGGCTCAACCCCATTGCTACGCAACAGCTCAAGCCACTTCACCATCTTCTGATTATCAACCACCACCGTGGCCACCTGCCCGGCGGCATCGGGGCTGTCGATCACAAAATGGAGTTGCTCAACATCACTCGCCAATTGATCTTCAAGAATATAGGGCACCGCACTTAGAATGCGTTGACGATTGCGACTCGGCACGGCGGCCGACATCAGCGATAACTCGGTCGCGGGCACAATCACAATCACGCGACAACCCGCCACCAGTGTCGCCAACTCGCTTAGTGCGGTCTCCTGTGACGCGGCATGCCCACCATTTTCCGTAACCAGCAGTGTGCGCAGCGCTGTCGCGCTGTCATTTGTTAGCCGAATATAAAACTTTGGCTGCATTAATAGACACCCTGTGCGCGCATTACTACTCCCACTTTTGCTTGATCATCTCTCACCACCAAACTATACAGGCTTGTCCGGCCGCGCCCAAATTCAGACTCAGCGTTTATTATAAAGTAATTTGTCTGCACACTGAGCCCTTCATTACCACTCAATCGCCCGCCAACGGCAGCATGATCAACAAAATCACCGACTGTCGCAAAACCATTGGGAATACGCGCATCAATCAATTGATCTGCGTCCGCCGGGCTCAAACCATCCACCACCGCTATCAATACTTCGGCACTGGCGGTATTAACATTGATAGCGGTATATTCAGGCAGCACCGTGACATGCGGTGATAGCGTATCGTAAAACTCCCGTGTAACCCCCTCTATCAATAGCAGCTCACTGACACTCGCCATCATCGCATTGGGGGTGCGATACGGTAGTTCCCGCCCCAGGTATGAAAAATCTTCTGCGCCACCGGGGATGCTGACATTAGCATCCTCGTCGATCCAGTCCAGAATCGCAAAACGTAGATCTTCATCAAGGTCAAGCTGTTGCAGCAGGCGCTGCAGGCGGCCCATGTCTAGCTGGCTCACCCGCTGAATGGCCTGCTTGCCTGCCTGCTGGTTCGACGAGTCTGTTTTCACCAAATTATTGAGATTAAAACGCCCCTGCAAATCTTCGATCTGCCCTGCAACACGACCACCTTCAACATCAATCGGCGGTAACATGGTTGCCCAGTCCTCCTCCAGGTGATCCACCTGATTGTCCTGCCGGTCACGCACCAGCACCTGCTTGCCCCACTCTTCGGCACCAAGTGCAAACAGGTAGGCCTGAGAAGATTCGATTACATTAGTGGTGCGGCGAATATCGAGGTGTTGTCGTGAGGCCATCGACACCGCTGCGATCGTCGCAATCGCGGTGATTAAAATCGCGGTAATCAATGCCGCGCCAGTCTGGTTTGATCGTCGCAGCATTACGAATAGACCGCAGTGCCGCTAAGATTTAGCGGTGTAGGCATCATGGCGGCGGAACCCCTGCCACACGAAAGACGCGTCGAATCTCGCCCCAATGTTCACTTTCGATAACCAATTCGATCGCCTTTGGTAGCCCCGGCGTCGGTGCATTTTGCGACGTTAAATTGCGTACCGGCCACTCACTTTGCCATGCGGATTGATCATCAAGATAACTAAACTTTATGGCCTCAACCCCTTCAAACAGGGATCCGCTGGCCTGACTACTATCCTGTGCACGGTCTAGCATCTGCCAGCTTGCACGCATCAACTGCTCATCTTCAATGCCATAGGCGATGCGATGTAGATGGCTACGACTAAAGCCACCGGGATTGCGTCGACCAGTACGGGTAAACTCCAGCCCCTCGTCGTCCCCCACCATCGCTGGCTGCTCATCACCAAAGCTATCTCTGATTGAACGATTCACCGCCTGCTCAATATCACGTTCAAGAATCGCAAACGAGGTCTGCAATGCCGCCAGTTTTGCAGCATGGGCATCACCCTGTTTACGCGCCTGCATCACGATATCCAGCCCGCTATAGGCCATCACCGCCACCACTGCAAAGATCGCCATCGCGACCAGTAGTTCTATCAACGTAAAACCTGTGCTGCGACGCCACATCATGGCTTACCCAGATACGAGATCACCTTCGCAACTGGCTTTTCGCTATCCGAATCGGTACGCACTTCTACATCCATGCGCTTAACACGATCATCCGGGGTATCAATGATAATCACAGTCCAATACCAGTCACGCCCCGCCATTTCAACATCCCCTTCATCCTCACCGGCACCCGGCCACGCTTTTTCCACCTGCATCTCAACCACTTTATTGGTCGCGACCCAGTGACCCAGCGTCTTATCCTGCAACAGCGCCGCATTACTAATATTTCGGCTCGCCTCGGTAATCACCGCGCCCAGACCAATCGCAATCACCGCCAATGCTACCATCACCTCTAGTAGCGTAAAACCGCGTGAACGAGTGGCTGAATAATTGCGACGCCGCTTGCCCACTACTCCCGCTCGATCTCAACTTTACCGGTAATGCCCGCCTTCACCACAAAACGTGCCTCACCATCTTCATGGCGCAGTTCTGCTTCAAAGGGGCTCATCTCACCGCTCGACAACAGATAGACCCGCGGGCCTATCGACTGCGTCGCTTCTGCTTGCTCTTCACCTTCGGAAGAGGCTTCAACCTCTTCCTCAAATGAAAACTCATGCCCTTCGAGATAGAGTTCGAGGTAAATACCTTTTGGCAATGTACGTTCACGCAGCATCTTATCGTCGGTCGGCTGCTGCCACTGACCACCATCATTTAACACAAGAAATTGATAACTATCGTAACCAAACTCCAGCGCATGCTCTTTGGAGTGCAGCACCGACTCCTGCGCCGCCAACGTGACTAACGAACCGAGGCGTTGCGCCTCGATCTGCACCTCATCATCCACATTGCGATCAAACGAGACCACCACAAAGGTCAGCGTGATGCCAATGATCAACGCCACCACCATCAGCTCTATCAAGGTAAAACCCGCAGCGCGTCGGTGGCTACAGCTAGATGCGGGTAATTTCTTCATGAGTTGACGTAAGGCTTACTCGCCGTCGATGTTCCAGTTGCCAATGTCAGCATCTTCACCTTCACCACCCTGCGCGCCATCGCGCCCCAGCGAATAGACATCGATTACACCGTTTTGCCCTGGGTTAAGGTAGAAATAGGCATTATCCCATGGATCGGTCGGCAGACGCGGTAACTCATTACCAACCAATGCCTCCAACCCTTCATCGGTACCGGGATAATCATGATTTTCAAGCTTGTACATATTCAGTGCGCTTTCAATCGCACGTACGTCCGACTTCGCCTTAGTGATCTTCGCCTGCCCTGGCTTATCCATAATATTCGGCACCACAATCGATGCCAGGATACCGAGGATAATCACCACCACCAGCACTTCGATCAGAGTGAAACCACGCGACATTGTGCGTCTGTTGATTGTTGATTTTTTCATCTAACTCTTCCTGTTTTTCTATACGTAACAATATTGAATTTGATTCGCCTGCATCATCAGGCAATGAGCTGGTTCATGTTAAAGATCGGCAATAGGATTGCGAGAATGATTAGCAATACAATGCCACCCATTACCAAAATCATAAACGGGCCAAACAGACCCAGGATCGTCTGCATCACGGTATCGAGTTCCTGCTCCTGACTATCGGCCGCACGTTCCAGCATCTCATCAAGTTTACCGCTGCTTTCACCACTGGCGATCAAATGAATCGTCATCGGTGGGAAATAACCACTCTTTTCCAGCGCCTTGTGCATACTAGCACCTTCACTCACATGTTTCGCCGCCGTCTCTACCGCGCTACGCATTGGAATATTGGAGACTACCTGCCCCGCAATGCGCAACGCCTCCAGCACCGACACCCCACTTTGGCTCAAAATACTTAGGGTACGTGCAAAACGCGCCGCGTTAAGGCCGCGGATCAATTTAGAGATCAGCGGTGTTTTCAGTTGCAGGTGGTGAAACCAGCGTTTTGGTCCCGGCTTACGCAGCACCGCCTTGATTGCCACAAACGACACCGCCATCGCGCCAAACAGGATTAACCCCGACTCACGAATAAAGTCACTTGCAGCGATCATGATCACCGTCAACGTCGGCAGCTCCTGCCCCATATCATCAAATACCTTGACGACTTCCGGCACCACATAGGCGAGTAACAACGTCACCACCGCAATAGATACTACAACTACCAGCACCGGATAGATCAGCGCCAACATCATCTTCTGCCGCATCGCCTGCCGCCCTTCGGTGTAGTCGGCAAGGCGATCCAGCACCACATCGAGATGACCCGACTGCTCACCCGCCGCCACCGTGGCGCGGTAGAGATCGGTAAAGACATGCGGGAAATCACCTAGCGCAGTCGCCAACGTGTGACCCTCCATCACCTTGGAGCGCACCCCCACCAACATACTTTTGAGGCGCGGTTTTTCACACTGCTGCGACACGGCGCGCAGAGCCTCTTCGATTGGCAGACCAGACTGCACCAATGTGGAGAGCTGACGTGTGATCAGTGCAAGGTCAGTGGCATTGATACCGCGTTGAAAAGAAGCAGAACCGCCTGCCGAGCGCTTTTCTCGCTGCGCCACTTCCACCACATCGAGCGGTGCCATCCCCTGGTCACGCAACTGCTGACGTATCTGGCGCGCGGTATCGGCTTCGAGCACCCCTTTACGCTCACGGCCGCCACTATCAAGCGCTTTGTATTCAAAAGCACCCACGCGCTACTTCCACCTACTCTTCATAGGTAACGCGCAGCACCTCTTCGAGCGAGGTGACACCTTCGAGCACACGACGCACCCCGTCCTGAAAAATACTATTGGTTCTGGAGCGTGCATGCTGCTCAAGCTGGTGTTCTGCCGTGCCATCGTGAATCATGGTACGGATGGTCTCATCGACATCGATCAACTCAAAGATCCCCATGCGGCCTTTATAGCCGTTGAAGTTACATTTTTTACAGCCATCCGGCGCATAGAGCGTCGGTGGTGCCTGCTCTGAGACACCCAGTCGTTCACAATCTTTTTTACCGGCCTGATAGGGGCGTTTGCAGTCGGGGCAAAGCTTCCGCACCAGTCGTTGCGCCAACACGCCAATCAAGCTGGAAGAGACCAGAAAGGGTTCAACGCCCATGTCACGCAGCCGCGTGACCGAACCGATCGCGGTATTGGTATGCAGGGTCGATAACACCAGATGACCGGTCAGACTTGCCTGCACGGCAATCTCGGCGGTCTCCAGATCGCGAATCTCACCGACCATCACCACGTCCGGATCCTGCCGTAGGATCGCACGTAGGCCGCGTGAAAAAGACATATCGACCTTCGCCTGCACCTGCGTCTGACTGACGCCATCGAGATAGTATTCGATCGGGTCTTCGACCGTCATGATATTACGATCTTTATTATTGAGCCGCGTCAGCACCGCATAAAGCGTGGTGGTCTTACCGGAACCGGTCGGCCCCGTCACCAGAATAATCCCGTGCGGTTTATGGATAATGCCGTTCATGATCTCTAGCTCACCCGCCTCCATGCCGACCTGGTCGAGGTCAAGGCTGCCCGCCTGCTTGTCGAGCAGTCGCAACACCACGCGCTCGCCGTGGCCAGAAGGCAGCGTCGAGACACGCACGTCCACCGAGCGCCCAGCGACACGCAGTGAGATACGGCCATCCTGCGGCAAGCGTTTCTCCGCGATATCGAGTTTAGCCATCACCTTGACACGCGATACCAGCAACGGCGCAATCACGCGGGCGGGTTCGAGTACCTCACGCAATATGCCATCGACACGAAAACGCACCACCATGCGACTTTCATAGGGTTCAATGTGAATATCAGAGGCATTCTCTTTAATTGCCTCGGTCAACAGCGCATTAATCAGGCGAATAATCGGCGCATCGTCCTGTGTCTCTAACAGGTCTTCTGGCTCTGGCATCGCCTGCGCAATGCTAGAGAGATCGAGTTCGTCACCAAGATCACCCATCGACTGCATCGAATTAGAGCCATCACTGGCGTAAGCTTTTTGAATCAGGGTATCGAAATCTTCCGCCTCGACCAACTCTTCAATCTTCAACGGTACGCCAAGAAAACGACGCGTTTCAGCCAGGGCCTGCGCGGAGACATTATCACGACAGACCAGCAGCGAGTGGTCAGGGCCAATCTCACGCACCATTACACCATGGCGCTTTGCAAAAGAGAAAGGCGGACGCTGAACAGTAACCGTTTTGGCTTCATGCTCTGTCGCCGCCCCGTCCACTGTTGCAATCGATGCTACCTCAGTAGCGCTCGATTCATTGAGGTCATTCGCTGGCGGCACTATTACTGTCCGGTGATTCTGAATCTAAACTTGGCACAGTATCACTGCTGGGCATTTCGTCCACCTCAAATGCCGGCGGCAAGGCAAGCGCCTCTTGCATCGTCGACATTATTGGCGACGCCTCATTGGGCAGCATCAACAACCCCTTTTCACGCACCTCCATCTGCCTGGCGCGCTGATAGCTGTACTTACTATGCGTTAGACGCGCTGACAATGCCCCGTCACGAATAATAGTCGGGTGTAGAAACATCATCAGGTTTTGCTTTAACTTGCTAGAACTCTTATGACTAAAGAGCCAGCCCAGCAATGGAATATCACCCAGCAGCGGTACCTTTTGCACCGATTCCCGCACTTCATCATTAATCAAACCACCCATGACAATCATCTGTCCATCATCCACAATCACATTGGTTTTAATTGAGCGGGTGTTAGTAATCAGATCAACGGCACCGGTCGCACTGGAACTTAGACTATCAATCGTCTGCTCGATCTCCAGCTTTACCGCATCGCCTTCATTAATCTGAGGCTTGACCTTCAATGTAATACCCACATTTTCACGCTGAATCGTCTGAAATGGATTAGTTGGTGAAGAAGAGCTACCGGTCGAAGAAAAAGAACCGGTAACAAACGGTACCGTCTGCCCGATCACAATCTCCGCCTCTTCATTATCCAGCGTCACCAGAGTTGGCGTCGACAGAATATTAGTGGTGCCATCACCCTTAAGCGTCCTCAAAACGGCTGCAAAATTGAGTGTGCTCGAATTGAACCTGCCCAACCCCACCAGCACGCCATTTGTAACCGCTGGAGCGGTGCCGGCCGCAGCGGCCGCACCGATTTCAGCGATACTGCCACCCGAGCCCGCGCCAAAATTCACCAGCCCCACCGGCCCTTCACGACCAGGGGTACCATCAAAAATCCACTGTACGCCAAGCTCCGCACTCAGATCTTCAGAGACCTCTGCAATCACGGTTTCAATCAACACCTGCGCGCGACGTATATCAAGCTGTTTGATCACCGACTCCAGTGATCGAAAAAGATCGGGCGGCGCGGTAATCACCAATGCATTGGTCGCTTCATCAGCCTGAATATCGACCTTTGCCTTATTCGCAGCAGCACCTTTTCCTTTACCCTGCGTCTCAACGCTCTTGCTCACACCAGTCAGCACCTTAACCAAATCTTCAGCCTGTGCATAACGAAGGTAGATAACACGTGTATTACCGCCTTTCTCCAAAGGCGTATCCAGATGAGAAATAATCGCCTTAATTCTTAGTCGCCCAGACTTGCCGCCACCAACTAAAATACTATTGGTACGCTCATCAGCCAGTAGAATGGGCGCGCCGCCAGGAGATGAGGCAGCACCTTTTTTTCCTTTCCCCTGCTGCTCAAGTGAAGCCATGATCCTGACCACTTCAGCTGCCGACGCATGTTCAAGCTGAATGATCTCAATCTCATCATTACTTGGGGTATCGATACGTCCGATGATATTCATCAAGCGTGCAATGTTAGCAGCACGATCAGAAATGATCAGGATATTGGCTGGCACATAGGCGGCAAGATGTCCCTGCTGCGGCACCAGTGGCCGCAGGATAGGCACTAGCTGAGAGGAGGAGACATTTCTCAGCGCAATCACGCGAGTGACAATTTCATCACCAGCCCCCGGCGATGTCTCATCAGCCAAAGGCATCGCTTTTTGTTTGGCGCTGGCATCAGGCAAAATCTTAATCACGTTGCCGCTCGGTATTGCTGAAAACCCGTGCACCGCCAGAATAGACAAAAAGACACTATAAAGTTCTTCGCTCGCCATCGGGTGAGACGACACAATCGTCACCTTCCCTTTCACACGAGGGTCAACAATAAAGTTTTTGCCGGTCGCCTCAGACACGGTGCTGATTACCGCACTGATATCCGCGTCTTTCAAATTAAGAGTGACACTCTTTGCAATGGAAACGGTTGAGAAACAGACACATGCAACCAATAACACAGTGCAAAGCGCTCTATTCCAGGTGAAATGACATCCCCTGTGATAATACTTTATAGACTGCAAACTTCTTCTCGCTATCCCTTAAAATCGTTAGAGCATTATTGCTTTTTATTGTTTCGATACAATGTCATACACAGACTAACGGCATTGTATATTAAAAACTGATACCTATCCGCTTGAAGCAGCACAATTTATACTAATCAATACTAACGTCAAATGACTGAGCGCGCCCATTTCTTTTTATATCAAGTCTGACGCTACTCGCTGTCTGCAGGCTTCGTAAAACATTAAGACCCTTTGCCGGCGTATCAAGCTGAATGCCATTCACTGCTGTCACAATGTCGCCAGAGATCAGGCCTACGCGATCAAACAGCGCTCGATCACGCCCGGGGTTAACTTCATAACCGATAAATTTGCCTCTTTCACTTTTAGGGTTCATCTTGATTGCATCCGTCAAGCGCTGCGGTTCTTTCAGCAGGTCTTTACGATATTGCTTAAGGTTCATAGGCGCAGCAGAACGACCACGCGAACGCGAAGCGCTCTTACGTGTTGATGACCCCCTGGACGTATTCACACTCTCTTTAGGTAATTCCAGTACCTCCAGCGAATTATTACGCTTCAATACAACCTTGCTTGGGTGCACCTCGGAAAGCGTAACGCCATCTGAAATCCGGGAGTTAACGGCATAGTAACGTTCCTTACCATTTGCTTCAGCGATGATTGCGCCACCGCCACCATCCGAAACAAAAACACCACGAAGCGTCAATTTAAGGGTTGTCTTCGGAATATCCTTCTGTACCACCACGGGTGCTGGCACATTCCGGCTCTCTTTACCAAACAGGCTCCAACGCGCAATATTCCAACCGCCATTCGAAACGGCGGCCTGCTGTGAACTTTCCACCTGCACCGCAGGCAGCACCTCTCTCTCTGCCGCCGGTACCAAACGCCAACTCAACACCGCTGTGTTATAGGCCAACAATACCACCAACGCCACATTGACGGCCGTCACCCACTGTGCCGCATTTGCGCCCTTCGCAACCGCACCTGGTAACTCTTTCCAATCAACAGACAATTTCATCGCCATCTCTTAATGAACAAACCCATTACCCACGTCCTTAAACACCTCAATCCTACAGATTTAACCAAACTCCTCACATCTTTAACGGCCAACATCTCACACAAAGCCATTTTGCCGTAATAATTTTAAAGATACCCACATTTCAGGTAAATAAAACTGCTTTTCAACTTGCTTTTTCCTAAAACACGAATTCTTATGCACAATTTTCTTCGCCTGAAGCACTAAAACACTAGTCTCAACATGGAAAAGCTACAAAAACACCTAACCTATTGTTTTACAAGAGATATCAATATCGATTAAAAACTACACAATTTAACGTGGGGCCTTGAGTTATAACGATTTCAGCCCTTTTACCCCAAATTTTCCACAGAGTTATCCACAGATTCTGTGGAAAACCCTCAATTATCAACCATGACAAGCAGTTAGACGAATTTTTTATGACAAACCATGAATCATGGAACATTTACGGTGAAACATTACACCCTTTTCACCAACTAAAAAGCGTCCAACGTGGAATCAGCAACCCTTCATCTAACTCATTTTGACGACTATCAAGAGTACCATCACCATCGGTATCCACCAGAAAATAGGCAAACCCCTTCTTGGGTGTAATTTTGATCATGTAGAGCCTACCGTTAGCGCGATATTCTTCGATAATCTCACTCTGGCTTCGGGTAATAGTAATCTCAGGCTCGTCATCAGGCTCTGCTGCCAGCACCAACGGGGCACTGCCAATAGTCAGCGTCAAACATAACAATAGTTGAAACAGTTTATTCATAACTCCAATAATCTCTCACGCTCTTCTGCAGATGGCTCAAATCCGCGTTGCTCATAATGCCGAAATATCGCATCGACCACTTCCTGTGGATTATCCAGTACCTCAAACAGCTCAAAATCTTCGACACTGATCGTGCCCTCAACCACCAGAGTCTGCTCAAACCAGTTCAACAGCCCCGTCCAGAACTTTCGATTCACCAAAATAATCGGGATCTTCTGCGTCCGCCCCGTCTGCACCAACGTCAGAATTTCAGCCAACTCATCCAGCGTGCCAAAACCACCCGGCAACACCACATAGGCCGAAGCATATTTTACAAACATCACCTTACGCGAAAAGAAATGGCGGAAGTGCAGTGAAATATCCTGATACTCATTCTCCACCTGCTCGCGCGGCAACATAATGTTTAGCCCGATACTGGGTGACTTGCCTCGAAACGCTCCCTTATTGGCCGCCTCCATAATCCCCGGGCCACCACCGCTCACCACGCTAAAGCCAGATTCAGAGAGCGCCAGCGCAATCTCTTCTGCCAACTGGTAGTATGGATGACCAACAGGGGTGCGTGCCGAACCGAAGATACTGACCGACGGCTTAATCTTGTCCAGACGCTCATAGCCTTCCACAAACTCGGCCATAATCTGGAATACCTTCCACGACTCGCGATTCAGACCAGCCTCATCGGCCGGCCCAAATGTGGGATGATCAGCTCTTGTTCGTTCGTCCATAACACTTTTTAACTCTAGATCATTATAATAGTATCCACTAACCCCAATATTAGCAGATCAACCCCCAACCATAAACCAACTATATTAACTCGATGACTAAAAACACCGCTAGCAAACTGCTGATCCTGATCGACGGCTCTTCATATCTCTATCGCGCCTTCCATGCGATACCACCGCTAACCAATTCTCAAGGACAAGCGACAAATGCCATACAGGGCGTGATCAATATGCTGCGCAAGTTGATCAATGACTACAAGCCCGATTATGTCGCGGTGGTGTTTGATGCCAAGGGCAAAACCTTCCGTGATGACATGTATGACCAGTACAAAGCTAACCGTCCACCGATGCCGGATGAGCTACGCACGCAGATCGAGCCGCTGCATGCCATCGTTCGTGCAATGGGGCTGCCGTGCATCGTAGAAACGGGGGTCGAGGCGGATGATGTGATCGGCACACTGGCACAACAAGCGGCCGCTAGCGGAATTCGTAGTGTGATCTCGACCGGCGATAAAGATATGGCCCAGCTGGTAAATGAGCACATCACGCTGATCAACACCATGAACAACAAGACGCTGGACCGCAATGGTGTGATCGAAAAATTTGGCCTACCGCCAGAACAGATCATCGATTATTTAGCGTTGATCGGCGACACCTCGGATAACATCCCCGGCATCCCCGGCGTCGGTCCCAAGACTGCCGTCAAATGGTTTACCCAATACGGCTCGCTCGATGAGATCATCAACCAGGCAGAGACCATCAAGGGAAAAATTGGTGAGAAGTTCCGCGCAAACATGGCACAGCTACCACTCTCGCGCCAGCTCACCACCATCAAACTCGATGTACCGCTCACCGAAACACCTGAGACACTACAGCCACAACCTGCCGATATTGATGCGCTGCGCGAGCTGTTTCAGCAACTGGAATTCAAACGCTGGCTCGATGAACTTGAACATAACGCGACTTTAGATCAACCCTCGGCGGGCGAAGCCGAAACACCCACCCCAGTTGAACGCAACTACGACACCATCCTTGACCAGGCCTCGCTTGACAGGTGGATCGACCAGCTAAACAGCGCCGAACTGTTTTCGTTTGATACCGAGACCACCAACCTTGACTATATTGAGGCAGAGATCGTTGGCGTCTCCTTTTCCACCGAAGCTGGTGCTGCCGCCTATGTGCCGCTCGCCCATGATTACGAGGATGCGCCAGTACAACTCGATCGTGCCGCAGTGCTCGAACAGCTACGTCCACTGCTCGAAGATGAAGCCCATAAAAAGGTTGGGCAGAATCTCAAATATGATGCCAACGTGCTACTCAATTACGACATCAAACTGCGCGGCATCGCATTTGATACCATGCTTGAATCATACGTACTCAACAGCACCGCCTCTCGCCACGATATGGATTCACTAGCGAAAAACCACCTTAATATTGAGACCATTCATTACGAGGATGTCGCCGGAAAGGGGGCCAAGCAAATAACCTTTAATCAGGTGCCACTTGAAACCGCATCACCCTACGCCGCCGAAGATGCAGACATCACCCTGCAACTGCACCAAAAACTATGGCCACAGGTCGATAGTGATGAAGCGCTGCGCAAGCTATTTAATGATATCGAACTGCCACTACTGCCGATCCTCGCCACAATGGAATACCACGGCGTGCTGGTCGACGCCGAGATGCTGAATATCCAGAGCGGTGAACTGAGTGAACGGATGCAGCAGATCGAAAAGGAGGCCTTTAGCGTTGCTGAGCAGGCGTTTAATCTCAGCTCACCCAAACAAATTCAGGAGATTCTGTTTGAAAAGCAGCAGTTACCCATTATTAAGAAGACCCCAAAGGGACAGCCATCAACGGCTGAAGAGGTGCTGCAAGAGCTGGCGCTCGATTACCCGCTGCCAAAGTTGATCCTCGAACACCGAGGCATGAGCAAACTCAAATCAACCTATACCGATAAGCTGCCGAAGCAGATCCACCCGAAAACGGGTCGTGTTCACACCTCGTACCATCAGGCGGTCACTGCCACCGGGCGACTATCGTCAAGCAACCCCAATCTGCAAAACATCCCGATCCGTAACAAAGAGGGGCGGCGCATTCGTCAGGCCTTTATCGCGCCCGAGGGTAAAATCATCGTCGCGGCCGATTATTCACAGATCGAGCTGCGCATCATGGCCCACCTCTCTAATGACGCCGGACTGCTCGATGCCTTTCAACGCGGCGATGATATCCACAGCGCCACCGCCGCAGAGATCTTCAATACGATGCCAATCAGTGTCACCAGCGAGCAGCGCCGCCGCGCCAAGGCGATTAACTTCGGCCTGATCTATGGTATGTCCGCCTTTGGCCTTGCCAAACAGCTCGGTGTTGGGCGTAAAGAGGCACAGGAATATATCGACCTCTATTTTGAACGCTACCCAGGCGTACTCGCCTACATGGATCGTATGCGTGAAACAGCTAAGGCCGATGGCTATGTTGAAACCTTGTTTGGTCGCCGCCTCTACCTACCGGAGATCAACGCACGCAATGCGCAACGCCGCCAGTATGCCGAACGCGCCGCGATTAACGCGCCGATGCAGGGCAGTGCTGCGGACATCATCAAGCTGGCAATGTTAAAGACCGCTGCATGGCTTGAAAACGATTCGATCGATGTAACAATGGTGATGCAAGTGCACGATGAGCTGGTTTTTGAGGTAGCCGAAGAGCAATTGATTACCGCAAGAGACGGTATTCGTGACTGTATGACGGGTGCTGCCAAACTTGCAGTGCCATTAGTGGTCGATATCGGTGACGGGATCAACTGGGATGAAGCGCATTAGGGCCAAACAAGGCCTTTTCCCGGCGGAAATTGATGTTTTTTTGACGTTTTTGAAACAAACTTAATTTTTTTGAAACAAAAGTGAAAAAAAGCTGAACTTTTCAAGACATCGGCCGTCTTATGTTTCAAGTGTGTCTTTGGACACCACCACTCAGCCTCCCTGAGTGGCCCCCTCTTACTCAGCCACCCCAAGCTGCGTATGAGTTTTAACCCCCGGTTATTCCCTCCCTCTCTCTAAAATAACCGGGGATTTTTTTATCCCCAATTTTCTACCCAAGCTTCAGCCAACCATCCAGACAGGCGTGCGCCTCATCGATACCCGTCTTTTTCAGTGATGAAAAAAGCTGCATCGTGATCGTTTGATCGCCCCTGGCATTAAAATTCCTGGCAACATCTCGATTTACCTCTTGCAGCATATTGCCTGCAGCGCCACGGCTCAACTTATCCGCCTTGGTCAGCAACAGATGCACAGGCATCTTCGCCTCACAACACCAGGTCAACAGCTGGCAGTCAAGCTCCTGTAGCGGGCGGCGACAATCCATCACAATAATCAGCCCCTTTAATGACTGGCGTGTCTGAAAATAATCCTCGATCAGTTTCATCCACTTCTGCTTGGTACTCAGCGGCACCTTGGCGTAGCCGTAACCCGGCAGATCCGCCAGGCGACGCTCATCAGCGATCTCGAAATAGTTGATCTGCTGAGTGCGTCCTGGTGTTTTACTGGTACGTGCCAGCGCGTTAATCCCGGTAATGGTATTGATCGCACTCGATTTACCAGCATTGGAACGCCCCACAATCGCCACCTCAGCCCCTTCATCGTCCGGCAACTGAGCAAGCGTCGCCACACTCAACATAAAGGTGGCGCGGCGATAGGGGTGATTCGGATCAGGCATTATTCAATTCACACATAATTTTCTCATAACAGGAGAAGATTAGCGTTTACCACCACGTCCATAGACATAACGGCTAAGGCTCATCTCATCACTGCTCACACGGCGCACCAGGTGATCAAGGCTGATGATCGCATGCTCCAGGAACACCACTGCCAGATAAGGGTGTTCAATACGCAGACGGTCATACATCACGCGCGACAGTTTCATCAGCTGAGTGTTATCGGTCGCAACACGCATCCGTAACAGGCGTGGCTGACGATCAAAAAATGACATTTCACCCACCAGCTCACCTTCAGACATGCGACCAATCTCCATCTCATTGCCCCGCTCTTCGTAAACCAGCGCAGTTTCACCCGAGACTACAAAATAGATCGCGTCGCCAACCTCTCCGATATCAGTGATGACATCACCCTTTTTATATTCCACTAGCTCCGTGTAATCGAGTAACGTCTGAACTTCCTTGATCGTTAACGACTCACACAGATGCTGCTGATTGAGGAACTGGGCCAAATCAAAAGGTTTTGTTGTCATCAACTATCTCCTGCAAAAATCCTGATTCTATTTAAAGTATGAGACCTTTGCACGGTACAATCACGCGTAAAGGTTCCAGTATGGCGCATGATACCGCATTCCCCATTAAAGGCCGATAAATTCACCCAGGTTATTGCGTATAAATCAAAACTTGAATAGTCTTGATGTCACTGAGAGCCGATCTCTCTAAATAATAACCATACGATTCCAAATACAAATCCCCTATATTGATTGAGGTACCACCAATGAAAAGCGTGCTAGCAAGCCTAATTCCCCTCCTGTTTATTGCCTTTATCCCTGCGGCACATGCAGCAGGCCCAGTCACAGAAGGAGTCAACTACCAACTGGTACAACCTGCCCAACCGCCGATGAAAAGCAGCGGCAAGATCGAAGTCATTGAGATGTTCTGGTATGGCTGCCCGCACTGCCACCGTTTCCAGGTGCATCTTGATCGCTGGTTGAAAACCCAGCCGGACAATGTTGAATTCATTCGCATCCCGGTTATCCTGCGTGAAAACTGGGGCACTCATGCCCGTGCTTTCTTTACCGCCCAGGCACTCGGCAAGCTGGAAGAGATTCACATGCCTCTCTTCGAGGCGATCCACAATGAAAAACGTCGCCTGAATAGCGAAAAAAAACTGATGGCGTTTTTTGCTGAACACGGCATTAGCAACGATGACTTTCGTAAAACCTTTAACTCCTTCAGTGTTAACAGCAAGGTTCGCCGCGCCCAGCTGTTTGCCCGTAAATACGGTATTCAGGGCACCCCCAGCGTCGTCGTCAACGGTAAATACCGCATCGATACCGGCATGGGTAAACAAGGTTTTCCGGGTGTGATCAAAGCGATTAATCACCTAATCAAAGTCGAAAGCAGTTCTTAATATTTCTTCACCGCTTAACATCAACAAAACCAGCGAGTATTCCAGCCCCGATTTTATTATTAAGTTTTTGCTCTATTGAATTTGCAATGTGCCGCTACTACTAAATAGTTCACGGTGCGGCACATTGCGCTCCACCACCTGGAGATAAAATGAGTTTAATAGCCGCCTTAATATTACAGAAATGAAGCCTATATCCGCGCCGGGAGATCCTCAGATGGCATCCATGACAAACCTGGATGATCACTGTATCAAGCTACTCAGCTTTAATATTCAAGTTGGCATGGCATCCACTCACATGCATCACTATGTGACGCAATGCTGGAAACACCTGCTGCCTCATTCACGATCATTCGACAACCTCGATCGCATTGCCGATGTCATTAGCCAGTTCGATCTCGTTGCCCTGCAGGAGGCCGATGGCGGCAGCATGCGCAGTTTTTTTATCAATCAGGTGGAATATCTCGCCAAAAAAGCCGATTTTCCACACTGGCATAAACAGACCAACCGCAATCTGGGCAAGTTTGCTCAGCATAGCAACGGCCTGCTCAGCAAATACAAACCCTATCAGGTCACTGCTCATAAATTACCCGGCCTGCTACCCGGGCGTGGTGTAATGGAAGCCCGTTACGGTACACTTGAAAACCCATTAATCGTATTGATGGCACATCTCGCACTCAGTAAAAGCGCGCGCACCTATCAGTTCAACTTTATCAGTAGCCTGGTCAATCAATTTGAGCACGTGGTCGTGATGGGTGACCTGAACTGTCAGCCACACAGTGAAGAGATGGCGATGCTACTACGCGACACCAACCTGTCCCGTCCAGACGCCATCAACAACACCTACCCAAGCTGGAAGCCAGTGCGAAATATTGACCATATCCTGACCACTCAATCGGTCAGGATTCGCAGTGTTAAAGTGATCAATGAAACCCTCTCCGATCACCTCCCGCTAGCGGTCGAAATCCAGCTTCCAGAAGCAGTAACGCTACAACTAAACGGGCGTTAATAGCGCCGCCCATTCATCTACTTTTTACTAGGGGGTGTTAACAATCATTTTGACAGTCCTGCTGGCGCTCATTTTTTATCCATCAAGGCGGCGCGAACGTGGTGTGGTTGTTCCACATGAGCGAGCGACAACGCCGAGGGATGAAAAATGAGCGCCAGCCCTTCGGGTTGCGCCTGAAAAAACCCCAGGCTGCGTTGTTCGTCGTTCATTTGGAATCACCAAACTTCTCTCCTCTCGCCTTGCCTGACGCTTTTTCAGGCACAACAGGATTGTCAAAAGATTGTTAACACCCCCTAAGACAATCGGTTAAATCATCCCTTTTTCCTGCCGCTAATCTTTTACACAGACAACCACCAAAACATCAACCTTAACGGCCTGTTAAGCCAACGATCTCAATGAGAAAAAGATGAGCCAAATCGCTTCCGGCATGTTAACCACAGCTAAAAACAGAGACAAAAACATCGCCCGGCTAACCCAGACCCTGACTGCAATGAATACGGTCATTTTGGGTAAAGAGCAGACGCTACGCCTGGCCTTAACCTGCTTAATCGCACGCGGCCATCTACTGATTGAAGATCAACCAGGTGTTGGCAAAACGACCCTCTCTCACCTGCTAGCACGCGTCCTCGGCCTCGATTTCCAGCGCATCCAGTTCACCAGTGATATGTTGCCCGCTGATATCCTCGGCGTTTCAGTCTATGATCAAAATAGCGCCAGCTTTAAATTTCATCCTGGCCCTGTTTTTTCTCAACTAGTACTTGCTGATGAGGTTAACCGCGCCACCCCCAAGGCTCAGAGCGCACTGCTGGAAGCCATGGAGGAGTACCAGGTCACCACCGAAGGGGAAACCCACTCACTACCATCGCCATTCTTTGTCATCGCAACCCAGAACCCCAGCACTCAAATTGGCACCTTTCAACTACCCGAATCCCAGCTCGACCGTTTTCTAATGCGCCTGGAGATAGGGTACCCCGATCAGGCCCATGAAAAAGAGCTGCTAAAAGGAGAAGATCGCCGTGAAATACTAAAAGTGCTCAATGCCACCATGTCGCCAACACAGCTGCTTGCCGTTCAGCAAGCGGCTCCGCAAGTGCATGTGTCAGACTCGCTGATTGACTATCTGCAAAAGATTCTCAACTTCACCCGCCACAGCCCTTATTATCGCAACGGCCTCTCGCCGCGAGCAGGCATTGCGATACTACACTGCGCGCAGGCATGGGCGCTGCTCGATCAGCGAGATCATCTACTGCCGGAAGACATTCAAGCGATCTTGCCCGCCACAACCAATCACCGCCTGCAACCGACAGCTGAATTCTCTACGTTAAGCCCTGATGAGATCGTGTCACACCTGCTGACAGTATCTCTCGATTAACCCATCCAGCCAAAGCAGTGCCTGATGAAATACCTGCCACCCCTGATTGAAAATATTGCGACGCGCCTCTTCAATGTAGAGCGCCGCAGCGGCAATGCGCGCAGTGACTCCATCGTTTTAACCCGGCGGCGTATCTACATTCTGCCAACTTACTACGGCGTCCTCTTTGCGATGTTATTGATGCTGCTACTGGTCGGTGCAACCAATTACAATAACAGCCTTGGTTTTGTTTTAACATTCCTGCTGACCAGCATCGGTCTGGTATCGATCATTCATACCTATCGCAATCTATTACAGCTTAAAATATCGACCGGCAAAGCAAGCGCCGTCTTTTGCGGTTCAATGGCGACATTCCACCTACAACTTGAGAACCGGGACAAACGTCCACGCTATAACATCTGCGCCCGCTTCAAGGAGACCTCTCCGGCTATCATCAATATTAATGATGAGATGGTAGAGATAAAACTAACATGTACCACCACTCAACGCGGCTGGCAAACGATGGGACGAATCACCATCGATAGTGTCTTCCCACTTGGGCTTTGCCGCGCCTGGAGTTATATCACACTACCTAAATCATGTTTGATCTATCCTCTTCCGGCAATACAACCACTACCACCTATTGGCAAAGGTGGTGGCAGTGGAAAAGAGAACTCACAAAATGGCGGCGATGATTTCATCGGTTACCGCGACTATCAACCCGGCGACTCACCTCGGCATGTTAACTGGAAGGCGGCTGCACACGGTGACAAACTACACACCAAGCGCTTTGGTGATAATGAGTCAAGTGAGCTGTGGTTTGAGTGGGATTCACTATCGGCACTCGAGACCGAATCACGCCTTAGTCAGTTATGCCGCTGGATCATCGATGCCGAACAAAATGGTGTCGATTATGGTCTACGCATGCCAGATATCACCATCCGCCCTGGCCAGGGGGATGACCACCAACACCGCTGCCTTGAAGTGCTGGCACTGCACCCGTCCCCTGTGTCAGGTTAACGCTGCCTGAATGAAAAAGCACCTCGCCCATATCGTTATTTCACGCAACACCACATTGTGGTTACTCACATCATTGCTACTTGCCTTTGCACCCCATATATTAAGCCTGCCAATCACCCTCTCGACACTCTGCCTGATATTTGGCATCTGGCGATTTTCGATTGAGCGACGCGCAACGGTAATACTGCCTCCTCGTATTTTTCGCGCCCTGCTACTCTGCGCCACACTTGTTATCGTCTACCTGCATTACGGTACATTATTTGGGCGCGAAGCAGGCGTCGCGTTGCTCGCCTGCATGCTGGCCCTAAAGTTACTGGAGATGCGCTCAGTTCGCGATTATATTATTGCGATTCTGCTTGGTTATTTTCTTGCGGTCACACTTGTCCTCGACAATCAAACGCTACTCATCGCGGCCTATATGCTCATCGTCGCCTTCATGCTCACTGCAACTTTGATAGATCTGAACCTGCCTCAAAAAAGTAAACCCATCACCATTAACCTAAAAATCACCGCCAAGCTATTCGCTCAGGCATTGCCAGTAATGCTGATTCTTTTTTTTCTTTTCCCACGCATTCCCGGCCCACTCTGGTCGCTACCCGATGATGCACATAGTGGTACCACAGGCATCAGCGATGAGATGTCGATGGGCAGCATTAGTAATCTAAGCCTGTCAAACAAGGTAGCCTTTCGTGTCGCCTTCGAGGAGACGGTGGTCGATAATAACCTGAGCTACTGGCGTGGCCCTGTGCTATGGAAAACCGATGGAAAAAACTGGCGCACGGGAGATAGCGCCCATATCAACCGTGACATCAGCTATCGCCCGATGGGAAACCCCATCAACTACACCGTCACCCTCGAACCACACAATCAGAAATGGCTATATGGACTGGATCTGCCTGCAACAGCACCATCACTTGCCGTCATCAATCGAAATTTTCAGCTGGTGACTAAAACAGAAATCAAAGAACTCACTCGCTACAAAATGAGCTCTTTCAGCGAATACCAGACAGGGCCATTATCCAGCAATGAGATGCAACGCGCGCTACAACTACCCGCCAATCGCAACAGCCGTGCTGTTTCACTCGGCCAACAATGGCAACAACAATTGCAATCACCGCTAGCGATTGTTAATCATGCGCTACAATACTTTAACCAACAACCATTCAGCTATACGTTAAAGCCACCATTGTTGGGCAATAACCCTGTCGATGAATTTTTGTTTGAGACACAGCAGGGCTTTTGTGAACATTATGCAGCCAGTTTCACCATCTTAATGCGCGCAGCTGGCATTCCAACTCGCATCATCACCGGCTACCAGGGCGGTGACTTCAATCCCATCGGTAACTATCTGATTGTACGCCAACGTGATGCCCATGCATGGACAGAGGTCTGGCTTGAAGGCAGGGGATGGGTACGAGTAGATCCCACTGCATCTGTCGCGCCTGAGCGTATCGAAGATGGTGCCGAAAGCGCCTTCTCCGAACTGTTTGATCGCCAGTCAACATTACAATTTAACAGCGGGCTTTTAACCAAAAACTGGCTAAAACTACGTTACGGCTGGGACAGTCTGAATAATAGCTGGAACCAGTGGGTCATCGGTTATGACTCACTCAAGCAATCCGAATTGCTCTCACGTATCGGGATTGAATCGATTAAACAGATGGCCGTAGCAATGGTAATCGCAGTCATCACAATGCTCACCGCCCTGCTACTCCTTTCAATGCATCGCAACAGGAAAAAACAGGATGCCGTTTCGTTGATCTATCAACGCTTCTGTCAAAAACTCTCCACCATCGGCATCCAGCGTCTGCCGCATGAAGGGCCAATCGACTTTACCCAGCGCATCATTACGCTACGCCCTGATATTGGACCCCAGATACTGCAGATCAACGATCTCTATATTGCACTTAAATATCGCCCGCGTCATACTCAGCAGCAGATCAAATACCTACAGCAACAGGTACGGCAACTAAAACTTTAGTAACTTCGACAGCAAGGTGACCACTATGGCAACAGGCTCAGCACCAAAACTCGAACAAATTGGATTTGGCGGAAATTTCAAAGGTGAAGTGGTCTCAATGCTTGAAAACAATAATATGTTCACCGACTTTGAACGCCAGGAATTGCGCACCCTGTCTGACTATTGCCAGGCCTATCTCGCCCCTGTCGGCACTATCGTTTTTAACGAAGGAGATCAATCAAGCTACCTCTGCCTGCTGGTTGAGGGAAAACTCAGCGTCCTTAAAGACTCTGATGGCGAAAAAAGCAAAAAGCTGGTCGATGTGCGTCCCGGTAAAACCATCGGTGAGATGTCAGTGATTGATGGCCTGCCCTATTCAGCTACTGTCAAGGCAGCCGCCGAATCCAGGCTAATCCTGATTACCAAAGAGAATTTCGCTAAAATCACCGAAGACCACCCTCGCCTGGGAGTCAAAATCCTATGGAAGTTCTCTCAATTATTGAGTCTACGACTGCGCCAGACCAGCGGAAAACTGATTGATCTGCTCTAATTTGCCATTTAAACCCACGACTATATTGCCGTCAGAGGGCAATAAACGATAAAATCAGACTTATATTTTCAATCCCCCCCGGAGAAGTTTCATGCGCAAAATCATTTCAGGCCTCGTACTTTCCAGTGCGGTGATGCTCACTGTTTCTGCCAATGCGGCAGAGCACGTTATCAAAATGCTAGACACTGGTGAAGATGGCAACATCATGGTCTTTGAGCCAGCCTTTGTTAAGGTCAACAAGGGTGACACCATCAAATTTGTCTCTACCGATATTGGCCACAACAATATCTCTCGCCTCATTCCGGAAGGCGCGACCAACTGGAAAGGTGAGGTCAGCCATGACATCACCGTGACCGTTGATAAAGAAGGCGTGTATCTTTACGAATGCGACCTGCACAAATTCCTTGGTATGGTCGGTGTGATTCAGGTGGGCGAAGCCAAAAACCTGCCTGAAGCCAAAGCAGCCGCAGAGAAACTCACCGCAGGCATGGCGATGGGTGCTGACCGTATCAACGAATATCTGTCGAAAGTTAAGTAATTCAATCATTAACGCCAGCCCTACAACAGGGCTGGCGCTTTAAATCAAAATCTAGTCATCACCCCAACGCGGCAACAGGGTGTGTTCAATCTCCAGATGATCGAGAATGCGGGCGACAATAAAGTCCACCAGATCATCAATCGTTTTAGGCTCCTGATAAAACCCTGGATTAGCAGGCAGTATCGTGACCCCTAGGCGCGCCAGCTTCAACATATTCTCAAGATGAATTGCCGATACCGGCGTCTCACGATGTACCAGAATTAATTTTCGCTGCTCCTTGATCGCCACATCCGCAGCACGCTCCATCAGTGAGCTACTGGCACCCGTTGCGACAGCCGACAGCATTGCACTGGTACAAGGGCAGACCACCATCGCACGCGAAGTACCAGAACCACTCGCTACCGGTGAAGACCACTGCTCCTTGCCGTAAACCTTCAACTGATCCGGTTTAGCGCTATAAAGCTCAGTAAAAAAGACCTGCATCTCTTTCGGGCTACCGGGCACCTTTAAATCAGTCTCCATTGCCAACACCACCTGCGCTGGTGATGAAACCATTAGATAGACCTGTTCTCCGGCTTCAAGCAAACATTGCAATAGGCGCAGTCCATACTGTGCACCCGAGGCTCCAGTCATCGCTAATGTGATTGAATGACGACTCACTCCGCCACCCCCGCCCTCAATTCAAGCGCATCAATCAATTTTTGATGAATGCCATCAAAGGCACCATTGCTCATTACTAACAGGTGAGTCCCCGGCGCGGCATCTTTTGCCGCATGGTGAACAATGGTATCAACGTCATCAAACACCTGGGCGTTACCACCGATGCCAGCAGCTATCACCTGCATCGAGCATTCACTATTATCGGGCTGAAACAGAACCACCTCATCGGCTGCTGCAAACGCAGCAATAAGTGTCTCTTTATGCACCCCCATCTGCATCGTGTTTGAACGTGGCTCCAAGATTGCAATAATACGCTCACTGCCAACCTGTCGACGCAGCCCTTCAAGCGTCATCGTGATCGCGGTCGGATGATGTGCAAAATCATCATAAATATGTACGCCATTCACTTCACCGCGTTTTTCCATGCGCCGTTTTACGTTCTGAAATTCCGCCAGTGCGTCGATCGCATGATGCACCATCACGCCAGCATGGCGTGCCGCTGCAATCGCTGCCAGGGCATTATTGATGTTATGCTGCCCCATCAGCACCCATTCGACTCGCCCCTGTTTTTCGCCTTTCAAATAGACATCAAAACTACTACCATTTTCAGAGAGGTTTCGAGCCTGCCAGCCAGATGATGTAGAGAATTCCTCAATCGGCGTCCAACACCCTTGATCCAAGACATCTTTGATATTGCCATCATCACCCGGCGCAACAATCAAACCGTTCTGCGGCACTGTACGTATCAGGTGGTGAAACTGGCGCTTAATCGCATCAAGATCATCAAAGATATCGGCGTGATCAAACTCAAGATTGTTCAGAACCAACGTGCGCGACTGGTAGTGAATAAACTTGGAGCGCTTATCAAAAAAAGCAGAGTCATACTCATCGGCCTCGACCACAAAGAATGGCGCATCGCCAAGGCGCGCCGAGATACCGAAGTTTTTAGGGATACCGCCAATCAAAAAACCGGGCTTGAGCTTCGCATACTCCAGAATCCACGCCAGCATGCTTGAGGTAGTCGTTTTACCATGCGTCCCGGCAACACCGAGTACCCAACGATCACGCAGGATATATTGCGCCAGAAAGGCAGGGCCGGAGAGATAGGGCAGATTGCGATCCAGCACAAACTCTACCATCGGGTTACCGCGTGACATTGCATTCCCAATCACCACCAGGTCAGGAGCCGGATCAAGCACTGCGGTATCATAACCATCAGAGAGCGCGATCCCTTCCGATGCCAGCTGCGTGCTCATCGGCGGATAGACATTGGTATCCGAGCCACTCACCTCATAGCCAAGCTGGCGCGCCAATAGCGCGATGCCGCCCATGAAGGTGCCGCAGATTCCTAAAATATGAATATGCATCTTTGATTAAACCTTACACAATTAACATCGAATAGATCAGGTAACTGGTACTGCTGTCGCGACTTCCTGCGAGAAAAACAGCGTGCGCATCGCGCCGTACGAAATGAAAATATAGAAAAACGAGATAACCAGCGCCATCCAGATCGAAGCGTCCAAAGCATGTTTAAAGATATTAGCAATAATCGCCACCTCCCAGATAAGCCAGGCCCACAGCAAAATGGTCGCGAAGGCGACAAAAAAGCCCCCCCCACCGTCTATCCCATACTGCTGCAACGTCAACAATGGCCACAACAACAGCTCAAGCAACGCACAACTACCGGCCATTGCAGTCACCATCTGCACATAACGTTCGGTGGTATCACGTACCCACAACATAATATAGGCAAGCCCTGCTAACAGCAGTGCATCTGCAACACCCACCTGTATGGCGGTACCAAGGCCCATCTCTCCCACGGTCAGAAACAGTGCCATCGCGCCATATGCAAACAGCGTAATCCCCATCAGTAATCTGGAAGCGGGCAAATCCTGGGGGGCCGCCCTTAAGCGACAGATATCAATAAACCGTAGAAGAATCTTGTCCACGTTACTCCCCGCCTGTCATCCCGACTGAAAAAATCGCACCATTGCACTGCATCATAACGCGGACATCTTTGAAACTAAACACTTGCTAATTCACTATAAATGTAATGAAACAGCACATCCCGTTGCTCCACTATACCACTCAGCCAGCACAGTGCGTATATTGATCTGATGTGGAATATTATCGAAAAAGCGATCACTGAAAAGAGTGGCCAATCCTTTAATATCAAGCAGCGCACAATCGTTAATGGTGGCTGCATTAATCAAGCCTTTTTATTAACCGGAGAGAGGCAACGTTACTTCCTCAAGCTTAATAATGATAACGGACTGGCAATGTTTGATGCCGAATATACGGGCCTACAGGAAATCCTCGCGACAGAAACAATATCTGCCCCGCAGCCTCTCTGCAGCGGTATTGCAGATAGTCACGCATTTCTGGTAATGAGTTATATCGATACCACTAACGGCCCTCAAAACCATATCCAATTAGGTGAACAGTTGGCTGCGATGCACCGCAAACACGTTGACTATTTTGGCTGGCAACAGGACAACACCATCGGTTCAACCCTGCAATCCAACCCGCGTAAAGAGAGCTGGATCGATTTTTGGCGTGAACAACGCCTCGGCTTTCAGCTAGCACTCGCCGCACAAAACGGCTTTGGAGGGGCACTGCAAACAGAAGGCGAAAGGCTAATGGCTTGCTTTGGCGGACTATTTGATAGCTATACCCCGCAACCATCACTACTACATGGGGATTTATGGTCAGGTAACTACTGCTTCGACAATGAGGGCGCGCCCGTGATATTCGACCCCGCCTGCTACTACGGTGACCGCGAAGCAGATATCGCCATGACCGAACTCTTTGGTGGTTTCAACAATGAATTCTATCGCGCCTATCAAAACATTTATCCACTAGAGAGCGGCTATCAAACCCGCAAAACGCTCTATAACCTCTACCACATCTTCAACCATCTCAATTTATTTGGCGCAGGTTATCTATCACAGGCAGAACAGATGACTCGGCAACTGCTGGCTGAGCTAGGACAATAAGCCCGTCAATTAAGCGCTCTCCAAGCGCGGAGAAATAGTCGTTCTATTTCGAGTTTTTGTGATTGAAGAACGGGCAAAGACGGGCTGAAGCAGAGATGCGAAAACGGTAAGTTATTCCGTGCACGTTCCTCATCAACCCCAACTTACTCAAATCTCATCTGCAACATTATCCCGCCTGTCTTTTCAGACAGGGTTTTATATTCCGCCAGTGTCGGCGGATTTGAACGTCCCAGCGGCAAGGTAAACACAGGGCTTTCGATTTTCGAATAGTAAATTTGATCATCCGATGGCTCATCACCAATCAACAGGTAAGCACCCGGTGCCCGGGTGTTTTTAGCCGCGCGGCGAAAGGCATCACCAATGGTTTCGTTATTACCGACAAATGGAGCACCCTGCATCAGCATGTCAAACATCTCACCCATTGAGCCGGTATAGGTTTTTGCAATGCCGTCTGAAAACCAGGTGACCGCATCAAGGTTCTTTCCGGAGCGTGTCACGATCACGCGCAGTACCGGTATCAGAAAGTGCGATGCGCCGTGCATCGAGCCAGTAGCATCGATCACCAGGTGAATCTCTTTACCAGGAATCTTTTTCAGCCCTTCAATAAAGATCTCGAAATCTTTACGCCCCTCACCTTCAGCCAGCCCGGCGGGCTCAAGCACCTTATCCATCTGACTTTCAGAATCCATAATCGCCATCTCATCCAGCTCACCTATCAGGCGGTCTTTATCCGCACCAGATAGTTCCAGCTGCTGCTCCAGCTTGGCGACCTGCTCTTTCAACTTGGGTAGCTGATCCTCTTCGGCTACCTTTGAGGTGATCAAAATCGTCACCAATAGAAAAATAAAGGTGGCGAGCATCAACAACGCAACGTCCGAAAAACTTTCATGGACGTTGGTGTAGGTAAACTTACGTCTATCTTTCACGGCAGAGGTCGTTGACGATTATTCTTCAGGCGGGCGGGTTCGAGGCGGCTTAAAGCGCAGCACATCTTTGCAACGCTGCCAGAAGGTGCGATTGAGGTTCTTCATCAAGCGCGTCTCCTGGCGCATCAACATGTAGGCTTGCCGGTTCATCTCAATCGTTTCAAGCAAAGAAGTTCGCTCCTCCTGAGAAAGACCGCGCAGATTAACCACCTCTTCGCGAAATTCTTCCATTGATCGGCGTGAGGCACTAAAGGCCGACTGTAGAAATTTAACCCGCTCACCCAGTGATGCCATCTCCGCATCCAGAAAGCGGATATCACGCTCCAGTGACGGTTTGAAATCGGCTGAACAATAGACCAGACAGATACGCATGGTGCGATCAAACAGCCCCTCTACCCCTTGCTCAGTAATTTGCGCAAAGACTCGCAGCAAGACGCCACCCAGAATCGCCCCCAGTAACGTGGTGTAAAACGCGGTGCCCATCCCCCCCATTGCCTTACGCAATCCCTCCAGTAATTGCTCCTGATCATGTCCTAGTGCGTCAAGTGAGGCAGTCAGGCCGGTCAAGGTGAGCGTTAGCCCCATCACTGTACCAATCAGGCCAAGTGTAATCAGCAGATTACCTGACACTTCAATCGAACGACTCATGCGCTGGAAAACTGCCAGTTCAACATTGAGCAGCGCTTCGGCATCTGGCTTGCTATTGCTGTCCATCGACAGCTTCAGCGATTGAAAATAACGTGCCACGGCACGGCTTTCCGAGATGGTTTCAAAACCGATTAGCCCTTTATCCCGAACATCCGCTTCTATCTGTCGCGCAGCTAATGACTCTTTGGTAAGCGCAATGCTCAGCGCCAGACTAGCGGCAAGGCCAAAGACAAAGAAGGCGAGGATGATCCAGGTGATACGAGTCTTGTCATGCGAGAGAAAATCCCACAGGCCAGCATCCTGATAGAAACCAAAGTAGACCCCGGTAGCAGCCAGCATCCAGATGATCCACAGCAGTAACGTACGATAGGGGCGATGCCTCATACCGGCACCATCCAGCGCAACATCACGCACCGCCTCCCGGCAGAATTGCTTTCCATCTCCCCCTCCAAACCTTATCGTGAACCGACATTATTATTCGTATTTAATGGAAATATAAATCAGAAAACCCTTTTTGTCTTCCAGGACTTATAAAACAGCGTGAAATCAGCGGCGTAAAAATCGCAGCCAGCGCCAGATATTCAACAGGCTCGACAGTGAGGTGGCAAAATAGGTGAGCGCACAGGCGCGCAAAATCTTCTTCGCACCGCGTTCTTCTTCACGAGAGAGATATGCACCTGCATGAATCAACGGCATCGCCTTACCCTTACCAAAACTGGCATCCCACTCGACGGGCAGTGTCACAAGGTGAACCAGCGCGGAGACCCCAAGGCTCATCAACCCGATAAAAAACATCAGCGCACCCACTGATGGCATGCGCGTTATCCCCATCAAAAGCGGCACCGCAAACATCGCCAACGAACCCACTTTCTCTGTGACCTGAGCGATCCTCACCAGCCTCGCGCGCATCATCAGTTTGGGGTCATTTTCTCCATGCTGTATCGCATGCCCCACCTCATGCGCCGCAACGGTCACTGCCGTGAGTGACTTGCCATCGAAATTTTGCTCACTCAGGCGGACACAACGATCAACGGGGTCGTAGTGGTCACCAAAGGTTGTTTTTTCAACCTTGACGACCGTCAGGCCCGACTTGTTCAGCAAGTGCTGCGCAAACTCTGCGCCAGTCCCGGGGTAGTGCTTCTGCTGCTTGCTATAACGCTTAAGCACAGACTTCGCCCAGAGCTGAGGGCCAAACACCAGTGCAAGAACTAACAAAAGCAGAATTACCAGGTGCATCTAACGGCACCCAGACAATTAACGAGCAGTTTCACAGGAGACTATATAAAGGGCAAAAAAGGGATCTGAGGATTTGAACCCCGAGGATGTAACGGCGCTCGCCTTGCCGGCCCGGATGCGCGCATAAAACGACTCATCTCTTTTGCCGCTTCAAGATCAACCAGGCGTGGCTGGAAATAGGTACCACGAAACTCACCATCAACCGCTTCAATCGAGATGTAATAGGTGGAACCCGCCTCAAAATCAAAGCGCTTTGTCCGTTTCACATCCTTGAATTCGCGAAATGGGCCTGCAATTGTCCTGGATTTAATGGTCAAATCCACCTCGCCCGGCTTCAAGTGCACCAATGTGTATTCAGATTTAACGAGTTTCAGCAGCAGTTTTTTATCCAGCTCGATCAAGATACGATTATCAGTAGCGCCCATATATCGTTCAGTGTCAGGTCGAATAAAATAGACGGCTGCATAATTGCCAGAGCCCTGTTGGACTAGCGAGTGTTGCATATCAATAGTAGTACACCCAGCAAGCGCCAGAATTTGCAACCACAACAGAACCGCAATTCCTGCTCTTATATTCATCCTCTGGAGCACCTCTTCGACAAAACTAACAAAATCACGTCAACGACCGATCATCTCATTCATCTCGTATCAAAACAAGCGCTTGAGACCGCATTATCAGTGATTCCCCACCACTTGCTGTCCCCTCAATTGACGCCAAAACTTGCCACATCCACCTACGTTTGCTTCAATACACGACTTACGCGCTATGTGATGGCAAAAATGCCTCCAGCTCGGCTCAAACCGAGTCAAAAAGCGAGCGCAATAATAAAGAATTTCGATTGTGAGTGCCCTGCAAAAAAACAGAACCAAACATGCACTCGCAGCTTTAAGCCTTAGATTTATAAAGACTTTACAACCTTTAAGGGAGAATTAACATGTCTGCTAAACATCCAGTCGTTGTTGTGACCGGCTCATCAGGTGCTGGCACCACCACCGTTAAAAATGCATTCCAGCATATGTTCCATCGCGAAGGCATCAACGCCGCTGTGATCGAAGGTGATGCATTTCATCGCTATGATCGCATGGAAATGAAAGCAAAAGTGGCTGAAGCAGCCAAAGAGGGTAAAGATTTGAGCCATTTTGGCCCGGAAGCCAATATTCTCGATAAGCTTGAGCTACTATTCAAGACCTACGGCGAGACTGGCACCGGTCAGATGCGTAAATACCTGCATGATGAAGTAGAAGCAGCCCCTTATAAACAGAACCCAGGGACTTTCACCCCATGGGAAGCGGTACCTGAAGGTAGCGACATCCTTTTCTACGAAGGCCTGCACGGCGGCGTTGTCACCGAAGAGATTGATCTGGCAAAATATGTTGACCTACTAGTTGGCGTCGTGCCGATTGTCAACCTAGAGTGGATTCAAAAGATTCACCGCGACACTGCACAGCGTGGCTACTCGGCTGAAGCAGTCACCGACACCATTCTCCGTCGTATGCCTGACTACGTAAACACCATCACCCCTCAGTTCTCACGCACTGATATCAACTTCCAGCGCGTGCCTGTGGTCGACACATCAAACCCTTTCATCTCGCGTGATATCCCAACACCAGACGAAAGCCTGATTGTGATTCGCTTCAGACACCCAGAAAAACATGACCTGCCATACTATCTTTCAATGTTGAAAGATTCATGGATGTCTCGCCCAAACACCATCGTTTTACCGGGCGGCAAAATGGGCCTGGCGATGGAAATCATCCTCAACCCGGTTGTTCATGACATGATGGAAAAAAAGCGCTCAGCCTAAACCCTGAACAACCAATAGTCCGGGTTTTCGCTTAATCACGGAAAAAGCGCACAAAAAACTTGAGCTATCAATATGATAGCTCAAGTATTTAGACCGCAAATTTTTTAGTATTCACCTCTGAAAGCCGGCAAACCCCGACTGCGCAGGGGGAAGTTCAAGTAACGACAATCCATTATCCACTTGAACCTCATCGCAGCCGGGAGTGCCGGTGAATCGCCACCCCTTCGCACCACTCTGAATCAATCACCTCAATCCAGAGAGAGGGAGAGCTGCTTGGGGATGTCTATAGTGCGTAAATGAGTGTAGATGATGAAAAATATTAAATCAACTACTTTTTGCATGGTTATTATTGACTAACTTACGTGGGTATTTAAACACCATTCAGGTTAGCGTTATTTGCCGCTCAAACCAGATCAAACTTAATGCCTTGTGCGAGCGGCAGCTCAGCACCCCAGTTAATGGTATTCGTCTGGCGACGCATGTAGGCCTTCCAGCAATCTGAGCCCGCCTCGCGGCCACCACCGGTCTCTTTTTCACCACCAAAGGCACCGCCTATCTCAGCGCCCGAGGTACCGATGTTAACGTTGGCAATACCGCAATCACTGCCGCGTGCCGACAAAAACTGCTCAGCATGCTGCAAGGTATTGGTGAAGATGGTTGACGACAGCCCCTGCGGCACATCGTTTTGCAGTGTGATCGCCTCATCAAGTGTTTTGTATTTCATCACATAAAGAATCGGTGCAAAGGTCTCATCTTTAACCACATCACTCTGACGCGTCACTTCAATCAATGTCGGTTCAACAAAATACCCTTTGCCACGTCGCGGCCTGCCACCAAATAACAGTTGACCACCTTGTAGTTGCGCCTGCTCGACAGTCGCTTTAAAGCCTTGTACTGCACCATCATCAATCAACGGCCCCATCAATGTATTTTTGCGTAGTGGATTCCCAATACGCACCTGACCATAAGCATTAACCAACGCCGGGATCAGTTTTTTATAAACTTTATGGTGCACAATCAGGCGGCGAGTCGAGGTACAACGTTGCCCCGCAGTACCGACCGCACCAAAAACAATCGCCGGAATCGCGAGATCAAGATCTGCCGACTGATCCACGATGACCGCATTGTTACCGCTGCACTCCAGCAGGTAACGACCCAAGCGTCGCGACACTCGCTCCGCCACCTCATGGCCGACACGACTCGAACCGGTAAACGACATCAGCGCGACACGGCGGTCATCCACAAAGCGCTCTGCCAAATGATTATCGACCGGCAGAAACAGTGAAAAAATCGCAGGATAGTCCATTTTCTCCAGCACACCATTACAGATATGCTGCGCCGCAATCGCACACAGCGGTGTCTTTGATGAGGGCTTCCACACCACCGTATTGCCACAAATCGCGGCGATAAAGGCGTTCCATGCCCATACCGCCACCGGAAAATTAAATGCGCTAATCACCCCTACCACCCCCATCGGGTGCCACTGCTCATACATACGATGCTCGGAGCGCTCGGAGTGCATCGTGTTGCCATACAACATGCGCGACTGGCCCACTGCAAGATCGGCGATATCGATCATCTCCTGCACCTCACCGTCGCCTTCCTGCTTAATTTTGCCCATCTCCATCGCGACCAACGAGCCCAGCGCATCTTTGTTTTCACGTAGCGCATTACCAATCTGGCGAATCACCTCGCCACGCTGCGGCGCAGGCACTTTTGCCCATTCCCGCTGCGCCACTACACTCGCCTGCATCACCTGCTCATAATCTTTTTCGCTTGAACCATAGACCTTAGCGATCAACTCACCCGTGGCGGGATTAAATGACTCAATCGCCCCGGCATCACGCGTCGTGAACCATGCACCATTGCTGTAAGTCGCCGTATTATTCTTTTTAAGTTTGAGGGCCTTGAGCAGGTCCATCGCATTTGCTCCTTGAAATAGATAAACAACACTTATGCGTAATATTTACCAAAACGGTTACTCGTCACCTCTTCCAGCGAGACGGACTCCTGCGTGACAAAACCACTAAAGCGGTCGCTATTTACCAGCACAATATCCATCACACTGCAAATGCCCGCCGCCGTGGTCACCTGAATCGATGACCACAGCTTACCTGCAATCTTCTGTGGGTAGACCTTCTTCACATAGTTCTCTTCAATAAACTGTCCTTTACGTTTACCGGCCACGGCAACATAGACCAGCACCACATCCTGCAATGTCTTTGGAACCGCACGTTCAAGAATACGTTTTAATGTCGCGCGGTCTTCATTCAGGCGCAACTCATTCATCAACAACTTAATATCTCTACAGTGGCCGGGGTAACGCACCGTTTTATAGTCCATGGTACGAATCATCCCGTCATAGGTTTCACACAACGTGCCCAGGCCACCCGATGTATTGAAGGCTTCGTACAGTACGCCATCAAGGGTGATCGTCTCATACCCTTCAAGTGGTTGAAGTGCGACAAACTCGCCATTCTCGATACCGTAGCAGGTGTTGCCATATTCATTGATCAAACCATCAGTCGACCAGGTGAGCGAATATTTAAGCACGTTATTGGGATTGACTGGCAGTGCACCAACACGCATTTTGACCATGTCGAGCACTTCAAATTTCCTCATCAAATCATTCGCAACGATACTGATAAAGCCGGGCGCAAGGCCGCACTGCGGCATAAAGACACTCTTCGCCCCTTTGCTCACATTCTGTACATGGCGTGTCACGCCAACATCCTCGGTAAGATCAAAATAGTTCAGGCCATATTTCGCCGCCAGATCCGCCACCAACGTATTGCAATAATAAGGCAGGCCCGAAATCACTGAATCAAACTTACCTGCACCATGCTTACCCAACATCACCTTCTCTAACGCCTGTTCATCCTGAGCATCGAGCGGAAATACTGTCACATGAAGCAGGTTCAGTTCTTTTACCAGATTTTTTGCCTCATCGGTCTCCAGACTACCCACGTACACCTCATAGCCACCCGAGTCCGACAACATAGTGGCAATCAGCGAACCGATCTTACCTGCGCCCAGCAATAACACCTTTCGCATAGTCATATTTCGTCCCATTTTGCCGATATCAGAAGGATAGACGCTGGTCTTGATGATCCCGCCGTCTCCCTTATTCCGCCAGCGTTAAAACCACCTGGTTCACTCAATAGATCGTCATCCAAACTCATTGCTGGAGCCAGCCATGCCCACCAACCATTTGGATACCTTTGCCGCTACCGTTGCCATGTCACTGATTGACACAAATCAGGCGTTCCAGCGTAATGCCAACAAGAATCAGACCATCCAGGTCATCGGCGATGCCGCCGAACGCATTACGCTTGATCTCACCCCCTTTGTCGCACAACCACAATCCGTTTCGGCCTACCCACTCTTTAACAATATTGCTGACGTCTCTCATCTCTTAGCGGCATATCAGACAGCAAAACACAGCCTGCGTTTCGAAATGGATCTCTCTGACGCGGCCGCACATGTCTCCGCCTACGCGGATGATTTTATCAACACCACGTTGGCAAAAGCGAACACTACCCTCAACCACCAGCAGGCGAAACTAATCGCCAACTGGGTTAAACATCTGGACATCTACTGTGCAGTAAAAAGCATTGAATCTTTCTTTTATAGCAAGGCAGACCTGACCTTGCTAGAGATCGCACCGAAATATGGCTGGGATGTCGTATTCGACCACCTCGCCATTCGTTGTGGCAATCAGGAAAATCGGGATGCCGAGCGTATTTCCAGCCTGCTCAAAGATGAACATGGCTACAGCACCACCCAATTTAGCGGTGAAGATTACTACCAGTTCTCCGACGGCTGGAACGCATACCCCGTTTATAAAATGCTTGAGAATGGCCAGACACTGCGAATCTTTGTTGACCAGTCTGAGGCTCATGTACCCACTCAAATTATTCAGCACTGGAACCATGTTTACGGCTACACCGCACACCACCTCGCGATCCGTGCCACCACGCTACAGGATGGCGAGCGGATCGCGGTACCACTACAAACAGTAATGACCGCACTTGAAGCAGCCGGCATTAAGATCATGACACCCACCGGTCACTACACCAACGGGCTATTGATGCAGGTCTTTACTCAACCGGAAAAAAATAGCGATATCCCTGACGCGCTTAAGCAACAGATCAGTGCCCACGACGAACAACTGGGGAAAACAATTGAAAATGCCAAACTGTTAGAGATCGTCTCACGTATGGAGATGCCAGCCGAACTGGCCGAGGCCTATTTCTCCCTTTACGGTATCCAGTACCATCCAGGCAATCCATTGCACTCGGCCCCGTACTATCAATATTTTCTACCGGCGCAGGCAGCACATGTTATCAAGACCTCTCAAGAGGTCGCATAACCACCATTATTTAAAATAACTATCATCACTGAAAAAAAATCACTAGGAACGTGCACGGAATAACTTGCTGTTTTGGCGCTCTGATTGAGCAAAAGCGGAGGAATAGTCGTTCTATTTTGAGTTTTTGTGATTGAAGAACGGGCAAAGACGGGCTGAAACAGAGATGCGAAAACGGTAAGTTATTCCGTGCACGTTCCTAACCAGCAATTCCTAAAAAAACACCACCTTCATTCCATATCTCGATATCAACCCCTTTAGCCCGCAGAACATGCTCCGCTAGCACACTGAACACTTCATGTGAACTTGTTTGATATAAAGTGAATATTTTGCCATCACTATTTTTCAACCTAACTTGCGCTGCGATATGCCCACTTAGTGAGCAATAGCGGCCGCCCAGTATTTCGAGCCCCTTCGTCTTGAGTCTTTTTGGGTCAATCAGTCTGAAATCCAGCTTTGTCATCACCTCGCTTAATCCTGCGTAACTCATTGCTGAGAAGTCACTTGCAAATTGCTTCTGATGATTGATCGCAATCTCCTGCGCAATATTGGCAATAAGCTGTTGCTGTGTTGGTGCGACATTCATCCACTGAAATGAAACCACCACCGCCAAAAGTAACGATGCAGCAATCGAAACATTACGCTGTATCACCCAACGGCTTTTCCAGTTAATGATATCTGCTTCATGTTTTTTTTCCACGCACTGTGCAACATCCATCAACTGTTGTAATTTTTCAGCAGGCAGCACCTTTTTCTGATAGTGGTCTTTGATGGCTTTATCGGTTGCATCATATTCACTCATGTGACATCACCCTGGTTTCATTAGCACTAAAGCAGTGTTGAATTTTTTTGCGAGTGCGGCTTAACATGCTAAGCACCGTGCCCCTTTCCTGACCTGTAATGGTGGTAATTTCCTGTGCGGTATAACCCTCAACCGCGCTAAGATACAGCACTTCACGTTCAATCCCGCGCAATTGTGAAAGTGCCATTCCTAACCGAGGATCATCAAATTCATGCTCCTGATTAACATCTATTGTGTCATATGAAGGCTCGGTAATTGAATCAAGTGGCTCCATCGGCACCAGCAGTTCACGCTTATACAGATTATAATAGCGAGACCGAATGGCGCAGAATAGATAACCTTTTTCATGAGGCCCACCTGCCTGAATCACGGCAACCCATGCATCCTGTAACAAATCTTCTGCTTTAGCAGCATGATGGGAAAGCGACAGTGCATAACGGTAACCGTGCTGTAACAATATTGCCAATGACTCAGACAAATAATGACTCCTGTTAACCTGTAAATTTAACCGCGCTATAGTTTTTCAAGGTGGTATTTACGCTTTTTTCCATTAATTGAATGCACCAGCGCCTGCGTGGTAATCAGGCTATTGCTTGACTTACGCACCATAAAATCAATATCCACCTTGTTACCATGTTGATCAATGAAGTCAGCACAGCTCACATAGAAATCACCTTTCTTAACAATTCCACTGTGTAATTCTGCCAGCTTTAGCTGTAACAATTTTCCTTTAACCGCGTCATAAACATAAAGATGCTCATCAATGGTTTGCTGATCAATAAAGCTTGCCATCGACTGCTGAACATTTTTTCTAAGGTCTCCTTTTATTGAGGGGTCATCCGCCGAAAATGCAGCCCCGGAAAAGATAAAGGTGACCAGCAGCAATCCAATATTGATTGTTTTGGTAAGTATTGATGATTCCATTAATGTTCTCCAGTGAATTAATTATCCCCATTTATCAGGGCGACACTGTAGTAACAAATCAGCGCGTGATTTGATTGCAACCGCACATAAAAAAATTCAGTGGTAACAACAAGAAGAACTTTAGTCTTTTTTATGCGAGCACATAAAAACTGTTAACCAGTTGTAATAAAAGAATAATTTCTGTGATGCAGATCGCGTATTTTTTTATCCGCACCGCTATAATAAGTGCTGGAATTTGATAGGGTATGTCATGATTTTTATATACAGCGGGGAAGTGCCCGCGCTTGATCGCCGCTTGAGTTATGAGTTAGGCGTAAATCATCGCTTGCTCACGATTCCTTTTGCGGCAGAAGAGTGCTGGGCCGCACTTGAGTCAAGGGATTATTTTAGAGCGTGCGGGCTCAATGCTCAAGCTCTGAGCAAACTCGCTTGCAACGACAAAGCGCAACTAAGAAACGAAATCTTCACCTCCGATGCTGTTTATCTCTCAGGTGGCAATACCTATCAATTTCTTGCCTTCGCCAAAGAGGTTGGTCTTTTCTCATTACTACAGGCCTTTGAGTCACTGGGTGGCATCATTGTGGCTGAGTCGGCCGGCTCAATCATCCTCTCATCAGATATTTCCACAGCAGCCATTCCCACAACCTGCCCTGATGAAAACAGTGTCGGCATTACCGACTTCCAGGCAATGGGCCGCCTCTCTTTTCATGTTAGCCCGCACTATAAACCTGATGCACCGCAAGCAAAAGACGAAATGGAAGAACTGCAAGCGCTCGCCAACCTCTCTAACACTCCAATACTGATATTGCAGGATGGTGCCGGGATTGTTGTACAAGGCGATGAAGTTATTTTTTCGACGGGCTCCCCTGCCTGGCTCTCACCCACCAATGAACAGCCGCTAGCAATAGACACACAAACTGCTACTCACTCCTTAGCAAGTTAAACCGCTAGTGTTAATTTCAGTAACACTATGAATAATAAAAAGGGACTGATATCCTTCGCCAACGAAATAATTGCGTGTAAGGATTAACCAGTCACTATGGCCAGTAAAAGCATCTATAAAGTAATTTTCCATAATCAGGGAACACTATATGAGCTCTATGCTAAAGAGGTCTACCAAGGCGACCTGTATGGCTTTGTTGAGATTGAGGCGTTAATCTTCGGTAAAAATAGCTCAGTTGTCGTTGACCCGGGGGAAGAGCGCCTAAAATCAGAATTTGCCGATGTTAAAAGAAGTTTCATCCCAATGCACTCTATTGTTCGCATTGATGAAGTTGAAAAAGAGGGTGCAGGCAAGATCACAGAATTATCAAGTAAAGGTGATAATGTCGCTCAATTTCCAGGGCCAATCTACACTCCTGGAAAAGATAGTTAGTATCAACTCAAGGCCAGGGGCACTACATCTGCTTTTGACTTGATAATGCAGCGCGCCTGTCGATATTCAATAAAGCGCCCAATCTAATCACTTTATTGAATTGATCTGCGAGTCTGCTTATGCAATGCCCCAAATGTGAATATATAAGAGAAGAGAACGAAGCAGCGCCCGACTGGCAGTGCCCCAGGTGCGGTATCGCATACCACAAATTCAAGCCAGCAGCAGAACCGATATCAGACAAAGCGGCACCTGAACTCACTATTAGTCCACTAACGGAAGAGAAGAAGAAAGGCATCACTTTTAAAGATATCCGGGTTGCGATTTTATTGCTAATCCTGCTGTTTGTCGCACTCGACAGTTTCTTTATGAAGGTCAATACCTCCGACTGGGATCAGCCGCTTCGAGTGGTCATTTATCCGATTAATGGTGACCAAAGTGAAGTCTCTGCTTCTTATATCGATACGTTGAAAGAAAGCGGGTTTTCGCCGGTTAATCAATTTATGCGCAATGAGGCGGCACGATATGGCCTTGCAATTAGTGATCCTCTTGATCTTCGCATCGGGCCAATGATTGATGAGTTACCACCGACGCCACCGAAAGACCGCAATATGCTCGATACTATTTTATGGAGCCTCAGTTTTCGTTACTGGTCTTTTAAGGTGGACTCGTACAAAGGCCCCAAACCTGACATCAGAATTTTCACCCTCTTCTATGACTCTAAAACCCATCAACGTCTTCCGCATTCAACCGGCATTGAGCAGGGTATGCTGAGCATCGTGCACGCCTTTTCAAATAAAAAAATGGCAAAGCAAAACAATTTTGTGATTGCACATGAAATGCTACACACTCTGGGCGCTACCGATAAATATAATCTTGCAAATAACCTACCCATTTTTCCTGATGGCTATGCAGATCCAGAAAAAACACCACGCTATCCCCAGCGCTTTGCAGAGATCATGGGCGGCCGTATCCCTCTCAATCAGACAAACGCTAAAATACCAGCAGGGCTAAACGAAGCCATAATAGGTTCACTGACCGCATGGGAGATTGGCTGGATAAAAGGTGAAAAATAGAGATAGAAGTGAATAATGTTTAGGAATGGTCAATATTGAAGTTTAGATACCAGATCTGGTTACATTGCACACCATCCAGATCATCTCCATTTTCTCGCGTCAGTAGACGCTAGAATATTCTGCCTGGATTAGCAACGGCATAAATCAACTTTACCGCTCAGGGTATCTGTCTATGCTGCAAGAGTTTATTCATTATCAATCTATAGTGAATCATATAGTACATGGTTATGTCTACATGCGACCCATTGCAGAAGTTGAGTTGCATTAAGCGAATGACTGCACTGTCGCGATAGCGGTCGTTAAATTAAACTAGGGATATGTGCTTACTTTTTAAGAAAGTAAGGCTTTCTATACTCATAGCGATTGAGAATTAGGTTTATGAAAATTTCTATTTTATTGAAAATCAGACCAAAATTGGTTATTGTTTTTAACCATGAAAGGTTTCCATCTGACAGATAATGAACTCATAAAATTGAGAGAGGCACACCGGGACGCAAAGCGCACAAATGCCAATGCGGCCTATAAAATTAATGCCGTCATACTGCTGGGTACAGGTTGGAGATTAAAGCAAGTGAAACAAGCGCTTTTACTTGA